>Ga0160422_10000005_pt1 | contig 107420 bp, 114 predicted proteins | sample Fk160mmetaG_FD_108192 | JGI IMG/M metagenome (GOLD analysis project Ga0160422, IMG submission 108192) | Marine microbial communities from the Central Pacific Ocean - Fk160115 60m metaG | ecosystem: Environmental > Aquatic > Marine > Oceanic > Photic zone | place: The Central Pacific Ocean... | reverse complement strand
TTTATTTGCTAGAGTTGCCGCAACTTATGCAGATGACAACTTGCATGCTCAAAGATTGTATCACTACATTTCCAATTTATGGTTTATGCCAGCAACACCAGTTTTATCAAACGCAGGAACAGAGAGAGGATTGCCAATATCTTGTTTTTTAAATGAAGCTTCAGATTCACTTGAGGGAATAGTAGATTTATGGAGTGAAAATGTTTGGCTTGCCGCAAAAGGAGGAGGAATAGGTAGTTATTGGGGTAATCTTAGATCAATTGGTGAAAAAGTTGGAAGGGTTGGTAAAACTTCTGGAATTGTACCGTTTATAAAAGTCATGGACTCCTTAACTTTAGCTATTAGTCAAGGATCTCTAAGAAGGGGTTCTGCAGCATGTTATTTGCAGATCGACCATCCAGAGATTGAAGAATTCATCGAGATGAGAAGACCAACAGGAGGAGATCCAAATAGAAAAGCATTAAATTTACATCATGGAGTTTTGGTAACAGATGAATTTATGAGGGCTGTAGAAACAGATGGTGACTGGGCATTAAAGAGTCCTTACGATGGAACTGTTCAAAACAAAATAAAAGCTAGAAATCTTTGGATAAGATTATTAACAGCAAGGGTAGAAACAGGCGAACCATACATTGTTTACATCGATACAGTTAATAGGATGATACCCCAACATCATAAAATGGCAGGACTAACTGTTAAAACTTCTAATTTATGTAGTGAAATTACACTACCTACTGGAATCGATAAGTTTGGAAAAGAGAGAACAGCGGTTTGTTGCTTATCATCTCTTAACATCGAAACGTATGATGAATGGAAAGATCAAAACGGTTTTATTGAAGATGTGATGAGATTTTTAGATAATGTTTTAACAGACTTCATAACACGTGCACCTAATTCTTTTAAGGACGCAACATACGCAGCAATGAGGGAAAGAAGCGTAGGATTAGGAGTCATGGGTTTTCATTCTTTTTTGCAAAAAAACAACATTCCATTTGAGTCAGTCATGGCAAAAGCATGGAATAATAAAATATTTAAACAAATTGACAAACAAACAACTGAAGCTTCAAAAAAACTCGCTGAGGAGAGAGGCCCATGCCCTGACGCAAAAGATTACGGAGTAATGGAAAGGTTTTCAAATAAAACCGCAATAGCGCCAACGGCTTCAATCTCAATTATTTGTGGAGGAGCTTCACCAGGTATCGAACCTATCGCAGCCAATAGCTATACGCATAAAACTTTATCAGGTTCTTTTAACGTTAAAAACAAGTATTTAAAAAGATTGTTGCAAAAACATAATAAAGATAATAATGAAACCTGGTCTTCAATTACCACTAATCAAGGATCGATAATACATCTAGATTTTTTAACAGATAATGAAAAAGATGTATTTAAAACAGCTTTCGAATTAGATCAGAGATGGTTAATTGATCATTCAGCTGATAGAACGCCACACATTACTCAGGCTCAATCACTCAATATATTTTTACCAGCTGACGTTCATAAAAGAGATTTACATCAGATCCATTATCAAGCGTGGAAAAAGGGTCTCAAAAGTCTGTACTACTGTAGGTCGAAATCAATACAGCGTGCAGAGGTAGTAAATACAACTGTTGCTAAGGCGACAAAAACAAAAGGAAATAATAATAATGGAGAAAATAATAACTATGAGGAGTGTTTATCATGTCAGTAGCCCCAAAAATTAACGAAAGTCAAAAACCAATTATAGATCAAAATTATTGTGTTGATCACGGTTTGCTTAAGGAGAAAATTGTTTATAAGCCATTCAGATATCCATGGTGTTATGACGCTTGGCTAACTCAACAGAGAATCCATTGGTTACCAGAAGAGGTGCCGTTGGCAGAAGACGTAAGAGATTGGCAAAAAAAATTAACCGCTCACGAAAAAAATCTTTTAACACAGATTTTCAGATTTTTTACTCAAGCAGATGTTGAGGTTAATAATTGTTATCTAAGACATTACACAACTGTTTTTAAACCAACTGAAGTTTTAATGATGATGACCGCTTTCGCAGCTATGGAAACAATTCATGTTGCTGCTTATTCACATCTTCTTGACACTATTGGGATGCCAGAGACAGAATATTCGGCGTTTTTAAAGTACAAGGAAATGAAAGATAAGTATGACTACATGCAGAACTTTAATACAAACAACAAAAGAGAAATAGCAAAAACAGTTGCTGTTTTTTCTGCTTTTACCGAAGGCTTACAGTTGTTTGCAAGTTTTGCAATTTTATTAAATTTTCCTAGATTCAATAAAATGAAAGGTATGGGCCAGATTGTTACTTGGTCAGTTAGGGATGAAACTTTACATTGTAACTCAATGATAAAGATATTTAATACTTTTTGCCAAGAAAACCCAGGATTGCTGGATAAATCTCTTAAGAAAGAAATAGAAGATGCATGCAGGACAATAGTTGATCACGAAGATGCATTTATTGATTTAGCTTTTGAAATGGGTCCAATAGAGGGCTTAACAGCTCAGCAAGTTAAAGATTATATCCGTTGGATTGCTAATAGAAGATTAGCACAATTAAAAATGGATGAAATTTATGATGTAAAAGAGAATCCTCTTGAGTGGTTAGACACCATGTTAAATGGAGTTGAACACATGAATTTCTTTGAAGGAAGAGCTACTGAATATTCTAAAGCTTCTACAAGAGGATCTTGGGTAGAAGCATTTGATTTTACAAAATAATTAAGATTAATGTCTTTAAAAAAGGCGGTATAAACTTACCGCCTTTTTTATTTTGAAATTTTTCTGTGAGAATTTCCCGTATATTTAGAAAGAGGTCTAATCAACTTATTGCTTTCAAGTTGTTCCATTATATGAGCGCACCAACCAGTAATTCGTGACACAATAAAAATAGGTGTAAAAAAATCAATATCAAAACCCATTAAAAGATAAGTGGGTCCTGCTGGAAAGTCTAAATTAGGTTTGATATTCTTTTCTCTTAACATCGTATCCTCAAGAATTTTTGAAATTTTAGGTAATTCAGAATTTTGATAATATTTAGCCGTTTTATGAAAGTATTCAGTCATTGTAGGGACTCTTGAGTCACCATTACGATAAACCCTATGACCAAACCCCATGATTAGTTCTTTATTTTTAATTTTGTTTAAAATAAATTCCTCCGCCTTATCTGAAGAACCTACTTCATTCAGCATATGTGCGACTGCTTCGTTCGCACCTCCATGCAATGGTCCTTTTAAACTAGCTACTGCGCCTGTAACTGCTCCGTGCATATCTGACAAGCTGCTAGTTATGACTCTTGAAGTAAATGTTGATGCGTTAAAACTATGTTCAGCATATAATGTCATTGATGCATCAAATGCTTTGACAACTTCTTTATTTGGAACTTTTCCAAAACACATATGAAAAAAATTTTCGCAAAAGTCTAAATCATTGTTAGGCTCAATAATATCTTGTCCTTTTCTTACCCTAAAATTTGCAGCTACAGCAGTTGATACTTTTGCGAGTAGCCTTAAGGATTTTCTCATATTAGCTTCTTTTGAATTATTTGATGTATCTGGATCTTCTAATCCCATATGACTTATTGAAGTTCGAGTGGTGTCCATTGGGTGAGCTTTTTTTGGATAATTTTTTATGATTGATTTTAAACTATCTGAGATTTTTCTATTACTTTTCTCATCCTTTTTAAATTTTGTTAATTCATCTTTATTGGGCAAATCGTTATTAAGAATTAGATAAGCAACCTCTTCGAAAGCACATTTTTCACAAAGTTCTTGTACTGTATATCCTCTGTAAGTTAGAGAGTTAATATCTGGCATAACTTCAGATATTTTTGTCTCGTCACTAATAACGCCAATTAATCCTTTTTTAATCTCACTACTCATTATTCGTGTCCTTCGGTACTAAAATCGGTAATTTTTTTTCCGGGTTGATTATACTGCTCATAATCTACTAATTCATATAACCTTTTTCTAGTCTGCATATCTTTAATTACATTATTCTGATGACCATCTTTAAAAATTGTATTTAAACCATCTTCTACACTTTTTAGAGCCAATCTTTGTGTTGTTACAGGGTAAATTACTACATTATAGCCTAAATCAGCAAGTTCATTTTTAGTTAAAAGTTTAGACTTACCGAATTCCGTCATATTAGCCAGTAAAAATGTTTTTGCATTTTTTCTTACAATCTCAAACTCTCTTTCGTTTTTCATTGCTTCAGGAAAAATCATATCGGCTCCCGCATCCTCATAAGCTTTAATTCTATCTATTGTTTTATCTATACCTTCTACTGAATTTGCATCAGTTCTGGCTATTATTAAAAAATTACTATCTCTTTTTGCTTTAACTGCATCTTTAATTTTATTAACCATTTCATCTCTAGTTATCAGCTCTTTATTATCTAAATGTCCGCATCTTTTTTCTGCTATTTGATCTTCAATATGTAGACCGCAAAGCCCTAAATTTTCAAATATCTCAACAGTTTTTTTACAATCATAAAACCCTGTGTCTGCATCCACAATTGTTGGTAACAAGGTACATTGTGAAATTTGTTTTGCACGCGTACTAACATGTTCTAAAGTAGTTAATCCTATATCTGGCATCCCAAGATCATTCGACATAACGCCCCCAGAGACATATACTCCATCAAAACCAATATCTTTAATAAGTTTTGCAACCAAAGCATTATATGCGCCGGGAAATCTGAGAAGTTTTCCAGATTTGAGATTTGATAACAAGCTAGATCTTTTTTCTTTAGGTTTTGTATTTACAAAATGCATAGATAGATCAATTTATAAATTTAAAATCGTAAAAGTCAAAAAATTATTTAACTTTAAGTAATTTTAAAGATATTTCTTTAATCATATTAAAATCATTTATTAAAAAATCATGCTTTATGTTTTTTTCGTCTTTTAAGGTATATCCATTAGCTACTAGTATGAATTTTATTTTTGCTTGAAAGGCTGCTTCTGAATCAGTTTCGCTATCTCCTACCATAATCGAATTATTTTTTTTTATTTTCAGTATGTCTAAAATATTGGTTATATGTCTTGAGTCTGGTTTTTTAAATTCAAATGTATCCGATCCAGCGACAAAAACAAAAAAACTATCTATCTTTAATTCTTTTAAAAGTTTGACAGCCAAATATTCAGGTTTATTTGTACATACTGCTAGATGAATATTTTTTTTCTTACACCATCTTAACAGATCAATAACGTTCTTATTTAATTTAGACTTTGTAGATATATTATTTTTGTAAAAATTAATAAAATCTGTTGTCATATTATTAATTATTTTGGTGTTAGAAATGTTTGGAATTTTTTCGTGAGTAATGATGGAATTAATAATCATTTGTTTAGCCCCTCTTCCAGCTAAAAAACGAATAGAGTTTTGAGGTTGTTCAGGGTACCCATATTTTTTCATGACATAATTATGGGCTTTCATTAAATCTGGAGCTGTATCTACTAATGTTCCATCCAAATCAAAAATTATACAGTTTTCCATGCTTTTTGTTAGCTGGTTGTATATTTATCAGTAATCACAAAATTAACATAGTTTTTTTTAAAAACTGAATTGTTGATCAATTTGAAATATACATTTATAGCCTATTAATTGTTATGCAAAAGAAATTAAGAAATTTAGCTAAAAAAGCAGGAGTTAAGTTTGTAGATATTGAAACAGTTTATCTATGTAAAGATACAACATTTGGAAAAAAAGTAACTGTTGAACCGTATGTTGTATTCGGATCAAATGTAAAGATTGGAAATAATGTTACTATAAAATCATTCAGCCATATTGAAAAAGCTGTAATAAAAAATAACGTTGAAATTGGACCATTCGCAAGAATTAGACCTGATAGTATAATTGATGATAATTCAAAAATTGGAAATTTTGTAGAATTGAAAAAATCATACATTGGTAAAAATAGTAAGATTAATCATTTGTCATATGTAGGAGATAGTAAAATTGGTAAAAAAGTTAATTTAGGAGCTGGAACAATCACATGTAATTTTGATGGTACAAGGAAAAGCAAGACTATAATTGAAGATAATGTTTTTATAGGCTCAAATACTTCTTTGATTGCTCCTATTAAAATTGGATCTAATTCAATTATTGGCGCGGGATCAGCTATTACAAAAAATGTTGGCTCTAATAAACTATCTTTAACGAGATCAAGTCAAAAAGTTCTTAAAAAAAGAAAATAAATTATGTGTGGTATAATTGGAATATCTAGCAACAAACCAGTTTCAAATATAATATTAAACTCATTAAAAAAATTAGAGTATAGAGGATATGACTCTGCAGGTTTAGCTACAATTCACAAAGGTTTTATTAATGAAATTAAATGCGAGGGAAGAGTAAATAATTTGGAAAAAAACGTTTTAACATCAAAGCTGGATGGTTTAATTGGTATTGGGCATGTAAGATGGGCAACACATGGTGTGGCAAATACAATAAATGCTCATCCTCATTCATCTGAAAAAGTATCAGTAGTTCATAATGGTATTATAGAAAATGCAACTATATTAAAAAAACACTTAGTAAAAAATGGCCACAAATTTAAATCCCAAACCGATACAGAAGTAATTGTTCATTTAATAACTGAGTATTTAAAAACAAATGATATAAAAAATACTATTACTAAAGTTTTAAATAAATTACACGGTAGTTTTGCACTTGGTATAATTTTCACTGATCATCCTGATCTACTGGTTGGTGCAAGGAGAGGCTCTCCATTAGCTGTTGGTTATGGACCAAATGAAAATTATCTTGGGTCAGACTCTTATGCTTTAAAATCAATGACGAATAAAATTACATATTTAGATGATGGAGATTTTTGTATTTTAAGAAAAGATAAAGTTGACTTTTATAATTCTAAAGGAGCGATTATTAATAAAAAAATTTTAGAATTATCAAAAGAAGATCTTGATATTAATAAAGGAGATTTTAAACATTTTATGGCAAAAGAAATTGCTGAGCAACCAAATACAATAAGCGCTTGTATTAAGGAATATATCAATAAACTTAATAACGAACTTAGCATTTTCAATTTTCCTTGGAAAAAAGAAGATTTTAATAAAATAATTTTAATAGGTTGTGGCACTGCATATCATGCATGTGTAATTGCAAAATATTGGTTTGAAAAATTAACTAATTTAGAAGTAGATGTAGATATTGCATCTGAGTTTCGGTATAGAAATAATAGATTTAAAAAAGACAACCTTTATATATTTGTTTCTCAATCCGGGGAAACAGCCGACACACATGCTGCCTTAAGTTTATGCAATAAAAATAAAATGAAAACATGCGCTATAGTAAATGTTGTAGAGAGCTCAATAGCTAGAGATGCTCAATTTGTGTTACCTATACATTGTGGACAAGAAATTGGTGTTGCATCAACAAAAGCTTTTTTAGGTCAAATGTTAGTTTTATATTTAATTACTCTTAAAATATCGAAAATTAGAAACGAGATTAAAGTTCGTGAATACGCAAACAAAATATCCCAATTAAAAGAACTTCCTGAATTAATTCAAAAGACTTTAAAAACAGAAACAAAGATTAGTAGTTTAAGTGAGACATTTTCAAATGCAAAAGGCTCAATGTTTTTAGGTAGAGGCCACTCTTATCCTGTTGCATTAGAGGGAGCTTTGAAACTTAAAGAGCTATCTTATATACATGCCGAAGGTTATCCTGCTGGAGAGATGAAACATGGACCTTTGGCCTTAATAGAAGAGGGAATGCCAGTTGTAGTAATTGCACCTAGAGATGATCATTATGAAAAAACCATGTCAAATATGCAGGAAGTTATTGCGAGAGGTGCAAAGGTTTTATTAATTACGAACAAAAGTTCTGATGAAATTAAATTTGATAATTTGTGGGAAAAAATTGAAGTTGAAACTTCATCAATTGATTTAACGCCTTTTTTGTTAACAATACCATTGCAAAATTTAGCTTATTATTCAGCATTATCTTTGGGTCACGATATAGATAAGCCAAGAAATTTGGCTAAATCAGTAACTGTTGAATAAATTACTTGTTAATTTTGAGACTAAGTTTATAAACCATTAGTTGTATGACAAAGTGGAAATTAAATAGCTGGAAAAATAAACCTGTTAAACATATTCCTAACTATAATAATAAAGATCAACTCAATAATATTTTAAAAGAGTTATCGAGTTTCCCGCCTTTAGTATTTGCTGGAGAGACTCGCTCACTACTAAAAAATTTAGCCGATGTATCACAGGGTAAAGCTTTTTTATTACAAGGAGGAGATTGTGCAGAGAGCTTTGCTGAATTTCATCCAAATAACATAAGAGATTTTTTTAAAGTTATGCTGCAAATGTCATTAGTGTTAACAGTATCATCTAATTTACCAGTTATTAAAGTTGGACGTATTGCAGGACAATTTTCAAAACCTAGAAGTTCACCAACCGAAAAAATAGATAATATAGAGTTACCAAGTTATTTAGGTGATAATATTAATGGTTCAGAGTTTACTAAAGAAAGTAGAAAGCTAGATCCTAATCGTTTATTAAAAGCTTACTCGCAATCTGCCTCAACATTAAATCTTTTAAGAGCATTTTCTCAAGGAGGCTTTGCAGACCTAAACAAAGTTCATTTGTGGAATATGTCATTTATAAATGACAATGCAAAAACTAAATTCAAAGAGATCGAAGATAAGGTAAGCGATTCTTTAGCTTTTATGCAAGCATGTGGAATAACATCAGAAACTAACAGAAGATTAAGAACTGTAAATTTTTATACTAGTCATGAAGCTTTACTTTTACCAGTAGAAGAAGTCATGACACGTATTGACTCAACAACTGGTGAATATCATAACACTTCAGCTCATTTCTTATGGATTGGAGACAGAACCAGGCAACTAGAAGGTGGACATGTTGAATACTGCAAAGGTATTAAAAATCCAATTGGTATAAAATGTGGACCAACTTCTGAGCCTAAAGAAATTATTAAGCTAACAGAAATATTAAATCCAGATAACGATGCTGGAAAAATTACTTTAATAACTAGGTTAGGTCACGATAAAGTTAAAACAAGATTACCAAAGTTGATCAAAGAAATCAAAAAAGCTGGAAGAAACATAATTTGGTCATGTGATCCAATGCACGGTAACACAATTAAGTCTTCTACAGGTTTCAAAACAAGACCATTTGATAATATTTTAAAAGAGGTAAAAGAATTTTTTGATGTTCATCAGGCTGAAGGTACCTTTGGAGGTGGATTGCATATTGAAATGACAGGGCAGAATGTGACAGAGTGTACTGGTGGGGCTCAAAATATAACTGATAAAGACCTTTCAAGCAGATATCACACTCATTGTGATCCAAGACTTAACGCTAATCAAGCCATAGAATTAGCTTTTTTGATATCAGAAGAAATTAAGAAAAATTCACATTTTTCTAAAAATAAAATTAAATTTGCGTCATAATTATTAATTTAATTTTTAGATAAATTAGGTAAATTAAAGATATGTTACCAGAATCAAGAATAAATATTATTCAAAATTGGATTAATGAATACGTCAACAATATGCCTAACCCAGCTACTAGTTTAGTTATTGGTGTATCCGGCGGCATAGATTCGGCAGTTGTAAGCACAATTTGTTCAATGACAGGTATAAAGACATTCGCTTTGTCGATGCCAATTAAACAAATTCAAGAACAAGATGATTTAAGTAAAAAACATTGTAAGTGGCTTTTAAATAAATTTAAAAATGTAGAAATTTTAAATATTGATCTAGACGAAGTGTTTGCAAATTTTGAAAAAGCCTTGACTAAAAATAATAGCGAGCATGCATTTGCTAATAGTCGCGCGAGGATAAGAATGACCACTTTATATCAAGTTGCTGGATCTAATAACGGCATTGTTGTTGGCACAGGTAATAAAGTAGAAGACTTTGGAGTTGGTTTTTATACTAAATATGGTGACGGCGGAGTAGATATTTCGCCAATTGCAGATTGTACCAAATCTGAGGTTTGGGAAATGGGAAAAGAGCTTAATATTGATGAAAAAATAATTCAAGCCAAACCAACTGATGGATTATGGGTAGATGGCAGAAATGATGAAAACCAACTAGGTATGAGTTATTATGAATTAGAAGAAGCTATGGCCAATCCTAACTCAAAAAACTATAAAAAATACCTTAAAATAAGAGAATCTAACCTGCATAAAATGAGAGAAATTCCAGTTTGTAAATTTGATTAATTCTTATATTAATCAAACATGCAAAACTTGGTATTAAGTAATACTTTTTCGAAAAAAAAAGAAGTTTTTAAACCTTTGGATAAAAAGAACATACGTATGTATGTATGTGGGCCAACAGTTTATGATTTTCCTCACATTGGGAATGCAAGACCGCTGATAGTATTTGATATTTTATTTAGGGTTTTAAAAAAAATTTTTGGAAATGGTTCAGTTACTTATGTGAGAAATATTACTGATATAGACGACAAAATAATAAAGTCTTCAAATGAAAAAAAAATAGAATTTAAAAAATTGACTGAAGAAGTTACAAAATCTTTTCATGAAGACTGTAAATTTCTTGGATGTTTAAAACCTACATTTGAACCGAAGGCAACTGACCATATAGATAAAATGATCGAAATGATAGATACCCTGATAAATAAAAAATATGCTTACGAGCAAAAAGGACATGTTTTTTTTGATATAAGCAAATTTTCCTCTTATGGATCTTTATCGAAAAAAACAATTAAAGATCTCAATGCAGGATCTAGAGTTGAAATATCTAAAATTAAGAAGAATCCTGGTGATTTTGTATTATGGAAACCTAGCAAAGATAATGAACCAAGTTGGGACTCCAAATATGGTAAAGGAAGACCTGGCTGGCACATTGAATGTTCGGCAATGTCAAAAAAATATTTAAATACTAGTTTTGATATTCATGGTGGAGGATTGGATTTAATATTTCCACATCATGAAAATGAAATTGCACAATCTTTTTGTGCTAACGAGAAGTTCTTGGCAAAATATTGGATACATAATGGCTATGTCACGGTAAATAAGAAAAAAATGGCAAAATCAGAAAATAACTTCATTACGATTCACGATCTAAAAAAAAAATATAACGGCCAAACTATTAGATTAGCTATGCTTTTTACACATTATACCCAACCATTTGATTGGAATGAAAAAATTTTAAAAGATGCAAAAATGACATTAGATAAATGGTATGAATTTTATATTGATGATAATATTAAAATTAATGAACATAATTTAACCTTCTTATTAGATGATTTAAATGTACCTAATATGATTACTAATATTCATAAACTTTATAATCATGCTAAAGAGGGAGATTTGGAGTCCGCGAAACAGTTGAATGCTTCATGTAAATTTATTGGATTATTTAGTCAAAACAAAGAAACATGGTTTAAATTAAATAAAAAAACTAGTATTAAGCCAGAAGAAATTGATAGTTTGATTAATGAAAGGAATAACGCAAGAAAAAACAAAAACTTTAAAAAATCAGATGAAATTAGAGATTATTTATTAAAAAATAATATTTTATTAGAAGATCAAGCAAATGAAACAAAATGGAAGATTAAAGAATGAACAAGGAAAAAATTTATATATTTGATACTACTTTAAGAGATGGAGCTCAAACTGAGGGCGTAGATTTTAGCTTAGAAGATAAATTTAAAATTTCTAGAGCTTTATCTGATCTAGGTGTTGACTATATTGAAGGCGGCTGGCCAGGAGCTAACCCTACTGATACAGAATATTTTAACAAAAAACCGCAAACAAAATCAAGCATAGTTGCTTTTGGTATGACAAAAAAACAAGGAAGAAGTACAGATAATGACCCTGGTTTAGCAGCTTTAATTAATTCAGATACTAATCATGTCTGTGTTGTAGGAAAGTCATGGGATTATCATGTTGATATTGCACTAAATATTTCTAAAGAAGATAATCTTAAAAATATCGTGGAAACGACTAAATTTTTTGTTAAGCAAAAAAAAAATTTTATGTTTGATGCAGAACACTTTTTTGATGGATATAAAAGTAATAAAAATTATGCAATTGACTGTATAAAAAGCTCATATGACAATGGGGCAAAATGGATTGTCTTATGTGACACTAACGGCGGAACTCTTCCACATGAAATTTCTGAAATAGTTAATGATGTTTGTCAGAAAATACCTGGCAAACATGTAGGAATTCACGCTCATAATGATACCGAAAACGCTGTAGCAAATTCCCTAGCAGCTGTTATAGCTGGAGCAAGACAAATTCAAGGAACTTTAAATGGCTTAGGGGAGAGATGTGGGAATGCAAACTTAGTTTCAATCATACCAACATTAGTATTTAAAGATTATTATAAAAAACATTTTAAAATTTCAATTGATGAAAAAAAAATCAATAAGTTAACTGATTGTTCAAGATTGCTTGATGAAATTTTAAATAGAAAGCCCAATAAACACATGGCTTATGTTGGTGCATCTGCTTTTTCTCACAAGGGTGGACTTCATGTGTCAGCAGTTCAGAAAGATCCAAAAACTTATGAGCATATCAATCCTGATTTAGTAGGCAACATGCGCAATATTGTTATATCTGATCAGGCTGGAAAATCTTATATTTTATCTAGATTAGAAAAGCTTAACATAAAAATTGATAAAAACGATCCAAATATCCAAAAGATTCTTGATGAAGTTAAGGACAGGGAGTTTATAGGTTATTCCTATGATGGCGCTGATGCTTCATTTGAATTGTTATCTAGAAGATTATTGGGTCAGGTAAAAAATTTTATAAAAATTAAAAGTTACGAGGTTGTAGTTTCAAAAGATTCAGAAAAAACAAACGAAATTGACTCAATTGCTAAAGCAATAATTGAGATTGATGCTAAGGAAATTAATTGTCAGGGAAAAGGCAATGGTCCAGTTAATGCTTTAGATAATGCTATTAGATCAAATTTATTAAAAACTCAAAAATATAATCAATATTTAAAGGATCTTAAACTTGTAGATTATAAGGTTAGAATTTTAAATACTGGAACTAACGCTACTACTAGAGTTTCAATAGAAAGCACAGATAGCAAAGGTTTAAGTTGGTTTACAATTGGAGTTTCACCAAATATTATTGAGGCATCATTTAAAGCATTAATCGACAGCATAGATTACAAATTATTTAAAGAAAAAGCGCCTTCTGACTATTAAATTACTCTTAAAAAAAAAGATATGTTTTGTTGACAATTATTTTTTCATTACTATAAATGCTGTTTTTTAATGTCAAAAAGAATAAACGCTAAACATAAAGTAGATAGAAGGTTAGGTGTAAATCTATGGGGAAGACCTAAAAGTCCTTTTAATAAAAGAGCTTATGGTCCAGGTCAGCACGGGCAAAGAGCTTCAGCTAAACCTTCAGATTATAAAATTCAATTACAAGCAAAGCAAAAACTTAAAAATTATTATGGAAATTTAAATGAAAGACAATTTAGAAATGTATATAAAGAAGCTGCAAGAAGAAAAGGAAATACTGGTGAAAATTTAGTAGGTATACTTGAATCTAGATTAGATGCTGTCATATATAGAGCAAAATTTGCTAATACTGTTTTTCAGGCAAGACAATTAATTAATCATGGACACGTCAAAGTTAACGGTAAAAGAGTTAATATTTCTAGCTTTTATTTAAGTGAAAATGATGAAGTTGAGATTAAAGATAGTTCAAAACAATTAAATACAATTTTATCTGCTTCATCTTCAAAGGAAAGAGACGTACCAGATTATTTAGTAAGTGATCAAAAGAAATTAACGGCAAAACTTTCTAGAATACCAAAATTTGATGAAATACCTTACCCTGCAATTATGGAGCCAAACTTAGTTGTCGAGTATTATTCAAGATAATTAATTATTTATTTGTATTCCCTTATCTAAGAAAAATTTGGATAACTCCTTTTTTTCAAACATTTCCTTAAGAATATCGCTTCCGCCGATAAATTCTTTTTTTACATATATTTGTGGAATAGTCGGCCAGTTGCTATATTTTTTTATACCTTGTCTAATGTTTTCATCCGAGTAAACGTCGAAACTATTAAAATTTATTTTTAAGTGTTTTAATATGTTAACTGCTACCATTGAAAAACCACATTGAGGCATTTCTGGCGTACCTTTCATAAATAAAACTACATCACCAGAGTTTATAATTTCTTCAATTTTCTTATTAACATCCATTATTTTTCCTCTGTAGAAATTGAAAGCGCATGTAACTCTTTATCCATTTTTCCTTTTAAAGCTTTATAAACCATTTGATGTTGTTCTACCTTATTTTTTCCTTTAAATAAACTTGAGCATATTCTCGCAGCAAAATGATTATCATCGCCCGCCAAATCTTTGATTTCTATAACTGAATTTGGAAAAGCATTTTTAAGCAATATTTCTAACTCGGATTGTTTGATAGTCATTTAATTTTTACTATAATTTTTAAACCATCTATTATTTAATTCAATTAAATTATTTAGATCAAATTTATACTTATCATTTATAAAAATTAACTTTTCTCTAATAGTATTGCCTATTTTTTTAAAAACTATACATTGTTTCTTCATTTCTTCCTCTAAAATAGATTGATTTTCATTTTTTATTTCTACTACATATCTTGATTGATCTTCAGCAAACAAATACTTTATTAATTCAAAATTAGATTTTTTTATACTTAAATTTACTCCAAGTTTAGATGACATACACATTTCTAAAATTGACAAAATTATTCCACCCGATGAGATATCATGTGATGCTTCGATTAACCCTTTTTTAATCATTTCAATCAAAAATTTACCATGAAGTAACTCGTCTTCTAATTTGATTTTAGGAGGTGGACCTTTTTTGAGATGTAGTATGTCATAACATAAAATACTTTGACCTAAATGGCCGTTTGTTTTTCCAATAACATAAACTAAATTATCATAATTTTTAAATTTATAATCCGAAATTTTATTTAAATCTTTAATTAATCCAACACCACCTATAACAGGAGTTGGGTTTATACCGATCCCTTTAGTTTCGTTATATAAAGATACATTTCCAGATACGACAGGATAATCTAATATTTTACATGCTTCAGAAATTCCATTAATAGTTTCAACAAATTGCCCCATAATTTCTGGTTTTTCTGGATTTCCAAAGTTTAGACAGTTAGTTATTGCTAATGGTTTAGCACCTACTGAGCATAAATTTCTAAAAGATTCACATACAGCCTGCATACCTCCCCAATATGGAGAGCTTTTACAATACCTGGGTACACAATCTACAGATGCTGCTATAGCTTTATTTGAGTCGTGTATTCTAATTATTGATGCATCACCACCAGGCATATTTATTGTATCGCACATTACCATATGATCATATTGTTCCCATACCCAAGACTTGTTTGCTTGATTTGGATGAGAAATGACTTTTTCTATTAAATCTTGAAGGTTATAATCACTAATTTTATTTTCATAATCAATTTCCGCTTCAGGAATTGATTTATTCCATTTTCGGTCATACTCAGGTGCTTCATGTGATAAAGCAGATATTGGAAGATCACACACTGTTATATTATTTGACTTTAAAGTTAATTTTTGAGTATTAGTCAATTTTCCAATTATTGAAAAATCTAAATCCCATTTTTTGAATATATTTTTACAAACTTTTTCCCTACCTTCTCTAAGTACAATTAACATTCGTTCTTGACTCTCCGACAGCATTATTTCATAAGGTGTCATTCCACTTTCTCTACACGGTACATTATCTAAATTAATTTCTATACCTACATTTCCTTTTGAAGCCATTTCTACTGAAGACGAAGTTAGCCCCGCAGCGCCCATATCTTGTATTGAAACAATTGAGTTTGTTTCCATCAATTCTAAACAAGCTTCAAGTAATAATTTTTCTGAAAAAGGATCTCCAACTTGAACTGTAGGCTTTTTAGACTCAGAATCTTCATCGAATTCCTGTGAGGCCATTGAAGCTCCATGGATTCCATCTCTACCAGTTTTTGAGCCAACATAAACTACTGGATTATTTACACCACTTGCAACCGAATAAAAGACTTTATTTTTCTTAGCAATACCAATATTCATAGCATTAACTAAAATATTTCCATTATAACAACTATCAAATTCAATTTCACCTCCTACAGTTGGAACACCTACACAATTCCCGTATCCTGCTATTCCTGATACAACTCCATTTAAAAGATATTTTGTTTTAGCATGATCTGTAGATCCAAATCTTAAAGAATTTAAACTAGCAATAGGTCTTGCGCCCATAGTAAATATATCTCTTAGAATTCCACCGACACCAGTTGCAGCACCTTGATAAGGTTCTATAAATGAAGGGTGATTATGACTTTCTATCTTAAAAACCACAACATCATTATCATCTATATCTACAACACCTGCATTTTCACCAGGTCCTTGAATCACTCTGATATTTTTTGTAGGTAATGTTTTCAACCATTTCTTTGAGGATTTATAAGAACAATGCTCATTCCACATAGCAGAAAAAATCCCAAGTTCTGTCAAATTTGGTTTTTTACCTATAAGTTTGATTATTTGATTGTATTCGTCAACAGATAGTCCGTGCTTATTAGCTATTTTTTCATTAACATCAATCATTTTAATAAAGACTCAAAAAAGTTAATACCATCATCTTTATTTAAAAAATTTTCTACAGATCTTTCTGGGTGAGGCATCATTCCTAATACATTCTTATTTTTATTAATAACACCTGCAATATTTAAACTTGAACCATTTGGATTTCCTTGGTTGTTTATAATATAATTTTCATCACAATATTGAAAAACAATTTGATCATTATCTTCTAATACTCTTAGTGTATTTTTGTCTGCGTAATAGTTACCCTCATTATGAGCTATGGGTATAGTTATTTTATCTAATTTGGCGTAACAATTAGTAAATTGTGTTTTATTATTTTTAACAATTAAATTTACATGCTTACATATAAATTTTAAATTATGATTTCTTAATAAAGATCCAGGCAATAAACCACTTTCTGTTAAAATTTGAAAGCCATTACAAACTCCTAAAACTAAACCACCATAAGATGCGTGTTTAATAACTTCTTTCATAATAATTGATTTTGAAGCCATCGAACCACATCGAAGATAATCTCCATAAGAAAAACCTCCAGGCAAAACAACTAAATCTGATTTAGGAAGAATAGTTTCACCGTGCCAAATCATTTTACATTTTATTTGAAATCTTTCTAAAGCTACTTTTATATCTCTATCACAATTAGATCCTGGAAATACGATTATATTTACTTTCATTTAACTAGTTTGAATTTATATTCTTCAATTGTCTCGTTAGATAATAATTTTTTACAAGCGGAATCTACAATGTGTTTTGCCTTATTAATATCTTCTTCATCAATTGTTATTGAAAAGTATTTACCTTGTCTTACTGTTTCGATATTTCTAAAGCCAATATTTTTTAAAGCATTTTCTATTGCTTTTCCTTGAGGATCTAAAACCTCTTTTTTTAAGGTGACAAAAATTTCAAATTTCAATTTAACTTTTTTTTAATTTAATTGTTTTAGATATACCCGTTTTAATTTCCTTGATATTTGTTCCTTCTGGCATGATTCCTAGTCTTTTGGCAACTTCTTGATAAGCTTCAATTAATCCACCTAAATCTTTTCTAAATCGATCTTTATCTAATTTTTTTTCATTTTTAATATCCCATAGCCTACAAGTATCCGGGCTAATTTCGTCAACTAAAATAATCCTTTTTTTATCGTTTTTCCAATATCTGCCAAATTCAATTTTAAAATCTACCAATTTAATTCCAACAGCTCGAAACAGACCAGACATTATATCGTTAATTCTAAGAGAATATTTAGTTGCGATTTTAATCTCGTCTTGATCCGCTAAATTATTAATTTTAATATGTTCATCTGTCACCAAAGGATCTCCTAGAGCATCATTTTTAAAATAAAATTCTACTATGGGATTTTTTAAAACTGAACCTTCATTTAAACCTAATCTATTAACGATTGAGCCAGCAGCAATATTTCTTACTACAAATTCAATTGGTATTACTTCACAAGATTTGATTAATTGTTCTCGCATATTTAATCTTTTAATTAAATGCGTTTCTAATCCAACTTCATTTAATTGGTTAAATATAAATTCAGAAATTCTATTATTTAATACACCTTTACCTTCAATAACGGCTTTTTTTTCATTATTAAATGCAGTTGCATCATCTTTAAAATATTGGACCATGGTATTTCTTTCTGGTCCTTCATAAAGAATTTTAGCTTTACCTTCATAAATTAATTTTCTTCTACTCATTTTAATACTCTTGAAATAATAGTTTTAACATATCTCTTATGATAATGAACATCAAATAATTGGCCCAATTCTTTTTTTGATATATATTTTAATATAAACTTATCTTTTAAAACGTTAAAATAAAAACTTTCACGTTTGTTCCATGTCTTTATTGCATTTTTTTGAATAACTTTGTAAGCTACCTCTCTCGATACACCTCTTTGTGTTAACTTTAACATTATACCTTGAGAGAAAATTAGTCCCTTTAATGAGTTCATGTTTTTAAGCATTTTATCAGGATGAATTACTAGATTTTTTATTACATTATTTAATCTATTAAGTAAAAAATCTAAAGTTACAGTGGCATCAGGACCTATGTTTCTCTCAACGCTGGAATGACTTATATCTCGTTCATGCCAAAGAACAATATTTTCCATTGCAGGACTTACATAGCTTCTTACCAATCTAGATAGACCAGTAATATTCTCTGAAAGCACAGGATTTTTTTTATGTGGCATAGCTGAAGACCCTTTTTGTCCAGATGAGAAAAACTCCTCACATTCTAAAACTTCAGTTCTCTGTAAGTGTCTTATTTCAGTTGCTAACCTTTCAGCAGAGCTTGCAATTATTCCTAAGGACGAAAAAAATACAGCATGTCTATCTCTAGGAATAATTTGAGTTGAAATTGGTTCAGGTTTTAAATCAAGTTTTTTAGCTACATATTTCTCTATTTTTGGGTTTATATGAGCATATGTTCCAACTGCTCCTGAAATTGCACAAGTTGAGATTTCATCAATTGCAAGTTTTAATCTATTTCTATTTCTTTTAAATTCCTCATAAAAAGTCGCAAGCTTCAGTCCAAATGTAATCGGTTCTGCATGTATACCGTGACTTCGTCCAATTGTTAAAGTGTTTTGATATTTAATAATTTTTTTTCTTAAACTAATTAAAATACTATCTATATCTTTTAATAATATTTTTCCAGATTGCTTTAATTGAATGTTAAAACATGTATCCAATATATCTGAAGAAGTCATACCTTGATGAAGATATTTAGCATCTGAACCAACTTTTTCAGCAATTGATGTTAAAAAAGCTATAACATCATGTTTAGTTTTTTTTTCAATTTGATTAATTCTCTCAACATTGATTTTCGCTTTTTTTCTAATCTTGGATGAAGTTCCTTTAGGTATAATCTTATATAACTCCATTGCTTTAGCTGCATGTAGCTCAATATCTAACCACAAATTATATCTGTTTTTTGGTTCCCAAATTTTTATAATTTCTTCTCTTGAGTATCTAGGTATCATTTAATTTTTAGTTAAAGTAAATATTTCATAACCGTCATCTGTTATACCAACAGTATGTTCAAATTGTGCGGATAACAGATTATCTTTTGTAACTGCAGTCCAGCCATCTTTTAAAACCTTTGTATCAAATTTACCCTCGTTAATCATAGGCTCAATTGTAAAGACCATCCCTTGCTCTAAAGTCGGACCTTCATTTTTATTACCATAATGCAATACATTAGGTTCTTCGTGAAAGTTTTCGCCAACTCCATGACCACAAAATTCTCTAACCACTGAAAAACCTTTTTTTTCTGCGAAATTTTGTATTTCAAAACCTATATCACCAAAATGTATACCAGGTTTTAAAATTTTTATAGCTCTATTTAAACACTCATCAGTAACACTAATTAATTTTTTTGCTTTATCTGAAATGTCGCCAACACAAAACATTTTTGAGCAATCCCCATGAAAACCATCAAGATAAGAAGTAACATCAATGTTTAAAATATCACCATTTTTTAATTTCTTATCACACGGTATACCATGACATACAACATGATTTACTGAAGTACACACTGATTTTGGATAACCTCTATAAAATAGTGGTGCCGAATATGCATTATTATCCTTTAAAAATTTTTTAATAGTTTTATCAATCATATTTGTAGTTACACCAGGTATAATTTTATCTTCAATATATTTTAATGCCTTAGCTGCTAATTCACCAGCTTTACGTAGTTTAATAAAATCATTTTGATTATATTTTTTTATATCACTCATTAGTTGATAATTTTAATTTTATTTTTTATTTTAATAAATTTATTATTTACTTTACATGAGTAAGCTAAAAATTTCACACCTTTTTTCTTGCTTTTTTGATATGCATTAAAATAGCAAGGATCTATATCATTTGCTATTTTGAAATATCTACAATCTTCCCTTTGGATTAAAAATAAGACATACGCTTGATAACCTTTATCTATAGACTCTTGTAATTTGTTAATATGTTTTAAACCACGCTCAGTAATTGAGTCTGGAAATTCTGCTAATTTTTTTCTTCTTGAAAGAGTAACATTTTTAACTTCTAAAAATATTTTATTTTTTAACGTTTTTAATTCAAAATCAAATCTAGTATTTTTCTCGTAAACTACCTCCCTTCTAAAACTTATTATTTTTTCAAATTCTTTAATTTTCTTAACACTTAAAGCTTCCTCAACAATACGATTAGCAATTAATGTATTAATCCCTACATTGCTACCACCATCATTAATTATTTCTAATGTATATTTTAATTTTCTCTTCTTATTATCAGTTTGTGAAACCCAGGATTTGTTACCCTTTTTAGTCAATCCAATCATTGAACCTGAATTAGGGCAATGGGCAACTAATTTTTTACCTTTATTTCTTACATCTGCGAAAAATCTTTTATATCTTTTTTCAAATTTTACAGGTATTAGTTTTTTTTTAAAAATCATATGAATAATAATGATATTACATCATCTATCATAATAATTGGAAATGAAATTTTATCAGGTAGAACACAGGATAAAAATATATCAGTTCTAAGCAAATGGCTAAATAAGAGAGGCATCATGGTTAATGAAGTACGAATAATACAAGATGACATAAATCAAATAATTCAAAGTGTAAGAGAATTAAAACATAAATATAAGTATGTCTTTACTACCGGTGGTATTGGTCCAACGCATGATGATGTAACTGCAGAGGCAATCGCAACAGCTTTTAATCAAAAGTATATCTATCATAAAAAGGCTTATAAAATACTAGAAGATTATTACACCAAAAAAGAATTTAATGATGGTAGAAAAAAAATGGCCAAAATGCCGGAAAATGCAAAATTGATACCCAATCCTAAAACTTTTGCAGCTGGTTTCTACGTCGATAATGTTTTTGTTTTGCCTGGAGTTCCAGAAATACTATTAGCTATGATAAACGAGTTGAATAAAATCATCCCAAATAGTGATGAAATACTTTCTATTTCATGCGATTTATTCACTAGAGAAAGCGAAATTGCAGATCGATTAAAAAATATTCAAGAAACTTTTAAAAAAAATGTTGAAATTGGTAGCTATCCTTTTTTTAAAAATTCAAAATCTGGAACTTCAATCGTGATGAGATCTAAGAATTATAAAATACTCTTGGAATGTGAAAAATTAATTAAAAAATCGTTCATTGATTACTTAAAATAAAATCCCTATAAAGTTTACAAATATTGCTAAAAAAATTCAAAAATTACTATATCTGCTATAACTACCTTTATAGTTGCATACGGTTACTTTTTCGTAAAATATTTGTTAGTATTTACATACTAATAGGAGGAAAATAAAGTGAAACTACTACGAATAGTACTATGTATATTGTCGGTTGTGGCATTAAGCTTTAGTGCAAATGCTAAGACAATTAAAATGGCAAAAGCCAATTGGGACACAGGTTATTTTCAAGCTGAAATTTATAAAATGGCACTTGAAGAACTTGGTTATAAGGTTGCAAAACCACAAGCCATCAAACCTTCAGTATTTTATGTTGCAGCAGCTCAAGGCGATATAGATCTTTGGGTTAATGGTTGGTTCTCAACACATGACACTTATATTAAAGAGGCAAAAGGAAAAGTAAAACCCGTAGGTTACGTAATGAAAAAAGGTGGACTACAAGGATACTTAATTGACAAGAGAACTGCTGACAAACTTAATATTAAAAGTGTTATGGACATAAAAAAACACGCGAAGACATTTGATGCAAATGGAGACGGAAAAGCAGATATGGTTGCATGTCCACCGGGGTGGGGATGTGAAAAGCAAATAACCAAACATTTTGCTGAGCTTAAATTAGGTGAATTTATTAATCCTGTTAAGGCTGAGTACTCTGCCTCTATGGCTGACGCTATAGCAAGGTATAAAAATGGAAAATCAGTTCTATTTTATACTTGGACTCCAAATTGGACAGTTGGAGCACTCAAACTTGGTAAAGATGTTGTATGGATTGAAGTTCCATATTCTAAGACTAAGGCAACAAAAGTAAATAATGCAACTAAGTCTTCAATTAATTTGGGTTTTGGTGCTGATGATATTAGACCAGCAGCGAATGTAGATTTTTTAAAGAAAAATCCAAAAGTTGAAAAATTACTTAAAGTAGCTTCTATACCTTTAGCAGATATATCTGCACAGAACATGAAAATGAATAAGGGTGAGAAAAGCGAAAGAGATGTAAAAAGGCACGCTAAAGAGTGGGTGAAAGCAAATAAAAGCATCTTCGATGGTTGGATCAAAAAAGCTAAATAATTTTGGACTTTTTAAACCCATCAAAATATGGCTATCTACCAATAGCCGAATGGATAGAAAAATATGTTAAAGAGTGGTTGTTTGAACAACGACCGCTCTTTAAAAAATTATCAGTTCCAATAGATAACGTTTTAAATTCATTAGATTTTTTTTTTAATTTCGTCCCTTTACCGTTAGTAATAATCTTTTTTACTTTTGCTGCTTATAAAACAAATAGCTTAAAATTTGCGGTCTTTACCTTTCTAAGTTTAATTTTTATCGATTTATTAGATATTTGGGAAGAGACAATGACAACTATGGCCATGATTATAACAGCTGTTATTTTCTGTTGTTTTATAGGAATACCTTTAGGTATTCTTTCATCTAGAAGTAATTTTTTTGAAGCTTCTCTAAGACCAGTTTTGGATGTAATGCAAACTATTCCTAGCTTTGTTTATTTAATTCCTGTTGTAATGCTTTTTGGTGTTGGATTGACGCCAGGAGTTGTGGCAATAATAATATTTGCTCTTCCGCCGGTTATAAGACTAACTAACCTTGGGTTAAGACAGGTAAGCAAGGGAGTAATTGATGCTGGAAAGGCTCTTGGTTGCAATAAATTTACAATACTTTTAAAAATAGAATTACCACTAGCTTTAAAAAGTATATTAGCTGGTGTTAACCAGACTCTAATGTTATCTTTATCAATGGCTGTTATAGCTGCATTAATTGGCGCTGGTGGTTTAGGTTTAACTGTCTATGTTGCTTTAGGAAGACTTGATATCGGTCAAGCTTTTGTTGGGGGATTAGGAATAGTTTTAATTGCGATAATATTTGATAGAATTACCCAAAAATTAGTAAAATGACAAAATTATTATTTGTGAAATAATTCAATTATATATAAATAAAATATTTAATGAAAATTTTAGGTATAGGAATTGATATTGTGAATATTTCAAGATTTGATAAGTTAATTAATAAAAAAAATACAAATTTTATTAAAAGAGTCTTTAAAAAAGACGAACTTAAAAATAAAAAAATAAGTAGTAACTTGATAGCAAAGAAATTTGCTGCAAAAGAAGCATTTTCAAAAGCCGCAGGAACTGGCTTAGGAGAATTTTTATCCTTCAAAGATATTTGTATATTAAATAAAAAAAGCGGAAAACCTTATATTCAATTGTCAAAAGAGACTGATAAAAGAATAAAAAAAAAACTTAAAACAAAAAAATTAAATATTTATTTAAGTATCTCGGACGATTTTCCATGGGCGATGGCCTTTGTAATACTATCAAATTGATTATGAAAAAAAAAATAATTGAAAATATTTATAGTGTTTTGATTGCTGTTTTTTTGGCAATTCTAATAAGAACTTTTATATTACAACCTTTTTATATTCCATCAGCTTCTATGGAGAACACACTTTTAACAGGAGACAGGTTATTTGTAACTAAATACACTTATGGTTACAGTCGTCACTCTTTTCCTTTTAGTTTAAAACTATTTAATGATAGAATTTTTTTTTCAAAACCAGATAGAGGAGATGTCATAGTATTTAAAACCCCAGCAGATAATAGAACAGACTACATTAAACGATTAGTTGGTTTACCAAATGATAAAATTCAATTCATTAATGGTGACCTGTATGTTAATAATAATAAAGTTGAAAAGAAATTTGTTAGAAATGACTATGTTTTTTGTGGTGATGAAAAAGTAAAAGTAAAAATATATAGTGAAAAAATAAATCCTGATATTTATTATGAAATTTCTTATTTTGCAGGCACATCATTTTCAGACACAGATCAGTATACTGTACCTGAAAACCATTATTTTTTTTTAGGTGACAATAGAGATTGTTCATCTGATAGTAGATATCTTTCAAAAGTTGGATATGTAAACAGTAATAATCTAGTCGGCAAGGCTAGATTTATTTTTTTTTCTAATGATAAATATATTGGAAGTTTTTTTAAATTTTGGAAGTGGAACAAATCGATAAGATTCAACAGAATATTAAAAAAAATTAATTAATGAATAAGAATAAAATTGAAAAAATAGAGAAAATACTAGGTGTTAAATTTAACGATAAAAAAATACTTCAACAAGCATTTGTTCATAAAAGCGTATCAAAAGAAATTTTGGTAAATAATGAAAGATTAGAATTTCTAGGTGATAGAGTTCTTGGTTTGTCAATAGCGGGATATTTAAATAAGATTTATCCTAATGATAATGAGGGCGAATTAGATAAAAAATTAGCATCTTTAGTGAACAAGTCCGCTTGTGCTGAGCTAATTGAGAAATTAAAATTAGAAAATTATATAACTTTAAGCAAATCCCAAAAAAAAAATAAATATGGAAATAAAAAAATATTTGGTGATTTGTGCGAGTCAATTATAGGTGCAATATTTCTTGATAAAGGATACGAAATAACAAATAAAATAATTTTTAAATTGTGGAAAGACAAAATTGAAAAAACTTCTAAAATAACGATTGATCCAAAAACAAAATTACAAGAATATTCTCTTAAAAAATTTAAGAAATTACCAGTTTACAAATTTTTGTCTAACAAAGGACCATCCCATAAACCAGTTTTTAAAGTTTCAGTATCGATTCAAGGATCAAAAATTTTTAATGGGGAAGGTGGTTCAAAAAAAAATGCTGAGTCAGAGGCAGCTCAGAAATTGTTAAAAAATTATAAAATATGAAAAAAAATTTAATTTCAGTATCTATTCTCGGACCTACAAATTCAGGAAAATCAACTTTATTAAATGCAATTAATAAAAAAAAAATATCAATTGTCTCTCATAAAGTTCAAACTACAAATTTTAATATAGAAAGCTCTTTAAATTACAGAAATACAAAACTAATTTTCGTGGATACTCCTGGGTATTATAGTAAAAATAAAAACTTAGATTTTGAAAACAAAACTAATGAAGCAATAATTTTTTCCGACGCCTTGCTTGTTGTCTTAGACATAACATCTAATATAAATACTATATTAAATTTAAATAGCAAAATCCTTAAGAGTAATAAAATTAAAATACTAGTTTTTAATAAAATAGATTTAGTAAATAATAAATATATTTTAGATAAAATTAAAAAAATTAATTTCTTAAATAACTTTGACCAAATATTTTATATATCTGCTAAAAAAAAAATAAATTTAGAAAAAGTTTTGAATTACATCGAAAGTAATTGTAAATCTAACAAAAATAAAAAAAATCAAAATAAGATGTCAAAAAATGTTTTTTTTTCTGAAATTACAAGAGAAGCTATTTTCAAATATACAAACCAAGAAATTCCATATCAAACATCAATATTAACTACCAAAATTGTAAAAAATAAGAATTATAAAATTTATCAAAATTTAGTTGTTAGGAATAATAATCAAAAGAGAATCATTATAGGTAAATCAGGTAAAATGTTAAAAAATATTGGTCAGTTTTCAAGATTACAGTTAGAAGATATTTTAAAATCAAAAGTTCATTTGTTTTTAAAAGTTACTATTGGTACTTAATATGAAATGGAATGATGAAGGTTACTTGTTAAAAATAACAAATTTTTCAGAAAATTCTGTATTAGCAAATATTTTTACGTTTAACCATGGATCTTATAATGGGATTATATATGGTGGAAATTCTAAAACAAAAAAAAGTAAACTTCAAATTGGTAATAAGCTATATTTAACTTATAAGTCTAAAACTGAAGACTCATTGGGATATTTTAATTTTGAATTAATAAATTCAAATGGTTTCTTGTATTTTAACGATAAAAAAAGTTTAATTATTTTTAATTGTATATTTGAAATTTCTTCAAAAATATTTCCTGAAAGACAGTCTTTTAATGATGTTTATCTTGCATTAGACAACCTAATCAATAATTTTGATGAAGACCCATTGAAACATTTTGCTTTATGGGAATTTGATACATTATGTAGTCTTGGATATGGATTAGAGTCAAAAGAATTAAGTAATTTTAATTATATTCCTAAAATATTAAAAAATAGAAAATCAGATTATATTTACGAGGATTTAGAGGTCATTTTAGATATAAATAAAAAAATTTATGAAAAATATTTTTTTGAAAAAAAGATAAATTTTAATTATAGAAATATGATAAACACTTTAATTAATTATGACTAAAAGTATTTATAAAGAAGAAATACAAAATCAATTTGCAAAGAAATACTTATCATATGCTTTATCTACAATTACACAAAGGGCTCTTCCAGATTTGCGTGATGGTCTAAAACCAGTACATAGGAGATTAATTTATGCAATGCATTTATTGAACCTCAACCCAAAAGCACAATTCAAAAAATCTGCACGTGTAGTAGGTGATGTAATAGGTAAATTTCATCCTCACGGTGACCAATCAGTTTATGATGCCTTAGTTAGACTTGCACAAGATTTTTTGACAAAATATCCATTGATATACGGACAAGGAAACTTTGGAAATATTGATGGAGATAACGCAGCAGCTATGCGATATACGGAAGCAAAATTAACAGATGTTTCTTTATCTATATTGAGAGATATTCAGTTTAATACTGTGAATTTTAAAAAAACATATGATGGGGAGTTACAAGAACCAGAAATCCTTCCAGCACTATTTCCAAATATTTTAGCAAATGGTTCAAGCGGTATAGCAGTTGGAATGGCAACTAACATACCACCACATAATATAACTGAATTGTGTAATGGATTAAAATTATTAAATAATAAACCCAATACAAAAATAAATGACTTGATAAAAATTATCAAAGGTCCAGATTTTCCTACTGGAGGAGTTATAAATTTTAACAAAAAAGAAATAATTAAAGCTTATAAATCTGGCAGAGGATATTTTGAAATTAGAGCAAAATATAAAATCGAGGAACTTGGAAGAGGACTATATCAGATTGTAATAACTGAAATACCTTATCAGGTTAATAAATCAAAATTAATAGAAAAAATTGCTAATTTAATTATTTCAAAAAAAAATAAATTATTGGAAAATATAATTGATGAATCGGATGAAAATATAAGGATTATCATAAGACCAAAAAACCGAAATATTGACTCAAAAATTTTAATGGAGTCGCTTTTTAATCAAACAGATTTGAGTACAAAATTTTTTTTAAATATGAATATTTTAAATGATAAGCAACAACCAAAAGTAATGTCATTAGTTGAGGTACTTAAGAATTTTTTAAAACATAGATATATAATTTTAAATAAAAAAAATTCATTTTTGCTCAAAAAAATTAATTTTAGACTTTCAATATTAAAAGGTTTTTTAGTAGTTTATAAGAATTTAAATGGAATAATAAGAATTATTAGATATGAAAAAGATCCTAAAATAAAATTAATAAAAAAGTTTAATTTAAGCTCTATTCAATGTGACGCAATCTTAGATATGAAATTGCGAAACCTTAAAAAAATTGAAGAAAAAGATATTAAAAATGAATACAAAAGATTAACAAACGAAAAGGCTGATTTACAAAACTTACTAAAGTCTAAAGCAAAACAAAAATTAGAGATTAATAAGGAATTTGATGAAACTATATCGAATTTTGGAGACAGTAGTTTGTATGGTAAACGCAAATCTTTATTTGAAAAATTTAATCAAATAGATACTGAAATAATTGATGAAAAATTAAAAATTGATGAAAATGTTACTATTTATTTAATAAACGGTTTATATTTGAAAGTTAATAAAGGTAATTTCGATTTAGATAATATAAATGAATTAGATAAATCTGTTAATATTGTATTAAGCAGTAGATCAAAAAAAGATATAATTCTATTATCTAATCAAGGTAAGTCTTATGTTTTACCAATCGAAAAAATTATGGGTAAGACACAAAAAGGAAAACAAATATCTAACTTTTTAAGAATGAAAGATAAAGAAAAAATTATTGATTGTTTTGAATATAATCAAAAAGAAAAGATATTACTATCTACTTTAAGCGGTAAAATGTTACAAGTTCTCTCAGATGATCTTTATACTATCAAAAAATCTGGGAAAAAAATTATGAATATTGTTGTTAATGACAATTTGTTTGGATGTATAAAAATTAATAACACAGATAATTTTATAAGTATTTTTTTAAATAAAAAAGATACATTTAAACTAATGATAATTAAAAAAGACCATATTCCACTAATGCAAAAAGGCAGCGGTGTTAAAACATTTAACAATGTTAATTTTAAAGTTTGTTCGCTTGCCCCATTAAATAAAGATCTAATTTTCAAAGATATCTATGAGAAACCATTAAAAAATATTCAATTTAAAAGTTATGTAACCACAAGACAAAAATCTGCTAAAAATGTAAGTGAAAAGGTTAACTTAAATTTTTACAGAGGATTTGAAAATAATATTAAAATTATAAATGACTAAAGATATAAGAACAAGAAGCTTATTAAAAACTGTCACATGGAGGATTTTAGCATCACTAGATACTTTCCTAATTGCATGGTTAGTAAGTGGTAGCATTAGTATTGGAGGTTGGATAGCAATGATAGAAATTGTTACAAAATTAATTATTTATTATTTTCATGAGCGAGCATGGAACAAAATAAAATGGGGACGAATTGAAAAATAAATACCGCAATTTTCTTTCTTTATTCTCAACCGGCATTACCTCTATAGTTGTAGAAAATGAAAAAGCATATGAAGGTATAACTGTTAATTCTTTTACATCAGTATCCTTAAGACCCAAAATTGTAACTTGGTGTTTAGATAAAAATTCTAGATCTAAAAAGAATTTTTTAAATAAAAATAAAAAATATAAAATTTTTTTCTTATCTAATAAGCAAAAAAAAATTTCTCAAAAACTTGCTAGCTCAAATAATGCTTTTGATGAAAAATATTTTAATTTAATTTCTAAGGAATGTCTTGGATATATGAATTGTAAATTACTTAAAACATATAATGTTGGCGATCATTATTTAGTATTACACAAGGTGTTAAATTATTATGTTTTGAAAAATCAAAAACCATTAATTTTTTATAAGAGTAAATATTTATCTTAAAATATATTTTTCTATATATTCATTTGCAAAATAACTTACTATCGCATTTGCTCCAGCTCTTTTAAAAGAAACAATTATTTCTTTTAAAATATCTTCCTCAAAAATATTATTTTTTATACCGGTTTTAAGCATTGAATACTCACCTGAAACATTATACGCTATAATAGGAACATTAAACTTTTCTTTTGCTTTAGAAATTATATCTAAATATGATAATGCCGGTTTGATCATGATCATATCTGCGCCATCATCAATATCTTTTTTAATTTGTCGTAATGCATCTATTGAATTTGAAAAATCCATTTGATAAGTTGATTTGTCTATTTTTTGTTTTTGTCTAGAGCCAACCCCGTCTCTAAATGGACCATAAAATCCAGACGCGTATTTTGCAGCATAGGATAATATTAATACATTTTTAAAATTGTTTTTTTCTAAAGATTTTCTAATTTCTAAAATTTTTCCATCCATCATGTCAGAAGGCGCAATAACATCAGAACCTGATGACGCTTGAATTAATGATTGCTTTACTAAAATTTCAACAGTTTCGTCATTTAAAATTTGATTATTTTTAAAAATTCCATCATGACCATGCTGAGTGTATGGATCTAAAGCAACATCTGTCATTATACCAATTTTGTTTTTATATTTTCTTTTAATTTCCCTAATTGAAGTATTTATTAGATTATTTTCATTTAGAGCTTCTGATGCTGAGTCATTTTTTTTTGACTCTGGGGTTTGAGGAAATAAAATTACAGCTGGAATACTATTTTTTAAAGCCCTATCAATTATTTCACTTAAATTATCTGGGCTATATCTAAAAACACCAGGCATAGATGAAATTTCTTCTTTTTTGTTGTTACCCTCAGTTAAAAAAATTGGAAGAATAAAATCAAATGGACTGACATTATTCTCCTTAACCAAATTCCTTGTCCATTCTTCACTTCTTAGCCTTCTGTGTCTTTTATTTAAAATCATTATATTTTTTTACCTGAAAATTGCCTATTTCTACTGCGTCTAATTGATTATTTTAAGAGCTATATATTGTGATTTTTATGTTATAATGTATAGGTTTAGTGTTTTGAGAAAAAACAATAGTAAATATTTAGTGAAAAAAGTAATAATTGCTGCTGACCATGCTGGTGTTATATTAAAAAAAAATATTTCACAATATTTACTGAAAAAAGGATTTATAGTGAACGACGTAGGAACAAATAATTCGGATAAATCTGTTGATTACCCAGATTTTGCGAAAAAACTTGTAAGGAAAATGGATAAAAAAGAAATGGGAATTTTAATTTGTGGAACAGGCATAGGAATGAGTATTACTGCAAACAGATTTAACAAAATTAGGGCTGCATTACCTCACAATCAAAAAGCATCTAAGCTTTGTAGAGAGCATAATAACTCAAATGTAATTATACTTGGAGCAAAACTAACAAATTTGCAAAAAGCAAAAAAGATGGTTGATGTTTTTTTAAAAACAAAATTTTCAGGAGGAAGACATCTTAGGAGGATTAACAAAATATAATGTCAAAAGAATACAAAATTACTTATAATTTTTTTAACGAAGGACTATCAAAAACTGATCCTGAATTATTATCATTCATTAAAGATGAATTGAATAGACAACAAAATCATTTAGAGTTAATTGCTTCTGAAAATATTGTTTCCAAATCAATTCTTGAAACTCAAGGATCAGTGCTAACAAATAAATATGCTGAAGGTTATCCTGGTAAAAGGTATTATGGCGGATGTGAATTTGTAGACAAGGCTGAGTCTTTAGCGATAGAAAGAGCAAAAAAGTTATTTAATGTTAATTTTGCTAATGTGCAACCTCACTCTGGTGCACAAGCAAATGGCGCAGTTTTTCTTGCATTGCTTAAACCAGGTGACACTATCTTAGGTATGGGAATTGATCAGGGTGGACACTTGACACATGGAGCACCACCTGCACAATCTGGCAAATGGTTTAATGCTGTTCACTATGGTGTTAGGAAAGATAATGGTCTTATTGATTATGATCAGATAAAAGATTTAGCAAAAAAGCATAAACCAAAACTTATTATTGCTGGTGGCAGTGCTTACTCAAGAATAATAGATTTTAAAATTTTTAGAGAAATATCGGATAGTGTAGGTGCATATTTACTAGTCGATATGGCACATTTTTCAGGTCTTGTAGCTGGAAAAGTTTATCCAAATCCATGCGACCTAGCAGATGTAGTGACATCCACTACTCATAAAGTTTTGAGAGGACCTAGAGGAGGAATCATTTTAACTAATAATGAAGATCTAGCAAAAAAATTTAACTCAGCTGTGTTTCCAGGTTTGCAAGGAGGACCATTAATGCATGTAATTGCCGCAAAAGCAGTTTGTTTTGGCGAAGCATTAAAAAATGAATTTAAAGTGTATTCGAGGAATGTAATTGAAAATGCAAAAATATTATCCGAAACATTGAAAAATTCAGGCTTTGAAATTTTTTCAGGAGGGACTGACACACATTTAATTTTATTAGACCTAAGACCAATTCGCGTCACTGGGAAGGATGCAGAAAAGTCAATGGTGAAGGCAAATTTAACATGTAACAAAAATGGCATTCCCTATGATGAAGAAAAACCCTGGGTAACTTCTGGAATTAGATTAGGAACGCCAGCTTGTACAACTAGAGGATTTGGTTTAGCAGAATTTAAATATGTTGGAGAACTAGTATCCGAATTATTAATGGGCCTGAAAGATAACAAAGATGACAACTCAGTTGCTGAAAAGAAAGTAAGGGAAAAAGTTATTAAACTTTGTAACCAGTTTCCAATTTATTAAACATGCTTTGCCCTTTCTGTAGAGAAAAAGACACCTCTGTAATTGACTCCAGGGCAACAGAGGACGGAACGGCAATAAGAAGAAGAAGATTATCTTCATGTTGTAATCAAAGATTCACAACATTTGAAAGAGTTCAATTTAGAGAGCTAACTGTAATAAAAAAAAATGGAAGAAAATCCTCATTTGACAGAGATAAATTAACTAGATCAATAAATATCGCTTTAAGAAAAAGACCAGTTGACAATGATACGATAGAAAAATTTGTTTCAAAAATTTATAGAAGTTTAGAGGACCTTGGTCAAAACGAAATCATGACCTCAACTATCGGAAAATTTGTAATGGATGGATTAAAAGAAATTGATCCAGTTGGTTATGTAAGATTTGCATCTGTATATACAAATTTTAAAGAGGCAAAAGATTTTGAAAGTTTTGTAGATAACATTGATGCCTACAGAAAAAAATAACTCATATTTTGTTTATTTAGCAAACAAACTCTCTTTGATAAATCAGTTTACCACATTTCCTAACCCTTCTGTTGGGGCAGTATCTGTTTTTAAAAAACGAATTATATCTACAGGAATAACCGGAAGAAATGGATCTCCACATGCAGAATATGATGCAATTAAAAAAGCTAAGAATAAAAAAATTGATAAAATATATGTATCTTTAATACCTTGCTCACACATAGGTAAAAATCCATCATGCGCTGAGATTATTATTAAGAAAAAAATTAAAAAAGTTTTTTATTCATCTGATGATCTGGATCATAGGGTAAAAAATTACTCTAAAAATAAATTAAAGAAAAATAAAGTCATAATTAGCAAAATACCTGTAAATGATTTATGTTTTCAAGAAATAAAAAATTATAATTATTCAAAAAAAAAAAAATTACCCTTTATAACTTCAAAATTAGCTATCAGCTCCGATTATTATTCAAAACATAAAAACAAAAAATATTTTACAAATAAAAAAGCGTTAAAATATGCACATTTGATGAGATATAAAAATGACTCTATTTTAATTGGAAAAAATACTTTTGAAGATGACCTGCCTTTATTAAATTGTAGAATAAACGGTATTAAAAAAAAAAATAAAGTTTTTTTAATAAATCGAAATCTTGTATTCAGCAAAGTTAGCTATAGACATTTAGTTAAAATAAAACCATATATTTTTCACTGTAGTAAGAACGATAATTTAATCAAAAAAATTAAACAGTGTTGTAATCTAATTTATATTCCAAATAATTTAAATAAAGATATTAACGTAAAATTAATATGTAGAAAAATATTTAATCTTAATTGTAGAAAATTATTGATTGAAGGTGGTTTAAAAACTCATAATGTATTTTTAAAAAATAATCTAATAAATGAATTTTTAATTGTAAAATCTGATAAAAAATTTAGAAATAAAGGAAAATTAAAAGCTATAAATTTATGCAAAAGTATAAAAAACAAACTAAAATTTGAAAAGAATTTTCGCTTAGACGATAATGAGATATTTAGGTATTATTAATAATGTTTACAGGTATTATAAAATATAAGGGTCAATTTATATCTTTAATCAAAAAAAGATCTAAGTATTTTTTAACTTTAAGCACTAATCAAAAAATTACTCAGAAGGAAATAGGGACATCCATATCAGTTAACGGAATATGCTTAACTTTAATTAGGGCAAAAATGTTAAAAAACAAATATCTTATAATGTTTTATTTATCACCAGAAACATTAAGATTATCAAATTTAAGATTTTTAAAAAAACATGAACATGTAAATATTGAAAAATCATTAAAGTTTGGTGATGAAATAGCCGGTCATTTTGTACAGGGCCATGTAGATGATTGTTCATCAATTAGTAAAATATATATAAAACAAGGTAGTTGGTATATTCATGTTAAATATAAGCATAAATTTAAAAAATATATAATTAAAAAAGGATCTATAGCTATTAATGGTGTCTCACTTACTATTGTCTCTATAACAAAAAAATATTTTGAATTAGTTATAATTCCTCATTCTTTAAAATTAACCAACTTAATTAACCTAAAGAAAAATGACAAGGTTAATGTAGAATTTGATATCATTCTGAAATATTTAAACCGACAAAAAATATGAAAAAGTTTAAATACTCTAAAATTGATGAAATTATTAAAGTAGCAAAGAAAGGGAAAATTTTTATTTTAGTTGATGATAAAAACAGAGAGAATGAAGGTGATTTAGTATTTGTTGCAAAAAAAACCTCAGCTAAAAAAATCAATTTTATGGCAAAATATGGCAGAGGATTAATATGTTTAGCTTTAGACAAGAAACAATCTTCTAAACTTGGGTTGAGTTTAATGCCGAGCAGAAATAGCTCTAGATTAAAAACCGCTTTTACAGTTAGCATTGAAGCACGTAAAGGGGTTACCACTGGAATTTCTGCACTAGATAGAGCAAAAACAGTATTAGTTGCAATAAACAAGAATTCAAATCCAAAATCTATATCTACTCCTGGCCACATCTTCCCACTTGTAGCAAGAGACGGTGGCGTGTTAACTCGTGCAGGTCACACAGAAGCGTCCGTTGATATCGCAAATATTGCTGGCATGGGTAAATCCGCAGTCATATGCGAAATTATGAATGATGATGGAACAATGGCTAGGGGTAAAAAATTATTAAATTATGCAAAAAAACATTCTTTAAAAATTGGAAAAATAGACGATTTGATATCTTATAGATTAAAAAAAGAATCCTTTATTAAATTTAGAGAAGAAAAAATAATTTTTATAAATAAAATAAAATATAAAATGATATCTTTTGAAAATACACTTGATAATAAACAGCATTTAGCAATTATAAATGGAGATTTAAAAAAAAATTCAATACCAAAAGTCAGAGTATTATCATCTAATTCTTTAGATATTTTTACAAACAAAAATATTTCTAATGATATTAAGAATTCTATTAAATTATTATCTAATTATAAACCAAGTGTTGTAATATTAATTAAAGAGAGTGATTTTTCTGATTTGCCGAAAATCATAAACTATAATAACAATAAAATTAACGAAAATTCTAACTTAAGAGATTATGGTGTAGGAGCACAAATTCTTAATAAATTAAAAATTAAGACTATGATTTTGGTTACTAAATCAAAAAAAACAGTTATCGGATTAGAAGGTTTTGGTATAAAAATAAAAAAACAAGAAATTATATAAATAGTATGAAAAAAAAATGTTTATTAATTTACTCAAATTATTATCCAGATATCTCTAAAAATCTAGTTAATGGAGCAATTAAAATTCTTAATAAAAACAAAATTAAATATGATATAAAATCTGTTTCAGGGTGCTTTGAAATACCTCAATTAGTTAACATTTTATTAAAAAGAAAAAAGTACAATTTGTGTGTTGTCGTAGGATGTATCATTAAAGGTCAAACACCTCATTTTTCTCTTTTATCTAAAACAATAATCAAATCAATTTCATATTTATCTATTAAATATGAGTGTCCAATTGGTTTTGGAATAATTACTTGCCTAAATAAAAAACAAGCAGCAGAAAGATCGTCATTTAAAAAAAATAAGGGTATAGAAGCAACCATTGCAGCTATTTCAGTTTTAAAAAACATATAAATTATGTATGAGCAAATAAGACTTATAATTGTTCAAAAAATATATGAAAAAATTACTAGTTCTAATCAAAATGTAAAATTTAAGAAACATCCTTACATGAGATACATAAAAAAAATTTTTTATGCTTACTTTGAAAAAGAAATTGATTTAGAAAAGATACTTAAGGAGCATTTGGATCATACAAAAATTAAGTTTGAAAATATTGATCTTTTACTTCAAATAATTCTTAAAGCTTCAATTTATGAACTTTGTTATGTTAAAAAGACTCCCTCAAAGGTAGTAATTGATGAATATTTGAATGTTACAGCCAAATTCTATGATACTAATCAAAAAAAGCTTGTAAATGCTATACTAGATTCTGTATATAAATCTCAATAATATATTTAAATAGTTGAATTTTTAATTAATTTTTGGCATTAAGTCGCTTTGATTATTATGAGTTCTGAATCAATACTTTTATTAGTGATTTTGTGTGGTTTTGTATCTGTTTTATATGGTGCAATATCTAGTAAACAAATACTATCCGCTAATGCTGGAAATGATAAAATGCAAGAAATTGCTCTAGCAATTCAAATAGGTGCGAAAGCTTATTTAAATAGACAATATACAACTATTGCTATTGTCGGTTTTGTTGTGCTTATTTTGATCAGCTTCCTTTTTTCAATTTGGGTTGGACTGGGATATATTATAGGAGCCTTATTATCTGGAGTTGCTGGTTATGTTGGCATGTTAATTTCTGTACAAGCTAATGTAAGAACTGCTGAAGCATCTAGAACCAGTTTAGATAGCGGATTAAGGATTGCCTTCAAATCAGGTGCAATTACAGGCATGCTAGTGGCTGGTTTAGCTTTGTTAGCTATTGCAGTATATTATTTTGTATTAATTAAATTCAATATTGAAGAACGAGAGATAGTGAATGCTTTGGTAGCTTTAGGATTTGGGGCTTCTTTAATATCTATTTTCGCAAGGCTTGGTGGAGGTATTTTTACAAAAGGCGCTGATGTTGGTGCAGATCTTGTTGGCAAAGTAGAAGCTGGAATACCGGAGGACGATCCTAGGAATCCTGCTGTTATAGCTGACAATGTTGGTGACAACGTAGGTGATTGTGCGGGTATGGCAGCTGACCTTTTTGAAACTTATGCAGTTACTATTGTAGCTACAATGGTTCTTTCATCAATATTTTTTCCAAATGATTTATACATGATGATTTATCCACTAACTATAGGGGGTATCTGTATTTTAACTTCAATTATTGGAACATATTTTGTCAAATTAGGTAAAAGTCAAAATATTATGGGCGCCCTATACAAAGGATTTATAGTTACTGCAATTTTATCTTTAATACTATTATATCCCTTAACAGATTTAGTTATTGGTTTAGACAAAAATTTCAATGTTAACCAGAATAATTTTACTGGTATTGATTTATATTTATGTGGTCTAATAGGTTTAGTAATAACCGGTTTAATTATATGGATTACCGAATATTATACTGGAACAAATTACAGACCGGTAAAGTCTGTTGCAGAGTCATCAACAACTGGCCATGGAACAAATGTTATACAAGGTTTAGCAATTTCTATGGAAGCTACAGCTGTTCCTGCAATAATAATTGTTGCAGGTATAATTTCTACTTATTTATTAGCTGGCTTATTTGGAATTGCAATTGCTGTAACTACAATGTTAGCTTTAGCAGGAATGGTTGTAGCGCTTGATGCCTATGGACCAGTCACAGATAACGCAGGCGGGATAGCTGAAATGTCAAATTTACCAGATGATGTAAGAAAAACTACTGATGCGTTAGATGCAGTTGGAAATACTACAAAAGCTGTAACAAAAGGTTACGCTATTGGATCTGCTGGATTGGGAGCATTGGTTCTGTTTGCTGCTTACACTGAAGATATCAAATTTTTTTCAAAAGATCCTAATTCCTCATTAAGTGGTATAGAAGTTAATTTTGATCTATCTAATCCTTATGTTGTGGTTGGGTTATTATTAGGAGGTTTGTTACCTTATTTATTCGGATCAATGGGAATGCAAGCGGTAGGAAGAGCAGGAGGTTCAGTGGTTAATGAAGTTCGAAGACAATTTAAAGAGATGCCAGGAATTATGAAAGGTACAGAAAAGCCAGATTACAAAACTGCAGTAGACTTATTAACAAAGGCAGCAATTAAAGAAATGGTTGTTCCATCTTTATTACCAGTATTGTCTCCAGTCGTGTTATACTTTACAATTTATTTAATAGCTGGACAGGTTGCAGCATTATCTTCTCTAGGAGCAATGTTGTTGGGCGTTATAATTACAGGCTTATTCGTTGCAATTTCAATGACAGCAGGCGGTGGTGCCTGGGATAACGCAAAAAAATATATTGAGGACGGTAACTATGGTGGAAAAGGATCAGAAGCCCATAAGGCGGCTGTAACCGGAGATACTGTTGGAGATCCTTATAAAGATACAGCTGGTCCCGCAGTCAATCCAATGATAAAAATCACTAATATTGTAGCTTTATTATTACTTGCGATAATTGCCCATTAAATTTCATTTTGGAAACGGCGTAAAATTATCATCTTTATTTTTTGATCTTTCAAGTCTTTTACGTGATGAATTTAGTATTTTTGTAATCACAGACTCATCCAATGCAAAGCTTTTAGTTTTTTTTTCAGAGAATTGAACATTTTGCATATCATTTAAATCGTAGTTGTTAACACTTTTTACGATTCCTTTTGAATTAAATTTAATAGATATAACATTATTTTTTTTGAATATTTTTTTACCAAGTTTGCTTTTCTCTATTACTATCTCATAATAACTCCAAAGGTTATTGTCAAATGGATCAATTAAAGGTTGATATCCCATTAATTTTAAAACATCGTTTTTATTTGAATAATCAATCTTTATTTTACTTAATTTTAAATTAATATTCTGTACACCATGTAGTTTTGTTGGCCTATCAAATGAAGCACAACTAGAAATAAACACAATCAAAACTAGCGATTTTAAAAATTTCATAATAGTCTTATAAGATTAATATAAAATTAATAAAAATAAAGAATTTTCTAGAATTATCGCTAAATATGTTAAAAATTAGTTGATTTAAAAAACATTAATGATATCAACAAAATTCTTATGGCAGTCCCAAAACGCAAAACATCTGTATCCAGAAAAGGTAAAAGGAGATCTCACCATTCTGTTAAATTTAAAAATATTATTGAAGATAAAAAAAGTGGCGATTATAGATTATCACATCATATTGACCTAAAATCCGGCATGTATAACGGTAAACAAATTTTAAAACAAAAGTAGAATTATTTAATGAGTTTCAAATTTAACATTGCATTAGATGCAATGGGCGGTGAAAATGCGCCTTTTAAAGTTGTTGAAGGCTTAAGTTTATTTTTAAAAGATAATAAATCAGATGTTTCTTTTACACTTTTTGGAAAGTCAAAAGAAGTGTTTAAAGTTTTAAAAGATTTTAATATTAAAGACGATAAGAGAATAAGTGTTGTTAATTGTGAAAATGTAATTTCAAATGAATTAAGTGTTAGAGACTCTATAAAATTGGGTAAAGATACAAGTATGTGGAAATCTATAGAGTCCGTTAAAGAAAATAAATGTGATATTATTATATCCTCAGGTAACACTGGAGCATTGCTTGTTATTTCTAAACTAATTCTAAAAACATTAAATGGAATAGATAAACCTGCATTAGCAGCATTATGGCCAAACAAAAAAAATTTGAGTGTTGTTTTAGATTTAGGAGCTAACATTGATTGTAGTGAAAAAAATTTTATTCAGTTTTCAAAAATAGGTAGCCAATTATTTTCTGTTTTGTTCAGTGTAACAAAGCCAAAGGTAGGTTTGTTAAATATTGGCTCAGAAGAAATTAAAGGAAACGAGACATTAAAAAGTACAAATTCAGAATTAACAAAAAAAATTTTTACATTTAATTATATTGGATATGTAGAAGGTAGCGATATCACAAAGGGTATAGTAGATGTAGTTGTTACGGATGGATTTACTGGAAATATTGCACTTAAAACCGCTGAAGGAACAGCAAATTATATAACATCCGAAATAAGAAATGAATTTAGTAAATCGTTGTTTAGTAAACTATCATATATTGCAAGTTTGTATGTTTTTAGACGAATAAAAAAAAGATTAGATCCTAGAAATTATAATGGTGCTATTTTCTTAGGATTGTCTGCTCCAGTTATAAAAAGCCATGGTGGCGCTGATGGTTATGCATTTTATAATTCAATTAAATTGTCTTACAAAATTCTTAATGGTAATTTAATGCAAAAAATTAAAAGTAATATTTCATATGGAGAAAAATAAAAATATAACACGACAAAATTTGTATAACATTGTTTATAAGGAGCTAGGTATATCCAAAAGCGAATGCTCAAAGCTAGTAGACACAGTATTTGAGCACTTATTAAGACAATTGGAAAGTAAAAATAAAGTTAAAATTGCTTTATTTGGATCTTTTAATTTAAAAAATAAATCCTCAAGGATAGGAAGAAATCCTAAAACGAAGGAATTAGCAAATATTATTTCAAGAAACGTTGTTACTTTTAAACCCTCTAAAATGCTTAATAAAAAAATTAATAAACAATCGAGCAATGAATAAGAGAGATACCGCACACAAGTCAATAGGTGAGTTATGTAAAATTTTAGGGTTAATAGACAAATCCTCAGGAAAAAAAAAGACATACATTATAAGATTTTGGGAAAAAAATTTTAAAAAAGCAAAACCGTCCATAATACATAAGGGAAGAAGATATTATTCTGAAGATGATGTAAAATTTTTCATTTATTTAAAAACTTTAATATTTGATGAAGGATTAAGATTAAATAAAGTGAAAAAAATCATTGAAAATAACAACAAATCAAAAGTTGACAGTAAATTTGACTTATATATAAATCATGAGCGAATTCTAAAAATTCAAAAAATTATTAAAGAAATGAAAAACATTTTATAATGGCAAAAAAGACATCTTTAAAAGTTAGACTTGTACCTGAGAATAAACCAGATAGTAAATTTTTTTATTATATAAAAAAACCTACTGCTGGTGAAAAAGCTAAAGAAAAATTAAAATTTAAAAAATATAATCCAGCTACAAAAAAACATGAGTGGTTTGTTGAAAAAAAACTTCCACCTCACAGCAAGTAAATAAAAACTATTTGTAAATTTTTCTTTGTAATTTGATAAAAGATTTTATCATTGCCATCCATATATTTTTGACTATAAATGTTTCTAAACCAATATTTTTTGCTTTATTACATCTAACAAATACCATCTTTTTAATTCTTATTTTATCAACAATTTTTCTTTTAGGTTTAACTTTTACAATTTGAATAACCTGTTTTCTTCTTTGTTTTAATAAATGTAAAATTTTAATGTCAATCTTATCTATATTTTTTCTTATTTTTGATAGTTTTTTGGATGGTGACAATTTAGTTTTTTTAATCATGATGATTTAAGTGTAATTAATATATTAATGTTAAAACAAAATAAAGTTGAATTATATTGGCTTGTAACAAGTTATTCTATGTTGATTATTTTAATACTTGTTGGTGGATTAACGAGATTAACTGACTCGGGTTTGTCTATAACTAATTGGCAAATATTTTCTGGAATATTTCCACCTTTATCTACTGAAGAGTGGATCAAATATTTTAACCTATACAAGCAAATACCTGAGTTTAAAGAAATTAATTTTGATATGAGTCTAACTGACTTTAAAATAATTTTTTGGTGGGAATATGCTCATAGAATTTTAGCTAGACTAACGGTTTTAACATTCTTAATTCCATTTATATTTTTATTAATAAAAAAAAGGTTAAATAATAGAAAAATATTTACTGGCTTTTTAATAAGTATAATGTTTTTTGTGCAAGGATTTTTTGGTTGGTATATGGTTAAGAGTGGATTAGTTAATAATGTTGATGTAAGCCACTTTAGATTATCATTACATCTTATAACTGCAATAATTATTTATTCATTAATCTTTTGGTTATTTCTAGATCGCGACAGCAATTTAATTAAGTTTAGATTTAATTTAATTAATTATAGTTTAATTGCATTACTGATCATGAGTTATATACAAATAATTCTTGGTGCTTTTGTTTCTGGTTTAGATGCGGGATTAATATATCAAACTTGGCCATTGATGAATGAAAATTTTATTGCAGAAGAAATCCAGCTTAAATTTATTGCTTCTTATTCAAGTCTTAGTGAGCATGCTTATGTACAATTTTATCATAGAGTTCTTGCTTATTTCTTGATTTTAATATTTATTTTTATTTATATTAAAAATATTAATTTAAAAGTTCTTAATAATTTTTATTTAAACATTATTTTAATAGTTATATCATTGCAGGTTATTTTAGGAATTCTTACACTGGTTTCAGGTTTAAATATTTTTTTAGCTAGTTTTCACCAAATTGGCTCAATTTTATTAATATCTTCAATTCTACTGGCTTTATACAAACTAAATGTCAAAATTAATTGACATTGTAATCTTTAAATATTAATTACCGTCAAAATGAGCGAAAATTTAAAAAAAATATCTGAAAATTGTTGGCTTCATATTGATGCAACAAACCTAGTAGTTGGTCGTTTGGCTGCAGAAATATCTAAAATTTTAAGAGGTAAAAATAATGCTAATTATACTCCTAACACAATGGGTGAAAATTTTGTAGTTATAACAAATGCGAAAAAAATAAAATTTACTGGTTCAAAAATGCAAAATAAACAATATTTTAGACACACTGGTTACCCAGGTGGAATAAAGTCAAAAACACCAGAACAATTTTTGCAAACCAAACCTGAACAAATATTAAAACTTGCTGTAAAAAGAATGTTGCCAAATGGCCCTTTGGCAAAAAAGCAATTAACGAAATTAAAAATTTACCCAACCGAAAGTCATCCACACAAATCACAAAATTTAAAAAACTTTGATTTTGGAAAACTTAATAGAAAAAATAAAATAAATAATTAATTATGGAACAATTAAAAGTATCAAAAGAAGCAATTTATGCAACAGGTAAAAGGAAAGAGTCAATTGCAAGAGTATGGATCTTAAAAGGAGTTGGAAAAATTACAATAAATGGAAAAAAATATAATGATTATTTTAAAAGATCTGTACACCAACTAGTTATAGAAAAACCTTTTAATATTACTAAAACTAAAGATGTTTATGATATTTTTGCAACGGTTAAAGGTGGTGGTATGAGTGGTCAGGCGGGAGCAATTACTCATGGAATTTCAAAGGCTTTAGTTGCAATGGACCCATCTTGTAGAAAAAGTATAAAAAAAAATAAATTACTTACTAGAGATTCGAGAACAGTTGAAAGAAAGAAATACGGACAACGTAAAGCTAGACGAAGATTTCAATTTTCTAAAAGATAATTTCTCTTTCTATTTAATCTTAATTAAATTAAAAGGACTATATGTCAAAAACAAAACATGTTTGTATTGCTGGAGCCACAGGCTTTGTTGGAATTGAACTAATAAAATTATTAGTAAAACATCCAAATATTAAAATTAAATATATTTTTGGGAATGAAAAAAAAATTTTTAATAAATTTTTAAATAAAAAAATTATTAAAAATGATAAAAAATTACCTAAATTAAACAAGTTAAATATTAATAATATCAATAAATGCGATGTACTTTTTTCTGCATTGCCTCATGGAATTTTAAATAAAATAGCGAATAAAATTAATAGCAATATTGTTATAATTGATTTATCAGCAGATTTTAGATTAACTGATGTTAAAGAATTTGAGAAATGGTATAAAACTAAACATCAATCAAAACATCTTCAAAAATGCTCAATTTATGGATTAAGCGAAATATTTTACTCAAACATTAAAAAAAATAATATTATTGCATGTCCAGGCTGTTATCCAACTTCGTTGTTATTACCTTTGATTCCACTACTGGATGAAAACCTAATTAATACTCAAGAAATTATTGCAGATTGTAAATCAGGTTATTCTGGTGCAGGAAAAAAAATTTTTAACAAAAAAAAATACCCTAATATTAATAATAATATTTCTGTTTACGGAATTGCTAACCATAGACATTTACCAGAAATCGAAGAATATTTAAAAAAGTTTTGTAAAACAAAATTAAAAATAAATTTTACTCCACATTTAATACCTACATTTAGAGGTATAATTTCTACAATTTATATAAAATCTAAGTATAATATTTCTAAACTTTATAATAAATTAGATAAGTATTATAAAGAGTCAAAATTTATTAGAGTATACAAAAATAAAGAATTAAATACTAATGATGTTATAAACACGAATTATTGTAATATTTCAATTAATCAAAATAGATTTAAAAATGAATTTATTATATCATGTTCAATCGATAATTTATTAAAAGGAGCAAGCGGTCAAGCTGTTCAAAATTTTAATATTAGATTTGGATTTAAAGAAACAAAAGGTTTAATATGAAAACTTTTAATATTGCAATTGTTGGTTTAGGAAATATTGGATTAGAAGTCTATAAAAACCTTAATGCAAATAAACACATTATTCAAAAAAGAACTGGATTTAAACTAAATATTTTAAAAGTTTCAGCAAAAAATTTAAAAAAAAAAAGAAATATTAAAATTCCTAAAAATCTTTGGGAAAAAAATCCTTTATCACTAGCAAAAAATAAAAAAATAGATATTATTGTAGAATTAGTAGGAGGATCTTCAGGAATTGCAAAGAAAATCATTTTTCAGTCTATAATAAATAAAAAACACGTGGTAACTGCAAACAAGTCTTTGATTTCTAAATTCGGTGATGAATTGTCTGTATTAGCAGAAAAAAAGTCTGTGAATTTACTTTTCGAGGCAGCTGTTGGCGGTGGAATTCCTATTATAAAATCAATAAAACAAGGTCTTATTGCAAACAAAATATTTCATATTTACGGAATTTTAAATGGAACAACTAATTTTATTTTATCACAAATGGAAGAAAAAAAAATTTCTTTTAAAGCCGCATTGGCTGAAGCAAAAAAACTAGGTTATGCAGAGGCCAATCCAGCATCTGATATCAATGGTACAGACTCCGCTGAAAAAATTTCAATATTAAGCTCTATATGTTTTGGCTGCAAAATATTAAATAAAAATTTTTTAGTGGAGGGAATAAAAAATATTGGATTAGATGATATAAATTTTGCAAAAGAATTAGATTTAAAAATTAAATTGTTAGCTATTTCTGAAAAATTAGGAAATAAAATAAAGCAAAGGGTACATCCTTGCTTGATACCCGCAAAAATGGATATTTCTAATATTAATGGAGTTACAAATGCAATAGTCGTAGACGGTAAACCTATTGGCAGGACAATTTACGAAGGCGAAGGTGCTGGTAAAGGACCAACTTCATCTGCTGTTATATCTGACATATCATCTATTATGGTCGGAAATGATGATTTTTCATTTGGGCACAGTCCAACCACAAAAAAAAAATTAAATACATTTGATTTTAATAATCATGAATGTAGATATTATATAAGACTTTTAGTTAGAGACAAAAAAGGTGTTTTATCAAAACTAACTACTGTATTCGCAAGAAATAATGTATCTATTAGAAATTTAATTCAAAAACCCAAACAAAATTTATCAAATATAGTTATAATTACACATTTTACAAAAGAAAAAAATATTAAAAAAATTGTAAAAAATCTTAATTCAAATAAAAAAAATTTTAAGGATGTAATTATAATTAGAATAAGAGACGAACAAAAATTATAATGTCAATAACCGGTGCAATAGTTATTTATGTTATTTTATGGTGGATTGTATTTTTTACTATTTTACCTTTAAATATTAAATCACAGTTAGATAATCAAAAAATTTATCCTGGTTCTGAGCCCGGAGCACCATCTGATCCCAAAATTATAAAGAGAATATTTTCCACAACATTAATATCTACTATTTTATTTATAATTATATATATTTTAACAAGTTTTAATGTAATAAATATTAGAGAGCTTTTATCGTAATATGAAACTGTCAAATTATTTTTTACCAATAGTAAAAGAGATACCCTCAGATGCAAAAATAAAGTCTCATCAATTAATGATCAGGACTGGTATGATAAGACAATCAACTTCTGGTATTTATTCATGGTTACCCTTAGGTTTTAAAATATTAAAAAAAATTGAAAATATTATACGAGATGAACAAAATAAAGCAGGAGCGATTGAAATGTTAATGCCCACAATTCAATCAGCAGAGATATGGAAAGAAAGCGGAAGGTACGATAGCTATGGGCAAGAAATGTTGAAAATTAATGATAGACAAAAAAGAGAATTGTTATATGGGCCTACAAATGAGGAACTCATCACTCAGATTTTTAAAGATAATATAAAGTCTTATAAATCTTTACCATTATTATTGTATCATATTCAGTGGAAATTTAGAGATGAAATTAGACCAAGATTTGGGATTATGCGTTGTCGTGAATTCTTAATGAAAGATACTTATTCTTTTGATTTAAATGAGAAGGATGCAGAAAAATCGTATTATAAAATGATGTTGTGTTATTTAAAAACATTTGAAAGATTTAATTTAAAAACAATTCCAGTAAAAGCTGATACAGGACCAATAGGTGGAAATTTATCTCATGAATTTATTATATTAGCCGATACAGGAGAGAGTGAAATTTTTACAGATGCAGAGATTTTTAATTTTGAAACTAAGTCATTAGAATATAATAATGACTCTTTAAAAGAAATATCAAGTCACTTTTCAAAATTTTATTCTTCAACGTCTGATTTACATGATGTTAATAAGTTTCAAAAACAAGTACCAAAAAAAAATCAAATAACAAAAAAAGGAGTTGAAATAGGGCATATTTTTTATTTTGGACAAAAATACTCTAAATCATTAAATGCGATTGTAAACACACGTGACTCTAAAAATGTCAATGTATATATGGGTTCATATGGAATCGGTGTTTCCAGATTAGTTGGAGCAATAATTGAAGCTTTCTATGATAACAATTTTATGAAATGGCCAAAATCAATAACGCCTTTTCAGGTAGTGATCATAAATTTAGGTAAAGATAATGATAACGTTACAATTAAAGCTCAAAACTTATATCAAAAACTATTAAATAATAAATTTGATGTAATATTAGATGATACCGATGCTAGTCCATCAAGTAAGTTTAAAAATTTTGATATAATAGGAATACCTTTTCAAATAATCGTAGGATCAAAACATAATGATAATGAATACGAGTTTAAAGAGCTGGGCAAAGACAGTAAAATAGTAAACTTAGAAAGTTTAATTTCAATTTTAAAAGAAGAATATTCAAATTGTTAACTATTTCAGAAAGATTAATAATAAAAAGATACTTAAAACCCAAAAGAAAAGAGGGTTTATTAAAAATAATATCATTATTTTCATTTTTAGGTATTAGTTTAGGAGTTGCCACATTAATAGTAGTTATGGCAGTGATGAATGGTTTTAGAGATGAATTAATTTCAAAATTACTTTCTTTTCAACCTCATATTACGATAGAAAAAATAAAAAATGATCAAAAAACTTTTAATTCTGTTAAAAATGAATTATTGAAGCAAAAATTTGATATTTCGTCTATTTCATTGGTCCAGAATGGTAAGGGTTTAATCCTTACAGATAAAATAAGCAAAGGTATAGTTTTTAAAGGTTTTGATAAAGAATACGGAAATTTTAATCAAGTTTTTAATAAAAATAACATTCTTCAAATAAATAATAAATTAAAATTTAATAACAAAGAGGTAGGAATTGGTATAGATTTAGCAAGCATCTTAAATCTAAAGCTAGGTGATGAAATTGTAATTTTATCTAGTAAATCTAACACAACACCTATTGGAACCATACCTTCATCTTATAAATTTATAGTTAGTTTTATCTTTGATACTGGTTTATATGAATTTGATTCTAATTATGTGATAGGTAATACTTATCAATCAAATAATTTTACTAATTCAAATTTTAAAGAGATAGAATTAAGACTTAAAAATATTGATGATACGAAAAAGGCTACAAATTTATTAAAAAATCTTTTTACAAAAAATAATATTTTTCATTGGTCAGATGTAAATAAAACTTTTTATGATGCATTGAACGTAGAAAGAAACGTTATGTTTATTATATTAACCTTGATAATAATAGTTGCTACTTTTAATATTATTTCTGGTTTGACAATATTAGTAAAAAATAAAAGTAAGGAGATTGCTATATTAAAAACTTTAGGATTTACTGATTTTTCAATTTGTAAAATTTTTTTAGTTATAGGATCATCTATTGGAATATGTGGGACTGTTTTTGGATCTCTTTTAGGTATATTAATTTCACATAATATAGAAAATTTAAGATTATTCTTAAGTAATGTATTTAATTTAGAAATATTTCCAGCAGAGATTTATTTTTTGAGTAAAATGCCATCAAATATCGAATTAGACATGATTATTTTAATTAGTTTTTTTTCTATATTAATTTCAATTCTAGCTTCACTTTTTCCTGCAATCAAAGCTTCAAAATTAGATCCGATTATTAATTTGAAATATGAATAATTTTCTTGAAATTAGAAACTTGAACAAAAAGTATACAGGAGTTCAAGATATTGAAATTTTTAAAAATTTAAATTTGCAACTTTCAGACAATCAAATCGTAGCTTTGACTGGACCTTCAGGATGTGGTAAATCAACACTATTACATATTTTATCTCTCTTAGACAGCAATATTAATGGCGAATATATTTTAAATAATAAAAATTTAAGCAATTTAAATAAAGGTCAAAAAAATAGCCTAAGACAAAACAAAATAGCTATCTTATTTCAAAATTTCAATTTAATTGAAGATTTAAATTCATTAGAAAACGTAATATTACCTAATTTAATCAGCTTGAATAAATATAGTTCAAGTGTTGCAAAAGGTATGAGACTTTTGAAAGAATTTAATCTTGATAAGCGATTTAATCATTTGCCCTCACAATTATCAGGAGGAGAACAGCAAAGGGTCGCATTAGCTAGATCCTTGATAAATGATCCTGAGTTAATATTAGCTGATGAACCTACAGGTAATCTAGATCCTGAAAATACTGAAATCGTTATAAATTATTTAAAAAATTTAAGATGTAAAAAAAGACTTATTTTATTTGCAACTCATAATAGAGATCTTGTTAATAAATGCGATTTAGAGCTAACAATTAAGAATAGAACTGTTAACTCTGTGTAATGGATCAATTCATACATTATAAAAATCATACTCAATATTCTATTTGCGAAGGAGCAATTAAGATTTCAGATTTAGTTAATTATTGTAAAAAAAACAATATTCCTGCAGTTGGCTTAAGTGATAATTTTAATTTATCAGGTGCTCTAGAGTTCGCATCTGATCTTTCAAAACAAGGCATTCAACCAATTATTGGAACCCAAATTAATATTAAAGTAAAAATTGAAAACACATCTATGATTGGCAAAGTATCAATGATTGCAAAGAATAAAATCGGATATGAAAATTTGTTATATCTTTCTTCAAAATCTTATTTAGATTCTACCACGAATGATGAAATTCATTGTTCCTTTCATGATTTAATAGATCATTTAGAGGGTGTTATTATCTTAACAGGAGGAAGCTACTCTTTAGTTTCAAAACTAATCAACAACAATAACAATAAAGAAGTAAAAATATTTTTAAAATTAATAAAAGAAAAAATTAAAGATGACTTATATATCGAAATTCAAAGGCATTTTGAAAACAACGAAAAAGAATTAGAGGTTAATTTATTAAATATCAGCGCTGATTTGTCATTACCGATTGTTGCTACAAATGAAGTTTTTTATTTAGACCGTGATATGTATGAGGCTCATGATGCATATATTTGCGTGGGCCAAAAGACCTATGTAAATGAAAAAAATAGAATTAAATACTCCTCAGAACATTATTTTAAATCATCTGAAGATATGAAGAAATTATTTCATGATTTACCAGATGCTTTAATCAATAATTATAACTTAGTAAAAAAAATAACTTTTTTTCCAAAAAAATCAAAACCTTTATTACCAAATTTTGAAAAAGAAAATATTAATTTCGATAAAGAAATTAAAAAACAGGCCAAAGCAGGTTTGGAATATTGTTTAAAAAATTATGTTCTAAATGATATTGATGATGAAATTACAATAAAAAATAAAGAAAAACTTTACTTTAACCGACTTAATTACGAATTAGAGATGATCATTAAGATGAAATTTTCTGGTTATTTTTTAATTGTTTCAGATTATGTAAAATGGGCAAAAAAAAATTATATTCCGGTCGGTCCAGGCAGAGGTTCAGGCGCTGGATCACTTGTCGCGTGGTGTTTATCTATTACAGATTTAGACCCAATCAAATTTGGTTTAATATTTGAAAGATTTTTAAATCCAGACCGAATTACAATGCCAGATTTCGATATAGATTTTTGTCAGGAGGGAAGAGATTACGTAATAAATTATGTGAAAAACAAATACAAAAACAAAGTAGCTCAAATAATTACTTTTGGTAAATTGCAAGCCAGAATGGCTCTAAGAGATATTGGTAGGGTAATAGGTTTGCCATACGGAAGAGTTGACCAACTTTGTAAAATGATACCTTTTGATCCATCAAGACCACTTTCATTGGCAGAGTCCATAGCAGTGGAACCAAGAATCTTACAAGCCGTGAAAGACGATCAAAATATAAAAAAATTAATTAACTTTTCCCTTAAACTTGAAGGCTTATATAGAAACATTGCTACTCACGCAGCGGGTGTTGTGATTGGTGATAAAGATTTGAGAAAAATCGTTCCATTATATAAAGATCTCAATTCAAATATTCCCATTCCTGTAACACAATTTGACATGAAGTCCTCTGAAGATGCAGGTTTAGTTAAATTTGATTTATTAGGACTGAAAACGTTAACTGTTATTAAGAAAGCAGTAAAATTTATCACTAAAGAAAATCCTGAATTCGATATTTCTAAAATAAGTTTAAATGATAAAAAAACTTTTGAATTATTAAGCTCAGGTGAAACAATGGGTGTCTTTCAACTTGAAAGCTCAGGCATGAGAGAAGTTTTAAAACAACTAAAACCAAATAAATTTGAAGATATTATAGCACTTGTAGCTTTATATAGACCTGGTCCAATGCAAAACATACCAACATATATAAATAGAAAACATGAAAAAGAAAAAATAGATTATATTCATCCAATGCTAGAAAATGTTCTTAAGGAAACTTATGGTGTAATTATTTATCAAGAGCAAGTTATGCAAATTGCGCAGACGCTTTCTAATTTTTCTGCTAGCAAAGCAGATATTTTACGTAAGGCGATGGGTAAAAAAAAATCTGTAGAAATGGAGAGACAAAAAAAAGATTTTATATCCGGTGCAATTAATAATAAAATTTCAAAAGATCAGGCTATTTATATATTTCAGCTAGTTGAAAAATTTGCACAATACGGTTTTAACAAAAGTCACGCAGCAGCATATGCTATGATTGCTTATCAAACAGCATACCTTAAAACGCATTATCCAACATTCTTTTTTTGTGCATCCATGAATACAGAATTGTCAAACACAGATAAACTTAATTTATTTTATGAAGAATTAAAAAGACTCAAATTAAAGATATTTCCACCAAATATAAATTATTCATCAGCAGAATTTCTTCCAAATAAAAATAATGAAATTTATTATGCTCTATCTGCTATTAAAGCAGTAGGTTATGATAGCATATCAAAGATCATTACTGAAAGAGAAAATCATGGTGTATTTAAAAACTTAAGTGATTTTTTGTCAAGAAACGAAAGTAAAAATTTAAATAAATTGCAATTAGAAGGTTTGATTAAAGCAGGAGTATTTGACTGTTTTGATAAGAATAGAAGAAAGCTATTTGAAAACGTTCCAGAATTAATCAAGTTATCAAAAAGTTCAGAAAAACACAGTGATAATTTAAATCTTTTTAAGGATAACCAAGATACCGCAGTAATTAATTTAGTAGATATAAAAAAATGGAAAGAGTCTGAATTAATTGAAAAAGAATTTGAGTCTTTAGGTTTTTTTATAAGTGAACATCCATTAAAAAATTACAAGAGAGTATTGACTGATTTACAAGCAATCGATTACAGTGATTTTAAAAACAACTCAAAATTAAATTCAGGTGTAGTGTCAGGTACATTAATGAAATTACAGGAAAAGAAAACAGCAAAAGGAACTCCTTATGCAATTGCAAAATTTACAGATTTAAGTCAAATGTTTGAATTGTTTATATTTTCAGAAAATTTAGTAGAGAATAGGAAATTTCTTAAAGTTGGTAATTCATTTATAATTAATGTAAAAAAAGAGATTACAAAAGACGGAAATGAAAGAATAAATATTTCAAGAATATTTTATATTGATAACTTTACTCCAAAAATAATTAGGGAAGTTAGTATTGAATTATCTAATGAAAGTGAAGTTGCACTTATAAGTAAGTATTTAGCAAATACGAATGGCAATACAAAAGTAAATCTTAAATATTTAAAAGAAAATATAATATGTAATTTTAAATTATCTAATCCGAGAAAAATAGATTTTGACGATATAAAACGCATAAAAGCTGAGGGTTTTAGAGTGAATATTAAAGATTAAATACTTGTAATTAATAAAATAATTAAATATAAAACATCAAAATTCGCAGAGGAAAATGGATGTAATCCCCCGGTCCACAATTGTGGTAGTTTCCTCGGTGGAATAACCGGTTAAAATTATGAATTTACCAAGTGTAAGTATAAAAGATTTGTTAGAAGCAGGGGTACATTTAGGTCATAAAACATTTAGATGGAACCCAAAAATGAAGCAGTATATTTACGGTGAAAAAAACTCTGTTCATATAATTGATCTTTCCCAAACTATCGAATTACTTAATAAAGCCTTATTTGAAATACATAAAATAGTATCTAATGGTGGAAAGATTTTGTTTGTATCTACAAAAAAACAAGCATCGGAATTAATTTCTAATTTAGCAAATGAGACAGATAGCTTTTATGTTAATCATAGATGGCTAGGTGGTATGTTAACAAATTGGAATACCATAAATAATTCTATAAAAAGACTTAAAAAATTAGCTGAGGATTTAAAAAAAGAAGAGACAGGATTTACTAAAAAAGAATTAATTAAGATGACTATCGAAAGAGATAAATTAGACAGGTCTTTAGGCGGAATAAGTAAAATGAAAAAATTACCAGATTTAATATTTATTATAGATACTAATATTGAATCATTAGCAGTGCTAGAGGCAAAAAAACTTAAAATTCCAATAGTCGCTGTAGTAGATAGTAACTCAAATCCTGAGAACATTACTTACCCAATACCTGGTAATGATGATGCAAGACGTTCAATTAATTTATATTGTGATCTTGTTCAAAAGACCATTATCGATGCAAAAAAAAATTTGGTAAAAACTGAACCAATGAAATCTGAAAAAAAATCAATTAAAAGCCAAACAAAAGATAAATAAGTAAAATATTATGAGTACTCTTGAAAAGGTAAAAGAGCTTCGTGAGTTAACGGGAGCTGGAATGCAAGATTGCAAAACCGCTTTAATTAAAAATAATAATGATATTGAAAAAGCTGTTGATTTTTTAAGAAAAAAAGGAATTTTAAAAGCTGCAAAAAAAAGCTCACGTGATACGGCTGAAGGCATTGTAACAATTTCAGTCTCAGATAAAAAAGCTATAATTTTAGAGATTAATTCTGAAACTGATTTTGTTGCAAAGAATAAAGAATTCATAAAATTTTGTGAGGAAGTTGGTAAAAATGCCCTTAATGCTAATAATCTAGATGACATTATAAAAATAAAACTTCCAAATAATGAAACTGTTGAAGAAAATTTAACTAAACTCATCTCGAAAATTGGAGAAAATATTAAAATTAGAAGATTTGAAAAAATTTTAACAAATGATTATATTTCTAGTTATGTTCATAATAGAGTTTCTGACAATTCAGGTAAGATTGCAGTATTAATATCTTATAATACAAGTGATAATAATGCTTCAAAAGAATTAGCAAAGAATATTTGTATGCATATCGCAGCACTGAATCCTATGGTTATAAACAAAAAAGATATTGATGAAAAATTTGTTGAGAGAGAAAAAAAAATAATTCTTGAACAGTTAAAAAATGAAAAGAAAAATCTAAACATTTTGGAAAAAATAGTTAATGGTAAGTTAAATAAAGTAATATCTGAAAATACATTAATGGAACAAAAATGGGTTTTAGATCCAGATCTAAGCGTCAAATCAGCTATAGAAAATTATATTAAAGACAAAAATATTAAGTTCGAAATAAACAAATTTTTAAGAATTAAAGTGGGTGAAGGAATAATTTTATCTAAAACAGACTTTAAAGAGGAGGTTCAAAATTTAGCTAAGTAATTTATGAGTGAAATTTTAAAAGAGTTCGAAAAGAAAATGAATGACTCTTTATCAAGCCTAGATAAAGATCTTTCATCTATTCGCACAGGAAGAGCCCATTCAAATATGTTAGATTTATTAAAAGTAGAAGTCTATGGACAAAACATGCCTATAAAACAGTTGTCATCAATATCAACACCTGATCCACAAACTTTAACTTTACAGGTTTGGGACCAGAATAATGTGAAATTTATAGAAAAATCAATTAGGGAGTCAGAATTAAATTTAAACCCTATAATAGATGGTCAGATAATTAGAGTTCCAGTTCCTAAATTATCAGAAGAAAGGAGAAAAGAGTTAAGCAAAATAGTTTCGCAACAATCTGAAAAAATTAAAATTTCTATCAGGAATATAAGAAGAGAAGGCATGGATAAAATTAAAAAAGATAATAAAAATAAAGTAATTACTGATGACGAAAATAAAAAATATTCTACAGAATTACAAAAAATAACTGATAATTTTATAAATAAAGTTGAAGAAAAGGTTAAGCAAAAAGAAAAAGATATCTTAACTGTATGAACAAAGTTCGTCATCTTGCTATTATTATGGATGGCAATGGAAGATGGGCAAAATCAAAGGGTAAAAACAGATCTTTTGGTCATAAACAAGGTCTAAAAAATTTAGATAAAATCATAAAAGTTCTAATTAAGAATAACATTAAGTATTTAACGTTATATACTTTTTCATATGATAATTGGAAACGACCAAAAAAAGAAATTAAAAACATATTTTTACTTTTAGAAAACTATTTAAAAAAGAACTTTGATGATTTAAAAAAAAAAAATATAAAGGTAAATTTTATTGGAGAAAATGATAAATTACCTCAAAGTATAAAAAAACTCATAACAATATATAATAACAATAAGTTTAATAAATCAAAATTAGAAATTAATGTTGCATTTAATTATAGTTCTAAAAAAGAAATATTAAATGCAATAAAATTTCTCTGTAATGAAAAAAAGAAAATAAATGAAATAAATTTTATTAAAAGTCTTTACACACATAATTTTCCAGATCCTGATTTATTAATAAGGACGGGAGGAAGAAAAAGGTTAAGCGATTTTTTGCTTTGGCAAATATCATATACTGAATTATATTTTATTGATAAATTATGGCCGGATTTTAATGAAAATGATTTAGTCAAGATTTTAAAAAATTTTAAATTAATTAAAAGAAATTATGGAAAATAATAAATTAAACATAATTATTAAAAGTAGATTTTTTATATCTATTATTGGAGCTCCTATAGTTATATACTCCACTTTTCATCAATACCTGTTTAATTTATTAGTAATTTTTTTATCTATATTTTTATTTTTTGAATGGTTATCAAGAATTAAATCTGCGTTAGATAAAATTTTTGGGTCACTAATAATTGGATTTTTTATAATTTCGATAATAATTATTAATAATTTGAATAATTTTTTAACAATATGGTTATTTTTAATCGTATGGATAAGTGATGTTTCAGGATATTTAGTTGGAAAATCTATCGGAAAAATTAAAATTTTCAAAATTAGTCCTAATAAAACTTTAGAAGGATATTTATCATCTTTATTATTTTCTCAAAGTTCCTATTTTGTTGTAAAATACTTTAATGATTTAAATATTGTTATCTATAAAGTTTTTATTATCCAGTTTTTAATCTGTTTAGCTTGTATCGTTGGTGATCTTTTTTTTTCTTTTTATAAGAGAAAATATAAATTAAAAGATTATTCAAATTATTTAGGAGATCATGGCGGGTTTTTAGATAGGGTAGACGGATTGATATTTTCTTCAATAATTTTTTATATTATAAATTTATGAAAAAAAAAACTGTTGGTATTTTAGGATCTACAGGATCAATAGGTTGTCAAACATTATCGTTATTAAAAAATAATAAAAAATATCAAATTGTATTTTTATCTTGCAATCAGAATACAAAAAAATTATCAGCTCAAATAAAAATTTTTAAACCAAAATATATATATATTATTAACAAAAAATCATTCAATAAATTTAAAGCAGCAAATAAATTTCGAAATTTAAAAATTTATAACAATCTTTATAAATTAAAAAGTGTAATTAAAAATAAAATAGATTATACTGTATCTGCTTTTTCTGGAAATCAGGGTTTTGAATCTACTTTTGAAATATCAGAGATATCAAGAAATTTATTAATTGCAAATAAAGAGGCTATAATTTTAGGAAATAAAATTTTAAAAAAGAAGTTAAAAAAAAATAAGTGCAATTTAATTCCTATAGACTCTGAACATTATTCTATATTTAAATTAATAGAAGATAATAAAATTATTACAAAAAACATTCATAAAATTTTTATTACTGCATCAGGTGGTCCTTTTTATAATAAAAAAATTAATTTAAAAAATATTACAATAAAAAATGCTTTAAGGCATCCAAATTGGAAAATGGGAAAAAAAATTTCTATTGACTCCGCAACACTTGCTAATAAAATTTTAGAATATTTTGAAGCCATTATATTATTCTCATTTAAACCAGATAATATAGTAATTAGACTTCAACCTAGTTCAAAAATTCATTCAATAGTTTTAATGAAATCTGGTTTTTATTATTTGATTGCTCATAATAATGATATGAAAATTCCTATTTCAAGTGCTTTAAATTTAAAATTAAATTTTAAAAATTCGGATAAAATAATTTTTGAAAAACAAAAATTATCTTTTCATAAGCCTAGCATTAAACAATTTAAATTAATAAAAATTGCCAAAAAAGTTGCAAATTTGGGTCATTCTGCAATGATAATGTTTAGTGTTATAAACGAGAGATTAGTTTATAAATTTTTACAAAAAGAGATAACTTTTGATAAAATTTCCTCTATTTTGCTACATTTATTTAATAATAAAAAATTTATTTCTTTATGTAAAACATATATAAAAAGCAAAAAAGATATATATAAAATCGTTAAAATAGCTGAACAATATAAATTGGATTAAAATGTTAAAAAAGTTTTTTGTTTTATTAATACTTATATTTCAATCTAACTATGTTCATGCCGAGATTATTAAAAAGATCGAGGTAAGTGGAAATAGTAGAATCGATTCAAAAGTGATTATCGAATATTCCAATTTAAAATTAAATCGAAACTATAAAAGTAATGATTTAAACCTAGCTCAAAAAAATATTTATAAAACAGGTTTTTTTTCTGATGTTACATTAAGTGTTTCTAATGGTGTCTTAATGATTTCTGTAAAAGAGAATCCTATGATATCTTTTTTCTATATTGAAGGCGAGAATAGAGATGGGGTGATAGAAAAATTTGAGGAGTTCATATCTTTAAAAGAAAATAAATTTTTTGATCTCGCAAAAGCTAAGCAAGATTTAGAAATTATCAAAACATTTTATCGTAATACAGGGTATTATGCTGCAGAAATAAATTTAATAACATCTGAACTTAGTGATAATAAAATTAATTTAGTTTACAGAATTAATCGTGGCAGCAAAACGAAAATTAATGATATTTTTTTTATTGGAGATAAAAAATTTAGATCTGGTAAGCTTAGAGATATAATTAAATCTACAAGGCATAATTTTTGGAAATTTTTATCTTTAACTAATATTAATCCTGAAATAATTAAAAGAGACGTAGATATATTAAAAGATTTTTATTTAGATGAGGGATATTTCGATATACAAATTACATCTTACAAAGTTGAACTTATTAACGATAAGTATGCAAACATTATTTTTTCTATTGAGGCAGGAAAAAAATATAATTTCGGTTTATTAAACGTTTTAGATCAAAAAAATATTTTTGAAAAAGATATTATAGACCAACTAAAAAAGAATTTAGATAAACTAAAAAATAAAGTTTATAGTCAAAATGAAATACAAAAGTTTGAAAATAAAACCAATAAAATTTTCGCAGATAAAAAATTAGATTTTGCTTTTATTAAAATTAATAAATCAAAGGAGGGTAACAAAGTAAATATAAATGTAATTTTAAATGAGGATGTTAAAAAATTTGTAAAGAATATTAATGTATATGGTAACGAAATTACAGAAGAGAAGGTTATTCGTAATCAATTAGAATTCGTTGAGGGTGACTCATTCAGTTCTAGGAAGTTAAAAACATCTCTTAATAATTTAAATTCAACTGGAATTTTTAAAGATACAAAATATAAGATCAATCAAGAGGAGAATAATTTAGTATCAATTGATCTCTCAGTAGAAGAACAACCTACGGGTTCAATAAATGCAGGTGCAGGCTTTGGTTCATCTGGCGGCTTGCTAACTGGAGGATTAACAGAAAGAAACCTTTTTGGTACTGGTATTACATCAAATATAGAATTTTCAATAACAGAAGACAAAGTTACCGGTTTCATAGATATAATAAATCCAGATTATAAAAATTCAGGTAACACATTAAAAAATAGCCTTGGAGTTGTCGATACTGACTATTCAAATGTAGGTTATCAAAGTTCTAAAGTTGTAGGACAGACGTCCTATAGATATGAAATCTTTGATAATATTTTTTATCAACCGGGAATATTATTAGACTATGATAAAATTGATGTTGTTGGTACAAGTTCAAATTTAGCAAACAGAGATGGTAACTTTATTACAAATGCTTTTACTCAAACTATAAGCAAAGATAAAAGAAACAATAGAAGATTTCCATCAGGTGGTTACATATATGGCTTAAATCAAACTGTAGCTCACTTAGGTAGTGACATTCCGTATTTAAGAAACAATTTATTTTCAAATAGTTATGCTAAATTTACTGATGATTATGTAGGAGCTCTTAAAATATCCTTAAGACATATAAATGGTTTGGATGACAGTGAAGATATCAAATTGAGTGATAGATTATTTGTGGGTAGTAGAACACTGAGAGGATTTGAATCGAGAAGCATAGGACCTAAAGATGGTAATAACTTTGTAGGTGGAAATTATTCAGTATCAGCATCACTTCAAACAACATTTCCGAACCCATTACCAGATTCATGGAATGCGAAAACAATTGTTTTTTTTGACAATGCTAATGTCTGGGGTATCGATTATTCAGACACAATTGATGAAAGTAATTTTATTAGATCTAGCGCAGGTGTTGCATTAGAATGGTGGTCTCCGTTAGGGCCAATAAGTTTGACATTTTCTAATGCTTTTCGAAAAAAAGCAACTGATAAAACAGAAAACTTTAATTTTCAAATAGGTACTGTTTTCTAGCTATTTAAAATTTAATTTATATGTTTTTTAAAAATAAAGGTCCTATCAAATTAAGCATTATAAAAAAAAAATGTAATGTTCAGGGTATAATCTTTGAAGGTGTAGTTAATTCTATAAAGGGATTAAAGGAGGCTAAAAAAGATGATTTAACTTTTTTGGAAGATTCAAAGTATATTCCTGATTTAAAAATAACAAAAGCTAAATATTGTATTTTGAAAGAAAAGTATGCTGAGTACTTACCTATAAATTGTAAAGGTATTTTCTCAAATAAACCATTAATAGAATTTATTAAAATAGCTACACTTTTTTATCCAGACGCAAGATTCGACAAATTCTCAAAATCGTATTTGCCTGAAAAAGTTATAAAAAAAAAATATAAAACAGTTTCTTTTGGAAAAAATGTTCAAATAGCAAAAAATGTTAAAATTGGAAAAAAATCACAAATTGGGTCCAATGTTATTATTGAAGATAGTTGTGTAATTGGATCTAACGTGATTATCAATTCAAATTCTATTATAAAAAATACCATAATTGAAGATAATTCAATTATTAACTTTGGGTGTGTATTAGGCAAAATAGGCTTCGGCTATAAATTCATCGATAAAAAAATTGCAATTATACCTCATATTGGCTCTGTTTTTATTGGGAAGAATTGTAATATTGGAGCTTATTGTGTAATTGATAGAGGATCTTTTTCTAACACAATAATTAGAGACAACAGTAGCTTAGATAATTTTGTTCATATAGCGCATAATGTTGAGATAGGTAATAATAGTTTTATCGCAGGTCAAGTAGGTATAGCGGGCAGTACATTAATTGGTAACAATGTTATGATTGGTGGACAAGCAGGGATATCGGGTCATTTAAATATTGGCAACAATGTTAAAATCGGTGGCAAGTCAGGAGTAGTAAAAGATATTGAAGATAATCAAAGTGTTATGGGTTATCCTGCGATATCTATAAAAAGTTTTATAAAAAATGCAAAAAAATAAATTAAATAGAAATGATTTAGAAAAATTACTTCCTCATAGGGAACCAATGTTATTAATTTCTGAATTAAAAGATATTGTACCAATGAAATCTGCAACTGGAATTGTAAACGTTAAAAATAATAGTTTTTTTTTTAAAGGACATTTTCCAGGCCAACCAGTAATGCCTGGAGTATTAATAGTTGAAGCATTTGGACAGGCCGCTGCAGCATTAGCAGCTCATTGCTTAGATCCAAAAATTATTGAAAATAAATTAGTTTTTTTAATGACAGTTGATAAGGCTAAATTTAGGTCTCCAGTAATTCCAGAGTGTGATTTATCACTAAAAGTTAAAGTGTTGCAAATAAAAGGCAAAGTATGGAAATACAGGGGAGAAGCTTTTGTAGATGATAAAAAGAAGGCTGAAGCTGAATGGATGGCAACTATAGCTGATAGAACTTGATTATGAATGAAAAATCAATAGTACATAAAAATGCTAAAATTGGAAAAAATGTTAAAATTGGACCAAATTGTTTAATTGGGGATGGTGTTGAAATAGGTGATGATTGTGAGTTATTATCATTTGTTAATATATCCGGTAATACAAAGATTGGCACTAAAAATAAATTTTTTCCATTTAGTTCTATTGGGACTGCTCCTCAAGATTTAAAATACAAAAATGAATTAACATATTTAGAAATTGGCAATGAAAATATATTTAGAGAGTATGTTACAATTAGCCCAGGAACTATCGGTGGTGGTGGAAAAACTACGATAGGAAATAATAACTTATTTATGGTGTCAAGTCATATAGGACATGACTGCATTATAGGTAATCATAACGTGATAGCCAATAACGCCGCAATTGCTGGCCATTGCACTTTTGAAGATCAAGTAATTATTGGAGGAAATTCTGCAGTTCTTCAATTCTCAAAAATTGGCAAAGGTTCTATGGTAGGTGGTATGACTGGTGTTGATAAAGATATTCTTCCTTATTCATTAGTTAAAGGTAATAGATGTAAATTTGAAAATATTAATTTAATTGGTCTTAAAAGAATGAAATATTCAAATGAGGATATTAACTATTATAAAGTGATTATGAATAATCTTTTTGAATGCAAAAATTTAGAAGATTTTAAACACTCTTTAAAGCATGAAAATTCAATTCTTATAAAAGAATTAATAAACTTTCTTAATAAAAAAAATAAAAATCGAGATATTTGTAGGCCTTAAATTTATGATAGGATTAGTATGTGGCACAGGCAATTTTCCTAAAGAAATAATTACTAATTTAAATAAGATTAAAAAAAAATTTATAATTATTAATTTGACAAAAAAAAAAATTACTAAAAATGATTATATTTTGAGTATTGGACAATATGGCAAATTTTTAAAAGTTTTAAAACAAAATAATTGTAAAGAAATTATATTCGCAGGTAAAATCGATAGACCACAATTGATGAATATCAAATTTGATAAAGAGGGTTTAAAGCTACTTCCTCAACTTGTTAAAATCTTTAAAAGCGGTGACTATAAAATTCTAAATTTCATAATAAATGCTTTTAATAGAAACAAAATCAAAGTAATTAGTCACACTAAATATTGCAAATATATTACTCTTTACAAAAATGTTACAAAAGCAAAACCTAGTTTAAACAATTACAGGGATTTGAAAGTCGCAATAAAGTTAATTAATTCCTTAAATACTAACGACTTAGGGCAAGGAATTATTGTTGAAAATCATAGAGTAATGATGGTTGAGTGCGCGTTTGGCACTGATGTAATGCTTAAAAATTTTGAAAAGCAAAAAATAAAAAAAGTATATCCCATCTTAATTAAGACTACAAAAAAATATCAAGACTTAATTATAGACTTACCTACTATAGGTTTAGAGACCATTAAAAATTCAATTAAAGCAGGTTTAAAGGGTATATTTGTAAAAAAAGGTAAAAATGTATTTTTACAAAGAGATAAGTGTATTAAATTAGCTGATAAGCATAATTTTTTCATTTCCGTATTTTAATGAAAAAAAAAATTTTTATAATAACCGGAGAAGAGTCAGGTGATAAACTCGCTTCGATAATATTTTCACGTCTTGATATTACAAATTATGAAATTAAAGCCATAGGAGGTGAGAACTTAAAAAGCTTAAATTTTCCAATAATTTTTGATAACAAAAAAATAACTTTTTTTGGTATAACCGATGTAATAAAAAATATTTTTAAGATTATTAATATAATAAACTATACTGCAAATCAATGTATAAAATTTAAACCTGATTTAATATTCAGTGTAGATTGTCCTGATTTTAGTTTTAGAGTTATTGAGAAGGTTAAAAAAAAAATAAAAACCAAAGCTTATCACTTTGTTGCTCCAACAATTTGGAGTTGGAGAGAAAAAAGAGCATTAAAAATCAAAAAAATTATAGATCATATTTTTTTGCTTTTTCCATTTGAAAAATATTATTTTGATAAATATAATATAAGTAATAGTTTCGTAGGACATCCATATTTTCTAAATTATAATAATAATTATCAAAATAGTTCAAACGACAACATAATTACAATTTGTCCGGGTAGTAGGAAAAGTGAACTTAATCAAATGTTACCAATATTAATTAGAGTCATTAAAAAAATTAACAAAAATTATGTATTTCATTTTCCTGCTACTTCACAAACTTTTGAATATCTTAATAATGTTTTGAAAAAACAAAATTTTAAATTTGTATTGTCTCAAAATGAACAGGATAAGAGCAGGTATATAAAAGACTCTATTATAAGTATTGCTAAATCAGGCACTATTTCTTTAGATATTTGTAAAAATATGTGTCCGTTAATTACAATTTATAAAATGACAAATTTAAATTATTTGTTAATAAAACCTTTTGTAAAAGTAAAATTTGTAAATATTATAAATATTATTGCAGGAAAAGAGATTATACCAGAACTAATACAATTTGATTGCACAGTAGATAAAATTAGTTCATTAGTATTAAAGTACTTAGAAAATAAAAATTTAAGAACAAAAAATGTTCAAAACTACTTAAATATAATTAATCAATTCGCCAATAAGAACACAGATACTAAAATCATTGAATATTTACAAAAAAATCTTTAATTATCTTTTTTCTAAAGGCTTAAATTCTCTAGGCTTTTCACCAACATATAATTGCCTTGGTCTACCTATTTTATTTTTCGGATCTAAACACATTTCTTTCCAATGAGCTAACCAGCCAGCTGTTCTTGCGATTGCAAATAAAACTGTAAACATAGACGATGGAAATCCTATTGCACTTAAGGTAATACCAGAGTAAAAATCAATGTTTGGATAAAGTTGTTTTTCAATAAAATACTTGTCATTTAATGCAATTTTTTCAAGTTCTTTTGCAACCTCTAATAAATTGTCATCTGTCCTTCCTATAACCTCTAATACCTCGTGACATGTTTTTTGCATCACTTTAGCTCTAGGATCATAATTTTTATACACTCTATGACCAAATCCCATCAATCTAAATGGATCATTTTTATCTTTTGCTTTTTCTATATACTTTTTAATATTTTTTACATCTCCTATTTCTTTTAGCATGTTTAATGCTGCTTCATTTGCACCTCCGTGTAATGGCCCCCAAAGCGACGTAAATCCTGTTGATATTGATGCAAATGGATTAACACCTGAAGAGGCTGCTAATCTGACAGTCGAAGTTGATGCATTTTGTTCGTGATCTGCATGTAAAATAAAAATTTTGTCTAGCGCCTTTGCAAAAATTTTATTAACTTTATATTTTTCTGCAGGTACTGCAAAACACATCTTTAAAAAATTTTCAGTATAATTTAATTCATTATCAGGATATATAAATGGTTGACCAATAGAATATTTATATGCCATTGCTGCTAGAGTTGGTACTTTAGCAATCATTCTTCTCGCCGATATAACTCTTTGATTTAAATCGTTAACATTCGTAGAATCTGGATAAAATGCAGACAAGGCTGCAACGCATGCTACAGTAATAGCCATAGGATGGGATGCACGCCGAAATCCATTAAAAAAAGTTTGCATTTGTTCATGAACCATAGTGTGATTTTTGATTGCATTTGAGAATTCATGCCATTGTTTTTTATCGGGAAGTTCCCCTTGCCATAAAAGATAAACAACCTCCAAAAAGTTACTTCTTTCAGCCATTACATCCATAGGATAACCTCTGTAGTAACATTCGCCTTTGTCACCATCTATATATGTGATACTAGATTTGCAACTAGCAGTTGATGTAAAACCAGGATCATACGTAAAAAAATTTGATTCAGAATAAAGTTTAGTAACATCAATTACAGAAGGCCCTATAGATCCATCTAGCAACGGTAATTCAAATTCTTTATCTTTAATTGTAACTTTTGATTTTTTTGTCATTGGGTTGCGAATATCTACCAGTTTTAATTATAAAAGTCTAATTTTACGTAAAAAGTTTTAATCTTCTGATTGTTTCTTTAATACCAAGACTTTTGATTATGTCAGTTATACCTGGACCTTTTTCTGAACATATTAAACATAATCTTATAGGTTTACCAAAATCTTTAAATTTGATTTTATTATCTCCGATAACTTCATCTATATCCTTTTTTAATGTCTCATTATTTACAATGTTTTTTCTAGAAATTTTTGCGACGAAAGAGTTTATGATTTTTTTATCTTTTTCATTAGGAGTAAAGTTTAAATTTTTACTTATGTTATCATAATTAAAAATATATTCTGCATTAAGATAGATATTTTTTAAAGAAGCCGCATTATTTTTTAAAAAATGCATTGATTGTTTAATTTGATTTAGCATATTAGAAGACAATTCAAAATCATATTTATAATTATTTACGTATTCCTTAAATTGATAAAACAAATCATTATCACTTAAAGACTTGATATATTCTACATTAATTGAACGAATTCTATTTATATCTAATTTAGAGGGTGATTTGCCTATATTTTCCAAATTGAATAGTCTTATACTTTCTTCCATATTAAAAATTTCCTTGTCTTTATACGACCATCCTAATCTTAGTAAGTAATTTCTGATTGCATCTGGTAAATACCCTTCTTTAATATATTGTTCAATATTTGAAGATCCGTCTCTTTTAGACAATTTTCGACCATCCATGCTGTGTATTAGAGGTACATGAGCAAATTGAGGAATGTCCCATCCCATTGCATCATATATTTGTTTTTGTTTAAAAGAATTTATCATATGATCATCTCCTCTGATGATATGTGTAATTTTCATTTCATGATCATCTACAGTAGCTGATAATTGATACGTTGGAGTTTTATCTTTCCGTAAAATTACAAAATCTTCAATAGTGGAATTTTTAATATTTCTTTCGCCTTGAACAATGTCTTTAATGATAGTGTTTCCTGAAATTTTGCTTTTAAACCTCAATACAGGATTTACGTTTTCTGGTATATTTAAATTTTTAGGATCTCTCCATTTTCTATTATATATGTATGGAATACCTTTTTTTTTACACATTTCTTTTTGTTCATTAATTTCTTCATCTGTACAATAACATTTATACGCAAATCCTTTTTTTAATAATTCATTGGCAACCATAATATGTTGATTAATATTTTTTGATTGTTTTACCAAATTATGTTGAAAATCTAAGCCTAGCCAATTTAAAGTTTCAATTATTTGTTTTTCGTATTTTTCGTCTGATCTAATTTTATCAGTATCTTCAATTCTTAATAAAAAATCTCCCCCTTTATTTTTTGCAAATAAGAAATTAAATAAAGCGGTTCTTGCACTACCAATATGTAAAAAGCCTGTTGGTGATGGAGCAAATCTAGTAATTATTTTCATTACTAAGATTTATATCAATTTTTTAAAAATTTCTATAAAGTGAGACTAAAATTCCTTGTATTTTAACTCTTTCTGGATTAAATATTCTGGTTTCGTATTGTTTATTGGCGCTTTCTAAAGCAATCGTATTTAATTTTTTTCTAAAACGTTTTAAAGTTGCTTCATGATTATCTATTAACGCTACAACAATTTGACCATTATTAGCTACTTCAGACTTTTTAATAATTACCGTATCACCATCGTTAATACCCGCATCAACCATGCTATCACCTTCAACTTTTAGCGCAAAGAAATCGCCATTTGGGTTACCAGGTGGATAAGATATTGAGTCTTCCTCATTTTCCAGAGCTTCAATAGGTAATCCCGCTGCTATTTTACCGATCACCGGTATTGTTTTCGAATGGTTATTATTTTTATCATTTAAGCCACCTTTTATAATACTAGGCGTAAAATTATTGTATAGATCTTGAACTCCAGCATTTTCAGGCAACTTTATTACTGATAAACACCTTGCTTTATGGGGTAGTCTCTTCAAAAAACCTCTTTCTTCAAGTGCAGCTATTAATCTATGTATTCCAGATTTTGATTTTAAATTTAAGGATTTCCTCATCTCGTCGTAAGAAGGACAAGTACCTGTATTTTTCAACTTCTCGTTGATATATAATAATAATATCTTTTGTTTTTTTGTTAGCATAAGAACAAAACCTAAACAATAATGTTCTATTAAAGTTCTAAAGAATTTACAACTTAAAAAAAATCAATAAAAACAATGCTTTATTTAATCAGATTAGTTATTTTTTCGCTTATAGAGCTAGATTTCATGAGTGATTCTCCAACAAGAAAATTATTTATATTTGTTTCTTTTTTAATTTTTTTTATATCTTCATAGTTGTTAATACCACTTTCACAGATTACTCTTCGCTCATGAAGATTAAAAAGATTAAATAGGTTTATAGTATTATTAATATCAACACTAAAATCTTCTAAATTTCTATTATTAATTCCAATTATTGCTTTTTCAAATTTCAATGCAATTTTCATTTCTCTTTCGTTATGAGTCTCTAATATGACATCTAATCCTAACTTCATAGCCAATTCATACATTTCATTAATAAGATTTGAATTTGTATTTTTAATTAAAATTAAAATACAGTCTGCTCCTAAAACGGAGGCTTCATAAACCTGGTATAGATCAACAAAAAAATCTTTACATAAAATTGGAATATTCGTAAATTTTCTAATATCTTTTATATATTCCTTGCTTCCAAGAAAATATTTCTTCTCAGTTATAATTGACAAACAACCAACACCACCATTTATATAATCTTTTGCTATATTCACATGATTGAAGTCCTCTCTAAATATACCTTTGGAGGGGCTAGCTTTTTTTATCTCAGCGATCAAACAGGTTTTGTCATTAATTTTAAAATTATCTATTTGTTTAGAAAAAGCAAATTCTTTTTTTTTTATATTTTGTTTAAGTTCATCTAAACTTAATTTTTTTTTAGCCTCAGTTATTTCTAACAATTTGTCTTTGCAAATTTTGTCTAAAATATTATTCATTATTTTGTTATTTTATTTAAATGTTTGATTACGTTGCCACTAGATATAAAACTATACATTTTTTCGTAAGCCGTTTTCAAATCATTTTCTTTTTCACATACGACCAAAGCGGCCGCAGAATTCAAAGCAATTATTTCAAGTAAAGCATTTTTAGAACCTGAAAATACCTCTAATATTTTATTTTTGTTATACTCAGCATCATCACCTATAATATCTTTTATATTACCATCGGTTTTTAATATTTTAGATGGTATTACTTCAAATTGATTAATTTTGCCATTGTTAAGCTCGTATACATCAGTATTTGCAAATATTGATATTTCATCGAGACCATCTTGACTGTGGAATACCCAGGCTTTTGTTAATTTTAAATTTTTTAAAACATAAATATATTTTTTTAATATATCTTTGGAAAATACGCCAATAATTTGTCTGTTAACATTAACTGGATTTAATAATGGCCCTAAAAGATTAAATATCGTTCGTTTACCAATTTTCTTTCTAACTTCTGCAACATATTTCATTGCAGGGTGAAAATTAGGAGCAAACATAAAAGCAAAATTATTTTCTTCTAATGACTTAACAACACCTTTTTCATCAAGATTAATATCAATTCCTAACATTTCAAAAACATTTGCAGAACCACATTTTGACGAAATATTTTTATTACCATGTTTTGCAACCTTTATTTCATTTGCTGATAATACAATTGCAACTGCAGATGAGATATTAATTGTATTTTTTCCGTCGCCTCCAGTGCCACAAGTATCAATCAAATCACCTTTATATAAAATATTTTTACATTTTTCTCTTAACGCCATTACACCGCCAGTAATTTCATCTATAGTCTCGCCTTTGTCCGATAAGTTGATTAAAAATTCTTCTAAATTTTCATTATTTACTTTTCCTGTTATTATAAGAGAAAATATTTCTCTACTTTCTTGTATACTTAAATTTGTTTTATTTTTTATTTTTTTTAAAATTTTATCTAACATTTTTTTAAAAAATTATTTATTATTTCTATGCCATAAGAGGTTTTAATACTTTCTGGATGAAATTGTATTCCATGGAGATTATACTTTTTATGTTTTATACCCATAATTACACCTTCTTTTGTTGTTGCAGTAATTTCAAAACACTTTGGTAAAGTTTTTTTTTCAACTATTAAGCTATGATATCTCGTTCCATTAATAATTTTTGGTATATTAATGAAAATTCCTTTCTTATTATTGTATATTTTGCTAATTTTTCCATGCATAACTTTTTTTGCTCGTACAACTTTACCCCCCAAACTTTGTCCAATTATTTGATGACCCAAACATATTCCTAATATTGGCTTTAATTTATAATATTTATTTACAACCTCTAAACATTTTCCAGCATCATTTGGACCGCCCGGACCCGGGGAAATAATAATTTTATCAAATTTTTTTATAATATTTAAATTAAATTTATCATTTCTGACTATTGTCGCACTTTGTTTTAATAAATACAGATATTCGCTTACATTATATGTAAAACTATCATAATTATCTATGAGTATAATTTTCATTTTGCAGCTTCTAAAATAGCCTTGGCTTTATTTAATGTTTCATAATATTCATTTTCTGGAACGCTGTCTGCAACTATTCCTGCTCCAGCTTGAATATATAAAGTTTTCTTTTTAATTAATGCGGTTCTTAACGCTATACAAGTATCCATACTCTTGTCAGGTGAGAAATATCCAATAGCACCCGCGTAAAGTTTTCTCTTACTTTTTTCTAATTTATCAATTATTTCCATTGCGCGTATTTTTGGTGCCCCAGAAACTGTACCTGCAGGAAACCCAGCAAACATAGCCTCCAATAAAGATAATTTTCTATTAAATTTTCCAACAACGTTCGATACAATATGCATTACGTGAGAGTATTTTTCAATTTTGAATTCTTCATTAACTTTTACAGAGCCACCTACTGATGCCTTACTAACATCATTTCTACCCAAATCTAATAACATTAGATGTTCAGATAACTCTTTCTTATCTGACAATAATTGATTCTGTAGTTTCTTATCTTCAATTTTATTTTTTCCTCTTTTTCTCGTGCCAGCAATGGGTCTGATTATTAATTCATCATTTCTTACTCTGACCAGTATTTCAGGACTACTACCAATTATTTGAAAATCTTCAAAATTAAAAAAGTATAAAAAAGGCGAGGGGTTTGTAACTCTTAGCTTTTTATATATTTCAAGTGGTGATTTTGATATTTTAATTCTAAATCTTTGGCTTAATACAACTTGGAAAATATCTCCTTTATTTATATGATGCTTCGCAATCAATACATTTTTTTTAAATTGATTTTTAGTAAGATTGCTTTTAGGCTTTGTTCTAAATATTTTTTTATTTACATACTTTTTTGTTATTTTATTTTTACCTAGTTGGATCATATTATATAAAACTTTTTTATAGTCTTTTGATTTATTTTGATTAAAATCAATAAAAATATAATAAATTTTTTTTTTTAAATTATCGTGTATTAAAATTTTTCTTGGTCTAATTAGTTTTACATCTGGAATTTTTAAATCATCCTTACAATTATTAGGAAGTTTCTCTACATACCTTATGGCATCGTATCCTATATAACCATTAAGCATGACAGACATTGGAGGTAACTTTTCTGGTAGTTTAAAATTAAGAAACTTTAAAGTATTATTTAAAAATTTAATAGGATCTTTTGTTTTTTGTAGAATATTGTTTTTAAATATTTTCTTGTTGTATGTTTCAAGAATTAAATCCGGATCATATCCAAAAATAGTATATCTACCACGTATCTTCCCTTTTTCGACAGATTCGTAAACAAAAGAATTTTTAAATGATAAAATATTATTTATAAAATTTAATATTTTATTATTTTTTACTGTGTTCTCTTCAATATAGTAAATAAATATTTTTTTTTTTTTTATTTTATTGATTTTATACATTTACAAAATATTTTTTAATAAATTTTCATATGTATTTTTTATAATTTTTATTTTATAATTTTTATTAAATTTTAAATCTAATTCATCTAATACCAAATTTTTAAATTTTTTGTTAATTTCTAAGTTTATTTCATTTTCAAACTTTTTTGCTTTAGTTTTTAAAAATGTTTTAGATAATTTTTTAACAACAAAAATATTATTTTCATCCGAAACTAATAAAAAATCCTGGTCTGAATCAATTATTTTATCTCTATTCTTTTTGTTAAATAATATATTTTCATCAATTCTATTCAAACTTATTTTTTTAATCTCAAAATTTTCATTATTAGCATAATCTTTAAAATGATCTGGGTTTAATTGAGTTTTCTCTATTATTTTATTAGCTGAATTAAAAGCTAATTCTTTTCTAATTTTACTTTTTATCTTTTCAATTAAATTAGCATTAAATTTTAAATCATAATTTTTATAAATCTTATTTAATTCAATGATATAATAATTGTTATCAATTTCATAAATTTGTGTTTTGAAATCTTCATCTAACTCAAAAAGTAATTTTGAATGTTTTGCATCGTTTGACATAATATATTTTTGATTAAAACCTTTTTTATTAATTTTTTCAATTAGTTGAGTCTCGAGATTATAGTAATTTGATATCTTAGATATATTTTCATTGTTTAATATTTTATTTTCTATTTCTGAAATAATTTGATAATAACTTTCATTATCGTCAGTATTTATATTTAATTTCTTTTTGTTTAATTCAATTTTTTTTGCATCACGTAATTCTCCTAGATCAAAATCACTTTTGTTTTGTTTAAAATATTCACGAATTTTACGATCATCTATATTAAAATTTTGTAAATTTAATTTGAAATACTCTATATCAACTTGTGTAAAGATATTATTTTTTACGGATATCTTATGATAGTCAGTTAAATATAAACCTTCAGAGTTTGAGTCTATAATTAATTTTTTTAGAAGATTTTTTTTAAATCTTTTTTCATATTCGCTAGCGCTTAATTGGTTTGTTAATAAAAATTTTTCATATTTTATTCTGGAAAATCTATTATTTTCTTTGAATTTATCTTCCATTTTTATAAAATTTGATAGTGTTTCATTATTTATATATATATTTTTTTCTTTAGCTACTAATTCAACAAGTTTCTCTGATATTAAAATATTTAAAGTTAAGTAAAATATTTCTTCATCATTCTTTCCAGAAATTAGCATGCTATTGTATTGACGATTTTTATTATATTTTTCTAAAAAATCTTTAACGTAAATATGCTCACCATTTACCTCTGCCACAATATTTTTCTTACCAGATGAGAAAAAATCCCCAATTCCCCACATTGCAAAGGCAATTATTATTAATATCAATAGCAGTTTTGTTAGTAAATTCTTTCCGAAAGCAATATTTATTTTTTTCATAATTTGATAAAAGTAGTTTAATAATTTAAATATTAGATAATGTCTTTAAAAAATATATATTTTGTTGGAAATTGGAAAATGAATGGATCCTTTAATTCAATTGAATTTTTAAAAAAATTACTATTTTTTGCCAAAAAAAATGAAAAAAATCGAAATTTTAAAATAATTTTATGTATACCCAGCTTACTAATATCCTATTTCCGTTTTTTTATAAAAAAACCAATGATAGACCTGGGTGCGCAAAACTGTTCAAATATAAAAGAAGATTATGGCCCTTTTACCGGTCAAATCAGTCCAAAAATGGTCAAGTCATGTGGAGCGAATTATGTAATATTAGGACATTCTGAAATAAGAAAAGTTGGAGAAAATAACATAACCATAAAAAAAAAATTAGAATTAGCAGCAAAAAATAATTTAAAAGTTATATTGTGTGTAGGAGAAGATTATTTATGCTATAAAAAATCAAGGTCTAATAAATATATATCAAATCAATTAAAAGTATTATCAAAAAAAACTATCAAAAACACAATAATAGCATATGAACCTATATGGTCAATTGGTACGGGAAATATCCCAAGCATAGATTATATAAATAATATTTTTAATAAAATAATGATTTTTACAAAAAAAAGATATCTTATGTCTCCAAAAATGCTTTATGGTGGATCAGTAAATGAAAATAATATTAATAGTTTAAAAAATATTAAAAATTGCCAAGGTTTTTTGATCGGTGGCTCATCACTTAAATATAAAAGCTTTACAAAATTAATAAAAAATTATTATAAGTAAAAATGGAAAATATTATATTAATTATTCATGTTATTTTAGCATTGTTATTAATCGTCTCGGTACTTTTACAAAGATCTGATGGTGGGGCATTAGGAATAGGCTCTGGATCAGAGACATTAATGTCATCAAGAAGCGCAGGTGATTTTTTAACAAAATTCACAACCATAATTGCTATTTTATTTATCATTACAAGCATCAGCCTCACAATAATTAACAAAAAAGATCAAGATCCATCCTCTGTATTGGATGAAATTGAGAAAAAAGATAATAAAGAAAAGAACTTACCTAAAATTCCAAAATCAAATTAAATATACTTTGTTATTTTACTAAAATTATTATATAAAATACTTCCATGGCGCGTTATATTTTTGTAACAGGCGGCGTGGTTTCCTCATTGGGAAAAGGATTATCATCAGCCTCACTAGCAAGTTTATTAAAATTACAAGGTTTTAAAGTAAGAGTAAGAAAGCTCGACCCATATTTAAATGTAGATCCAGGTACTATGAACCCCTTTCAACATGGTGAAGTGTATGTGACTGATGATGGCGCAGAAACAGATTTGGATTTAGGTCATTATGAAAGGTTTACGAACATTTCAGCAAAACAATCTGATAACATCACTACAGGTAAGATTTATTCGGATATTATTAAGAATGAGAGAAAAGGTATTTATCTTGGTAAAACTGTTCAAGTTATTCCTCATGTAACAGATAAAATTAAAAACTTTATAAGGAAAGATGTAAAAGAAGATTTTGTAATTTGTGAAATAGGTGGGACTGTAGGTGATATAGAGAGTTTGCCATTTTTAGAGGCCATAAGACAATTTTCAAATGATGTAGGGAAACAAAATGCACTTTTCGTCCATCTTACATTGGTTCCATTTATAAGATCATCTGGTGAAATAAAAACTAAACCAACACAACATTCTGTTAAAGAATTGAGAGCAATAGGAATTCAACCTGATATTATCATTTGTCGATGTGAATATGATATTCCAATTCTACAAAGAAAAAAAATAGCGCTATTTTGTAATGTTAATATTAATAATGTAATTCAGACTATCGATGTAAAAACAATATATGAGGCACCAATAAGTTTTCATAAAGAAAAATTGGATGCTCAAGTATTAAAACACTTTAATTTAAGAGCAAAGAAAAAAATTAATCTAATACAATGGAAAAAAATTTCTAGTTCAATTTTAAAAAAAAATAATACAATAAATATCGGTCTTATAGGCAAATATGTAAATTTTAAAGATGCATATAAATCTATAGATGAAGCACTTGTTCATGGTGGATTAGTAAATAACGTTCAAGTTAATATTGTAAGAATAGAGTCAGACAAAATAAAAAAAAATAATTTAAGTAAAATTTTTAAAAACCTATCCGGTATATTAATACCTGGTGGGTTTGGCAAAAGAGGAACTGAGGGAAAAATTCTATGTATAAAATACGCAAGGATAAACAATATACCTTTTTTTGGTATATGTTTTGGGATGCAATTAGCAATGATTGAATTTGCAAGAAATGTGTTAAAGCTAAAAAAATCTGGTTCTACAGAGTTAGATAAAAGTTGTTTGCCAATCATAGCATTAATTAATGAATGGAGTAAAAAAGGTAAATTATTAAAAGGGACTGATAAAACTTTAGGTGGAACAATGAGATTAGGGGAATATCCTGCCAATTTAAAGACAAAATCGTTAATTATGAATATATATAAAAATAAAAAAATATTTGAGCGACATAGACATCGATATGAGGTTAATATGAATTTTAAAAATAAATTTGAAAAAAAAGGAATGATATTTTCAGCTTTATCTCCAGATAAATTACTAACTGAAGTTATTGAATTAAAAAATCATCCATGGTTTATTGGAGTTCAATTTCATCCTGAGTTTAAATCAAGACCCATGAAACCACATCCATTGTTTGTTTCATTCATAAACGCGGCAAAAAAAAGTAATGAAAAATTTTAATATAAAGTGTAATAATTTGCAGATTTCAAATTCAGAGCATATTTGTTTGATATCTGGTCCTTGTCAAATTGAGTCAGAACAACATGCAATAGATATAGCTGGCAAAATAAATGATATCGCGAATAAAAATAAGATTAAATTTATTTTTAAAAGTTCATTTGATAAAGCTAATAGGACAAGTTTATCAAGCGCGAGAGGACTTGGATTAGACAGTTCTTTAAAAGTTTTCGAAAAAATAAAAAAAGAATTTAATTTAAATATCTTAACTGATGTTCATACTAACGAGCAGTGCTTAATAGTATCTCAATATGTAGATATAATACAAATACCGGCATTTTTGTGTAGGCAAACCGATTTATTAATTTCTGCAGCTAAAACTAATAAAGTTATAAATATCAAAAAGGGTCAGTTTTTAGCTCCTTGGGATATGAAAAATGTTATTAACAAAATAGTTGGATCAGGTAATAAACAAATTCTTTTAACAGAGAGAGGTTCATCATTTGGATATAATGCCTTAGTTAACGACATGAGATCATTACCAATAATGAAAGAAACTGGTTATCCTGTTATATATGATGCTACACATTCTGTTCAGTTTCCAGGAGGCATGGGCGATAAAAGTGGGGGTCAAAGAGAGTTTATAGTGCCGCTTTCTAAAGCAGCAGTAGCAATAGGTGTTGCAGGTATTTTTGTAGAAACACATGAAGACCCAGACAATGCACCCTCTGACGGTGCAAATATGTTAAAAATCAGTGATTTAGATAATTACATTCAAGAATTAATAAAAATTGATAAATTGATTAAAAATTAATGTCCAAAATTTTATCAATTCATGGAAGACAACTTTTTGATAGTAGAGGCTATCCAACAATTGAAGCTGAAATTATTTTAGAAAATGGAATTAAAACAAACGCCTTAGTTCCGTCTGGAGCCTCAACAGGTTCTTATGAGGCAGTGGAGCTACGTGATGAAGATCCAAAATATTTATATAAAGGAGTTTTGACAGCGGTAAATAATATTAATTCAAAACTTCAAACAATAACTGGGATGTCAGTTTACGATCAAACTAAAATTGACCAAAAAATGATTTCAATAGATGGTTCAAAGAATAAATCAAATATTGGTGCTAATGCTATTTTAGCTGTATCTATTGCAATTTGCAAAGCTGGTGCTCTGAGTTCAAAAAAAAATTTATTTGAGTATATAAGCGAATCTGCGTCTGAAATTAGTTTACCTTATCCAATGCTAAATATAATCAATGGAGGTGCTCACGCAGATAATTCGCTTAAAATACAAGAATTCATGATTAGACCTGATGGAGCAAAAAACTTTTCGGATTGTTTGCGTATGTCTTTTATAGTTATACAAAAACTAAAGGAAAAGCTGCATAATCTTAATTTAAATACTAATGTGGGCGACGAAGGCGGTTTTGCACCATCTTTAAACTCAGATGAACAAGCTATAGAAATGATTCTATCATCAATAGAGGACGCTGGTTTAAAAGTTTCAAAAGATATAAATATATGTTTGGATATTGCAGCAAATGAATTGTATGAAAATAATAAATACAAAATTACTAAAGATCAATCATATTCTAGTGATGAGATAATAAATTTTTATGAAAATTTAGTTGATAAATATCCAATAGTTTCGATAGAAGATGCTTTATATGAGGATGATTGGGAGACATGGTCAAAATTAAATTCAAAAATCGGAAAAAAAACTCAAATAGTTGGTGATGATTTATTTGTTACAAATAAAGAAAGATTATTAAAAGGTATAAAACTAGGTTGTGCAAATGCTATATTAATTAAGCTTAATCAAATTGGGACATTAACAGAAACTATAGAAACTATTAATCTTGCAAAAAAAAATAATATAAAGACTATTATTTCACATAGATCAGGTGACACAGAAGATACATTTATAGCAGATTTAGCCGTAGCAACAAATTCAAGTCAAATCAAAACAGGATCTTTAGCTAGATCAGAACGAGTTTCCAAGTATAATAGGTTATTAAGAATCGAAGATATAATGCCAAATTTAAATATGGGCACATTATGAAAAATGTAGTTAAAATTTTAAGTTTAAATAAATTGATAGTATTTAATATTTTTCTATTAACATATTTTATAATTAATGCATTTACTGGAGAAAAGGGGATTATTTCTATAAAAAATAAAGACAAATTGTTACAGTTAAAAATTAATGAAGAGATATTATTATCTGAAAAATTTAAATTATTAGAGTATAAAAATAGAATGCTATCTGTTGATATAAATCATGACTATCTTGATGAAATCTATAGAGATATATTTGTAGTTGGAAAAAAAAATGAGGAATTAATTATTTTATATGAAAATTAGACACCCTGAGAAAATCAATAAACCATCTAGTCCATTAAAGAAAAAACCTAGATGGATAAAGTCTAAAATTTCAAATAGTAAGGAATTTTTTGAAACAAAAACTATCGTCAACCAACACAATCTTGTTACTGTTTGTCAGGAAGCTAACTGTCCAAATATAACTGAGTGTTGGGGAAAAAGACACGCCACCTTTATGATAATGGGAGATACTTGTACTAGAGCCTGTGCTTTCTGTGACGTTAAAACTGGAAAACCTAGACCTTTAGATTTAAATGAACCATTTAAAATATCTGAGGCTGTAAATAGACTTGGTTTAAAACATGTTGTTATAACATCCGTTGATAGAGATGATTTAACTGATGGAGGTGCAACTCATTTTTACAATGTAATTTCACAGATAAAAGAAAAAAATCCGAATACTACGGTAGAAGTTTTAACTCCAGATTTTTTAAGAAAAGGCGACTCTCACAAAATCTTATTAAAGGCAAAACCAGATGTTTTTAACCATAATATCGAAACTGTACCTAGTTTATATTTAAAAGTTAGACCAGGTGCACGATATTTTACATCTATAGCGCTTTTAAAAAATATCAAAGAACATGATAATAAAATATTTACCAAATCTGGTTTAATGGTTGGATTAGGCGAAAAGAAAGATGAAATCATTCAAGTTATGGACGATCTTAGAGCTGCTAATGTAGACTTTTTAACTATTGGTCAATATCTACAACCATCGGTTAAACATCATCCATTACATCGCTATTACGAGCCTAAAGAATTTGATGATTTAAAATCTATTGCACTTTCAAAAGGTTTTTTGTTAGTAGCTTCATCACCATTAACTCGTTCGTCCTATCATGCTGATGAAGATTTTGAAAAGTTAAAAATAGCGAGAGATAATCAGCAATCATGTCCGCAGCTTCAATTGTAAAGTTAATAAGCTGCTCAAAACAAAAATTAATTGATATGGTGTTAGATATTGAAAAATATCCAGAATTTGTTCCATGGTGCTTATCTAGTAAGATTTATGAAAAATTAGAAAATAACGATACGATTGAAATTAAAGCAGATTTAACTGTTGGTAAAAAGATTTTAAATCAAACATATACAAGTAAAGTAATTTTTTACAAGAGAAGAGATTATATTTTAGTAACTAACATAAAAGGACCATTAAAATATTTAAAAAACGAGTGGTTTTTTTTCGAAGAATTAAATAATAAAACAAAAATAGAATTTAAAATTGACTTTGAATTAAATAATAAATTTTTAAATAAAATTATGGAAAAATCATTTTATCTTGGACTTAATAAAATTGCTGATGCATTTGAAAAAAGAGCAGAAATTTTTAAATAATTTTATTTATTTGATATAAGGCATTATTAACGCTTTTTTTTTGTATATAAGCTCTACCTTTGTTTTTAATGATATATTTAAATATTTTTGAAAATTTTTTATATTTAATTCCAATATAAACTAAACCGACAGGTTTTTTTTTAGTAGATCCACCAGGCCCTGCGATACCAGTGATTGCAATCGATATATCAGATTTAGCAATTTTGTTTATTCCAATTAACATTTGTTGACAACAAGCTGGACTTACAGCTCCATGATTGGCTATAATTTTTTTCTGGACTTTTAATATATTAATTTTTGACTGATTTGAATAACTTACTACACCTAACTTAAAAATCTTAGAAATACCCTTTTTTGATGTTAATTTGCTAGATAATAAACCACCTGTGCATGATTCAGCTATTGAGATCGTAATTTTTTTTTTTATAAGTTTATCTATTATTTTCATAAAAAAATATTTTTAAATATCATAAATAAAATTAAAGTTATAACTGTATATATACCAGCCATAATATCGTCCAATAATATCCCATAAGTATTTTTAAGTTTTGAGTCTATTATATTTATAGGATAAGGCTTTATAATATCGAAAAATCTAAACAAAACAAAAATAACGACATAAAAAATCATAGCTTCAAATTCATCTTTATTTTGATCATGAGAAATTTCATATAAATACAAAGGTATGGATTGTCCAATAAATTCATCTATTACTACTTCTTGCGGATCTTCATTTTTAAAGTTTTTTATATAAATTTCTATTGATATTATTGATAATAAAAAAACAAATAAAAGAATTAATAATATAATATTTTTATCTAAATTTAGCAGATGAAATAAAATATAAATTACAACACAAGTGAAAAAAGAGGCAAAACTACCAGGAGCAATTTTTACATTGCCAATACCAAATAAAGTTATAAAAAGATAATTCATTTTAATTAAATTGTAATACCGAAATAACTTCTGTTGCTAATGCTCTGTTTTTACCAATGATTCCTATATTATCTGTTGTTTTAGCTTTAACATTGATTTTATTAATCTCGATTTCGCACAATTTAGAAAGATTTTTTTTAATTTTAAATTTATATTTTTCAAGGTTTGGTTTTTGAATAATTATATTAAGATCAATATTTTTTATAATATATTTTTTAATTTTTAAAATTTTTATCACTTTCTTAAGTAGTATAGATGAGTCCACATTTTTATACTTCTTTGTATTAGGAAATAATTTTCCAATATCACCAAGTCTTGCTGCGCCAAGTAGGCTATCAATAATAGCATGTATCACACTATCTCCATCCGAGTGACCAACTGGTCCAAAACTAAAAGGTATTTTTACACCACCTATAATAAGTGTTCTATTTTTCTCCATTTTATGAATGTCGTATCCTATGCCATAAAATAAATTTTGATTTAAATCACTTATCAATGTTATTTTTTTATTAGAGGTTTCACCACTAATTTTTTTTACTTTTTCAAAGTTTTTAAAGAAAATTGTAGACTCATCAGTTCGATTCTTAATTTTTTGTTTTTGTAATAAATAAAATAATTTTTTAAACTTAAAACCCTGAGGTGTTTGTATGTTCAATACTTTATCCCGATCATAGATTCGGTTGTTTATGCAAATTGTATCATTAGCTTTGATTACTGGTATGACGCAATTATGATTTTTTAATAGCTTTACAACTTTTTTTAATAAGTGAGCTGAGAAAAAGGGTCTTGCAGCGTCATGAATTATTGTGTGTGTAAATTTGTTATTTTTTTTTATATAGTTCAATGCTTTATTTACCGATTCTGCACGCGAGCTGCCTCCTTTTATTATTGATAATTTTTGGCACTTGAAGATGTTTTTTTTGAATTTTTTGAATTTTGGGGGATTAATAACTAATAAAATATGAGATATTTGGTTATTTTGGTTGAATTTTTTAATACTATAATTAACTAATAATTCATTATTATGATAAAAATATTGTTTAGGTACAGAAGATTTAAAGCGAGAGCTTGATCCTGCAGATAATATAATAGCACAAATTTTCATGATTTATATAACCAGATTTTTTTCAAATACAAAAATTTTACTTTCATTGTTTTTATTAACACTATTATGCGTAATTGTAACTATTCAAACTTTTACGGATACAGGACTGCTACCTTTGAATAAGAATAATATTCAACTTTTGTTAATGATAAACGTAATTTTTTTTATTTTATTAACATTTGGAATATTTTTAAAATTATTTAGTGTATATATTAGAAAAAAAAATAATGAGCTTGGTTCAACAACTAGTAAATCATTAGTTTTTTATTTCTTATCTATATCAATTATTCCATGCTTATTAATTGCTATTTTTTCCTTAATATTCTTTAATTATGGAATTCAAAACTGGTTTAATAAAAAAATAGAAAATACCGTAAATAATTCAGTTAATTTAGCTCAGAGTTATTTATCTGATCACTATAAGTTATTTATAAATAATGTTTTATTAACAGCTAACGATATCGACAGAAATAAAAAAATTTTATTAAAAGATAAAAATAAATTCTCTCAATTCATCTCTGTGCAGTCAAGATTAAGAGACTTACAAAATATATATTTGATTAATCAAGATGCTTTATTAATGTATAAAAGCAAAGGAGAGGAGTACAAAAAGCCGGTAAAACAATATTTATCAAATGTGAAAAAAGGTAAGCCATTTTGGTATTCAAATGCATTTGAGAAAAAGACTTACGGAATTGTTAAGCTTAATAATTTTGATAACTTATATCTTTATGTAGTAAAAAATGTAGATAAAGAGATTGTTAATTTTTTAAAAGATACTGGTGATGCTTCAACATATTATTTTAAATTAAAAACTAATATCAAAAAACTCCAAATAGTATTTTTAATAATATACATAACCTTAACTTTGCTTTTAGTTTTTGTAGCAATACTTGTAGCTATAAATTTTTCTTCGCGAATTAACAGGCCTCTAAATAAAATTTTTTATGCTTCAAAAGAAATATCAAAAGGGAACTACAATATAAATTTACCAAATGATAAAAACCAAGATTTTAATATTTTAAATTTAACTTTTACAGAAATGTCAAAAAAAATTAAAGAGCAAGAACAAAAAAGTAAATTATCAGGTAGATTTGAAGCCTGGGAAATAGTTGGAAAAAAACTTGCTCATGAAATTAAAAATCCTTTAACACCAATACAACTATCTCTTGATAGAATTAAACAAAAAATTAAAGACGATAAAAACTTCGAAGAACATATTAAAATAATAAATAACCAAATAGATAATATAAAAAATCTAGCTAATTCTTTTTCAAATTTTGCGAGAATGAATAAACCAAAATTTGAAAAAATTAATATTAAAGACCTAATTCTTGAGTCTATTAATTTGTATAAACCTAATTATAAGTATATAAATTTTATTTTTGAGGATCTCTCGGATTCAAAAAATATTGTTTGTGACTATTCTCAGATAAATCGAGTTTTAATAAATATCATTAAAAATTCCATTGAGTCTATTGAAGAAAAAAACCTACAATCTAGTAAAAAACAAGGAGAAATAATAATTAAACTTAATGATACAGGTGAAAATTTTCAAATATTTGTAATCGATAACGGGGTAGGTTTTAAAGATAATAAACTAAGCAATGAAACAAACCCATATTACACCACAAAAAAAAATGGAAGTGGTTTAGGCTTGTCTATTGTTTCAAAAATTCTTCATGAGCACAATGGATACATTTCGATTAATAATGCATTTAATGATAGCGGTGCAAATATTTCAATTGTATTGCCAAAAAAACAATGACCAAAAAAATATTAATTGTTGATGATGAACCTGATATAATTAAATTAATATCAGATATATTATCAGAACATTCTTTTAATATAATTACTTCATCAACAGTAGAAGAGTCATTAAGATTAATAAACGATAACGAGATTGATATTGCTTTACTTGATGTATCATTAGATGAAAAAAAAAGAGATGGAGTATTTTTATTGAAGGTCTTAAAAGAAAAAAATAACGAAACACCGGTTATAATGATGTCAGGCCATGCTAACATACAAACTGCAGTTGATACTATGAAACTCGGTGCATTTGAATTTATTGAAAAACCATTTAGCGAGCAACGATTAGTCAATTTTATAAATAGAGCGTCTGAAATAATAGACTTAAAATTTCAAAATAAAGAATTAAAAGAAAATTATTTTAAATCTTTTGAGTTTATTGGTGATAGTCCAGTAATAAAAAAAATAAAAAACTCGATGAATAAAATTGCTTTAACAGATAGTAGAGCACTAATAATTGGTCCCTCAGGCTCAGGAAAAGAGCTTTTAGCAAGAAAAATTCATCTCAATTCTAATAGAAAAAATGATCCATTTATAGTATTAAATGCTGCAACAATTAATCCATTAAATTACGATACTGAATTATTTGGTCAAATCAAAAATGATGTAGAAATATTAGGATTATTAGATAAAGTAAATAATGGGACATTATTAATAGATAACGTTCTAGATCTTCCTCTTGAAATACAAGGAAAAATATTAAGAGTTTTCACAGACCAGAAATTTAAAAGAGTAAATGGTACAAGAATGATAAATGTAAATATCAGATTAATATGCACGAGCTCAGTTAATTTATATAGTGAGGTCAGCAATGGAAATTTTAGAGAAGACTTTTTTCACAGAATTAATGTCTTTAATTTTGAATTACCGCCATTAAAAAAAAGATTATCTGATATTAATCTTTTATCAAATTATTTTGTAAAAGAATATTCCAAGAATTTAGGAAAAAAATTTAATTTAAAATTAGATAAAGTTTACGAGTTATTTTATCAGTATGATTGGCCTGGAAATGTTAGAGAATTAAGAAATATTATAGAGAGAATTTTAATTCTTGGAGAAAATGATATAAAAAAAATTTTAAATATAGTTAAAGAAAGTTTTGGAAGTGTTAATACCAACAAAAATGATAATTCTATGGACTTTAATTTACCTTTAAAAAAAGCTAGGGAAAAATGGGAAAAAGTATATCTATCACAACAATTAAAAATAAATGATGGTAATATATCTAAAACTTCTAAGGCAGTTGGTATGGAAAGATCAGCTTTACATAGAAAACTAAATTCATTAGGAATAAAAATATAATATGAATATTATTGTTTGTGGAGCAGGTAGAGTTGGATATTCAATAAGTAGTCAACTATCAAAGCAAGGTCACTCTATAACCGTTATAGATAAATTGGGCGCTGATATACAAAAAATCAACGATAATCTTGATGCCAGGGGTATAGTTGGAATAGCTACGTTCCCTAGCGTACTTGAAAAAGCTGATGCAAAAAATGCTGATATGATTATTGCAGTCACGAGAAATGATGAAACTAATATGATTGTATGCCAAATAGCTCATTCTTTATTTAATATTCCTAGGAAAATTGCAAGAATAAGGTCTAAAGAATTTCTAAAACCTATTTGGAAAGGATTATTTACAAAAACAAACCTTCCAATAGATATAATCATTTCACCAGAATATGAAGTTTCTAAATCCTTATTGAGAAAACTAGAAGCTCCAGGTGCGTTAGAAAGTTTCCCATTTTCGAAAGATCTTGTGAGGCTTTTAGAAATTAATATTGATGAAAAATGTCCGTTAATAAATACACCTTTGCAAAAATTGACTGAAGTTTTTTCAGATTTAAATGCAAATGTTTTAGGTGTTCATAGAGAGGAAAAATTTATTAAATTTAAAAAAAATAATCAATTCATAAAAAATGATAAAGCTTTAATTTTAACAGACTCTACTCAAGTTGATAGAACATTGTCCATATTTGGTAAAGACGAAAAGTTCGCTAAAAAAATCCTTATTATCGGTGGTGGAAATATAGGTCTTGATTTGGCCAAATTACTAGAAGAAAATCAAAATAAACCTAGAATTAAAATCATTGAAAAAGATAGCGCTAGAGCTCAATCGATTGCAAATGATTTAAACGAGTCAATTGTAATCAAAGGTGATGGATTAGATGAAAATATATTAAAAGAGATTAATATTGACGAAATAGACACAGTTTTAACAACTACAGATGATGACGAAGTTAATGTAATGAGTGCGATGTTATGCAAAAAGAAAGGTATCAAAAGAACCATTGCAATATCAAATAGTCATAATTATAATTTACTACAATCTTCTCTTAAGATTGATGATATTGTAGATCCACGAATGACGACTGTATCAACAATTTTAAAACATGTTCATAAAGGTAAAATCGAGTCAGTATACACACTTGATGACGGTGAATATGAAATTATAGAAGCAAAAATTTCAGAAAATTCAGAATTAGTTAATAAGAAAATTTTAGATATCAATTTCGGTGATGAAATAAGAATAGGTCTTATAGTTAGAGATAATAAAGTCATTGTTCCAAAAAAAGAAATAGAATTAAAAATTAATGATACTGTTATTCTAATTACTACAAGAGAAAAACTAAAAAAAATCGAACAACTTTTTAGAATTAGCCCTTATTATTAATTCTTGATGAATTTATTAGGAATATTTTACTTTTTCGGGATATGTATTTTTCCAGTAATTATTATTTCACTTATAAATATTCTTTTTTGTATCTATTTTGATTATTTTGTTAATATAGATAGTTATATATACGTATTTATTATTAGTCTGTTAGTATTTTTTATAACAAAAAAAATTGAAGTAAAAAAAAAAGATATAAATAAATTTGAAATTTTACTTTTTTCATTATCGATCTATTTTTTTATCCCTGTCATTTTATCATTACCTTTTTATTTAGGGGGATATTTATCACTCCCTTATTCATATTTTGAAAGTATGTCTGGATTTACATCAGTAGGAGTAACTTTAATCCAAAATGTTTATTTTCTTGATGAACCAATATTATTATGGCGTTCAATTATACAGTGGTTAGGTGGATTTTACTTTTTACTTTTTGTTATATCAATATTCGGTCAAGAAATTTTTGAATTTCTTCCTCTTAAATTTTTACAGAAAGAAAAAGATACAAATTATTTTCATTTAAATTTTTATAAAAATATTAATTTTATAATTTATGCATATTTAATTTTATCTTTAGTTATATTTTTTTTATTAAATTTTACTGATTTAAGACTTTTCGAAAAAATAAACTTAATGTTTTCTATAGTATCAGGAGGGGCATTTTTAAGTAATAATATAAATTTTGACTCAAATTTTGAAAAAATAATTTTATCTGTTTGTTTTATATTTAGCTCAATAAATATATTTTTTTTGCTAATTATTATGAAAATAAATAGACAATATAGTCTTGATGAGACGAAAATGATTTTAATTATAATTAGTTTGATTCTTTTTATTATTTCATTACTAAATAGAAACTTAGATTTTGCAGATATTTTTTTATCTGTAACATCCTCATCAAGTAATTCGGGCATAAATTTTACCAATATTACGAATATAAATATATTTTTTTTACTTTTAACTGTTTTTATTGGAGGTTCGATTGTATCAAATTCAGGTGGTTTTAAATTGGCAAGATTACATATAATATTTAAAAATATATTAAATGAGTTTGGTAAATTAATAATACCATCAAGTATATCAAATTTTTCTATTTTTAATTCATCAGAAAAGATCAAAAATAAAGACTTTTTTATTACTTGCTTTATATTTTTTACTTATCTTCTAGTAATACTAATCTATAGTTTTATATTAAGTTTTGAGAATCTAAGTTTTGATAGTGTTTTTAAGATTTCTTTTTTATTAACATTTAATACATATCCAGGTAGTTTATATGGTTTAAATGACATAAATTTTACAAATTTTAATCAAATAACATTAATTGCAAGTATTTTTATATTTATTTTATCAAAAATAACTCCATTAAGCTTTATATTATTGTTTAAGAATTTACTTTTAAGATAACAAAAAATTTTATAAAAAAGACAAATATAAAAGCGCTCTTAGCTCAGCTGGATAGAGCAACGGTTTTCTAAACCGTGGGTCGGAGGTTCGAGTCCTCCAGAGCGCGCCAAGATTATGTATTTTGTATATTTAATATTAAAAAAAAATAAGAATAAATATATTTCGTACGTTGGGTATACAAATAACATTAAAAATAGAATTAAAAAGCATAATAATGGTAAAGGAGCGAAGTTTACAAGAGGATCTTTTTGGCAATTAGCTTATTTTAAAAAATATTTAAATAAATCTAAGGCTATGAGAGAAGAAGCAAAATTAAAGAAAAATTCCAAGTTAAGAAAAAAAATTAAATCAAATTTTATTTACTCAATCCAATCTGGATACGGCAATCCTTTAGATTTTAAGAATTTGACATTATAAAGTTTGCTTGAATATCGTGTTCCTACATCACATAATATTGTAACAATATTTTTACCTTTACCAATTTTTTTTGCTAATTTAATTGCACCTGCTACATTTACTCCAGATGAAGAACCTAGGCACAGGCCTTCTTCTTTTAATAAATCAAATGTAATTTTTAATGATTCTTTGTCACTAATTTGATAAGCATCGTCAATTTTTGCCATTTTGAAGTTTTCAGAAATTCTTGAGGCACCAATACCTTCAGTTATAGAACTACCTTTGCTCACAAGTTTTCCTATTTTTATATAATTACATAATGACGAACCATCTGGATCGCTTAAAATTATTTTTATATTCTTATTTTTTTCTTTCAATCCAATACTCACACCGGCGATTGTTCCACCAGTTCCAGATGAACATGTAAAAGCATCAATCTTTCCATCTAACTGATTATAGATTTCTTGAGCAGTAGTATCAATATGAGCTTGAGCATTTATAGTATTATCAAACTGGTTAGCCCAGCAAACCTTAAATTTATTTTTTTTTGAAAGATCTAATGCAATTTCTTTTGAGTATTTAACGTAATTTTTGGGGTTTGCATACGGTACAGGATCGACTTCTATAAGTTTAGCGCCTAAATTTATTAATGCATCTTTTTTTTCTTGTGATTGATTTTTATTAATTACTATTACTGTATTTATTCCATAATAATTTGCGAGCATCGTGAGGCCAATTCCTGTATTTCCTGCCGTTCCTTCAACAATTGTACCGCCTCGTTCTAATTTATTTGTATTTAAAGCTTCTTTAATTATCCACAATGCGGCCCTATCTTTTATTGATAAGCCAGGGTTTAAAAATTCAGCTTTTCCAAAAATATTGCACCCTGTTAATTCAGAAGCTTTTTTTAATTTAATAAGTGGAGTGTTTCCGATTAAATCTACTATAGATTTCATTTTATTTTTTTTAAAAAAAATTGACTTACATTTGTTCTTGATAATGAAAAACCAGTCTCACAATAATCAAGATAATAATTCCATAATCTTTTAAATTTATCATCAAATTTATTATTTTTAATTTTATTCCAATTTTTGTTAAAGTTATATTTCCAGCACATTAGAGTTTTAGAATAATCTTTGCCAAATGATGTTGTTTTCATCAATGTAAAATTATTTTTTTTAAATAAATGTAATAATATTTGTTTAGTAGGCAACATTCCACCCGGAAAAATATATTTTTGTATGAAGTCAACATTACCCAAATATTTTGCATAATATTTTTCATCAATAGTGATTATTTGTAAACATGCCTCACCATTTAAATTTAAAATAGAATTTAGCTTTTCAAAAAATGTATTCCAATATTTTTTTCCAACAGCCTCAAACATTTCAATAGAAACGACTTTATCGTATTTCTTATTTATATTCCGGTAATCTTTTAAATAGATTTTTGAATTTAAAATATTTTTTTGGTTATTGATAAAATCATATTGCTGTTTACTTATTGTTATTCCATCAATCTCACAAGACTTGACTCCCGCATAATTTAAAAAACCACCCCAACCAGATCCAATTTCACAAACTTTGTGTTTTTTATTAAGATTAATTCCTTCACAAATATTTTTATATTTATTTAATTGTGCTTCTGTTAAATTATTTTTTTCTTTAAAGATACCAGATGAATAAGTCATGGTACTATCAAGCCAATACTTATAAAAGTCATTACCCAAATCGTAATGATATTTGATATTTTCTTTAGCTTGTTTTATTGAATTTTTTTTTAGAAAGAAAAATATTTTTTCTTTAAATTTATTGTAGAAAGAAGGTTTCCAGTTTTTATTATTAATATCTTGATTAATCAGTAAAATTTTTAATAAATTATTTAGATTTTTTGTTTCCCATTTTCTATCAATATAACCCTCCGCAAATCCTAAATCACCTCTTAACATAAAATCTTTAACAACACTTAAATCATTTATGAAAATATTAGATTTGAGACCATCTTTTGCCCCTATAAATGTTTTTTGATATAAATTTTTAATATTTAATTGTATCGTTCCCCATCTTAATTTATCTAATTCTTTTTTAAAAAAATTTTCTATTATTTTATTCATGAAAGCTAAGAGTATTATATAATTTGTTTTTTTTGTAATAAAATCTTGCTTTTTTAGTAAGATTTTTTATAGCTTGAAAATGTATCATAATCATAATTTTTTGTGCATAGAATAACCTTTTTATACCTAAAAAAATTAAATTTTTATTATTAAACAAATAATTTTTTGTTATTAATCCAGTTCTCAATATTGATTTATTATTTTCTGTATTTATATAAACCTTGAATGATTTTTTTTGTATTATAACATTAAAATAATATTTCATATCCATAGTTAAAAAAGGCGAAACATAAAATTTTTTTTTTATAATATGTTTTGTTTTATTAAATTTTATTTTTTTATAATATGTATGTTGTTCATGATGTGTATTTTTTACTTCATAAATAATGTATTTAATTTTTTTGTCCTTAAAACAAAAATATATAGATATAGGATTAAATACATAACCTAAAAATCTAGGAGAGGCTAATAAGTATATATCTAATATGCTACTATCTTTAAATTTCTTTTTAATTTGTTTTGATATAAAATTATATAGATTAAATCCTTTTTTTCTTGGCCCATGATCTTTTTCATAAAAACTAAAAAAGTTTAATTTGTTTATAGAAAATAAATAAGGTTTGTTTTTTATTTTCATTATATTTTTAATATCCAAAAATAAACTTAAAATATTATATGAAAAATAATTTTTGAATGGCTTTTGTCTATTATGATATATGTAAGTATCGCAAACTTTATTATTCATGAAATTTTTCTAAAAACATTTATTGCTGAATTTACACCATCTTCATGAAATCCATTTCCAAGCCAAGCGCCTGCAAAAAAAACACTATTTTCTCCTGAAGTTATATCGTTTTGTTTTTGAACATAATCTTTATTATATTTAAATACAGGATGATCATAATAAATCGTTTTTATAATTTTATTTTTATCGATATTTTCAGTATTTAAAGTTACAAATATATTTTTCTTTATTTTTAGATTTTGTAATAAATTCATCCAATAAGTTAATACTAACTTATCTTCATCATAGCAAAAGTTCCATGAACACCAGTTTGCTTTTTTTTTTGGCATTACTTTATCATCATAATGTACAATTATTTTATTTTTTGTGTAATTAACCATATCAAGAAGTATTTTTTGATTTTCGGTCTTATTTTGAAGTATTTTGTTTATTTGGTTTGTGTGATTGCAAAGTATTAATAAATCATATGAATATTCTATGTTATTTTGGCACCTAACTTTTTTATTTTTTTGATCTACAAAGATTACTTCACTATTTGTAATATAATTATCAACACCTACTGATTTTGATATATTTTTTACGTAATTTGCACTTCCATTCGAAATAGTCATCCATTGAGGTCTTTTTTTTAAAATATTGGCTAAGCCATGATTTTCAAAAAAATCTAAAATAAATTGTGTTTGATAATTTTTAATATCATTGATATTTGATGACCAAATAGAGCTGCACATTGGATAAAAATAAAGATTTATAAATTCGTTATTAAAATTATTTTTAGATAAAAACTCAGAAATTTTTATTTGCTGATTAATTTTATTTTTTCTATAAATTATATAGCTAAACTTAAATATTCCATAAAGTATTTTCCAATATCTAATAGTAAAAAGATTTCTTAAATCTAATAGAGTTTTTATATTTTTTCCTGACCATTCATAGTTTAAATTTTTATTAAAGACTGAAAAAGACATGTTACTTTTTTCATATTTAACATTATTATCACTTAATAATTTTAAAAAATTTGGGTAATTAATGTTGTTAAACACAATAAAGCCACTATCAAAATATTGAGTTTTATTATCTTCTATTATTTTATGAGTATGTGCATGGCCACCCAAATAATCGTTTTTTTCTAAAATAGTTATTTTAAATTTATTTCTTAAATAGTAAGAAATACTCATACCACTGATACCAGCACCAACTATTAATACTTTTTTCATTTAGATTTTAACTTCTTAAAAGCGCTTAAGGCTTGATCCCTAGCTGTTTTGTGATCTACAATTGGTTTAAAATAATCTCTCTCAATATCAAAATTAATTTTTTTAGCTGTATCAGAGTCCAATTCCCATGGTTTATGTATATATTTTTTTGGTACCGATTTAAGGGATGGTATCCATTTTTTTATATACTCTCCTTGGCTATCAAATTTTTCACCCTGTAGTATAGGATTAAAAATTCTAAAGTAAGGTGCCGCATCAGCTCCGCACCCAGCAACCCATTGCCAACCAGAAACGTTATTTGCTACATTAAAGTCAAGTAAGCAGTCTCTAAAAAAACTTTCACCTTCTTTCCAATGTATTCTTAGATGTTTTACTAAAAATGATGCAGTGATCATTCTGATACGATTATGCATCCATCCTGTTTCATATAATTGTATCATACCGGCGTCTACAATTGGGTAACCTGTTTGACCATTTTTCCATTTTTTAATATGATCTTTGTTATTACTCCAATTAAAATTGTCGAATTGTTTTCTTAAGTTCGAATTCTCAATTTTTGGATAATGGTTTAACAAATGATGTGAAAATTCTCTCCATCCTATTTCATTAATGTATTTTCTATGGTTGATATTTTTTCTATTAATATTGTTAAAATAAGAATATATATTTTCAGCAGTGATTTCTCCAAATGTTAAATAAGGTGATAATTTTGAAGTCCCATCTATTGATGGCAAATCTCGGTTATGTGCATATTTTTCTATCCTAGCAGTAAAAAAATTCTCTATTATTTTAAATGCTTCATCTTCACCGGGTTTCCAATATTCTTCAAATTTATGATACCATTTTCCTTTAGGTAATATGTTTTTCTCAATAATCTTTTTATTTTTACTACTAATATCAATTTTTTGATTAGTTTTCTTTTTTGGATAATTTTTTATAACATTATTATTTAGATAGTATATTTCTGCATTTTTCCAAAACGGTGTAAAAACTTGAAACGAAGTCCCATCTTTTTTTTTAATAGAAAATGGATTCTGTAACAAATTTGACTTTCCGACATAAATTTTAATATTTTTAAAATTTTGTTTTAATCTTTCTTCTAAATTTGTTTCTTTTGGCTCAAAAATTTTATTAAAAAATATATTCTTAATTTTATTAGAAATCACATATTTATCTAGTATTTCAAATTCATCTCCAATCAAAATATCTAAATCTATTTTTAAAAGTTTTAATTTTTTTTCAAATTGTATAAGAGTTTTAGATAACCACCATCTCTGTGCATTTTTGCTTGAAAACTTCTTTTCATTGTATATGAATAAAGCTTTATTTTTCTCTTCTTGCTTGAGAATTTCGTTTAAAGCATAGTTGTCTGCAACCCTAAAATCTGATCTAACCCAGTATAAATTCATGAAAATTGATTAAAATTAATTACTATTTTCTTAGTAAAATCAATATAAAAAAAAAATAAAATTATCAATTTTGTCGCTTTTTTTTCTTGCCATATTTCATAAAAAGAGGTTAATACGGTTTGGGGCAGGTAAATTTGAGCACGCAATTAAATCAGCATCTAGGTAGAAAACTAAGATTAAGAAGAACATCATTAGGTCTAACACAAACTCAGGTAGCAAAAGCAATAAATGTTACATTTCAGCAAATTCAAAAATATGAAAAAGGTACAAATGGCGTAAGTTCAGCTAGATTATTACAATTAGCTAATTTTCTAAAAGTTCCTATAAAATACTTTTTTGAAGATTATCAGGATTTTCAAGCACATAATCAAAAGGATACGGCAGCCAGCTTAAATTACACTTTTTTGTTAAGGTTATTCAGCGATTTGGATTCATCTGAAAAAGAGAAAATATATGATGTCCTCAAAAATAATCGAGATATTAAAAAAGCTGTTTGAAATGGCTCCCCGGGCCGGACTCGAACCAGCGACAAAGCGGTTAACAGCCGCTTGCTCTACCAACTGAGCTACCGGGGAATTATCATTAGAATACAAAATTTTGTTTATAAAACAATAGATTTTTTCAGTGGAGGCCACGCCCAGAATCGAACTGGGATAAAAGGATTTGCAATCCTCTGCGTAACCATTCCGCCACGTGGCCATTATACGTAATATTGTACTTAATATTTAATTATCAGAGGTATATATATTAATAAACATTTATCAAAGAATGAATTTAAATATTCAACAAAAACACATGATCGATAGGCAATTAATGCCAAATTTCATTATAGATGAAAAAATTATTAAAATTTTTAGTATAGTAAAAAGGGAGGATTTTTTACCTAATAAATTTAAAAACATAGCGTATATCGATGACAACATATTTTTTGAGGATAGATTTATGTTAAGGACTCTTTATTTAGCTAAAATATTAACTTTTATGAAATTAAACAAATCATATGAGATTTTAGATATCGGCTGTGCATCGGGTTATAGCTCTATTATTTTTAATCACTTTTTCAAAAAAGTATTGGCATTTGAAACCAATCAAAAACTATTTTCTATTTGCAATGATTATATAAATCAAAAAAATTTAATTTCATGCAACATAATTAATGCTGACATCAAAAATTACGAATTAAAATACAAATTTGATTATATTTTTATAAATGGTCTTGTGGACGAAATACCGGAATTTTTAAAAAAAAATTTAAAACAAAGTGGGGAAATTTACGCAATTTATAATCCAAAATTTAATACATCGTATTTTTGTAAATTTAAATTAAATGACTCAGATCAACTTGATGTTTTGCGACTGTTTGAGGCCTCTGCACCATTGTTAATAAGTTTAAAAAATAAAAAAAAGAAATTTAGTTTTTAAATATGAAAAAATATAACCATAAAAAAGTAGAAAATTATATTTATAAATTATGGGAGAAAAAAAATTGTTTTAAACCGCAAAAAAACACCAAAAAGAAAAAATTTGTAATAGTTATTCCACCACCAAATGTCACAGGGAATTTACATATGGGGCATGCTTTAAATAATTCAATTCAGGATCTTTTGATAAGATTCAATAGGAACAGGGGAGTAGAAACTTTATGGCAGCCCGGGACTGACCATGCAGGGATAGCCACCCAATTAGTAGTTGAAAAAAAATTATTAGAAAAAAATATTAAAAAGGGTGATCTTGGTAGAAATAAGTTTATTAAAGAAGTTTGGAAATGGAAAAAAAAATCAGGAAATGAGATTACAAATCAATTAAAAAAACTAGGTTCATCTTGTGACTGGAGTAGAGATAGATTTACAATGGACAAAGGTTTGTCAGAAGCTGTAACAAAGGTATTCGTAGACTTGTATAATAAGAAATTAATTTACAAAGACTTAAAACTTTCTAATTGGGATCCTAAATTAAAAACTGCTATATCAGATTTAGAGGTTCAACAAAGAGAAACAAAAGGTAAGTTGTATTACATCAAATACTATTTAAAAAATTTAGATAAGTTTTTGGTAATAGCCACCACAAGACCAGAAACATTATTTGGTGATACAGCAGTCGCTGTTAATCCCAATGATGCAAGATATATAAATTATATTGGCGAAGACATTAAAATACCAATATCAAATCAATATGTTAAAGTTATTGCAGATGACTATGCTGACCCAAATCAAGGATCTGGTGTTGTTAAAATAACACCCGCTCACGATTTTAATGATTACCAAGTTGGAATAAAACACAAATTAGAAATTAAAAATATTATGAATTTTGATGGAACTCTTAATGAAAATGTTCCATCAAGCTATATAAATATCGATAGATTTATAGCAAGAAAAAAACTAGTAGAGGAACTTGAAAAGCAAAATTTAATTGAAAAGATTGAAGATATAAATCATACCATACCGTACGGTGATCGATCAGGTGAAATTTTAGAGCCATTACTAACAAAACAATGGTTTGTTGATGCAAAAAAATTAGCTAAAAATGCAATTCAAAAAGTTAAAAATAAAGAAACTAATTTTTATCCAGAGAATTGGAACAAAACATACTATCAATGGATGAAAGATATACAACCGTGGTGTATTTCTAGACAACTTTGGTGGGGACACCAAATACCGGCTTGGTATACACCTGAAAATAAAATTATTGTTGCTAATAATATTAAAGAAGCAAATAAAATTGCATTAAAAAAATACAAAAAAAAAATAAAGTTAAGACAAGACGAGGACGTCCTAGATACGTGGTTTTCTTCTGCCTTATGGCCTTTTGCAACAATGGATTGGCCAAAAAAAAATTATGAAATTAAGAATTACTATCCTTCAAGCGTTCTTGTTACTGGATTTGATATAATATTTTTTTGGGTAGCAAGAATGATGATGATGGGTTTGTATTTTTTAAATAAAGTACCATTTAGAAGTGTTTATGTTCACGCATTAGTAAGGGATGAAAAAGGGCAAAAAATGTCTAAATCAAAAGGTAATGTTATTGATCCATTAGAATTAATAAATTTATATGGAGCAGACTCTTTAAGATTTACATTAATATCAATGTCGTCACCAGGTAGAGATGTAAAATTGTCTCAAGATAGAGTCAAAGGTTATAGAAACTTTGTTACTAAAATTTGGAATATATTCAATTATTGTAAAAAAAATAATGTTCTCTTAAAAAGCAAAATTAAAATTAATAAAATTCAAAATCCAATTAATTCGTGGGTTTTAGATGAATTAAAATCCCATAAAAATTTGGTAGAAAAATCTATTTTAAATTATAGATTTGATGAAGCTGCAAGATATTTATATAGATTTGTTTGGGATATATTTTGTGATTGGTATATAGAATTTACTAAAACTATTTTTGAAAAAAGTGATACACAAGAAGTTTTGGAAACAAAAAAAGTTTTATTACTCGTCCAAAAAGAAATACTTCATTTACTACATCCTTTTATGCCTTTTTTAACTGAAGAGTTGTGGTTAAATAGTAATTTTAAAAAAATATATAAAAGTTATTTAATAAATTATAAAATTGATAGCTTTCAATTAAAGATTAATAAAATGTCAATTATCAATATAAATTTTATTAAAAATTTGATTATATCAATTAGATCTATAAAATCTAAATTGTCAGTTTCAGCATCAGGATATATAGATTTGAGCTTAGAGCAATTGGATAATAAACACAGAATCCTTATATTAAAAAATAAAAATATTTTATTTAAGTTAGCAAGAGTAAGAAATTTGGTTATGAAACAGGATGACAAATTTATTTCCTTAATTGTAAATAATAGAAAAATGGCTATCAAATTTGACCACAAAATTAATTTAGATGAACAAAAGATAATTATTGAGAAAAAAATTTCAAATTTGAATAATAAGATTATAATCTCTAATAAAAAGCTTAAAAATATAAGTTTTATAAGAAAAGCCCCAAAAGATGTTGTTGATAAAGAAAAACTATTGCATAAAAATAATTTATCGGAATTGAATAAATTAAATGATATAATGAAATCATTAAAATGAATAATTTTGATAAAAAAAAATTACCTAGTCGTCACACAACTTTAGGGCCAGAAAGAGCTCCTCATAGGTCTTTTTATTATGCTATGAACCTAAAAAAAGAAGATGTTGTTAAACCTTTTGTTGGTGTTGTTTCTACTTGGAATGAGGCAGCTCCGTGCAACATTGCATTAATGAGACAAGCTCAAAGTACAAAAAAAGGTGTATTTGAAAATGGAGGCACACCACGAGAATTTTGCACAATTACAGTAACAGATGGTATAGCCATGGGTCATGAAGGGATGAAATCATCATTAATCTCCAGAGAAGTAATTGCAGATTCTACAGAGCTTACTGTTAGAGGTCATTGTTATGATGCGTTAGTAGGTATAGCTGGTTGTGATAAATCCTTACCTGGTTTGATGATGGCGATGTGTAGATTGAATGTACCGAGTGTTTTTTTATATGGCGGATCAATACTTCCTGGTAAATTTAAAGGTAAAGATGTGACTGTAGTAGATGTATATGAAGGAGTTGGGATGCATGAAGCAGGGAAAATGACAGATGAGGAACTAGAAGATTTAGAATTACACGCATGTCCTAGTGCTGGTGCATGTGGAGGGCAATTTACCGCTAATACTATGGCATGTGTATCTGAAGCTATAGGTTTAGCTTTGCCATTTTCTTCAGGTACACCTGCTCCTTATTTGGAAAGAGACAAATATGCATTTGACAGTGGTATTCAAGTAATGAATTTGCTTAAAAACAAAATTCGTCCTAGAGACATAGTTACATTGGAGTCACTTAAAAATGCAGCTGTTATTGTAGCTGCTACCGGTGGATCAACGAATGCAGCATTACATTTGCCTGCAATTGCCAATGAGTGTGGTATTAAATTTAATTTACTTGACGTTGCAAAAATTTTTAAAAAAACACCTTATTTAGCTGACTTAAAACCTGGAGGAAAATATGTTGCAAAAGACATGTTTGAAGCAGGGGGTGTTCCAATGTTGTTGAAAACATTATTAGATGGAGGACTTATTGATGGCAATTGTTTAACTGTTACTGGTAAAACAATGAAAGAAAATCTAAAAAATGTAAAATTTAATAACAATCAGAAAGTTATGCGTAGCTACAACAATCCAATTACAAAAACTGGTGGTGTGGTTGGTTTGAAAGGTAATTTAGCAAAAGAAGGAGCTATAGTAAAAGTTGCAGGTTTAAGTAAACTTAAATTTACGGGTTCGGCGAAATGCTTTGATAGCGAGGAAGAAGCTTTTCATGCTGTTAAAAATAAAAAATATAAAGAGGGTGATGTGATTGTAATTAGATATGAGGGTCCTAAAGGCGGGCCTGGTATGAGAGAAATGCTTTCTACAACAGCTGCCATATATGGTCAAGGCATGGGAGAAAAAGTAGCTTTAATTACTGATGGGAGATTTTCTGGAGCAACAAGAGGTTTTTGTGTTGGACATGTTGGTCCAGAGGCATTTGTAGGTGGTATGATAGCATTAATTAAAAATGGAGACGAAATAGTCATAGATGCAAACAAAGGTTCTATTGATGTAAAACTCAGCAAAAAAGAAATAGAGAAAAGAAAGAAAAAATGGAAAAAAAAGAGGCCTAATTTTAATAGCGGAACACTATGGAAATATTCACAAAGCGTAGGTAGCTCTCAAAATGGAGCAGTAACACATCCGGGCGGATCTAAAGAAAAAAAATGTTACGCTGATATATAAATGAAAGTCACACCAGTTATTTTATGTGGGGGAGAAGGAACTAGATTATGGACAGATAAAAAAAACTTACAACCAAAACAATTTATAAAGTTTGGAAATTGGTCATTATTAGATAAAACATTTTCTAGGATTAAAGATCCTTTGTTTGACTACCCAATTATAAGTACAAATTACAAGTATCATAATAATATAAAAAATTACTTAAAAAAATATAAATTTAAGAGATACATAATTTTATTAGAACCCGAAAAAAAAAATACTGCAGCAGCTATTTTATCATCTACATTTGCACATTTATATACAAGCACAAATAGTATTAAAGATCATAAAAAATTAAATAATCCTTTGCTTATTTTGAGCAGCGATCATTATATAGAAAGTAAAGATATTTTTTTAAAGCAAGTAAAAAATAATATCAAATATTTAAATAATGAAAATATTTTCATATTTGGTGCTAGACCGACCAATCCATCAAGCGAATATGGATATTTTTTAACAAATAAAAAAAATAAAGTTTTTAAGGTCAAAAAATTTTTTGAGAAACCAAAAACATTATTTGCTGAAAAAATAATTAAAAAAGGCGCGTATTGGAATACAGGTATGTTTTTGATTAATCCAAAATCAATAATATTAAATTTTTCAAAATATTCACCTAAAATTTTCGATTTAATAAAGGAAAATTTTTCAAAATCATCTAAACTAAAATTAAAAAAAAATATTTACCATTTAAATAAAGCTTTGTTTAAAAAACTACCATCTATATCATTTGACTATGCTATTTTAGAGTATTCAAAAAAGATAAATGCTATTATGTTAAACACTGATTGGAGCGATCTTGGTAGTTGGAAAGAAATCTTAAATATTTTCTTTAGAACTAGAAAAAAATATTTTAATAAAAAAAATACTTTTTTTAGACCATGGGGTAAATTTACAAATCTTTATAAAGGCAAAAACTTTCTAATAAAAGAAATTGTTGTTAAACCTAAAAAAAAATTAAGTTTGCAAAAACATTTTTTTAGATCAGAGCATTGGTTAATCAAAAAAGGAACAGCTCATATAATTTTAAATGGCCAAAATTTGAAAAAAAGAATTGATGATACGATATTTATTCCAAAAGGTGCAATTCATAGAGTAGAAAATAAAAGCCATAATTCTTTAGTGATTTATGAAGCTCAAATTGGCAAAGTATTAAAAGAAACAGATATAATAAGATTTAAAGATGATTATGGTCGTGCTAAAAAGTAATTTTGATAGGAGCATGATCAGAGGGCTTGATTTTACCTCTTAGGTATTTATCAATTTGAATATTTTTAATATCATCTAAGAGTTTTTGAGATACTAAAAAATGATCTATTCTTAAACCTTTATTTTTTTTCCAAGAGCCGTGCTGGTAATCCCAAAATGTATATTGTTCACTCTCGTTATTAAATAGTCTAAACGTATCTTTAAAACCAATATTCAATATTTTTCTAAATTCTTTTCTTATTTCTAATGTATATAAAGCATCATTTACCCAATCTTCAGGATTCTTAACATCTTTTTCTTCTGGTATAACATTAAAGTCACCACCAATTATTATATTTTTTTTTTTTTTATAAAGTTGCTCTATATATCTTAAAAAATTTTTTAACCATTTTATTTTATAAGAATATTTTTCTGTACCCATTGGATTGCCATTAGGTAAATATATACATATAAGTTGAGTTAATTTATCTTTTATTATTACACTTGTTGAAATAAATCTTGATTGATTTTTTGGATCTTTAAAACTATCAATATCTATTTTATCAAGCTTATTTTTACTTATTATCGCAACACCATTATAGGATTTTTGTCCATTTACATAACAATAATAACCTAAATTTCTAAAAAATTCTTGAGGGAACTGATCTGTCTGACATTTAATTTCCTGCAAAAGAAGAATATCAATTTTTTCTTTTTTTAGATAATTTTTGATATGATCAGTTCTTATTCTTACAGAATTTATATTCCAGCTTGATATAATCACAACGAAAATGATACACCGCAACCACAAGATGATTGTGCATTTGGATTTTGTATCTTAAAAGCTTTTTCAATAAGAGTATCTTGAAAATCTAGTATTGATTTTTCTAAATATTTTAAACTTATCTTATCTATTATTAAATTGTTTATTTTTATATCATCGCTATTTTTTATACTTTCAATTGTAAATACATATTTAAATCCAGAGCAACCCCCACCTTCTATTGAAACTCTAAAAAAAGAACCTTTTTTTTCTTTTTTTAATATATTATTAATTTCATTTTGGGCTCTATCTGTTATTTGAATAGTCATAATCTAAATAAATATTACAATAATAATTAATTTAAAATGATAAAATTTATAAATAAATACCACAATAAATTAGCGACATATTCGTCAAATAATAGAAATTATTTGGGAAGGGTTCATAATATTAATGCTACAAAATATCGAACAGAATACCAAAGAGACAGGGATAGAATCATTCATAGCAATTCTTTCAGAAGACTAAAACATAAAACTCAGGTTTTTGTTTATCATGAAGGTGATCATTTTAGAACGAGACTAACACACTCAATAGAGGTATCTCAAATCGCAAGATCAATAGCTAGAGTTTTAGGTTTAAACGAGGATTTATGTGAAGCACTTAGTTTGGCACATGACCTAGGTCATACACCGTTTGGACATGCAGGAGAAAAAGCTCTTAATGAGTGTATGAAGCACTCTGGAGGCTTCGATCATAATATACAAACATTAAGAATCTTAATATTTTTAGAACGTGTTTATGAGAAACATTTTGGATTAAATCTATCTATTAATACTATTGATGGTTTGGTTAAACATAATGGTATATTTTATAAAAAAAAGTATTTAGAAAAATTGTTACCTGAAATAAAAAAATATAAAATTAATTATGAAAAATCTGGTTCATTGGAGGCTCAAATAAGTTCAATATCCGATGATATAGCTTATAATTGTCACGATATTGATGATGGACTTAGAGCTAAATTGTTTAGTTTGAAAGACTTAGAAAAGATGATTACTTTTAAAAAATTTATTAAAAAAACAAAAATTAAAAATATGAACCCATATGCAATCAATAGAAAATTAATTAATTTCTTAGTAACAGATTTAATAGAGAATACTCAATTAAATATAAAAAAAAATAAAATAAAAAAAATCGAAGACGTTTATTGTTTAAAAAATAATGTTGTTGACTTTTCTTGTGAAACAAAAAAATTATTAAAAGATCTTAAGCAATTTTTAACTGACAATATGTATAAACATAACTTTGTTAATAATTGGAACATCAAATCAAAAAAAATAATTAATACGATATTTAAATATTATCAAAAAAATTATAATAATATTAAAGAGAAACATTCATGTGAGTCAAAAGAAAGAAACATATGTGATTTTATTGCTGGGATGACTGACAAATATGCAATCAAAATTTATGAAAAAATAATTTAATGAATATATTTAATTATTACAAAAAAAGTTTTATCAAAACTTTAAATAATGAAGGTTATGAGTTTTTAAATTTAGAAGATAAATTTTTAGTTGAGAAGCCAAAAAAAGAAGGTTACGGTGATATTACATTTAATGCTGCATTAATATTTTCTAGTAAACTAAAATCTGATCCGATGGATATAGCATTAAATTTTAAAACAATATTAAAAAAAAATTTTAAAGAATTTGAAGTAATTGAAATTTATAAACCAGGATTTATTAATTTTGTTTTTAATAAAAATTTTTGGTTTTCTTTCCTAAAAAAAATAAATAATGAGTACGGAATACCAAATATAAATTCTCAAAATATTTTAATTGAGTTTGTTTCTGCAAATCCCACAGGTCCATTACATGTTGGTCATTGTAGAGGTGCAGTCCTTGGTGATGTTTTATCAAATCTGCTTGTTTATACAGGTAACAAAGTAACAAAAGAATATTACGTTAATGATTATGGTAATCAAATTGATATTTTTGTTGAGTCTGTGTATAGAAGAATTATTGAAATAATTAATAACAATCCATTCCCGGAAAATTCAAATTTATATCCTGGGCAATATATTATAGATATTGCGCAAAATATAATTAAAAAAAAAATAATAAATAACTTTGATAATTATGAAGCAATAAAAAACAATCTTTCAGATTTATGTATTAAGGAAGCAATGATTTTGATCAAGCAAGGATTAAAATCAATTGGAATCAACCATGACTCCTTTATTTACGAAACTGATATTGTTAAAAAAGATTTAATTAATAAAGCAATAAACAAGTTATCAAAAAATAATTATATATATGAAGGTTATTTGCCCCAACCAAAATCAGTCAATGAGAAAAATTGGGTAAAAAGAAAGCAATTATTATTTAAATCAACCTTATTTGGTGACGACGAAGATAGAGCTTTAAAAAAATTTGACGGAACATGGACATATTTTGCAAACGACATAGCTTATCATGATTATAAAATTGAAAGAAAATTTAATAAGTATATAAATATTTTAGGCGCAGATCATGCTGGTTATTTAAAAAGAATTTCAAGCAGTGTAGATGCATTAAAAAAAAACGTAGAATTTACATGCAAGGTCACACAACTTGTAAAACTTTTTAAATCTGGAAAACCTTATAAAATGTCAAAAAGAGCTGGTGATTTTATAGAACTGAAAGATCTTGTTTTAGCTGTTGGCAAGGATGCTGTGAGATTTATGATGGTATATAGAAATACTGATAGTCAGTTAGATTTTGATTTTGATATAGTTACAGATAAATCAAAAGATAATCCTGTATTTTATGTGCAATATGCAACTGCAAGGATTAATTCTTTATTTCGAAAGCTAAAATTAAATATAAATGAAGAGATTTTGGATGTAGATTTATCCTTAATAAAAGATAAACATGAAATTAATATTATAAAAAAAATCTCTGAATGGCCGCACGTAATTGATCTATCTTCTAAAAATTTAGAACCTCATCGTATACCTTATTATCTATATGAGCTTTCTTCTTATTTTCATACTTATTGGAATATGGGAAAAAACAACGACTCATTTAAAATTATAGACAATAAAAATAAAGAATTAGTCAAAGCAAGAATTTATTTGATCAAAAAAATATATTTTATTTTAGAGAAAGGGTTAAATATTCTAAATGTAGCTGTGCTTAAAGAAATGTGATGAATTATTTCAAAATTATAATTGTATTTTTCTATTTAGCTTTTTTTTCGTTATCGATTAGATATTATTTGTCTGATGATTTCGACAAAAATAAGGAAGTATCTAGAGTAAAATACTTAACTTATTTAAAAAAATACTCTGATGATATGGTCACTATAGATAATACAAATTTTAAAAATAATATTGAAAAATTTGAGCTATTAGAAGAAAAAGATAAAAAATTTTGGAAATTGCTTAAATGATCACAAACGGAATTTTTGGTGTAAAATCATATTTTTTATCGGAAAACGAAGTAATTTTTATTAAAACTCAAAAACCATATGGAATAATAATATTTGAAAGAAATATAATTAGCCTAAACCAAATAAAGCAGCTTATTAAACAGATTAAATCTTTGGTTAATTATAAAATCAAAATCTTAATCGATCATGAAGGCGGGTCTATTAATAGGTTTAATAAAATATTTTCTCAAAATAAATATAGTGCAGAATATTTTGGTAAAATATATAAAATAAATCATGAATTTTTTTTAAAAGAAATAAATTATTTTTTAAACTTTAATATTAACTTATTTAATTATCTTGGTATAAACATAGTAGCTTATCCAGTTTTAGATATTTTGTATCAAAAAACTCATGAAATAATAAGATCAAGATCTTTTTCTAAAAACAAAGAAGATATAATAGATATTTCAAAATTAATTATTTCAACTTATCAAAACAATTATATATCTTGTATTAGTAAACATGTTCCTGGTCATGGATTAGCAACAAAAGATAGTCATTTAGATTTACCAAAAATTAATGAAAGCAAACAATTTTTGTTAGATAACGATTTTCTTACATTTAAAAATTTAAAATCTCATTACATAATGACAGCACATATTGTATACGAAAGCATTGATGATAATTGTGCGACTTATTCAAAATATATAATAAAAAATATTATTAGAAAAAAATTGAACTTTAAAGGCAAAATTATTACCGATGATATTTGCATGAAAGGCTTGCAAGGATCTTTAAAAAAAAAATCAACTCAACCATTAATTGCAGGATGTAATTTAATACTGCATTGTAATGGAAATATAGATGAAATGTTTTGTGTTGCTGATTACATTAATAGTGTAAAATAAACATAATTTTTCGTTAATCTTACATATGTTAAACGAACTTGAAACAAATAATAAAAATTTTAAACTTAATATAGACAATTATGAAGGACCTCTAGAACTGTTATTAGATTTAGCCAAGTCACAAAAAGTTGATTTGATGAAAATTTCAATAGTTCAACTTGCAGATAGTTATATTAAGACTATTGATGATATAAAAAAGAACTTAGAATTAGCAGCTGATTTTTTAGTTATGGCTTCTTGGTTAGCATATTTAAAATCGAGGTTATTATTGCCTGATGATTATGATGATGACTTTTCTGCATTAGAGATGGCTGAAAAGCTTAAACTCCAGTTAAGAAAATTGGAAATGATCAGACTATTATCTGGTCAATTGATGAAAAAAAAACAGATAGGAGTAGATATTTTTTTTAGAGGCCATGGTGGTGCTATTAAAAATAAATATAAACCGAAATATACATTGACTTTATATGAATTAATAAAATCTTATGCAGATTTTAAAAGAAAACAAAATTTTTCTAAGATTGAAATAATTAAACTTCCTGTATACACAATGGAAAGTGCTATAAAAAAAATTACAGAAATGTTTAATAGAATTAAAAACTGGTGCGATCTTAAGGAAACAATACCTAAAATTTACAAAAATAATAAAAAACTTCACAAAACCGGATTATCTGGTTCATTAGTTGCTAGTTTAGAGCTTGTCAGAGAAGGAGAGTTATTGATTAAAAAAAAAAAAATATATGAGAAAATATTTATAAAAAAAAAATAAATCTATGTCTAAATCAGAAAAAAAACTTTTAGAGGCAATATTATTTGCATCAAAAGAACCTCTCGATATAAAAACAATAAAATCGAAACTTAAAAGAGGCTCAGATGCTTTAAAAATACTTTACAGTATACAAACAGACTATAGGGACAGAGGAATAAATCTTGTTTGTATAGCTGACAAATGGTCATTTAGAACACCCAGTGACCTGTCAGAGAAATTAAAAAAAGAAATGTATGTAGAAAAAAAATTATCTAAAGCCGCAATTGAAACCTTAGCTATTATAGCATATCACCAGCCCATCACTAGATCTGAAATAGAAGAAATAAGAGGTGTCTCTTTTAGCACTGGTACTTTAGAAGTTTTATTTGAGTTAGGTTGGGTAAGACCACAAGGAAGAAAAAATGTACCAGGTAAACCCTTGATGTATGCTACTTCAGATACTTTTTTGAGCCACTTTAATATTAATTCTATAAACGATTTACCTAACACTGAAGAATTATTAGCTGCTGGATTAATAGATAATCGTGTTGATAGCACGATTTTTGGGACTGCAAAATTCACAAATGATGACAATACTGAAATTGAAGATAAAGAATACAGTAACGTAGATGATATGATAAAAGATACTTTAGAAAAAAACGAATAGTTCTTGAAATATTTAAAAATTAACATATAAATTAATTATGAGTATTGGTTTTTGGCAAATAGCAATTGTAGTTGCATTGGTTGTATTACTCTTTGGAAGAGGAAAGATTTCTGAGTTAATGGGTGATGTTGCTAAAGGTATTAAAAGCTTTAAAAAAGGCATGTCTGACGAGACATCAGACACTAAAAACATATCCAAAGACGATAACAACAAATCTGAGAGCTAGTAATGCCACAAATTGGGTGGTCGGAATTACTAGTTATAATTATCCTTGCAATTTTGATTATTGGCCCCAAAGATTTTCCAATTGTTGTTAAAAAAGTTGGATCATACGTAAAAAAAATTAAGTCCTATATTACTGAAATTCAAGATGATATTGACAATGTTACAGATTTAGAATCTGAAGAAAAAAATAAAAAAAATAAAAATTCTTGATGGTTGAAAAACAAGCAACTATAGGAGAGCACTTAATCGAGTTACGATCAAGATTGTTAAAATGTATAATTTTTTTATTTTTTTCTTTTATAATTAGTTACTTTTTTGCTGATACTATATATAATTTTCTGGTTAAACCTTATGCTGACGCTGTAAGAGAAGACAGTCTGGATAGAAGATTAATATTTACAGCTTTACACGAGACTTTTTTAACGTATTTGAAATTATCTTTTTTCACAGCTTTTTTTCTTTCATGCCCTATAATTTTAATTCAAATTTGGAAATTTATAGCTCCCGGTTTGTATAAAAATGAAAAATTAACACTTTTACCGTTTATGGTAGCTACTCCAGTATTATTTTTGTTGGGAGGAATGATTGTTTACTATTTGATAATGCCATTAGCAATAGATTTTTTTTTATCATTTGAGAAACTGGCAACTCAAGACTCTTTACCTATTCAACT
>Ga0160422_10000004_pt1 | contig 115973 bp, 114 predicted proteins | sample Fk160mmetaG_FD_108192 | JGI IMG/M metagenome (GOLD analysis project Ga0160422, IMG submission 108192) | Marine microbial communities from the Central Pacific Ocean - Fk160115 60m metaG | ecosystem: Environmental > Aquatic > Marine > Oceanic > Photic zone | place: The Central Pacific Ocean... | reverse complement strand
TTGTACTTCGGTGGGTGGGGATATGATGTGACAAAGGCGCAACGACGCGTTGTGACGTTTATTAAATGCTTTTCGCATATCTGGGGTTCCATTGGCGCGTTTTGGGAAATCCGTAATGTTGTGGCGCTCATAGTAGGCTAAAAGATCCATTGTGATGTGTGATGTGTATTGTCATCATCATGAAGTCATTTCAATTTTTTTGTTTCTTTATATATAATAGTAATTATACCAAATATTTTTTTATATTGTAAAAGAAAGCCAGAGAGATTTTATTAAAAAATTAAAATTAATTTATGACCTATTTACGTGTAAAGATACACACATATATATTTAAAAATTGAATTTAAATATATCACATTATTTATGTATAATATCACATGGCGTATGGTTATATTTACAAGATATCATTTCCAAATGGGAAATGTTATATTGGTTTGACAACTAGAACAATAAAAGAACGTTGGGATGAACATAATTATAATGCGAAAGCAGGTGATACGAAATGCTTATATAAGTCACTAAGAAAATACAATATGGTAGATACTTTTCAAATGATAGTAATTGATACTGCTGAAACAGAAAAAGAATTGTGTGAAAAAGAAATAGCACATATTGAAATACATAACTCTCACTATAAACGTGGATATGGATATAATATGACTGATGGAGGCGAAGGCGTTATTGGGTATAGACACACAGAAGAAACTAAAAGAATAATGTCAGAAAAATCAACGGTATATTATAGCGATACTTCAATTCGTATTGCTAAATCAATAGAGGTAAAAAAATATTTTGAAAATCAAGAAAATAGATTACGATTGATTAAACAATTAAAATCTTATTATATAAATCATCCAGAAGCAAAAAAAAAAATGTCAATACGAATGACAGAATATTTTTCAAATCTAGAAAATAGATTAAATCAATCAATAAGAAGAAAAGAATTTTATAAAAATAACCCAGAAGCAAGACAATTAGTTTCAATACAAATGAAAGAATTTATGAATAGACCTGATGTAAAAGAGGCTAACTCAAAAAGAAGAAAAGAATTTTATAAAAATAACCCAGAAGCAGCAAAAGAGCATAGTGAACGAATGAAAGAAATACATAAAAATAATCCAGAAATATCAAAAGAACATAGTGAATTTATGAAAGAATTTATGAATAGACCTGATGTAAAAGAGGCTAACTCAAAAAGAAGAAAAGAATTTTATAAAAATAATCCAGAAGCAGCAAAAGAGCATAGTGAATTTATGAAAGAATTTATGAATAGACCTGATGTAAAAGAGGCTAACTCAAAAAGAATGAAAGAATTTATGAATAGACCTGATGTAAAAGAGGCACACTCAAAAAGAATGAAAGAAAGAGGTCAAACATTTGAAGGAAAAATAAGAGGACCGCCAAAACCATTTGATGTTTTTGAAAAAAATGGAACATATATAAAATCATTTAATTATCAATTTGAGGCGAGGGAATATTTACAAACGAATTATGAAATAAAAATTCACATTAAAATTGGTGAAGTTCTAAGAGGAACCCGAAAAAGCTCGGCAGGTTTTACATTCAAATATAAGGAATAATTTTAGGTTTGTAAAAGAAAGTTAGAGAGATTATATTAAAATTCCAAATTGTTTTCGGGTTCATTTATTATATAATTACAATCAGAAGGGTATTTTGAAGTCATAATTATTCTCCATTCATTTTTTAATTCTTCGTTGTTATGTTCTCTTTTAATAAATGATTTATTTCTATTTTTGTATGTTTCCCATTCTTTATAGCTATATGTGGTATTTGGTATTGAAAATTCACTAGAAGAAACCGTTTTCCATTCTTGTGAATCATTTTTTTTCATTGTATACTATAAATAAAATATAATATAAATTATTTACAGTAGAAACAGAAAGTTCTTCACATTTCAAAAGACAAAAAGAATTGAAATATTCAACCTAAATTAAAAAATATGATTCAACTATTATAATAACTATGAAAATGGTTATTATAAAATTTATCGTTCAATAATTTCCAAATCTTGTAGTTTCCAATATTCTTTTTTTCCATTGGGCAATGGGCGCATGATAATAAACGGCAACTTTTTTTCTTTTAATTCTTGTTCGGCTATAATATGATTGTCTAAAATAGCATGATTCAGAGAAACAAGTGGTCTTGCTCCTTCATTCAACTGCGAAATACGCAATCCAAGAATACGGGTTTTCTCGTATTTTGTCAAAAATGGATATGTTGTATGGTTTTCATCTTGAATTAATTGTGTTGTGGATGAACGTGTAATTTTTGTCATGGCATTTATTTTATCAAATGATTCGTGTATTTCTTCGGGATGACTTTGTTGAATAAACCGAGTTTTGAATTCATCGTCTATTCTTGGATCAATAAACTCTTCTTCATCGTCATCATCTTCATCTATATTAAAATCTCCATCTTCAATTTCATCATCATCGTCATCATCATCTCCTAATATATCTTGTACATTTTCAATATCACCACCTATTTCATCATCGTCGTCATTATCATCATCATCGTCGTCATCATTTTCAACGACATCATCATCGTCATCAATAACTGCTTCTTCATCAGCATCGTCAATAACTACTTCTTCGTCGACATCGACAACTGGAACTTCTTCTTCGTTTTCATAAGTATCCTCTTCTTCATTATCGGACATATTTGATATATATTAAAAATAGATATATTTTTAATTCAATTTTATTCGTCTATCATTTATGGTTTCCATTGAAAATCACAATGACAACATAAATATATATATTTCATTTCTTCATCATCATATCTTAAATATACTACATCTTGTTCTAGATCTTCATTTTTATTACATTTACATTCCGGATTTGGACATTTAATATTTGTCATATGTGGTAAAGTGGGATCAAATTTGGTATATTCGTTGATTTCTATACTTTTTTGTTTATTTACATTTGAATGTTTATATACTTTCATATTATTTGTTTGAATTTCGTCTAGATTTTCATGTCCACAATGTTTACAAATATATTTCAAAATGTTTTTTTCGTCTACTTTCATGTAATACATGTTATCACATTTTTCACAAAATTTCATAGAAGTTTGTTTGTATTTATATTATATATTTAAATTCAATTTTTCTCTATTTTATTGATCAAACTTTCATAATCTAATAAAACCGACATTTGTGAATAAATGTTTAAAGATACAACCTGTTCATTTTGTGGCGATTTTAGTTTTTGTTGTAAATTGGATAAAATGTCTAATTTATTTTTATGAAAATGCTCAATTAAATCATTATGTAATTGTTTATTTGTACTAGGAATGGTTGATGTATCGTATATATAACGTAATATATTGATTTCAATATTTTTATAATCAACAATTTGATTATACTTACGAATACAACTATAATGTTTTTCTAATTCTACACCCGGTTCATTCAACAATGGATTTTCGTTCATAGTCATTTGTAATGTTATCAATACAGAACGAATACTTTGACATGCGCTCCACGCTTCTCCCTTCCAAGTGTTTAATAAAGAAAGACAAACTTTTCCATTTTTATAAAAATTTGGATTAAATCTTGTTATACCATCATTCGAATGAAATAATACAACGGGTGGTTTATAAGGATATTCTTGGGAAAACTCAAATGTAAATATATAATTTCCATTTTCGTATGGAGTATTTTTGGGTCCAAATACTAATGCTTCGCCTTTCATAATATTCTCTTCACACGGATAATAATGTGCACCTTCAATTGGATCTTTTTGTAAATCCGAAATATCCAAAATAATGCGTTTCAAACTTGGATTCATGTTGTAGTCAAGTTGAAGTTATGTGTTTAAATCTATGAAAAAATTGATTTTAGTCGAAACATAAAAACATATCTCAACCATATATAAATGAGTTTAGATCAATCTCTAAAAAAGTTTGTAACAAATGATAAAACTCTCACAACTCACACCAAAATAGGTAATCCAGAATTAAATATTTTTGGAAATAAATATTTGATTACAAAGGAAAATGAAAAAAAATTTTACGACATCTACAAAAAGGCGGTTTTTGAAAAAAAAGACGAAGCCTATATTACAGAAAAACAATTAGAATTGGGTAAATTGGCAATTGATTTGGATTTTCGCTACGAACCCAGTGTTACAAAGCGACAACATAGTAAAGATCATGTAGATGATTTTATTGAAACGCTTGTTCAGATTATACATAAATTATTCATGAATCTTACCGATAAAAAGGTCATGTTTTATGTGTTTGAAAAACCCGACGTCAACGTATGCGATGGGAAAACAAAAGACGGCATACATATAATTGCAAATATTGTGTGTGATTTCCCAATGAAACTGTTAATACGCGAAATGATGATTGATGATTTGCCTGATATTTGGGATGATTTGCCAATCAAAAATACGTGGAATGACGTGGTAGATGAAGGAGTTATGAAAGGTTCCGTAAATTGGCAATTATATGGTTCGAAAAAACCAGGAGGAGTATCGTATCAATTAAAATATGTATATTCATCTACAATAGATAACGAAAATCTTGAAATAACATATATAGATCCTGCTAGTATTCCATTTGATTTTACCGCATTATGTGTGAGAAATACAGAAAATACGCATCAATGTGTGATAAATCATGATTATCAAGAAAAATATGAAAAGAAAAAAAAGGAATTTGGACGAAAGCAAAAGCCAATTGTTCAAAAAAAAGGTATATGTCAGTCCACAACACTTCATGATACTCTAAAAATTACTAAAACACGTAAAGATATAGAAGAATTGGTTCAAGGAATGTTAGAAGACCAAAATGTAGATCAAAAATATAAAGAAGTACATCATTATACGATGACACTTCCGGAAGAATTTTGGGGGGCTGGTTCGTATTCGAAATGGATACAAGTTGGTTGGGCATTAAAAAACATGAAAAATGATATCATGCGATTAACATGGTATATGTTTTCGTGTCAATCGCCAGAGTTTGACTTTGATTATAATGATGTATTAGAACAATGGGATAAATTTGATATATTGAATAAAGATGGATTGTCATATCGATCAATTATTTATTGGTCGAAAACCACAAATTATGAAGAATATGTAAAGATTTATAAAAATACCATTGACTATTATATTGATTATTCTTTTAAAAGTCCGACAGATTATGATATTGCAAATACGTTATTTCATATGTTTAAATCGTATTATGTATGTGTTTCAATCAAAGACAATGTTTGGTACGAATTTGATAATAACAAATGGAAAGCAATTGATTCTGGAAATACATTGCGACTTAGAATTTCAACCGAAATGTTTAAAGAATATTATAAGAAACTACTTCAATTTCAAACGACGAATCAAGCAAAACAACATAATATTTCTTTGTCTGGACAATCTACCAATCAAATCATAGAAGTAAAAAACAATGATGATGATTTTGGAGATTTTAAGAAAAAAGTAAATGAAATGCTGGCTACATGTAAATCGTTGAAAAAAACAACTACAAAACAAAATATTATGAGAGAAGCAAGAGAGCTATTTTATGACAGAGATTTTATGTCCAAAATAGATAACAATGTGTATTTGTTAGGTTGTAATAATTGTGTCATTGATTTTAAAGAGAAAATACACCGAAATGGAAAACATGATGATTATATTTCAAAATCAACTGGTATAAATTATATACCTCTTTCCTATTATCAAGAACATAAATCCCACATTATAAATGAAATAAATGCATTTATGGAACAATTGTTTCCAAATGACCAAGAATATGGTATTGAATTACGAGAGTATATGTGGGAGCATTTGGCGTCAACCCTTTTAGGTACGATTGAAAATCAAACGTTTAATATTTACAATGGTAAAGGTTCAAATGGTAAATCAAAATTGGTTGAATTAATGTCATTGATATTGGGTGATTATAAGAGTACGGTACCTCTTACATTGATTACACAAAAACGGAATAATATTGGAGGTACATCATCAGAAGTACATAATTTGATTGGTACACGATTTGCCGTGATGCAAGAACCATCAAAACATGAAAAAATAAATGAAGGTGTTATGAAAGAGCTTACAGGCGGAGATCCGATTCAATGTCGTGCCTTGTTTAAAGACAGTGTTACATTTATTCCACAATTTAAATTGGTTGTGTGTACAAATTGTATGCCCGAGGTTCTTAGTAATGATGATGGTACATGGAGAAGGTTGCGAAAAGTAGATTTTGTATCAAAATTTACTGACAAACCATACAATGACATAAATTTTCCAAAAAAAAATTATCCACATCAATTCAAAGTGGATACAAAGATTGATGAAAAATTCAAAGAATGGGGTCCAGTGTTCTTGTCGATGTTGGTAGATATTGCGTATCGAACACAAGGTAAAGTTAACGATGTACCGCGAGTTTTGGCGGCAACCAAAGAATACCGAAAGGGACAAGACAAAATATTAGAATTTCATGATGATTGTTTTGTTTCCGAGCCGAGTCGAGGAGGTTATACAATTCGAGAACGTGATGTGACAACACGTTTTCGAAAATGGTGGGATGATAATCATACAGGAGAGGCGCCTCCGAAAACAAAAGAAGTAAAAGAATATTTCATTCAAAAATATGGACCTATGCCTCCCAAAGGCTGGGTTAACTTTTCACATAAACAATTGTTTGAAAATCCAGAAGAAGAGCACGCATTAACTTGAAGATATGGTATCATCTAAGAATCTTAAAGGAGGAGTTTCATCTAAAAATGCATTTTTAGGCCCATGTACATCAAAGTTATTTGTTATTTTTGCATATAAAAATAGAATAAATTTATAAACGTATTTGTATAAAATTGGAAACAAAATAAGTATAATGTATAAAAACTTTCGCTTATGAATCATAAGTTTATCATCAATAAATAAATAAATAAAAATACATAATAAAATAAAATAATACAATGTTGTTATTATTCTGTTTAAATTTAAAACATTATTAGACATTGACTTACGATATTCTATTTTTCTAGAATTCAACTCATTTTCATTTTGCATTTTATTTACATTTTTTGTAATCATATCATTGTTATCATTTAATAAATTTATTTGTTTATCTAATACACCATTCTTAAAAGTATTATATATATTATATTCATAACCTATATCTTTTAATATATTTGATGAACTCGATGATGTACATGAAACTTCATCTTGTATATATTTATTTCTTTCATCAATGATGTATTTATAAATATTTTCTCCATATTTTTTTGTAAAATATAATTTTTCAATTTCTTGTAATTCTTTAATGTAATTGTTTCCTTCTTCTACTTTATTAAAATATTGTTGTTGATATTCCAATATTGAATCACCATTAAAATCAATACTATAACTAATATCAATATCTGGGGTACCTAAAACATTTGAAGTGTAAATAGATGGACAAATTTCTTGTAAATCAGAAATAGTGGTTGATTGATATAATTTACTTAATAAATTTTCACTCATATACTTATAGTATTGATATATATTTTTTAAGAATCTTCATTTGTTGTAAAATTAGATATATAGCATTTTTCAGATACTAAATCATCTTGTGAACGTAGTGGAATTGTATTATCCATTGTTCCTGGGACTTTCCTTCCAAAAAAGGATGAACCAAAAAAAGCATATTCATCATATATTATTTTATCTCTAAAATACATATCTATACAAGTATATATTGTATACGCAATTAATATAGTTATTCCTAATCCCATTATACCCATGAACAAAGCTTCGTGTATTGCTCCCGCTTTATAACTTAATCCAAAAAAAAACAAAAGTCCTAAAATAATACTACATATTTTAAAATATCGTATTTGATGCTCTCTTTTTTTTTTATAATACTCATTAATTTTTACATGTCTATTGTTTGTTTCATTCTTTTCACGAATTTGTTGAATTTCATCATCTAAAATTTCCATTTCTCCTTTGGAATGAATTTTATATTGTGTATTTGGATTGCCATTTATAATTTGATTTATTAGTTTATTATTATTCGACGCATTTTTTAAATTTTTGATACGATTTGAGGTTTGTTTCATATATTGAATTTCATTCATATTTTTCTCATTTAAATATAGCATGTTTGCTTTATAACTATCCATCATAGCACCATCAAAGCCACTATCACCAATTGGGTTAGTATTGCTTCTATGAGAAACAAAATCTCTTACTTTTGTATTCATATCATTCATATTGTCATAGAGTTCATTAAAACTACTATCATCATATGTTTGTTCAAAACTAGAATTATAATTTGTTACTACATCATTTGTGTTTGAAGTTTTACTATAATTTAAATAGTTATTGGTAAAATCCATTCTTTATATATATGTAGATTTTATTTATAATTTAATGAATTTTGAAACATGTTAGTTTACTTTGGCCCATTGACTGTCACATTCTTCATCGTCGTCGTCTGTACTTGAATCTACTAGTGTATTACTACTATTACTTGTAGAAATATTTGGTTTATTTGTATGTTCATATTCATCAAAGACAAATTTACTTCTTAAATGAATGTCGTATAGTTGTCGAAGAAGAAAAATAAGATAAAAAGAATACATAAATCCAAGTATAATTACAAATAATGCATTATTTATAATCACATTAAAGTTACGGTTAAAATATATAACAATAATGGTTAAAACCATTAAAAGAATAAAGTAATATAGTATTTTCATTTGTGCCCGGTGTTTATAGTACTGATAACGATATATTTCATGTTGTTTATGATTTGCACGAAGTTGATCTTCGGTTGATTCATATCTTTTTTGAACAACATCCTTTTCTCTTGCAACTATATTATTTGTATTAACTTGATTTTGATATGTACTTGCATTATAATCATAAGATTTTTCTAATCTATCTCCTTCACTTACAATTGAATTAAGTAATGTATTTTGAACATTTATATTTTTATTTAATACTCCTGAAAGATCATTATAATTATATTCATGTGGGTTATTCACTAAATAATTTTTATTTTTATAACGACCATATAAATCATAATTATACATTTTTTTTATGATTTCATCCATTAAAATATTTTGTTTTTCATATGCGTATTCTATAGTATTATTTGAATTACTATTATTATTTGGAATATTTTTAACCATATTTGTATCTCCCATATTTATATATATAAATTATTATTTTATATATACAAAAAACTATTTTTTCATGTATTGAAAACAACCTATTGCTGCAACAATCGCGCCAATGCCAACAATTGCTGATTTAATTTGCGTTTTTTGATATAATTGTTGGCTATCTTCTTTTTGACTTTTGGATAAATCCATTAATGTACGACGATCTGTTGTTTTTTGTAAAAGTTCTTTATATTCTTTCAACATTGTTGACATTTCATTTACTTTCATATCGGTTTGTTTTAACATATATAATTCACTTTCATTTAATGCATTAAAAGTGGTCACCATATTCGTAAAGTGTTGTTGAAAATCAGCTCTTTTTTTTTCCATATATGATTTATTTGAATCTAAAAGAGTATTATAACCACATTGCGTTGAATTAAAAGAATCTCCATTAGTCAAATCTAGGTATTCATCATAATTAATCACTTGTGTTTGGGATGATTCGCGAATACATGCGGGGTCATCTGTATTTAGTCCTACTTTTTTATGGTAATAAGTATTCGTATCAGTACAAGGATATAAATGTCTTTTATTCTCATCTGTTATTTTATATTTATAATTAGTACCATATAGTCCAATACAATTTGAATCATTTATACAACTATTTTCCTGAGTCTCGACTACTGCGTTGGTGCCATCAAAGCAATAATTAGAGTATGATTTATAGTTATTACTAAGTTGATTATTATGAGATGTGCTTTTTACATTTTCTGCTCTATGATATACTCCATCATAACCAACATAACCTCTAATACTTTTTTCACTATTTCCTATTTGTTGACCTACTTTAAATTTATCATCATTCAACACATACATCGAAGCATATTTCCCAGAATCGTCATTTTCTTTGATTGAAGCCTTCATTGTATTTCCATTATGTATTATGTCTTTTGTAATTCTATGTTTATACTGTAAAGTCAAATCACCATCTTTATTAATGTATAAATGCGTATAATTATCAGAGTCACTTAAACATTTATTTTTATCTATATCACTTGTTATACTATCAGTTGTTATCTTAGTTAATAAATTGATTTCTCCATTAATATCACCATCTTTTGAAACTTTTGTAATTAATTCTTTATTTATATTATTTATGGTATCAAATGGTTCTAAATCTTGTCTTAGTGGTAAACCACTCTCTATTGTTATCTTATGAACAATGTTTTGATCCGTAATTACTAAATTCAATTTGGATGTTGAACCTTCATCCACTAATTCTAATGTGGTTACTATTGTAAAATTATCACAATCTTGTAATGACTCATTTACACCTTCATTATTACAGCGGTCAGATATAGCAGTTTGACTATATGGTCCGTACCAGTAATTTCCAATATTTCCGCAATTAAAATCCATAGATAAATCTGGTATTTCTTCTTCTCCTGACACACCACAAGTAAAAGCTGGATTAGTATTAAAATCAACATTTGGATTATTTATCACACTATTGATATATTTTTTAAAATTTGAATAATTTTGATCACTGTTAATGTCTCTGTAAGCATAAGCATCTTTTATAATACTAAGTGTATCTGCCCCAGAATATATATACTCATGATGTAAAAAATTAGGAGTATTTGGGAAAAATTTATTTTTATTACTAGCATACCTGTCTTGGAATCCTTCGGATGAATACGTTAAATTTGTTTGAGTATCACTAAAAATAGTATCATTTAAAGAAACAATCGAGTCTGCTTTTATAACTAAGTCAGCATCAATAAGTGCATTGTTAAATATGTCGTTATATTTTGTTAAAAATACGGTTTGTATTCTATTATTTGCTTTTTTTAAATATATATCATGGTTTAAATAATAAGTTGGAAGATCTGGTATCGTGGATGAGTTAATTGCTGCATTTTGAAGCGGTAATTCTTGTATATTTGCATAACAAAAAGCAAAATTTGCAGCATCGTTGTCATCGTTAACAATCTTGTTTGCATAATAATGTAATAAATCAACTACTGGCATAATTCCATCAAAACTCATTTGTATACTAATTCCTAGATTCTGCATATTTCCTGTTATTGTTTCTGCTCCATATTCTGCATGATGTTTGAAGTCCTGACATCGATCATTTAAAGAGTTAATATATGGTTGATAAGTCGCGTAAGCACCGGTCTGTATATCTTCTATATATTTTAACAGACTTTCCAAATGTATATAATGATTAAATGCTTGTTTGTATTGCTTTTGTGAAATCATCCAATCCTCATAAACACTCATTAAAGTATTAGTATTTGAACCACTAATGGGCAACAACATATGTGGCCACTCAATCGCTCCCGGTAAATTATCACTGAAAAGTATGTTATAAAAAACACTATAATCGTATCCAAAAAAAGTTAAAGAATTTTGATCTTGCGCAGCTGCTTTGGAATTAAATTCAGAAATAGAACTAAGTTTAGCATTATCAAATATATTAGTATTAATAGTGTCTGTTGTAGTAAAAGAGTTAAATATACCTGGATAAATATAATTTAAACTATATATATTGGAACCTTTCAAATTTATCAATGGCATATAATCATATAAACGTGTTGTTTCGTTTTTAATGGCATCATAATTAGTATCAAAATACTCTATTATATCAATACATAAATGAATAAATGGAAATGTTGCCGTGAAATTATCAAGCTTAAATTCTGGCTCATTCGCATCCCTATTGTTTTTTATGTGTTCTATTATTCTATTTATCTCTTGAAATTCAGATTGGATTTGATTAAGAGATAATCTTTGGGCGTCTACATCGAACGGAATACTATTGGTAACACGACTCTCGCGTCCATACATAGATTGAATTGGAAGATAATCATTACTAAATATGGTATTAAATTTAATATACATAACATCCATTTCGTCATTATTTTTACGTAATAAAGCTATTATGTCAAGAATACTTTCCAAATTGGCAGCCAATTTTCCATTATGTTTAGGTGCATTACCATCAATCGATTGTTTTATAGTGTTTAATATGTTATTTATATCGTCTTCTGAGTTTTGAAGAGTAGCAAATACATTAGTAGAATTAGCAATATTATCATATATATCTTTGACATCTTGAATATCAAATTGAGTTGTTAATCCTTCTCTTGTACGAGATGTAAAAGATTCTGTAATATATGGATTTATAGAAAACTGAAATTGAGAATCCGTTTGTTCATTTGATGAACTATGAGAATAAATTTCCGTAGTGCTATCCAAGAATATTTTTTTATGTGGATTTACAAAACTTGATAACATCACAGCATTCGTTTCATAAGTCGCATCTGTATATTGATATAAAAAGACATATTTGTCATAATTTGTCTTTGGAATCATACGAAATTTTGTTCCATTACTTGTTGATGAATTTAGATGAAATCCATTTGCAAATTCGGTTGTATCTACTTTAGCTGCTCTACTATCAGAGGATGAATTATATAATCCAAATGTAAATACACTATAATTTAAAAAGTTTAAATTGGGTCTGTTTACAATATCCGAATCAGGAATTCTGCCTTCAAATGTTACATACAAATAATTGGATTTATTATTTGTTGAAAAAAATAATCCGCTATTTGAATTATTTGGAACAATATAATAAGTTGTATATGTTTTTGTTCCATCTGAATATAAATCTTCGGCAATATATTTAATACGACATTGAATTGTTACATTATCATACATAATTTCTCCCATTGAAACATCATTTACAATATCATAGAATTGAAAATAAAATAATGTACTTTCTGGCGTACCAGTAGCATTATGACCTGGATAACTCATCATTTTTTCTTCATGATTTGTTTCTCCACATATATTAGCACTAGTATTATCATGATATAAAATATATGAACTAAACGATGCGTCTGGAAGATTCATTATAGCATTTTGATTTACTGAATTATTTCCATGAAGTGTAAAAGTAGATGATGCATCACAAGTACCCAATATAACATTTTTATTTGTTAAATCACTATAATTAGCTGGTTGTAAGCATTGAGTCGATTCTTCGTTTGTTAATTGATATCTTGCATCAGTTGAATCTGATAAAGATGAAGTAATATCTAACATTGGAACATTATTACAATCTTCCAGTTGAATTGGGTGATAATTTAAGGTGTGTCCAAAATCACCCATTGTTAAGCATTTTTCATTGTCGCTGCCGATTGTACTAGTTAATTTGAATATGGACATATTATATATAAAATATATTATATATTATCACAACGAAGAATTCCTAAATTCTTAATATTTAAATTATTTATTCCTGAACCCGAAAACGGATTACAGTTACTTTTTTTAAATGTATTATCTATTAATCGAATATTATTTGGCTTATTTTCATATAAATTTGTAAAGTTATTTGAATAATTTGAATCTAATAGAGTATACAATCCTTGATCAAATAATATACCTAAATAACTAATATTTGTTGTACTTTGACCTTTAATACTGTTTATTGTAACTGTTTTTAAAATATCATTATAAGCGGTTCCAATGTTATTTGAATCGGTAAATGTATAACAATCACAAGTTTGCCCTCCTTGTTCAGATAATCCATATGCTTCATGATTCATCATTTTTGCATAACTGTCACATTGATATACATTATCAATCGTACATGCGTTACTATTTGTTTTAACAGGTGAAATATCATTACTAAACTTATAGACTGTATTTTCATTTGTGTCCGGATCATATTGTAAAGCATCTAATCCCATTTGTACAACAGTATTGCTTTTTGCGGATGTTCCATCCTTTAAATTACCTTGGTTAACTAAATCGGACACGTAATGATTTTTGTCATTGATTCTATTCAAATTATCAGAAGAAGAATTGCTACCTTGAATAATAACTCCTTCACTTGTTTTAAATTTACCATCTTTTGCTTGAAAATCAGGTAAATTACTATTAGTAGTATTTTCATGTAAATTACTAGCATTTTTATGTAATTTTGTTGTTTGATTTAATATAGTTCTATATGACTTTAAAGAGTTCATATATTCGTTTTTCGCTGTAATATATTGAGCTTTTGCGTTTAGAAAAGCCTCCATTTTATCGGCAGAATATCCAGAGTTTGCCATATATATTATAAAATTATTAATTAATATAATTGTAATTTTATTTTATGCTAAAATCTCATTATCTAAACATAATGAGATTTTATTTTATGCAATATGATTCATTCATTTCTATGTAATTAATTTTGTTTGTCTGTGAATTCAATCTCGCTACAACTAAGTCCTCCTTCAGAATTAATTGTCATACCACTAGAACACCCGAAATCAGGAAAATCATATGTTATACCATCTTCTTCTAGTGCTTCTTCATTCGATGATGTTATTGTATCCATTAATTCATTTATTTTAGATTGTTCTTCCATATATTTCGCTGTTTCTTGGCATATTCCGGTTCCTCGACCGCCACCTGTGTCAATAAATTCACATCTTGTTCTTTTTTTACAAGTATTTTTTTTTTTTTTACGTTTTTTGCTTGATTTTTTATCTTCTTCAGTATGGCTCCATTGAGAACACGGCTTTGGCGTAGAACTTTCGTCACTAGCCCCTTCAATGAAGCCTTCCTTTGTTTGTAAAAAAATAGCAATAAATAAAAATAAAAATAATCCTAATAAAACATTTATAGTTTTGGTATTCATATATTATTATTTCTTATTATTTATTATTATTTTTATTTTTTATTGTTTATTGTTTATTGTTAATTCAATCACACTAGGGATCATGACTTCATTACTCAGGTTTTGGAAGTGTAGAGCATAGTTCATTTTCCTCATCTTCTTTTCCATCTTTTAAACTACATAGTTTTGTTGTTGAATTCCATTTACATCTTGACCTTTTCGTACATGTTTTTTTTCGTCGAAACGTATCGCAACAAGTAACTTTCTGATCTTCAGTTCCGGGAACTATGCGCTTTAGAATTTTTTCTGCTTTTTTTACATCACCATCACCACCACCAGTATAGTATCCATCTGTAATAATATCAGTACATACGATACCATTATCGCCTATTTCATAAGTTGGACATGTAAATCCGGTCATTGTAAATCCACCACCTCCGCCTCCACCATCACCTCCATTATCACCTCCGCCATCATCTCCGCCACCGCCTCCACCTCCACCTCCGCCTCCACCTCCACCTCCACCTCCACCTCCACCTTTATCTATCAAGTATTCCTCTTGTTCTTGTGCAGCTGCTTTTGCTGCTTTTTTCTTCTCCTTTTTTTTTTTATTTACTTTTTTGCACTTTTTACCACATATGCCTTCAATAAAGCCTTCCTTAGTTTGTAAAAAACTAACAACAAATAAACATAGAGATAATCCTAATAATATATGTATTGTTTTAAGATTCATATATTATTACTTCTTATTATTTTTATTTATTATAATATCCGATAATATTTTTTATGATAACCGATGTAACAAATATAAATAAAATAGTTAAAATAAGTCGTATTGGACCAGAAATTAACTGTTCTTCCCCTATAAGATAAAAGAAAGAAATAACTAATAATACAATAAATATAATAGACCAACATATAAAAAACATATATACCGGATTTTTACGAAATTCCTTTAATCTATATTCTAAGGTGTAATTATTTATTTTTAATTCTTTTAATTCTTCTTGTTTATTATGATATATTTCTTTATCTTTATTAATTTTATCATAATTATCTTGTAATTGATTTAAAAATCCTCCATTCAAATTTGATATTATTCCAGAATAATTATTTTTTTTATTATTTATTTTAGTATAAATATCATCTACATTGGTGTTAATATCATTTTTATTTTTATGTATATCCGGAGTTAAAGTTATAATAACCTCTGATAAGAATGTTTGGTCTTTCAAATTATTATCTTGATCTAAAACGCTTTGCATGTTATCTGTTGAACCAAATATTTTATTATCAAATGAAACCATATATATATTAAATACTATTTTTATTTTAAACAAGTGGATCCAAATTTTGTTTGATTGGATTATTTGATGTTTTCCTTAATTGTATAAAAAAATATACAAATAAAAGTAGAAAACAAATAATTTTTAAAATAATATATATATAATTTTTTAAAAAATTAACTTTTGTACTGTTGTTTTGTTCCTTTCTTAATTTATTTTGTTGAATTATATTTTTAACATTTAACATTTGCGTATTGTTATTAAATTTATTTGTTGCGTCAGAAAGTAATGTAGTATTTGTTTCTTTTATATCATTTTTAAATTGGATTGCTATATTCATTGACGCATCAGGCCATGTTGTTTCATCATTATTCCAACTCATAATTGTATTATACGTATCTTCAATATTTTGATTTGACATTCAATTAATATATATATTTATTTTTATTTAGAATTAAATGACACAAATGCGATAAAAATCATTTTGAAACGAAATAATGTCATGCCTTGTAATCTTACATACATCTCCTGGTTTCATAAACATTGCTTTGGCAACTGGATCAAATAGACTAATTTCCGGAAGTTGATTTTCATCTTGAATATTCATTTTTTCAAACAATTCGTTTTTTTCTTGTTGTTCTAGTTTTTTATGTTCCGGAACATAACAATGTTCAAATACATTAAACATTAGTGTTTTAATTTCAAAAACAACAACATGTTCTTTATACTTTTTCCACATATTGGATATGGTTTTTTTAATCGTATCATTTATATTTCCTTGCATAATAAGAACAAATACTACATTTTCTTTGTGTTCAACGCCTTCAAAATATTCCAATACCATATTTTCTAATATATTTTGTTTAATAGTTGATGGTTTCAAATAATAAGAAACTTTACATGTACGTGTTTTATCAACATTATTTTTGAAATTATAATTATCTAGACTAACTTCAAAATCAAAACAGGTTGTTGAATCTGAATCTTTTGTGGATTGTTTCATTGCCGAAATTTCCGACATTGTAAATGTATCATACCCACTTGTATCATATCCTTGTTTTTTTAAATACTCGACAATTGTTTTACGAGAAGTATACAATTGTTGAATTGTAATGTGTTTTTGATTTGAAAAACTCATGTGTATATGTATTATAATTATACTATTTTATATCAATTTTTTTATTTGATATAAAATTCATTATTCTTTTTTAACAACCTTGATAGGTATAGTTGCTTCACTTAAATTTGGGTTAACTTCATTTGGTGTTTCAGTTATTTCTCCTTCTTCTACATCATCTTCTTGCGGAGTTGTTGGTTGTTCTTCTTGTGGTGTTGTTGGTTGTTCTTCTTGTGGTGTTGTTGGTTGTTCTTCTTGTATTGAATTATTATCATCTATTACATTTGTAAAAACATTATTCTTATCTACGTTTTGCATATTTACGATATTTTGTTCAGGTATTCCAATCACAATGCTCCAATTTGCCAATTCTTTGGCAGAAAATTTCTTTTTACCATCTTCAATAACATAAGGAGCTTCTATATCTTGAAGAAATTTATCCTTTTCGTCACTATTAAAAAAGAAACTTTTTGTTTCACTCAAATCATAATGCATATCATCTTCAATTACTTGTGAATCACTTGGTGGAATATATGTAGACTCATTCGTTTCAATATTAAAATAATATTTATTTCTTCCGGATTTTCCACTCTTTAATGGTATCCAATGTAAAGGAAGTACACTTGAACCTTTTGGTAATGTAACCATTGAATTTGTTCCATCATAAAAAAAGGGTTGCTGATTTGAAAATCTCCATGAAATAATCCATGGTGATGGAATATCAATATACCTATATTGTATATTTGTTACATCTTTGTTTTCTTCATTTGTTAATACAACGTTTAATGGCAAATTATTTCTTTTTCTTTCTAAATATTTTTCAATAACAACATTCCAGTTATTTGGAACATTGTAGTTCTTCAAAGATTGTAAAATCTTTTCTTCAAATAACTCATTTGTACGCACAACCTCATAATCCCAATCGGTTGGATAAAAATCAGGGGGAGAACCATTTGGTAACTCTTTTGCTTCATATGATTCCGTAGGAATCGCTTTTTCATTTAATGTAACAGAAGCATATAATATACCAACACGATCTACCATTTTATCCCATAAACCATAAGCTAGTAATTCTTTGGGGGCTTTTCTTCGGCGTTTAATTTTTGAATGATTTACGGAAATTTCTTTTTTTACATTATTTGCGTCTTCTAGTACAACATCAATTTCTTCAATCTGATTCACAATGTCACTATATTTAATATTTGATGCTTTATGATCAATATGCAAATGATTATTTGTTATAATCCGCATTTGTACATTCATTGCTGACAATTCTTGTAATAATAATTTAAAACAATATGGAACTTCAATAATACTAAAATCTTTACCAAATTTAGTAACAATTTTACTTCGAATAATTTCTTTTCCTTCTATATCATATTGTATTGGGCCATCAATATTTGGACTATAAAAATGATGATTATGTGAATCGTATATTGCGATTGTACCACTATGATTACATATTGCTAATTTATATTTATCTCCACGATGCATCATAGAATCTTTTAAAAAATAAGCACAACCATGTCCAATAATACCATCTCGTTCCATTTCTCCTATACGCAATCCACCATCGTTTGCTCTTCCGTGATTCGTTTGTCTTGTTAATAAGGTTCGTTTTCCACTAGCGCGGAAATTTATTTTATCTTTAACCATATGTTTTAATCTTAAATAATAAGTAGGACCTATAAATATAGAATGTTCAATCATTTCTCCTGTCATTCCATGATACAAATATTCATTACCCGAACGATGCATTCCATAAGAAGATAATAAATCACCAATTTTTTGAATTTTTGATTTTTCGGTAGTAAATGGCGTAGCATCCATAGAATGCCCAAGGGACAATCCTAATTTCGTCATAATGGTTTCAATCAATTGACCAATTGTCATTCTAGATGGAAGAGCATGTGGATTAATAATAATATCAGGTTTAATTCCGTCTTTTGTAAAAGGCATATTTTCTTCGCGTACAATATTACCAATTGTACCTTTTTGACCACATCTAGAACAAAATTTATCACCATAAGTTGGTATTCTTTGTTCACGAATCCTGATTTTTGCGATGCGATGACCTTGTTCTCCTTCGGTAATATACGATTTATCTACATAACCTAATTGACCTTTTTTTGATGTAATGGAAGTATCACTACGAACATCCATGTGTTCTTCGTTAAAAGATACGCGACCAATTAATATTTTTTTATCATCCATAGGTGTATTTTCGCGGATTAATCCATAATCATCTAAATAATTGTAATCATATCCAGGTTTTAATTCAACATTTTTTTCATTTTTCATATGTTGAATAACTGTATTTTTCGTAGAATCTCCTATGTCACTCGATTCCTCATATGCTTCATACATATTATAATACGTTGTATGAAACATACCCCTTTTTAAGGAGCCTTCGTTGATTAGAATAGCATCTTCAACGTTGTATGCATCATAACACATAATGGCCACAATTGCATTAAACCCATACGGATGTTGATTTTCATGTATATAATGAAGTAATCTAGATTTTACAAGAGGTACTTCTCCATAATTTAATACAACTCCCATTGTATCAATACGATTTTGAAAATTACTATGGTATAACGAAGCGGCTTGTTTTGATTGACCACAACTAAATAAATTACGAGGTAATTGATTATGTTCAGGAAAAATGACTTGACTTCCCATAATTCCAAACATCATACTTGGATGAATTTCACAATGAGAATAAGGAGATTTATTCATATGTTGAAGTTCATTTGCATATAAACATATATAAGTACTTTCTTCTTCATTTTTATCTAGATATTCTAAAACCGCTTTCTTATCCTGTATAGAATGAAATGTATCATCTATATTTGTATATAATTCAGTGTGTTTTGCGAATCCATGTGTATATTGTTCCCATGATATTGTATTTTTTTTTATATTAAAAAATATTTTTTTATGTTTTAAATATCCAATGGTCCCATCGTTTTCAAGATATAACACCGGACGCACTAGTCGACCACCATCGCTAAAAATAAAAATATAATTATCTTTAATGTCAAATAAAAAACTAATTTGTATTGGAATATATCTTAAACGTCTAGCCTCTAAAAATAATTTTTTAAATAAAAAGGGTTGAGTCGTAACACCAATCATTTTATTATTTACAAATATCATTGTACTTGTATTTATTTGTGTTGCACTTGCTTCTTCAAGACGAATACAATCTAATTTAATTTGGGTAGTATTAAAAGACAATGTTTGGTTCATATTTCGTAATATCCATTGAATTAATGGTGTATCGTCCATATCATGTGTAATTCCACACATTAAAGCCATGTGTTTATGTAATCCAACATTTCCTCCATCAGGTGTATCAACCGGATCAATTACACCCCATTGAGAAGAATGCAATTTATGAGGACCGGTCATTTTGGAACTTGAATCAATATCTAAATTAATTTTTCTTAAATGCGATAAAGCCGAATTAAAAGATAACCTATTTAAAGGTTGTATTGCTCCAATACGCTTTGTGTGAGAATAGGCTCCCCAATTTCCTTTAAATGCTTTTTGAAATCCGTCATGTATGATTTTTTCTTGAAAAAAACGACTATAATTATCCATTATAAGACTCATAAATGATGTTATTTGAATTTCCGGATTTGAATCTTTTTCCTCTTCATTGTTACTATTTTCCTCATCCTTTTTCGATACATTTTTTTTTAAATATTTTCCTTTGTTAAAATTATAATCTTTTTCAATTTGCTGATGAAACTCTTTATACATAATCGTGGCGTATTCACTAAATAATTGTTTCATCATGATTCCGCATGTTTCAACTCTTTTATATTTAAAATGATCCCGATCGGTTGGAAGTTTTGTTTTTTGAATTACCTTTAATGTTTCAAAAATCATATATCCCAAAAAATGACACTTTGGACTATAATTCATTTCGCCAATATGCGGAAGTAAAAAATCACATAAAATATAATGAGTATTATAAATATTTTTTTCTTTTGTTAATTCCGTAATATATTCAATTGCTTGTTTTTGTGTATAAATACCTCCACTGTCTATTACACTTGGTCTCAACAATTCTATGTAGTCTTCTTTATTTTCTAAATCTCCTAAAATAGTCATTATAATGGATTTATCACTCAAAAGACCTAGTGCTCGAAACAAAATAAATAATGGAACTTCTTTTCTTACGTTAGGAATAAATGCAACAAAATGTTGATTATGAATGGTATCATTTTTCATGACTCGTCGTATTGCAAATGTACGTTTTGGTTTTGTTTCATCTTTTGAAATAGAACGAATTTCTACGCTATAATCATGTATATTGTCTTTTACTTCTCGAATATAAATCATATTATTTGCATATACTTCTTGGGGAATCAATGCTTTTTCTTTCCCATCAATAATAAAATATCCTCCATAATCGTGCTTACATTCTCCAAATGAATATCTTGTTTGCGCACTTAATGAATATAAATTACAAGGTTTGGATTGAAGCATAATAGGTATCATTCCCATGTAATATTTTTGTATTTGACTTGTTTCAATAGGTCTTTTCTTATGTTGTTTTATATCATAAAATTCAATATCAATATTACAATGTAAACTAGACGCATAAGTAATATTTCGTAATCTTGCTTCATTTGGAAATAATAATTTCATTTTACCATTTTCATATATGGTGGGCTTACCAAAATATAATTTATCCATATTTTTTCCACCAAAATACATTTTGATTTGATATTGATCCGCCTCTGCTGAAAAATGCAAAGGGTTTAAATAATGTAACACTTCTTTAATATCATGATTATAAAATTGGTTATATGACTCAATGTGGTGATTTACAAATGAAGTTGATTTAAAATATTGGTCTATCATATTAAAATGAATTTCCTCTAATGAAGAATTTGGCATAAATGTATTAATATATATTAATAAATTTATATTGTTTTGGAGATAATATCAATATTTTTATTGTACACCAACATTCCAAAAAAAATAAAAAATAATAAAAAAGGAATAAGTACAATAAACCACGATAGTTCATGATATCCTGCTTTACACATTAAGTCAAGAATAAACGTCCAAAATACGATATATATAACATGAAAAATAAAAACAAATACTTTATTTCCAAAATCACATTTATAATTTCCAATACAAAAAGAATCGTCTTTATCTAAAATATTTTGAATTCCAAGTATGAATAACGCAATAGCTGAAATATAAAAATATAAAGACGATGGGGTACACAATCGGGATAAATCAAACGTATATTTTGAAGATTTTTTTTTTGGCATTATATATATATTTTCAAAGAAAATAAAGATTACATCTAAATCGCTAAACTTGGACCTGAAATATGAACTAATCCATGTTGATTCTGAAATTGAGAAGTTGGATTTGGATTTACATTATGATCATCGGCCAGTGTACTTGTAAGCGGAGAAATTGCATTATGCGCATGATACATAGTAGAAGGCCATAAATTTCCTAATTCTGAAAAAGGAATCGCACCACCTTTCATCTTTCTTTTTTTATGAGTTCGTCTTTGTCTTTTTTTTATCCTTTTTGTAGTTTTTCGTTTAAACGTATTCTTTTTTGGTTTTTTCCTTAATTTTGTTTTTCGTTGTAATTTCCGTTTTGTCATAATATATATACGAAATATTAAAATATATCTACATGGGTCAACATATGACGACGACAACATTGTTTTGTAAGATAAAGTTCATCTAACACTTCGCCTTCAACTGACTTATCCTTATGTTCATCGTCAAAATAGACAATAGTTGTGTTTTTCTTTTCAGGAAATTGTTTTCGTTTACTTGTTTCATTTAGATAAAACAAGTACTTGTTTGCAAGAAGATTTCCGCATGTGAAACATTTTACAGGAATAATCATTTGTATTATTTATATATAATTATTTATATTGAATTTTATTCAATTTTTTTAAGAATAAATTCATAAGTACCATCCATTGTTTTTCTTCTAACATATCTTAAATGTAATGCATGCATATGATAATGACAAGATTCACAAATAGATGCTAAATTTGCTTTATGATTTTTATGAAAACTATTTGCAATATAATCTGTATCATTCGCATCTTTTTGATATTGTAAATGATGAATTTCCGTTGCCAATTCTTGATTACAAAACTCACACATATGTTTTAATTTATCTTTATTGTATTTACTTGTTTTCATAAGCAATACATTATTTTTATTATCAATATAATCATTACGAATCTCATAACAACGTTTTAAAAACGAATCATCCATTTTTAATGATTTACATACTTCTAAACCATATATACTTTCCCCATGACCATCATGAATGGTTCTATCGTAAAATAATTGTTGTTTTTCATGATCATATTGAACTTTTAAATGTTTACAGCAAATGTGTTTCAGTTCTTTCATTTGTTTCATATGTTGTAATTCGTGAAAATGAGTTGCAAATATAAAAGTACTTTGTTGATTCGACATTATTTCCAAACTAGCAATAAATATAGACAACGCACTATCAATTTCGGTACCACTACACAATTCGTCTCCTAAAATCAAACTATTTTTATTACAATGATTTAAAATAACCCTTAGTTCACTCATTTCAACTCCAAATGTGGACAACCCTTTGAAAATATTATCATTTCCAATGATACGTGTAAATAAATAATGATACGGACAATATATAAATGATTCACAAGGTACATGAAATCCACATTGAGCCATAATTACGTTAATACCTAGTGCTTTAATCAAACTTGTTTTACCAACCGCATTTGTACCATATAATAAAATTCCCTTATTGTTTTCTTTTCCAATACATATGTCATTTGGTACATAGGTTTCATTTTGTTCAATTTGTTCAATTAATAAATGTCGCATTTTTTTAGCATCTACAAAACTTGTTTCATGAGTTTTAATTTCCGGTTTACATAAATTCAATTGAACACACAATACATATTTAGTATAACAAACGTCAATTTGTTTTATGGTCTCAACAAACGAAATCAAATGTGTATAATAGTTTTCATAAATATGTTGAATTGTATTTTTATATGTTTTATTTAATTCTTCATTATATTGTATTTGTTCCATAAACATACTTGATATAATGCCATCCATTAGGTCACATGTAATAAAAAAACTATCTTTAAAATTACATGGTTTAAATATAATTTGTGTTAAATCCAATTCAATTGTTTCATCTTGATGTGTAAAATTGGAATAAAAAGACAAGGTTAGAATATGTTCATTTTTATCTATTTTTTTTTGAATATTGGTTTGAAGTGTTTTACTTCGATTTTTTGTAATCAAATAACATAATGGACCCGTTTTTGTTTGATGTTGACGCAAATATTCGCTTTTTTTCTTTTCTTTTTTATGAAACAATGATTCAATTGCTTCCAGAATAACACGTAATTTATCTTTATTTTCTAATTTATTTTGTATCAAGTGGTCTAAGGTTGGATTTACATTTAATTGAAACAATGATGTGTTTATTTGTTCAAATTTATCCAATTGTAAATGATTCATTTCACTACATGTTGACAATTGAAAAGTGTTATGAATATATTCTAGAAAATGTTTCCATTTTGAGAAACACGCATCAATATGAAAGGTTTCCCATAAACATTTGTCTTTTTTTTTAGAAAATCGCTGTATTATTTTTTCAAGAAAATTATGACTTTCCACAATATTATGAATATCACATGGACACATACGATTCATTTTCATTTTTGTCATTATTTTTTCAATATCTACAATATTGGATAATTCTTTTTCCACCATAAATTTACGTTTTATAAAATGTTCTGTAATAGAATAACTCTTTTCCAATAACACATGGTCATTGATTGGATTCATTAATATTTCATTCATATATCTTTTTCCCATTTTTGTTTTACATTGATTTAGCAAACCAACGATACTTGTATTTTTTATATCTTTTGAATAATCTTCATTGGAATGAATCATATTTAATTGTTTCAAAGAATGATTCGCACAAACCAATATTTTATTTACTTCTTGTACACATGGTTCATGAATATTTTCAACAATATGTGCATTGTGTTGTCTTATAAAGTTCAATAAAAAACAATAACTTTGAATCGCCACTGGTTTGTCTTGAATATTGTATTTAAATATTTCTATATTTGTATTTGGAAAAAAGGAATATATAATATCATTTTGATAAACTTGATTTTCACAATTGTTAGCCTGAATAGATAAAGTATGTTCTTTATTATTTACATCAATAATGTGATATTTTTTACTATTTATTTGAAGAAATTGTACAATACCATGAATTACATCTAACTCTACATTATGAATCAATATAAGTTCAACTGGATTATATATATTTAGAAATGTTTCAATTGTATCGTAGGTTGTTGGATTATGATAATAATTCTCATAATTTTCACATACATAAGAATGTCCACTCATCAAATTTATGTTACTCATTCCAAATACATATTGTTCTTGATTCAAGAAAGTTTTTACTTTTTGAATCCAAATACAACTCATATTGTTAGATAACGTTTGTGTTTGTTCCAAAAATGTTGTACCCGGAGAATAAATACCATGTTGTACACGTTTAATATCGTCACCTGAACCATCTTGAACATATACAACAATTGTATAACCATGTGGATGTAATTTTTCAATATATTTATCCAAATTATAATCCCGAAATCCCCCTTGAAATACTTGTTTTTTATCTACATATAAATCCTTTTTTGAAACAATACTTAAATCACATAATTCACCAATTTTTTTAACAAATATTTCAGATGGGTGGTCTTTAATACCGTATATTTCGAAAAAAGAACCAACGTTGTAAAACAATACGGTTTTTTCACCATATTGTTTTTGATATGATTCATTTTTTTGTAAATATTCTTTCACTAAGTAATGCATAGATGATTATGTGTTTATTTCTCTATATTATATATATATATTAACTTTAATGCAAGAGCTTAGTGATTCGTCAAATCGCATGATCATCATTATTATTTTTGCAATATATTATATTTATTTGAAGTATCAACAAATTCAATTGAAAATGACAAAAAATTTTACAGATATCAAATGTAACCCATTAGATATGATTGTAGGTGGAATAGTAAATGAACAAGAAGCTAGTAAAACATTTACAGATTGTTTGAATTATACTACTGCAGAAAATACATCAAAATCAATTGCCGACGCACAAAAACAACAAACAGAAGATATAACAAAGACAATTGATGATATAAAATCAAATCAAAAAAGTGAGTATTCATCTCTTCGCCAAGAACAGCGAAATTTATTTAAGTTAATGAATACGAAAGCAAGTGATATGAATGATTTGATTGCCCAACAACAAGCAATGAATGCAACTCTTGTTAGTACATCGGGTCCAATTAAAACAATGGTTGAACAAATTGGTACATTAAGCACACAATTAAAAGACATTGCTCAAAAAATATTTGATAATACTGACACAACAGAAACTAGTTAGAACATAATAATATATAATAATATATCATTTAAAAATAGTACATTATATATAAATATTAAATGACCACATTTAGTAAAATGAAGTATGATTCCCATCCCGTTATTCAACTTTTACATGAAAATCCAAATAAAATGTGGTCAACTGGTACAATTCAATCGAAGCTACATATTAAAAAAAAAAAAGATGCTGAATTTTTAATTCATCAAGCAATACGAATGACCAAAGATAATTCTGACAAAGTTCGCCAAGTTCATCCATTAGAAGTAGGTTCAAATAAAGAATTTGTTAATGTATTTACTATAAAACAATGTTGTATATAATTTAGAATGAATAAAACAAATATATATATATAAATTATTATATATAAGATGCAATCATTTGACCACTCTACCATAAATATGTTGTACAAAGTGGGAATTAGCGATGCTGAAATTGCGAGAAAAGACAAATATACATTGAATATGATATTTCTTTTTATTATAATTCTTTTTATTCTATTTTTTTATATAAAAATAAATATTACCATTGATAGTAAAAATTGGGATATTATGAAATGTAATCCAAAATATATATTTTTTTCTGGATATTTGCATAATGATACTCATTTATCAAATCATGATGCAACCATTGTAAATTTTGCATCTTGTACAAATCAAATCAAAAAAGGTTCAGACGGTTATATGATTGGAAGAATGATTGGAAATACTGCAGATTATTTACATAATTCTATTACAGGTGCAAATGAACATGGAAATAAATATGAAACAAAACTACAAAATAAAATAAATAAACAAGAAAAAAAAATAAAACGTAAAATGGATAAAAGAGATAAAATATTAAGTCAATATGATAGTTTAGAAGGAGAAGTAGATTTTAATCTTGATATTTCAGGTGCATATTCTTATAATCTATTGAAAAATGTAGGAATTTATATGGATCAATTAAACAAACTCATGGATTATATAAGTTCGTATGTAAAACAGTTCTTAACATATAGAATGATGGAACATGCGAATAATTGTATTAAACAAGGAGATGAATGTACCGAAAGTAGTGAAAGTTATAAAAAAGCAATACAAATTAAAAATATATTAAATTCTTATTAATTAATATATAGTATTATAAATATATATAATGCTTTCGTATGTGTTGTTATTATTAGGATTAAGCATAATTATTTATTCTATTTACAATAAAAGAATGGAATTTCATGAATTAAATTTATTTAAAAGTAAGAACAAAACATCAAATACTTGTTCATGTAATACAAATAATGAATTTACATCTGTATATACACGAGGAGGTAATAGAGGTACTTTATAATAAAAAATATATTTTACTATAAATTACAATGAAATTATTTCAATCTTTATACATAATTTACTTATAGGTACATAGCCATATGTGATGTATTTTTCCCATCCACTTTTTGAATAATTTTATCAACAATTTCTTCAGTTACTTCAAATGGAAATGAAATGTCTTCGATGATTTTATCTCCAAACAGTGTTGTTCCTGGTTTCATTAATTTATATAGGTTGACTTTGGAATAAATAATTTCCATACAACGTTTCAAGTTTCGAACACCCTTTTCATCATGAGTATATTTTTCAACTAGATATTTAATCATAGTGTCGGAAAGTCGAATCGAACCTTTATCCATCTTTAATTCCATTTCAAGCTTTGGAACCAAGTAATCATTACAAATAATTACTTTTTCCGAAGCATCATATCCTTTTGTTTCAATATTATACATTCTATCTTTCAAAATGGGATTGATTTTACTTTCATCATTGTAGCTAAATATAAACAAACATTTACTCAAATCAAAATCAATTTCTGAAAAATATCGATCATGAAATTTATCATTTTGAGTTGTATCTGTCAAATGAGTCAAGATACCAATAATCTCTTCACCTTTTGGCGTATCGCTTACTTTATCCAATTCGTCAAAATAAATTACCGGATTTGATGTTTTACATTGAATCAATATATCTACAATTTTTCCGTATGTACTTCCTTCATATGTGTAAGAATGTCCTTCCAAATAGCTACTATCCGTCGCACCACCAAGAGGGATAAACGCAAATTCACGATTTAGCAATTTACTTACACCATATTTAATCAACGTTGTTTTACCGGTTCCCATTGGACCTTTGATTGCAATCGCATTACCAATTGATTGTGGATTTACGACCCATTGAGCAACCATTTGCATAAATTGTACCTTGGCATCTTTCATTCCATAAACGGCGTTGTCTAATATAGACTGACTTTTTTCCATAAATTCATGAATTTTTTCATCTGAATCATCTGGTTGAACTGGTAATGTGGAAATAACATCAAAAGGAATACGCATAAAGGTATCGATCCAATTTTTAATTTTATTATATTCACCTCCTCCATCTGCAATAAGTTTCATTGCATTAATTTTTTTCAATGCAATTGCCTTAAATTTATCTGGAATATTCTTATTTTGAAGCAATTGAATACGATATGGTTTATCAATGTGTGTAAATGATTTTACCTTTTCCAATTCTTCCAACATTGTTGTTTGTTCTTTCAAATTTAATGATTCTTTGAAAAATTTTACATCATTAATCAAATGACGATTTGAAATCATTTTCATATATTTTCCTACATTTTTCGCTTTTTTCTTTTTTTCGCTTTTTGATTTTTGTTTGTTTAGTTGTTTTTCAAAATCATCAAATTGTTTTTGTACTTTTTTATCTTTATTTATATGTTTCATGGATTTCATAAATTTTGAAAATTTTTCATATATTTCTTCATCACTAGATGCTTTATTGTTTTTAGTAGATGATTTTGATTTTTTAGTCATGACTTCTTCGTCTTCCTCGTCTTCTTCTTCATCATATTCTTCATCTTCTTCATCATATTCTTCGTCTTCTTCTTCTTCATCTTCGCTCTCTTCATCTTCACTGTCTTCTTCTTCACTTTCTTCTTCTTCTTCTTCTTCACTTTCTTCATCTTCACTTTCTTCTTCCTCACTTTCTTCTTCTTCACTTTCTTCTTCTTCACTTTCTTCTTCCGATTCTTCTGTTTCATAATCCGAATCATCATCATCATCACTGTTTTCTTCATATTCTTCATCCAAATCAATATCATCATTTAATTTTTTTCCATTTTTAGGAAGAATTGTAAAGATAACATCTAATACTTCTTCTTTTTTATTTTGTTTCTTATTCTTTTTTTTTGGTACTTTTTGTACTTTTTTTGATTTAGATGGTTTTTTGAGTGATTTTTTCTTTTTTTTATCATCTTTGTCAATTTGAGATTGCATATATTTTGATGGAAACAAACTATTCAAAAACTGCTTATATTGTTTCGAATCAATTATTACATTTTCTTCTTCGCAATCAGAATCGGTATCATCATTTTTTTTTGTCTTAGGCATAATGTATATTGTTACATTATTTTTTTAAATCCAATCTTGAATCAATTTTTTCGACGCTTTCGTTTGAAATACAAATAAAATTGAATTAAATAATAATGTACTTATTATTTAATACGCATCATGAAATCAGAAATACAGTCAACAGAAATTCCATCGAAAATTGTTGGAATTCAGTTTAGTTTATTTAGTCCTGACGAAATTGAAAAATCTTCTGTGGTCGAAATTACAAATAAAGAAACATATGTAGGATTAAAACCAAAGATTGGTGGTTTATTTGATCCTCGTATGGGTGTTCTTGACCCAGGTATGGTATGTCCAACTGATGGAATGAATTATATCAATTGTCCTGGATATTTTGGTCATATTAAATTAGCAAAACCGGTATTTTACATTCAATATTTAGATACAATTATAAGTATTATGAAATGTGTTTGTATAAAATGTGGAAAAGTTCTTATTTCAAAACATACAAATTCATTTCTTTATAATATGAAAAGTGAAAAACGTTGGAAACATGTATTGGAACAATGTAAAAATATAACTCGTTGTGGAGACGAAAATGATAATGGTTGTGGATGTTTACAGCCAGAAAAAATACGTCAAAATGGTTTTGCAAATATTGTAGCAACATGGAATGATGAAAATAATCCAAATGATTCAAATATAAAAATGGTATATACACCTGAAATGGTAATTCAATTATTTAAAAAAATAAGTGATGAAGATGTAAATTTTATGGGATTTTCAAACATTTGGTCGCGCCCTGAATGGATGATTTGTAAAGTATTGGCCGTGTCTCCACCATCCATGCGTCCATCTATTAAATTAGATGCACAACAAAGGAGTGAAGATGATTTAACACATATTATGATAAATATTATTAAATACAATAATAAGTTGAAACAAATGCTAAATTCATCTAATTCAGATGAACAATTTAATACCCATGCGATTGATGGTCTTGTACAAGTCATTCAATATTATACGGCCACGATGGTTGATAATAAAATTTCAGGAGCTTCTCCGCTTACACAGAGGTCAGGGCGAGCAATGAAATCCATTTCTGAAAGACATAAAGGAAAAACAGGACGTGTTAGAGGTAATTTAATGGGAAAACGTGTTGATTTTAGTGCTCGTTCTGTTATCACACCAGATCCTGAATTATCGATTGCCGAACTGGGTGTTCCTTTAAAAATTGCTAAAAATATTACAAAACCCGTAAAAGTTCAGAAAAATAATTATCATTTTCTATATTTGTTAGTAAAAAATGGACCACATGAATACCCTGGGGCAAAAATTATTGAAAAAAAAAATGGTATTAATATATCACTTGGATATGTAGATAGAGAAAATATACATTTAGAAATTGGTGATATTGTACATCGTCACATGTTGGATGGAGATTATGTGTTGTTTAATCGTCAACCAACTCTTCATCGTATGTCTATGATGGCTCACGTTGTCAAGATAATGTATCATGGAGATTCATTTCGCATGAATGTTGCGGATACAAAACCTTATAATGCTGATTTTGATGGGGATGAAATGAATATGCATATGCCACAAAACTGTGAAGCAGAATGTGAATTGAGGTATTTAGCAAATGTACCAAATCAAATTATTAGTCCAGGAAATAATAAGCCTATTATTGGTATATTTCAAGATTCATTGATTGGAAGTTTCTTATTTACCCGTAAAGATCAAATGATTACACGAAAACAAGCTATGAATTTATTGATGAAAACCGGCGTATATAATACATCCAGTTTGTTTGACGATAACAAAGAATCATATAGTACATTTGACGTATTAAGTGAAATTATTCCAAATATAAGTTTAAAATATAAAACAAATTTGTTTGATAAATCCGGTGATTCATATGATAGTTCTAATTTTGTATTAGAAATACAAAACGGATTAATTAAAAGAGGTCAGCTAGATAAAGGTGTATTAGGTAGTTCAAGTAAAGGTATTCTTCATCGTATTTTAAAAGATTATGATAATCAATCATGTCATCATTTCATTGATAATTTACAAGGAATTATTACAGAATATATGAAAACAACTGGTTTTAGTGTTGGAATTAGTGATTTAATAGCAGACCAACACACAAATGAACAAATTAATAGAACAATTGTTGACAAAAAAAAAGAAGTATCCAAGTTGATTGATCAAGTTCATTTGAGTATTATGGAAAATAAAACGGGAAAATCGAATGAAGAATATTTTGAAACCCAAGTAAATAATATTTTAAATGAAGCATCCAAAGACGCCGGTAATATTGGTATTGGGTCTCTTGGTCAAGACAATCGTTTTGTAGCACTGGTAACAAGTGGTTCAAAAGGTAACAATTTAAATATTTCACAAATGATTTCTTGCCTTGGTCAGCAAAATGTAGATGGCAAACGAATTCCATATGGTTATACAAATAGAACGTTGCCTCATTTTAAACAATTTGATGATAGTCCGAAAGCACGAGGATTTGTAGAAAATTCATTTATTGGTGGGTTGACGCCTGATGAATTATTCTTTCATGCCATGGGTGGAAGAATTGGTCTTATTGATACAGCTGTTAAAACATCAACAACTGGATATATTCAAAGAAGATTAATTAAGGGAATGGAAGATATTCAAATTGCTTATGATAGAACTGTTCGAAATAATCAAAATAAAATTATCCAGTTTTCATACGGAGGTACAAATTTTGATACAACTTATATTGAAAATATCAAATTTGATTTATTTGACATGGATATAAATGATATTTATGAAAAATATAATTATACACTATTAAATGAAACATTGAAAAAACAAAAAGAACATTTACGGCTTATTTATGAACCATCGACGTTGACACGATTTAATAAAGGACAACTGAATGAATTAAAAGAGAAATCATACCATGACATAGAGTATTTGATTCAATCAAGAAATGATTTAATTGAAAAGGTATATATGAACCAAAGCAAAGATAAAATATATATGCCCATACATTTTACAAACTTGATTCAAAGTGTCAAAGAAAGATTTCATATAACCTCATATAGTTTAAGTAATATAACTCCTTTGGAAGCCTATACATTTATTGATAATACCTATAAAATTTTAGATGCGTTATTTCAACCTTGTGAAAAATTTAAGATTGTGTACACCTTTTATATGAATCCGTTTTATCTTATTCATGAACATAAATATCACCGCGATGCTATTGAGTATTTGTGTGAAAAGGTAAAACACTTATATCAAAAATCAATTGTAAATCCCGGAGAAATGGTTGGTATGATTGGTGCTCAAAGTATTGGTGAACCAACAACCCAAATGACTCTAAATACATTTCATTTTGCCGGAGTATCAAGTAAATCAAATGTAACTCGCGGTGTTCCAAGAATAGAAGAAATTCTAACTTTGACCAAAAAACTTAAAAATCCGTCTTTGACCATTTATTTGAAAGAAGAAGACCAATTTGAAATGAAAAATGCCTATGAAATTGCATCCATGATTGAACATACAAAATTTGGAGATTTAATTGACAAAGCCGAAATATTTTATGAACCAAATGATCGAAGTACTCTTATTGAACGAGACGACGAGTTAATGAAAGAATTTATTGAAATCTCTGACTTGTTGCGAGAATGTTATGGGGAAGAAGAAGTTGTTCAAGAAGAAGGAGTAGAATCACCTGTAAATCAAGATAATAATTGGATCATACGTATTGAAATGAATGAAACTGCTATGTTTGATATGAATATTACAAATGAAGATATACATTACACATTAAAATCTAATTTTGGAGATGAAGTTACATGCTTTTACAGTGATTACAATGCGAATGAAAAAATTATATTTAGAATTCGACCAGCATCTTTGGTCCAAAAAAAGAAAAACAATGATAGTTTTACAGAAGAAGATTACATTTATTATGTAAAATCATTTATGGAAAAAATATTAAATGACATGGTTATTCGTGGTGTTAAAAATATTGAAAAAGTAAATCTACGAAAAATGAAACAATATAAACATTATGATAAAAATACTGGAAATTACGAAACAAAAGAAACTTATGTATTAGATACAGTTGGTACAAACTTAATTGATGTGATGAATCTTGATTGTATTGTACCAGGTAAAACACTGTCAAATGATATTATGGAAGTATATAATGTCCTTGGAATTGAAGCAGCTCGACGTTGCTTGTTTGAAGAAATTTTGGATGTAATGGAATTTGACGATACATATATCAACCATCATCATATGCATTTATTGTGTGATCGAATGACATGTAATGAAAAATTAGTTAGTATTTTCCGACATGGTATTAATAAAGATAATATTGGACCAATTGCCAAAGCATCTTTTGAAGAAACAACCGAAATGTTTTTACAAGCAGCGCGTCATGGAGAACTAGATAATATGAGAGGCGTGTCCGCAAATGTAATGTGTGGTCAAGAAGGATATTATGGAACATCCTCTTTTCAAGTATACATAGATTCAAATCAGTTGTTTGAATCATATAAATCAAAACCATACAATGAAGAAGAAGATAAAAAAGAAGATGACATTATTGATATGAAGAATAAAGATACCAAAACAATTCTAAAAGAACTATCACAAAAACAACATAATGAATTTGGAACATGTACTATACAAAATCTGAAAAAGACATCTATGCTAAATGAAAGTATGGTAGAAAATGTTATTACAGAAGAAGATAATGATTATGTGATTGATATTTAATAATATACATACAATAAAAATTTGATTTAAATAAAATGTAGACTATAATTTAATGAACTTATATTCTACATATAATCGAGTATACTTAACATATACATATTCTAGATACATAAACTATACAGAAAATGGTGAATTTATTATGATTCCTGTAAACCAAGTTAATTTTGATTTTTTTTTATATGTAAATATAGAAAAATTATTTCATCATAAAAAAGAAAATGTTCATTTTTATTATCATAATATTGAGAATTCTATTTTTTATACTAGTTTACAATTGAAAAAACTTAAAAAACTATATAGAAATGTACAAAAATTTAAAATTGGGTTTTCTAAATTTATGAATATTGTATATAAAAAATATAAAAAAAAATTTAATGATACTACCCTTTTATATGAACCATTGCCTAAAAATAAAATAGTTATTTATGAAAACAATTGTGTATATACATTCGGAGATGTAGAACTATTTAAAATGGTTGAAAATTGTTTTAATTATGATTGTTATGGAGTTCCTATTATATTAAAATTAAAAAATCCATATACAAATATTCCTTTTTCATTTCATAATTTGATTCATATTTATTTTGAATTAATGAAATACTTAAAACATTCTTATTATTTTGGATTGTACTTTAAATATAATTTTAACAGTACAATGTTACTTCAATTATACAAACCACAAATATTTGTCAATTGTATTACGAAGCGTTATGAATATTTAACAAAAGACAAAAAGAAAAAATTATTATATGAAATGATAACAGATTACGATGATACGTACGCATCTTTTGAAAATGTATCTTATGATATGTTAGAAAACCTTTTTGGAAATTATGTATTATATTATTATATATATAAGCGTCTAAAACTCAACTTTACAAATCGTGATTATTCTTCTTTATGTCATATGTATGAAAGAAAATTTAGTCGGCAATTAAAACTTATATATAAAAAGAATCCCAGTTTTGGAAGAAAAATATATCATAAAACAATTGGAGGCAAATATATACATTATATTGATGATACTTTATTTTAAAGACAAATATTCTGTAAAGTCATGTAATGTATTGTTAATAATTTCTTGTTTCATATCAATATTTAATAAAGTATGTTTTTTCAATGAATCTAAATCTATAAGAGGATTTAATTTTATTTTATTTAAATTAAATTGATATCCTCTTTTATCACCGTTACCAATTCTTATAAAAAAATGTTTATTTTTTTCCCGAGAGTTTGAAAAACGAAAACATCTTACCGATTTTTTAGACTGAAAATAAATGACAATTGGTATTTTGATATGCCACATAATAAGACAAATGTCTATTTCACTTAATTGATAAGTTTCATTATGAATAATTGTATCAATGGGTGTATTATTTTTTAATAATAAAGATTCTTTCTTTTTTTGTTGATTTTTAAATTTATTCAAAATTTTTGTTTTTAAAAACGGATCTTTCAAATGTTCCGAATAAAATTGTACAAGTAATGTTTTTAATCCAAATATATCTAAATCTTTAAACAGCTCAGGTTGATATATTTTTAAAACAAATAGCATCATCAAATAATTACATTGATTTGTATCTTTTAAAAATGAAAATTCGGTGGTTAATGGTGGGAAAAATTTCTTCCATTTTCTGGTAATACTACGTGTTTCTGTACATGAATTATTTTTTAATTGATATGTTTTAAATGTTTCGGTTTGATTTGAAAGGGTTGTATTTCTTATTTTAGGAACAGGCAATCGCGCTTCTTTTGTAATAAAGATTTGTTTTAGTTTTGGGTGTAATTCTTTTGAACTTGGTATTGTAATCGTATTATTCAACTTTATTTCATCATTCTTTTGAGCTGGTTGGTTTTGTTGTACTACTTCTTCTTCTTCCTCGCTTTCTTCATCATTCTTTTGAGCTGGTTCATTTTGCTGTACTACTTCTTCTTCTTCCTCGCTTTCTTCATCATTCTTTTGAGCTGGTTGATTTTGCTGTACTTCTTCTTCTTCTTCCTCGCTTTCTTCATCTAATTTATTCGGCTGTAAAAGAATATTATTTTGTTCTGATTTTTCTTCGGCAACTATATTATTTTCATTTTCTTCTATTTCTGGACTATTCGTGTTATCTTCTTCCATTTCTTCATCTATTGATTCAATATTATTTTCTTTATTTTCCGGAATAGCCTGTAATAATGATTCTATTTCATTTAATTGTTGTGTGTCTTTTGTTTCTTCAACACCTGGTGTATTTTGTATAATTTTGTTTCCAATTTCTCGTGATATCATTTCCTCTATTTCACTATTGTAATATTGTGCATCATCTTTACTTATAATTTTATTTACAACTAATAGATTTGCTAATTTTTCAATTATCTTTGGTTCATTATATGTTTCTGGTTTTATCAATGGTATAATATAATTACGTGCTTTGTCTATAATTTCGGTTCTTGACTTTTTCTTATATTCATGTAACTGTTTTTGACGTTCTAATATCTTATTTCTTATTTCCAAATCATATTTATCATTATCATCCATGATACCATCTTCAATCATTTTACGTTTAATTTTTTTTACTATATTAATTCCCTCAAAATATGTTGATTCTAATGATAATATATAATCAAATATATTATTCAATAAAAGTTCTTCATCTTGTTTTACAGATATGTCATCACTTTCGTCATCACTTTCGTCATCACTTTCGTCATCGCTTTCATCCAATCTTTCATCATAATTTATTTCTTTATTTAATAATTGTAAAATTTCATTTGGTTTTATATTTTCATATACATCATGTAGTATATAAGAACTTCTATTATACGGACTGAGTGATTCAAAATAGTGTTGAATTGCGTTTTCTAGTAAAATAATCTCATCTTTATTAATATTGTAAATATAATCATCATAAAAATATCCGGACATATTCTTTAATAATTTATTTTGTACTTGTATATTTAATAATAAATCATGTACTAATAGAGCCAAGTATCTTATTTTATTATCTTCATTTGTATATAAATTATATTGCGGTATTAACAAACGATTCTTTCCATCTTGTACAATACAATATTCTTCTGGCTCGGAACTACAAATTGTAATATTGGATAATTTTTTTAATACTTCTTCATCATAATTTGTAAAAATAAAAAATGGTTCTGTCCATTCCATCATTAATTCATATAATTCGGTTTGTTGACTTTCAAAATCATGATTTTGTTCGTTTTTTATAATAGTTTGAATTTTTTTTCGAATATCATTATTTTCATATTGTTGTAATTGATAACGAATTGTATTTAAAAACGCATTATAAAATTGTTTTTCTAATTGTAATGCATGAATTTGCGATTGACGTTTATTTTCTCGTAAATATTGATGATGAAACAGATCATAATCTATTTCAAAAGTATCATATCCTTTTTCTTCTATTAGTTCGTCGTTTATTGACGTATTCAACATAGGAATCACTTTCACAAAATGATTTGATAATGTTAATATACCAATAATCATAGTATCATTTATAATTCTTTTGATAGGTTTACATTTTAATTGAGGCATTGTATCGTGAAGCATATTTAAACATTTTTTAGTAACATCATAATCTTTCCAAATTGTTTCGTCATAAAAATCATAATCTAACTCTTTCGGGTCATAAATACTACTGTAATTACATGGTAATATAAATGTTTGTTTTAATTTTTTTGAGGATAATTCAACCCCAAATACTTTATTATTTACATGTATGATTTGACGAATAAATTTATATTTTGTTTTCAAAGTTTGTTTATGATTATTCATAAGTTCAAATACATTTATATCTTTATGAATTGGTTCTTGAATCGAACATTGAATTGAAATATCATTTTTAAGTTTTTCAAAAACACTTTTTAAAAATGGAGCATTTTTTGTATCAAAGAAACAATCATACTTAATTTTTTGATTCGATTTCTTTTTTTCATTTGTTTTATTTTGAAGTAATATAGGTTCAAAATATTTATCTTTATGATAAATTAATATTGTTTTCTGATTTATATCATAATAATGTCGTGAAAATCCAGGCGTTGGGCATAATATGGATATATCTTTGTTATTATTTTCCTTTATAATAAACATATTCAATGGATGATCTCGTGAATGTTCGTTTAATAATCCACATGAAATCATATCCCATAAATAATAATAATCTACGTATTCACGTTTATCTTCAATATACTTTAAAAAGTTTTCATATCCATTTATAATAATTTTAAGTTGACGTTCATTTCGATCGGGTTGTATAGTATATTTTTTATATATTTTTGTATCTTTATAATCATCTATATGAATATGATCTAATTCTTTTTCATTGTAAAATAAAGAAGGTATATTTCCTCCATGAAATCGTAATATATTATCCAAGGTTACTTTATCTTTAATATGCTGAATCATATTTTCTATGGTTGGTTGTTTTGATTTCAAAAATAACACAGATAAACAACCTAAAAATGTTTTTGTATTATATTCTTCAATACCTTTTCTTAATAAACATGGTTTTTGTTTATTATTACCACATTCTTGATTTGAAATTTTAAAAAATGTTTCTAATGATTTTGATACAGTACCATAACGATTTTGTTTCAATGGAAAACTATCTAAAATGTATTGTTCCGCGCCATTTGTTTTTGTTTTGTTATTTTTACGTTCATCTAAAAATTGTTTGATTTCTTCTTCGTCTGTTAATCCAGCTTCTTCAATTGCTTTCATTTGTTCTTCCGCGTGTTTCCGACGATCATTAAATTGTTTGCCTGCTTTTGTAAAACAACAAGGTATAAAAAAACCGTTCTTATTTTTAGAATTGTCAAAAAATCCAGGAATCATTTTTTTATATTCTCTATTTTCTGCGAATTCTATAATATGCTGTTTATCTAAATCGACTCTTTTTGATTTAATGGCAGCGTCATCAATAATATCTTCTTTGTTTACATTTTCTGGTTTCACTGGAAGATTTGAACGTAAATCCCAATATCGTGGACAAGTAAAATAAATTTTCTGTTTTAATGGATTTGTACTGTATTGAATAATTTCATTTTCATCAAAAAATCCAGGTACTTTTTCTTCGATTTCTAATTTTTCGGTTTCATTTAAAATAACAGGAATTCTTCTTCGATTCCATTGACATTGGCGACTAAACTGATTCTTATCTTCGCGTAAACCACGATTTCCATCTTTTTTTTCTTTATCGAACCAAGCGACTCCACTATGTTTTTCCCCCCGTTTTTTTTTAATTTTATCAATAAATGGATTCGGATGTAAACTGTATGGTTTCGCACCTCCTGTATAAGAATCATCGCTATATTCATCATCGCTAATCTCCACCTTATTTTCGGGATCTTCTTCTTTTTCAGATTCCGGTAATTCATTATCTTGGTTATCTATAATTAAATCTTTTAAGGGACTATAACCTTGTTCTTCCAACCATTCTTGATAAGTGGGCGACCTTTCTGCTTGTTGGTTGCCTTCAATCTCTTCTTCTTGTTCGTCGTCTGTGTATTCGGCAACACTTTCTGCGCGCTGTGATGTATTATCTTGTTCTTCTTCGTCTTCTTCTTCGTCTTCGTCTTGTTCGTCGTCTGTATATGCTGCTACACTTTCTGCGCGCTGTGATGTATTATCTTGTTCTTCTTCGTCTTCTTCTTCGTCTTCTTCTTCGTCTTCGTCTTGTTCGTCGTCTGTATATGCTGCTACACTTTCTGCGCGCTGTGATATATTATCTTGTTCTTCTTCGGGCGGAGTGTTCGGATCAGCCCAACCATTCATGTACCGCGCAGAGTCTTCGTCCTCAGATTTTATGAGTTGTGATGTATTATCTTGTTCTTCTTCTTGTTCGTCGTCTGTGTATGCCGCTACACTTTCTGCGCGCTGTGATGTATTATCTTGTTCATCTTCGGTATATACCGCTTCCTCATTATCAGATTGATTTATCATGGAATTTGATACAGAAAGAGGAGCATTACTTTTTATAGAATCTTCTGGTTCTATTTGATTATTCGCAACACTTGATGATAAAACTGGAACTGTATTTTGTAATATACTTTGATTAACATTTTTCATGTTGTTGGGTTTATTATTTTCATTTTCTTCTTCGTTTTCACTATATGCGGCTTCTATTTCAGGATATTCGTTTGGTATCTCTTTATTATCAACAGAAGGGTCCTTGTAGCTTCTATTTTGATCACCTATTTCGACATTTTCGTTTTGTCTATTTTGCGAAACAATAAAGGATTCATTGTCTAGTTCGTCTTTTTTATTTTCATAATTATTATTATTATTATAAAAAGAACTATTCATACTTTTTATTGATCCGATATCTGAATTGTATTCCATCACATCTTCTTCCATTTCAGGTTCATTGACTTCTTCTTCTTCTATTTCTACTTTATTTGCTTCGGGTACATTGACTTTTGGCGGTTCTAATATCACGTTTGGAGCCGATGTTGCGATTCCGAAAAAAGATTTAAATACTTCTTTGTCTTTTAAATTGGAAGAAATAAACAATAAATTACACAAAAACACTTTTAAATGTTCAATATAGTCAAAATGATTTATATTATGAACTATTAATGTATTTGTTTCAATTTGAATATATAATCCAGGATTATTTTTGATATGTATACGTTGACGTTTTTCGCCATTTTTTTGTAAATGATCTTCGACACTTAATTTTGAATAAATATCAGAAAATACGCGTTTTGCTTTTTCTTCATCTTGATTTACATAAAATTTTAATTTTTGTATAATTTTATTCACATCTTCTTGTTTTTGAATCATTTTAACCGCCGTTGCATGCATATCATTCATTGCATTGTAATTGGATACACGTTTATAGTTCAAAGATAATATTTCACTATCTTTTTTATTTACTTCAAATATGGTTTTAAAGTAAGTTTTACAAACTTTATTGATATCACTGTGATTTATATCTTGAAATCTCATTTTATATTTAATTTCTAATATGTGAATATCGTCGTGTATAAATTCTGGGATTTCATGATACATAATACGCGCCGGATCAATTGTTTTTATAATTTTATTCATGGCATCATTTAAAACAAAAAGACAATGATTCAATAATTCTTCTTTATCGATTTCAACCTTATCCACATTTATAAAAATGTCTCCGTTTTTGTCCACTTCAACCATTACATGGATTTGTTTAGAATAATCATCTTGAACGGAATAAAACAATGATACTGAATTTTTCTTTTTATCTTTCATTGCTCGTAACGTTTTATTCTTTGACAAATAAGGTTTCTTTTTACCATTTATATCTTTAAATGGAGAATATAGTCTACATATGGTTTCATGATGCGTTGCTTGTTTATATTGAATTAAAGGTATTTTTTGTGTACTATTTACCTTTTTAAAAAAAATTTCTAGGGGAAATAAAAAAGAATGATTATTTTGATACATAAACTGAAATCCTTGAATTTTTGGAACTTCTTTTAATTTTGAATATTGAGTTGTATTATATTTTTTTTCAAACTCATAATGTTTTTGAATAAGACTATTATAATATACGTATTTATTACTTAGTTCAGATGTTTTATCATGTAATGGATAGTATATAGATAATATTGATTGAGTTGAACCTTGTATATATTGTAAAAAATCATTTTTATGGACACCATATATGGTATTTTCGTGTATATTTCCCATTTCAAATAATAAATTCGCATTTATATATTCAATAGGTGAATCAAATCTATATTTTTTAGTGTTTAATAATGGATTCATAATACATTTATGCGATGGTAAGTTAAATTCTAGTGATTTTGTTTCTAAGTAACTATCACTTGTTTGAATTTTAGATTGATATAATTCTAAAAATTGTTCATAAGTATAATAATCTATATCCTCAGGCGAGTCGTACGGAATTTCATGATTTATCCAAAATATTTCCATTTCTTTTGCAGATATTATATCTTTATTATTGCTCAATTTCAAAAAGATTTGTTTTGCATCTTTCCATAAATCTTGTGTTTTATAAAAAAAAGAATATTGATTTATATCTGTATCATCTAAAACCGAACATAATTTATATTTTATATTTTCAATTGTATCATCTTGAAACAATGAAATGGAATATGTATTTTCAGATACGGAATCTTTCCCATATGTATATACTCCTTTTGTTTCATTCTTATAATTCAAAAGAACAAATTTAAACACTTGATTGTCCATAACTATATATAAATAGAATACATTATTATATGATAAAACTTAAACTAATTGTTTGCTGTGATAAAAATAATGGTATTGGTAAAAATGGAAAGTTGCCATGGAATATCAGAAGCGAAATGAAATTATTCAAAGAAAAAACAATTGGTAATGGTAACAATTGTGTTATCATGGGGAAAAATACATATTTGAGTATTCCTGAAAAATATTGTCCATTAAAAGAACGCATTAATTGCGTGTTAACTTCTAATATTGATTTTAAACCATTACATGTAATAGTATTTCAAAATATGAAAGAATTAGAACTATGGATTCAACAAAGTGATTATGATGAATATTGGATAATTGGAGGAGAACTTTTATATTCCACAATGATTCATACATATAAACATTGGATTGATGAAATACATCTTTCTAAATTAAATAATGATTATGATTGTGATACCTTTTTTCCGGTTGATATTATACAAAATGAATTTCAATTAAAATCATGTATTCAACATGATAAATTTCAACATATGATATTTAATCAATTATCAAAATAAGGATTATCTTTAATCGTCATTCCACAATATTCCGCTTTTTGTTTTTCATAATCAACAGGAGTATAAATATTTATTTTATTTGCTTGTTCAATAAGAAATTTAAAATTTTCCCAAAATTCATCTTTATGTCCAATACTTTTTGTTGCTAAATGAGACATTTCGTGTAAAGCAACAAATGTTAATGTGTTTTCATCAATCATATGATTTAAATCTTTCTTATCTTTTTTACTTAAACAAAAAGCTATTTTTTCACCTTTGTTTTCGCTATATGCAGTGTATTCACTGGTGGGTAAAATCTCTTTAATTTTATCCGATTTGAAATTTTTCACCAATCGCTGTACTCTTTCTTCATGTTCATAATTTGTCTTTACATGATCCACTAATTTTTCTAATTTCATGGTTGTTTTTGCCAATAAATCACTCGCTTCTTTTAGTTTACTTCTTTCTCGTACACAATATTTTTTTCCATTTACGTCGGAAACAATACATTTTAATTGAAAAAAATCATTATCATAATAACATTTTATAATAATCAACAATATAAATCCTAAAAGGACATATCCTAATATATTTTCACGTTTCATCTTAAATAAAAGATAGATTAAAAATTTTGTTTAATATATCTTTTAACCAATTTCCAATGAACGACGCATGTTGTCTGGTTCAATGGTTGTGTTATTCCATGGTCCTTGTTGTTGTTGAGGAATGACCGGTTCAGAACGAATTTGAAGATTTGGATTTCTTAATGATGAACCAACCGTGTTTGTGCCAATATGATGAGCCGCATTTAACATACCTACATTTTTCAAATCTTTGTTTGGCATAATATTAGACCATTCTGTATTACTATCTGTTGGTAATAGTTCATTTGGGTTCATTACTGGTTTACTATTACATGTATTAGAAGCTTGACTTCCAGATGTTATACCACTGACTTTTAAATATTGATTACCATCGGTTGTTACAACCGGTTTTACCGCAGCAGCAGCTCCACCTTGTGTTGAAGCTTCTTCGGGTTGAGCACTTCCATTTGGTGCTGCTGAATTTGGAACTTCACCAACATTCGCAAATGGATTGTTTTGCATATTATCATGGAATGAAGATTTATTACCATTATATTGGTATATAACGCCAATAAAAACAACAATGGCTAAAATAAGAAAAACGTTCATAAATTTATTTTTTCCTTTAGTAAGGCTTTTTAAAAAGTTCATGTTAGGTTTCATTATTATATAGAATAGATTATAAAATAATTTTTTATAAAAAAAACATTTAAAATTATATATTTTTAAAATTTTCTTCAAATTGATCATTATCTAAATATTCATCTTCACTATCTTCGTAATCATCGCTATCATATGCAATATTTTGAATATCAACCGTTTCTGTATTTATATTTTTTTCTTGTAATACTGATAAAATCGAATTTGCGAAATTATCTTTAATCGCAGAATGAATAATTTTAAATAGAATATAATAATCTTCATCATTAATATTAATATCTGATTCATCTAATGTTTCAGTTGGTTGAACATCCACTTCTTCTGCTAAATCAAATGAATTTAAAACTTTATTTTCATTCGTTGATTCTTCTTCTTCTTCTTTTTCGTTTTCGTCTGGTTCTTCGACAGATTCTTCTTTGTCCATCGTTTCTTTTTGAATTTGAGGAACAATTTGTATATTTCTTAATTCTAAATCAATTTGAAAATTAAGATTGTCAAATACGATCGAATTTAATTGAAATGTTGGATATACTTCAACCGCAGAACTAGAATCACTTAATGTTTCTAAAATAGATGCATTTACATTACACTTAATATTTACAGCATTTTCTTGAATATTTGGATATAAATATTCTTTAAACATGGATACATATTTATTTCGTTCAAAAGAAGTTTCAAACCATTCATCGTGGGTTTGATAAAGAAGTTCCAATAAATGTTTATATAAATCATTAAAAAAAGTTAAGTCAGTCCGGTCTTTAATGTGTAATTCGCAAATTTTTTCCTTAATATGAAGAATATAACTTTGTTTAGAAGAAAATAGAATAGGTGTTTCATTATTATACGAAATTGGAAAAACATAATGATTTTCATTTATTGCATTTGGTGGATTAATCTTTAATGCGTTAAAGGATAGGTCCATTAAATACATTTCATTCATTATAAAGATAATTTCTTTGTTTTTTTTAAATACTAATTAATGAACTCAAATAATTTTTAATCTTTGTGTAATATATAATATGGCTCAAAAAACACGAAATATGAGAAAAAATCGTAGAAACCGCAAAGGTGGAAAAAAAACCGGTTTATTAGAAACTGCTGCGGTTCCATTTGGATTATTAGCAATCCAACATTTAGCAACTAAAAAATATGGAAGAAAATCGTCGAAAACTCAAAAAAGAAAAAACAAGTCTTACAAAAATAAAAAAAATAAATCATACAAAAAACGCTCATAATTTTACAAGAAGTAAATGGATAATTTTCATTTACTTTTTGAATTTATGTATAGTTAACTTAAAATATAATGAAATTATTTTGAACATAATTTTTAAAGTAATATATATATGGATGTAAAACAACATTTAAAAGAACAATTGACTCATTTTATTGAAATAAATAACAAATGTAATGAATTATCAGACCGATTATCTGAACTAAAAGAAAATAAAAATAATTTAGAAAGTGATTTGATTGAATTTATGAAAGAAAATAATATGAATAATAAAATGTTTTCCTTAAATGAATATAAAATACAACACAAATGTTCCAGTATATATCAACAAATGAGTTTAAAATTTATAGAATCCAATTTAAGTGATTATTTTAAGAAAAATAATATTCCATTACATGTAGAAGATTGTATTTCTTTTTTAAAAGACAAACGAGAAAAAAAAGAAAAAGAAGAAATTAAAATTCAATTCAGTTAAATCAATTGAACATTTATATACACTTAATATATAAATGTTAAGAAATTTTACAGTGCCAAACGGATTATTATATGATGAACAATCATGTGAAATTAATAACAACCAAGTTGATATAAAAGATTATTCAAATGAATTATTATATGAACAACTAGTAAAGCATGTATTTGGATTAAAAAAATACAATCTACATTGTAAAGCAAAAACGGTAAAACATAAAAATAAACAAAATGATATTAAAAAAACGCGTAAAAAAAAAGATTAATTATTTTGTAATTGTTCAAGTTGAGACCATTTGCTACGATTAAAAGGAGCAACAATATTTGTATTATTTTGTTCTTTATTCTTTTGTTCAATCTTATCACTATCGTTAAATACAGGAGTATTATTTAAAGCAACCATATATTGTTCATCTTTTGCACTTTGTTTGGGTTTAATGCCATAACAATTAACCCCAAATTTAACATTTGGATTTTTAATGTAACCTCCATTTATTCCGGGTCTACCGCAATCGTGTTCATGGCCAGGAATTGTTTTAAGATTATTATAAATTTCTTTTTGCGTTGGGAATAATGCTAATTGATCTTGTGACCATCCATATGAACACCAATTGCCACCTTCCAAGTAAGATTGTTCTATTTCGTCATAAGATGCTAATCTAGAATCATATTGTTTACATACTTCTTTTGCTTCTTCGAAAGTATGTATGTTATTTGGAACATGAAATACTTCGTCCATTGGTGATCCATCTTTTTCACATTTGGTTGTTGTTTCAGGATTCGTTTCATCTGTTGGTGGAGAAGATACTGATAAAGTTGCTAATTTAGTATTAAATAAATTTTCAATCTTTGTTTGAAACTCGTTATTATTATTGTCATATTTTGTAATATTGATATAAATAATCACAATTAGAGCAATCCATAATATAACTTCTAAAATAACAATAAATAAATTTGTAATTGGGGTATTTTCACTTTTGTTATTACCAATCATAAAGAATATACCAATATAAATCAAAATAATAACAATCAATAATACAACAAAAGAAATTTTTGTATCTTTCAATGCATTGGTAAGAATATTATTTTGAGTATTTGGAATATATGAATTTTCTTCTACACTTACTTCCATTAATATACTATATTATTATTTATTTCTTCTATAAATGAAACAATAATTTTTATTTGACACCAAATTGGAAGGCGATATTTCTTTTATATTCGTATCATTAAATTCATACCATTTTTCATCAAATCCTTTTATATATGAAAAATAATGACCACCCATTATATTTCCACTATGATTAATAATACCAAATAATGTATATTTTGTATTTGTTTTGTCTTCGGCTTCATGGTGCATATAAGGTTTAATATCTAGACCGTGTATATCATAATGCACAATTCTTTGATTTTTTTTCAAATTATGATTCCATCTTTTCAATTGTACAATCAAGTAAGGAGAACTTTTATATATACATGTTGATTTTACAACATCTTTTAATTTTTTCTCCTTGTCATCGTAAAATTGGTTATCGTTTTCTTTATTCATATATTCGTTTGAAAAATGAAATTTCAAACTGTCTTCAATATGAAAAGAAGGCGTAATACTTAAATCCAATATGTAAAATTGTTCATAATTAGAAGATAAAATGGTATTTTGTTGCGCATCAGAAATATCCATTTTCATGTAAATGGAAAATAAATCGTCTAATTTGGAATAACTTTTATTGTGATGGTTTGAAAAAAAAGTTGAAAACTGTTTATTTCTAATATTGTTTTTATTTTGTTGAAACAAACTATTTTTATCCGATGATGTTTGTAATGCATCATGAAAGATTTGAATGATAAAAAAAAGAAATTCAGTTGAATCATTTTGTAAAAACCCAGTAAATAACTCATTTTGTTTTTCTTTTGATATTTTTCGAATCATATATATGAATCGATTTGGTGAAATAATACAATTTTTACTCCACATAAGTTTGTGTAGATCATGCCATTCTTTTAAAAATAATATATTATTATTATTATTGATTGTATTGTTTTGTAAAAAATATTGAATATATTCATTTAATTCTGGAATATGACTAATAAACTGTATTGAACTATTAATATAACACGTATTTCCTAAATTAGCTAATCCAGTTAATCCTTTTCCTTTGTAGCAATTGTAGTTTCTCATTAAACAATCATATCAATTATTATTTAAATAAAATATACAATCAATATAATGAGCAATCCATATTATCGTAATACTTTTCGAAACCGATATCGCCGTTATGATAATAATAATAATACAAATTTAAATATTCACTTTGATAATATAAATTTATTAGCAAATATTATACAAGATTCGCAAAGATTATTAGAACAACAACAACAACAAAGATCACAGCCTGATGAATTATCTAATATTGTATTTCGGTTTGATACATTATTTCAATCTAATCGTGAAAACAATGAAAATAATGAAATATCATACAATATAGTAAACATTAACGATGAAACTGACGTACATTTATTTGAAGATATGTCTTCTCAAAATATAGAATTATATGATGTTTCTTGTTATAAATATATTCCAAATCCATTAAATGATACGTGCTCTATTACAAGAGAATTATTTACGCCTGAACAAAATGTAATTATGATTTCACATTGTCGTCATATATTCTGTAAACCAAATTTAAATAGATGGTTAAGACAACACAATACATGCCCTTGTTGTCGAGCACGCATAAGACAAACTAGTTCAATAATTACAAATCAGTTGAGTTAACTTCATGTAAAATTTCGCGTTTTTTAGGATCATTTAAACAATCTTGCGTTTCTTCTTGGTTTTTACAAATATATAAAGGTTTTCTTGGTGTATAATATTGCTTAAATAATGATAAAAACATTCGAAATATGTTATTATCTACTTCTATGATAGAAAATTCTAGTTTTTCAATAAATATATGTGTGTATTTCGCAAATACATCTGATAATTCTCGTAATAAGGTTAAATTTTTTGGTATTGTATATTTTGTCATGTTAAAAATAAAATAAACTTTTTTAATTTTTTCATTCCTTAATGTTTCTAAAAATATATCCAATTCTTTTATAAAATGTATCATTCTCAATTCCGTAAATTCAATTCCTCTTGATTCAATAATATACAATAATTTCTTATTTTCAATTTTGACTTCAAAGTTAAATAAAGGTTCAATTGACATTAATGATATATATATATACATTTTTTTAAACTATTTATCTTCGTTTTCATAATAATTTTGAATTAAATTTGTTCCATTATTATTTTGTACTCCACCGCACATTTGTGAAGATATATATATTTCTCTTAATAAATCTGTAGGAGCCGAAGTACCATATTTAATTAAATTATTTTTTTTTAAATATGATTTCATGGTTTTTACTTTACATTTTTTCATTTCAATCATTTTTTCTTCAATTTCTTGTTTCATTGACTTATTTTTTAAAAAAATACCCACTTTTTTCAATGTTTTATTTTTACCTACTTTCATTTTTTTTGATACATTTAATTTTATAGATTTTTCGCTTGGTTCACTTGGTTCGATTGGTATGTGATTGTATTGTTTTTGTGTTTTTTGCTTCCATTGTCGATACGTAGGAATGGTTGAATGTTTTAAATTACTATACTTAGGAGGTGGAGGTGGTTCAAATTGTTTTGATACCAATGGTTGAAATGGTACGGTTGTTTGTGGTTGAATTGGTGGGGGTGTTATAATGGATGGTTCTTCAAATGTTTCTAATGAAATATTTTGTTCAGTCCTATTCTTTTTTTTTTGAACACTACGAATAAAAGAATCACTTATTGTGGACTGATTTGGAATTAACGATTTATCTTTCATTTGTTTTTCTTTTTTATATTGTTTTAATTTTTGTAATAAAATTTCTTTTACACTTTGAGGTTTTACTTTTGCAATATTCTTTTTTTTTTCAGAACTACGTTTTTTATTTAGTTTAGTTGTACTTTGTGTAGATGGAGTTGCATCAAATTGTATTGTTTTTCTTACATTTTGGTCCATTTATATGCACAAATATATTTGTATTACATTTTTGACCTATAAATAAAATTGAATTCATTTTGGCTAACCTATTTAAACGTATTAACACAATGAGCATTTGTAATGAAGACACATGGAAAGTGATAGAAAGTTATTTTAAAAACAAACACTTACATCAATTAGTAAAACATCAGGTTGAATCTTATAATGATTTTATTCAGAATCAAATGAAAAAAACAATTGAAATGTTTAATCCATTGATTATTCGATCTTCACAAGATTATATCAAAGAATACGGAAAATATCGTCTCCAGCTTATTATACATTTTGAAAATATGTCGTTATTCCGGCCAGAAATTCACGAAAATAATGGTGCTGCGAAATTAATGTTTCCAAATGATGCGCGTTTACGTAATTTTACATACAGTTCAAATATGACATTAGATATGAATATTGAATATATTATTTATAGTGGTGCCGGACTTGAACACGAAGAAAGAAAACATATAAAACTAACTAAAATTCAATTTGGAAAAATACCAATTATGATAAAATCATGTATTTGTACATTGAATCAATATAATTATTTGCATCATGAACAAACGGATGAATGTAAAATGGATCCCGGAGGATATTTCATTATTAATGGTTCTGAAAAAACATGTTTAGGACAAGAAAAAGCAGCAGATAATAAAATATATGTTTTTAAAAATAAAAAATCAGCAAAATGGAGCTACAGTGCTGAAATGAGATGTGTTCCTTATTGGAAAGTCATTTCGCCAAAACAAATTTATATGATGATTTCGGCAAAACAAGAAAAAATGGGATATACGATCTATGTGACAATACCTAAATTAAAAAAACCAATACCATTGTTCTTATTATTTCGATGTTTGGGAATTACCACAGATAAAGAAATTTGTAAATTTATATTACTTGATTTGAATACTGAAAAACATCAAAAAATGCTAAAATTTCTAAAAGCAACTATCCAAATGAATCATGAATTTATTGAAGAAGAAAAATGTATTCAACATTTGAAATCATGCGTTATGTATACGCCTATTAATATGACACAAGAAGAAGGTGATAAAAAGAAAACTTCATTTACTTATGATATTCTAAATAATGACCTTTTTCCTAATTGTAAAACAAAAAAAGAAAAGATACATTTGCTTGGATTTATGGCTTATAAATTAATTTCATGCTTCTTAGGATACTCGAAAAGTGACGATCGTGATTCTTATGAAAATAAGCGTATTGAACTTACGGGCTGTTTGCTAAATAATTTATTTCGTAATTATTTCAATAAAGTTGTAAAAGATATTCAAAAATTGGTAGTCCGTGAAATAAATAATGGTTCTTGGAAATCAAGTGAAGATTATACAAGTATTTTGACACTTACAAATATTTATAAAATAGTTAAATCATCCACAATTGAAAATGGATTAAAGCGCGCTTTATCTACCGGAGATTTTGGAATTAAACAATTGAATTCAAATCGTGTTGGTGTTGCTCAGGTTTTGAATCGTTTAACGTATGCAGGCACATTGAGTCATTTACGACGGGTTAATACACCTATTGACAAAACGGGAAAATTAACCGAACCAAGAAAGCTACACAGCAGTACTTGGGGATTTTTGTGTCCAGCGGAAACACCAGAAGGTCAATCTGTTGGTGTAGTGAAAAATATAGCTTATATGGCATCTATTACTGGATATAGTGATTCGAATTGTATATATGATTATATAAAACAAGAAATTGTTGATTTGAACGATGAATCGAAACCAATCGAATACTTCCATGATAAAGTAAAAGTAATGTTTAATGGAAGATGGGTTGGCGTTGCGATAAATCCAATAGAACTATATAGGTCCTTAAAAGAAAAAAAATACAAGGGTTTTATACATATTTATACCTCAATTACATTTAACATGTATGAAAAAATCATTTATATCTATAATGATTCAGGAAGATTGGTTCGTCCTGTATATAAAATGAAAAACAATGAATTATTGATTACAAAAGAGATTTGTAAAAAGTTGGATTCAAATGAACTTAATTGGGATGATTTGCTGGTTTCACATACAAATGGAAATTCGGTTATTGAATATATTGACAGTGAAGAACAAAAATTGGGAATGATTTGTATGAATGAACAATCAAAACAACCTCAATATAATTATACCCATTGCGAAATACATCCTAGTACCATTTTTGGAATTTTGGCATCTTGTATTCCATTTCCAGAACATAATCAATCACCAAGAAATACGTATCAATGCGCAATGGGAAAACAAGCTGTTGGAATATATGCGTCCAATTTCAATAAACGCATGGATAAAACCGCCTATATTTTGAATTATCCAATGAAACCAATTGTTGAAACTCGTATCATGAACATGTTGAAAATTAGTAACTTGGCATCCGGGAATCAAGTGATTGTAGCTATCATGACTCATAGTGGTTTCAATCAAGAAGATAGTATATTGTTTAATCGAGGTTCGGTTGACCGAGGATTGTTTCATTCTACCATTTATCATACCGAAAAAGATGAAGATAAAAAAGTAAATGGTGAAGAAGAAATACGTACAAAACCAAATAAAGCAATTACCAAAAATATTAAGTTTGGAAATTATGATAAATTAAATGAATTTGGTCTTATTCCTGAAAATACACTGGTTGAAGACAAAGATATTTATATGGGAGTTATGACAAGTATAAAGGGACATAAAAACGATAATACAAAAACTATTAAATATACAGACAATAGTAAATCATATAAAACAAATGAAGAATGTTATATTGATAAAAATTATGTAAATCGTAATGGAGACGGATATACATGTTGTAAAGTGAAAATTCGTGCGCATCGTGTTCCATGCGTTGGCAATAAATTTTCAAGTCGTCATGGACAAAAAGGAACAATCGGACACATTATTAATGAAGAAGATATGCCATTTACAAAAGATGGAATGCGTCCTGATTTAATCATTAATCCTCACGCAATTCCATCGCGAATGACCATTGCGCAATTAAAAGAAACTCAACTGGGAAAATTGCTTTTGGAATTGGGTATTTATGGCGATGCGACTAGTTTTGGCGATTTAAATATGAAAACAATTTGCGAAGAATTACAAAAACGTAATTTCGAATCCAATGGAAACGAACTGTTATATGATGGCAAAAGTGGAGAACAAATCGAGACTTCAATATTTATTGGACCAGCTTATTATCAGTGTTTGAAGCACATGGTAGCAGATAAACAACATAGTCGCTGTATTGGTCCAATGGTAAATTTGACGCGTCAACCAGCCGAAGGTAGAAGTCGTGATGGTGGTCTTCGTTTTGGTGAAATGGAACGTGATTGTATGATTTCACATGGAGCATCTCGATTTACAAAAGATCGTATTTATGATGTATCTGATAAATATAGCGTACACATTTGTAATCAATGTGGATTAATTGCTCCTTATAATGAAAAAGAGAATATTCATTTATGTAACATTTGTGAAAATAGAGTAGACTTTTCATTTGTCAAAATACCTTACAGCTGTAAGCTATTGTTTCAAGAACTTATTGCCATGAATGTAGTTCCTCGTATGATTACAAACAAATAAAGCACGTTGAATTATTCTAGAATATAAATATAGTTAAATATATAATGAAAACTAATTTTTACTATTATTTTTTTATCCTCCCTAAATCGCAATATGTTTACGATGTACGATTTACACCACATTTAGTACAAATCTATCCATCATATTCATTATTTCATTATAATAAAAATCATGATGTTTTGCATTATAATACAAAACATCGAAGAGATATTAAAAAAAAAATGTACAAAGATCACCTTGTAGATAATCATCATATTATACCCAAAGAATTTAACAATCATCCATTATTGCGAGAATTACAAGTAGATACATCGTGTAGTAAAAATATTTTCTTTTTACCCAATCGATATGCAAAAGAATGGGTTGGACATGAAGAATGGATATTTCATACTTCTCATCCAAAATACAACAAGTATGTATTGAAAGAATTAAACTCAATTCATCAATTAAATGACAAGGAAAATCGATATTATCAGTTTTCCTTATTTTTCATGTATTTATATCAAAGTTTGGAACATAATGAACCGAATATAAAAAAACTCTTTTCATGAAATATATTTTTGTATCACATAATGTAAACTAACCTTATCATAATCACACGTATGTATTATATTTTCATCTGAATTGGTTAAAAGAATAAAATACAATATATTGTCTTTATTTTTTTTGTCCAACATCATCGTTTGCATCATATGATATATATTGAAATTTGGTTTTGTATGTAAAGAAACAGGAAGACCAAATGTACGAAATAAACTACGTATGCGATTCACATCAGATTTGTCTATATAATTCATTTGTAAAGACAAATCCATTGACATCATTATACCAATCGAAATCGCTTCGCCGTGTAATAAGGTTCCATACCCCAAACATGTTTCTAGCGCATGCCCAAACGTATGTCCTAAATTCAAAAAAACACGATTTCCATTTTCATATTCATCTTCGGCTATAATATTTGATTTGATTAAACAAGATACATAAATGGCTTCATACAATACACATTCATTATGTGATTTTAAGGACATTACATTGTTTTCCAACCAAGTTAAATAAGAACGATTTTGAATCAATCCATATTTAACCATTTCTGAAAATCCGGATACATATTCGCGATATGGTAAACTATGTAAATAATCAATATCAATCATTACACAACAAGGTTGATGAAAAGTACCCATTAAATTTTTACCTAATTCATGATTGATGCCCGTTTTTCCTCCTATACTTGAATCAATCATAGACATTAATGTGGTTGGTATTTGAATATATGATATACCGCGCATATAAATTGATGCGGCAAATCCAGTCATATCACCAATCACACCTCCACCTAATCCAATGAATACGCTGTTTCGGTCCAATCCATTATGTAGAGCCTTTTTAATAATGTTCATAATATGAGTCATTTGTTTTTCTTCTTCTCCATCAGGTAAAACAATAGTATATACTGTATAATCATGTGACAATGATTCTTGAAGAGGTTGTAAATGTAATGGGGCAACCACATCATTTGTTATAATTAATACTTTATTGCTTTGAATATGATCACGAAATAAATTACGATTTTCAACATGAAGTTGTTTTCCAATATATATTGGATAAGAATTTGTTTTCAATGGAACATCTATTTTATGTTTTACAGCATAATTTTTACGAGTGTTGCTCCATAATGTATTTGATTTCACATAAAATGTGTTTACAGAATTACATAAAAATCCTAAACCCAAATAAAAACCACATTTAAAATACATTTTCATTTTATAGTATAATCCTAGAAATCATAAGGACTCTTCGTAACACAATTGAAGTTTAATTTTTTGTTTATCGTTTTCTTGATTCATAAACACGTAAAGAGAAAAACAATGACAACTATAATTTATCAAGTCTTCAATCAGGGTCACATACGTAGTAAGATTAATACATGGTACGTATACCATATATTGATATTTACCATCTCCTTCTTTGTATGCCTTATCAAATATATAACCTTTATACAAAGGTTGTTCACCTTTTGATTTATTGATTTCATATTGTTTGTATATCATACATTTGGATTGAATTTTGCGAATGGCTCGTGATGAAATATTGATATATTCCATGTTTTCATGAGTCGTCCATTTATCGTAAAATTGTATACTTTTATCGCTCATTTTTATGGAACATAATAAATGTAAAAACTTGATATTATTCAACAAATCAACTAGCCTCCGAATAGGAGACGAAACTTGTGTATAGATGTGAATATCTTTATGAATACTGGATTGATATACAATATTAGGATTATATGAACAATATTTGGCTGCTTTATTTTTTAGAATACAAATATGTTCATATACATGAGTGGGTATATTGGGATTCTGTTCTTCTTCTATTTTTTCTTGTTGCAACATTTTGTAAATTCCTTCCTTTTTTTCCCATAAGGCCATTGCAACATAGTGATTAAACAACAACATTAATTTGGTAATAATTTGTTTGGAATGTTTTATTTTCAAAATAGATAAAATAGATTGAAATGTTTCATTGGTTTCGAAAAAAGTGTGGTCATCATAAGAAACATTTTTTCGTATGTATGCTCTACATGTTTTGAATTCATGATTCTTTAATTCGTTATTTTCATCGTAAAACAAATCCAATACATAACACAATTTATATTCTTTTTCCTTTAAACTACACAATGCGTCAATGAGCAAAGAAGGAAGCATCGTTCGTTTTCTATCTGGTAAATAAATGGTTGAAATACGATTGCTAAATGCTCCCCACAAATCTAAATGGTCCATAATCAAAGCAACATTTGTTATATAAATACTAATTTTGTGTTCTTTTTTATCATATGAGATCGCGTCATCATAATCATTCGATTGCGATGAATCCAATGTAAAAATATAATAATCGCTTTTATTACGATTTTCCATATTGTGTTGTGTCGCAATGGTCTTTATCAACAATTGATTGTTTTGGTGTTGTAATTTTTCCTTCACTTCTTTGTTGAATTTTTGAATCGATATATTCAATGATTTACAATACAATGCATATTCATAATAATGATTTAAGATTGTAATATTACCTAAATTTTGAGTCACTGTTCCATAAGGCCTTTCGTTATTCCAATGTTTGAATTCAAAAGTAATATATAATTTTTCAACACTTTTATCAAACTCTAATGGTTTATTATATGGAATAAGAAAAAAAGGTATTCTTTTGTCATCCGGTTTACATAAATATAAAAATTTGTTTTTTTCTTTTCCATATGTCATTGTTAAATTCAAAATACCGGGATTCATTTTATTACATTTAAAACTTGAATGATAAAGAATAAATCCGTTTTCATTATAATCAAAAACATCATTTACAAAGAGTTTTAATTGCGTTGGTGTTTGTGTAATATGATCAATAGGTTGAAATGTTTTGGTTTCAACATATTGATAAGTTTGATAATGATTGTCTTTACACGTAAATTTATACATAATTATATTGATTCTTTATGTTTATATCGTTTAATCTTCTTTTTTAATTTTTTCAATGGCCAATTCGATTTGTTCTACGACTAATTTATACAATGCTTTAATGACCTTTTCTTCGGTTTTTTCCGTAAACATTGGAACATCTACATTTGCATTTAGTTTTTGAATAAAGTCTTTTTTGAATTCTTTATCTTTCAATAAGTCTACCAATGAACCTAATAAAATATCTTTGCTTGCTGATTCCATTATACTATAACGCAATATTTTAATTCATTTTTTAAAACGCAAACTAAGTTTTAAAAAATTGATTTGCGTTTTAATTATTCTTTACGTGAATCATTAACAATATGTGCGACGAAACACACACCGTTCATCCTTTGGAAAGCGAATTCATGTTAAGTATGTTGCAACTACTTGACCAAAATGCAACATGTGGTTTATCACAATTAATTATGAAAATACCCGTATGTATAAATCAAGATGGTAATGTTAGGTCAATATCATTTGAGAAAGAACAAATTGAGAAACATATTGCTCATAATGAAAAAAATAGGGCTGGAAGAACTTGGATCATTCACCCTACAAATGGAACAAATATTTATAAAGATAATCTTCTACACGGTGATAAAGTTATAAAAGGATATCCTACTTCTATTAATATTGATATGAAAAATATGATAGAAAAATTAATAAAAAATATTCAAGTAGAATTTGAAAAATATATATGGGATTATAATGTACAAAATCATCCTAAGTATCACAAATATATAAAACTCATTCAAGAATATAAAAAAGAAACAAAAGACTTAAAAGGTGCATGTATTTTCGGAGATGAAAAATCTATGGAACAATTGATGGAAACATTATATAATAATGGAATACAAGAAGATAAAGAACAAGCACTCAAATGGGCTGAAAAATTAAAAGAACATTATCATAATGATTCGGGAAAGTTTCGTATAGCGTTTGCATGTAATATTGGAGAATGTGGATATGAAATAGATACAATAAAAGCACGTAACATATATGAAGATTTAGCACAAAGTGGAAATATAATTTGTATGTATAACGCCGGAACTTTATACAGTAGTGATAAAAATACTAAAAAAGCATTTGAATGGTTTGAAAAAGGATACATTAATAATTCTTTGGATTGTTCGGTTATGTATGCAAAATATTGTTATGAAGGAATCGGATGTAAAGTAAATAAAAAGAAAGCATTTGAAATCTATCAAAGCATATCTAAAACATTGATGAAAACGCCTGAATCACATATTGAAAATGAGGTTAGTAAAGCGTGTTATAATTATGGAATTATGCTCATGAAAGAACGAGATTGTCGTAACGGTATAAAATATATTGACTATGCTGCTAATAATGGTAATTCAGATGCACAAAATACACTTAATACTATGTATAATATTGAAGAATTCAAACACGAAGAAACAGAAGAAGAAGAAGCAGATTAGTGATAATATAATATTTAAAATAATATATTCATTGAAAATGACTTATATTTCAAACAACCCTTTATTTTTTATATTCTTATATATATACTATGGACAGCTATACTTATTATAGTTTTTATATTACATGTGCCTTTTTAGTGACTACTGGCACCATTACATTTATTGAAGCTCTTCGGACAAATATTGTTCCGATGAGACATATTTTAAATTTAGAAACATGTATTAGTATTGTGGCTGCTTATTTTTATGGTAAATTCATTTCAATGTTAGAACCTATGAAAGAAAAAATCATAAAAGGTGAGTCATCCAAAGAAATGGAATCGTTGCAAAATGAAATAAACGATACTCGTTATGTGGATTGGATGATTACCACACCGATCATGCTTCTTGTATTGGTATTAGCCTTTCAATATAATTCAGGTTTAAAAGGTATCAAATTTGGTGATTTTGTACTGATTTTATTGATGAATTACGGTATGTTAGGTACTGGATATTTAGGCGAAAGGCAAGTGATACAAAAACAATTTGCCAATGTAGTTGGATTTTTATTTTTTGCGGTTTTATATGGGTTTATGTATAATACTTATTTGCTTCAACCCAAAAACGGCAACAATTTCAATAATCAATTGTTATTTTTCGCATTCTTTATTTTATGGGCATTTTACGGCGTTTTCTATTTGATGAAAGAATCGCTAAAAAATACGGGATACAATATATTGGATTTGTTTTCAAAATGTTTTGTAGGTATTTATTTCTGGTCGTATAGTTCTAATATTTTCCGTTAAGTTAAGACAAGTATTGTTTATTCTTCTTTTTTATGAAATAAAAATAAAGAATCTTTAAATAATTGTTTTCCATAAGGACATTCATATAAAAAAGAATAAGAATAATAATATGAAATCAAATAAAGTAAGGGTTGTATTATGGTTTGTTTATTATTTGTCATATATAAATATGAAAAAATACTTTTATATTTATATAGTATATATTAAAGATGGTTCGGAAATATAAAACGAAAAGTCAAAGACAAAGACAAAGAAAAACACAAAAACGTAGAGGAAATAGAAAAAATAAGTCGCGTCAAAACAAAAAGAAAATAAATAGAACACGAAGAAGATACCGAGGTGGGACGAATATTGATTGGGATTCATATTTTGCGGACGTTCATATTGATAATGAGGATAAACAGGTATTAATGAACCAAGAAAGAATATTACAAGGAAAAGATTTATTAAATTTTATAAACAATATAAATAATGGATATATTCCAGTATTCGGGATAGATAAACCCATCATTGGGTGGGTACCATTAAATCCGGGACAAAAAGAATATATTAGTAATTTTAGTAATAGTAATAATAATAATAATAATAATAATAATAAGAATAATAAGATGGTTATAAATAATTAAGGTAAATAAGCTAAAAAGATTTCATATACTATAATACAATATGAAACCTTTTTTTACTTCACTTTTCTTGATTACTCTTTCATGGGGTACATTTGGACTGATGCCCAAGAAATTACCCAATGGAAAATCCCGCACCTTTGTTCCAAATATTGATAATCCACGCAATGATTTACAAGCGATTAGTCCGGGCACTGCATTACTCATTTCTAAAAATTGGATGCAAAATATATTGTTGGATGTCATGACACAACGACGAACCAAAAAAATATCAAGTGGTTATGAGTTTGTATATGACGATTTGCATATTATGTCGGGTATTCAAGAATTACAAAAGGATATAGAAGAAAGTCAAAAAAAATCAAATCAATTATGGACAGACATGTTGAATGTAAAAGACAATCATGCAACGTCTTTCATTTATTTAGCTTGGAAACCTAAAAATTTACAAGGAATCGACGAAGTGCTCTTTGTGGTTGTTGCCGAAATCATTCAAAAAAAACAAGATGAAGAACAATATGTAAATTATGTATTACAAATAAAAAACGTCATACAATCCCCTTTTTGGGATGAAGAACAAATTCCTAGTATTTACTTAAAACATTCACTTGTGGACCAAAATAAACATACCAATGCAACCGATTTGTCTTTTGATTATTTATACGAAACCAATTTGAGATACAAATTAGCATGGGATGTATGGTTTCGCGAGATTACTTCGTAGCTCTTCGTTTCACTTCATTGTCAAAATCTGCTTTGGTTAATTTATACCCCCAATGCTGTAAAACTTGGCGAATTTTAGGACTAATGGTTTCGTCATTCCATTTTCCTTTTTTTTTCAAAATTTGAGTTACTAAAAAACGCATAAAACGTCCTTTTGGTCCTGCTAATGCTTTCCATCGATTAATTTGACGTTCGTCATCATCGCTTCTTTTTCCCATATAATAATCACAATACCAATGAAGCCATCCATAAGGATTTTGTGGTTGAATCCATTGTTTAGATTCCCAAAATTCCAGTGATGTTCCAACTTTTACATTATATTTATTGATGGATTTATCATACACACTTTTAGATAAATGGTTTTCCGGAATACCTTTCCACCATGATTTTGGATATGTTTTATGTACATTTTTCAAATGTTTCTTTACAACACTAGAATAAATAGGTCTCCAATAGGTTCCGCCGAAACTTCCTAATTGAAATATTTCTCGAGGACTTAAATTCGGCTTAAAGTCAGATGGTTGAGTTCCTCCTTTTTGAGTTTTATTTGGTTTAAAACGATATACACGACCTTTTGTATATTTTTCTTTTTGTGCTCGTTTGATTTCTTTTTTGCTTAATTCACCATGAGTGATCGGTGTTTTTTTCGTAATTCGTTTACTTGGGCGATAAATATCATGTTTATATTGATATCCAATTGTACCACGCTGATTCACCCATTTTTCATCAAACCATCGTTTTAATCCTTTTTTTTTTGTATATTTTCCCAAATAAGGATTTTTAGATCCATATTTTTTTTGAAATTTTTTTTTATATTCTTTTACAATCAATCCACTACGATACGCACTATGTTTTGGGATTTTTTTATATACTCTTTTTTTGATTGTATCATATAATATTTGATCCACTGGAATGGGCATATATTATATAATAGGATAATTATTTATACACAATATTGTTCTAACACGAGACTAATGCGATATGTATTACTATTATCTAAATCATAAAAACTTTCTACACCATGATAAAGTTTACCATTGAATTCAACCATTTTTCCTATACTTGGTGTTATATTGCCAACATTTATCCAATTTCCATACTTTATTAATTGTAACTTTCCGTTTTTCATATGTTTAGGTTGTGCAATGTATGTAACACTTACACATTCAGGTACAATATCATGGCTAAAATAACTTTCGTCTATTTCATTTAAGGATAAGGTTGAATCATAATGATAAGCAATACTCATTTTCTTTTTTTTACTTGGTGGAATGGCTAATATATTAAAGATAAAATGATTGGCATATGGTTTCTTTATTTTTTTATAATATGGATATAAAAATTCTAAATTCTTAGATTGAAATGCGTTATAATCATTTTTATCTGTAAATTCAATCAAAATACCTTTTGTATTTTTAAAAGAATCATTCAATGGATTATCTTCAAAATAAATATTATTTACAATTTTTTGTTTAAATGTATAACATGTTTCTTTGGATATAAAATCATCATATTCTTTATAATTATGCTTAAAATAATTTTTATTTCTATAATAATAATTTTCTGTTACGATAAAACTTATAAAATACAATATGAAAATAATCAATAAAACACAAATCATTTTTATATGTTGCCTCTTTTTAATCATATATACATTTTACACTTTATTTTATTATACATTAATTTGCTTCATGAATTTCATTTTTATATTCCACTTTTATTGTGTCCGGTATCATATTTCGATTGTTGTATAACATAATAAGTATTTCTTCTTTGACATTATTCAATACATGATTTTCATCTCGATTATTTAAATATCGCTGAAAGGAATGAATAATATCAGGATGTTTATCTTTGTATTCGTCATACCATGTTTCTAATACCATTTCATTGTGATCATATAAATGATTTACTTGGTCCTTTTTATTTTGAATTTGCCATTCGTTATCTTTATAAATCATCACATATTTGCCTTTGATATTTGATAAAAAAATATTCATGTTTTCGGGTTTGTTTGGATTAAAGTGTACTTTTTCAATTAATGTTTTGACACATTTATTACAATTTTGAATACATGCCATATAATCATTATGAGTTAAATGACTATAATCCGTATCCGAGTGGTTCAATAACTGAATATTGATAGTATTATGATTATTTACGGTACCATTATTAATATTTTGTATTTGTAATTTATTAGCTAATTTATCAATTTGTTTTTGCATTTTTTCCATTTGTTTGTCTTTGTCTTTGATAAGTTGAATCAATGCATTATCTGTTGCATTCATTTTCTTTTCTTTTTCATTAAACAATCTTGCCAATTCTTTTAAATCTTCATCTTTATTTTGCTTACACGAATATTTAATGTGCCTAGACAGCGATGTATGATGCTGTAAAATTTTTTTACAATATTTACATTCGTACACCTTTTTTGGTTTGGTTTTTTTTTCTGGAAAATCGTCATTAGAGCTACAGAATGCTACATTTGGGCTACAGAATGCTACATTTGAGCTACAGTTTTGATGCTTCTTTGTTTTGAGATGATTCGTATAATGTGTTTTAATCATGGTTGAAAACTGACAGCATTTACATGTATATAATGGCATATATATATACAATATATGAAAATAATTAAATTATATTTTATATATAAAATATAACTTTCTTATATTTTATATAACTTTCTTATATTTTTTTAAAACTCTTGAAATTATTTTTATAAATAGTACCATAATAATGTGAGAATAGTTTATTTAACTTTGTTATAATTCGCACTGAAATATAAGAAAGTTATATAAAATGTAGCATTTTTTATATTTTTTCATTTTTTTTTTTGGAGGGGGGGAGTTTTTTATTTTTGAATGGATGAAAAATTTTAAAAAAATATTTTTTATTTTTTATTTTTTTAAAACTATAATTTTGAATGCATTTTTTTGTAAAAATATTGCATGATTTTTTTTCTATTTTCTTTGGACTGATTCTTTTTATCACTATATTTTCCAAACGTCAAATGCGTTTGTTCTCCACCCATTATCAGTTTTTCAAAATCATGATAGGATATAGATGACATATTTGAAATACATTGTGTGTTTAAATTTATGGGAAGTGATTTCACCTTTCTCATATATTTATAATAAAAGATTAAATTATTTTATAATGCATTCAAATCGGCAGGTAATTCTTTTATTTCAGTATGGTAATATTTTTCAATATCTACTGCTTTTGAAATGTCTCGTGGTGTAATAAAATTAATTGCTACTCCTTTTCTTCCAAATCTTCCAGAACGTCCAATGCGATGAATATAATTTTCTCTTTGACTTGGTAATTCATAATTAATAACTAGTGAAATTTGTTGTATATCAATACCTCGCGCAAGCAAATCTGTTGAAATCAATATACGAGTTGAACCATTATAAAAATCATTCATAATTGTTTTACGCTTATCAAAATGCATTTCTCCATGAATACATGAAACTTCATGGTCCAAATTTGTCAATTGTTGTGAAAGCCATTCCACTTTTTGCCGGGTGTTACAGTAAATAATTGCTTGGGTAATACTCATTGATTCGTATAAATCACATAATGTATTAAATTTATATTCTTCGTGATCTAATGATATATAATATTGGTGTATGCCGTCTAATGTTAATTCATCTTTTTTTACTAAAATATTCATTGGGTTATTCATAAATTTTGTAGTAGAATCTAAAATATCCAAGGGCAAAGTTGCGCTAAACAAACAAATTTGAACATTCTCATCAATATGACGTAATAATAGTTTGATTTGGTCTAAAAATCCACGATCCAGCATATCGTCAGCTTCATCTATAATAAACATTTTTAACATATCAAAATGTAAAACACCACGATTTATCATATCATATATTCTTCCGGGTGTACCAACTATAATTTGTTTCCCCTTTTTTAATTCATTTACACAAGTTTTTAGATTTGTTCCACCAATACATGCATAAGAAGTGATATCCATGTATTTTCCAATTTCTTGAATAACTTTATTTGTTTGCATTGAAAGTTCTCGCGTTGGAGATAAAATTAATATTTGTGGTTTATTATGTTGTATATCCACATTTTGTAGAGCACCAATAGTAAAAGTACCTGTTTTTCCTGTTCCACTTTGAGCTTGTGCAACTAAATCATACCCTTTTATCATAGGTAAAATTGCTTTTTTTTGAATAGAAGACGGTGTTTCAAATCCATATGAAAAAATACCGCGTAAAATTTCGTCTTTTAAATTCATATCATCAAATGTTTCGACTTCCATAGTATCACTATTTGTTTCGTTTTGCATTTCATAATATTCATTATATGTATTTACATTGTTTTATTAATTAAATTATTTCGATTCGAAAAAAAATAAAAACCAAATGATTGCAACCAATCCACTAAAAAATCCTTTACTTTTTCGTAGTTCTTTTGGGTTTAATCCGAATCCTTGTTTATTTTTATATTTCAAAAAATAAAAGAAAAAACTACAACAATACATTAAAATAACGGTTTTGCTAATTAAATTCCAACCGCTATATCTATCTAATTTTACTAAATTATAAGACCATACACCTCTTAACGCATAATTAATATAAATGGCACACAAACAAGTCAATATAAATATAAAACAATGAGTCGTTTCTTTAAAGGTGTAATCTTTTATATACATAAATTCTCCAAAGACTAAAAAGATAATCATAAAATGAGAAAAAAAGTTATAAAAGGGTAGTTGATGTAGTTCTAGTTTTTGACGTGGAAATAATAAATAAAAGTATAATACGCTAATGGTTAATGCCAATGGGGCAATCATTTTGAAAAATTTTTCCGATTTTACATTTATAAATGCTAGAAAAAAATAAAAAAACAACAAAATGATGGTATGATGAGTTATTTGAGAAAAATACCAACATAATTTATCGATTACTGTATTATCGTGAATAGGTGTTCCATAATATTCTCCTGCATTTGGAAAAAAATCCGCATAATTTTCATTGGTATGTAATGCTGACATAAAACTTAGTATTATAGTTACAAATAGGAAAGCAGTACTAATAAAATAAAATGGGGTACGCTCATTTATAAATGTATTTTTCACGGTATTTTCCACATTTTTTGTTATATTTTTAGTTAAATTTCTGATTATTAATGCAGAGTTTTGATACATTTATACTGTTTTTTGTTTTTTTATTATATTGTTTTTCCCCCATTCTATAAATTGATTACACATTGTGGAATAATGAATAATATCTAAAATACTTGTTTTGTTTTCTTCATTTTCTACATATACAATCCATTGATTTGGTACATATATAATTGTATTTTCTGATGCAATCATTGAAAGAAAAGATTTATGATTCTGTATATAATCAACTTTGGAAGAAACGTCGCATATTGTATCTTTTTGAACAAAATGTTCTTTGAATTTTGGATGAATAAATGTGACCTTTACTTGACCACTTTTTACAATATAAAAGTTAATACTACATGTATCCATCAATAATGGTAATGATTTCTTTTTATGAATATAGTATATATCATGAGTAGCTTTGAAACGAGTACGAGGTTCTAACAATGAAATTTCATCATATGATTTCTTATATTGTTCATAATGATGTTTTTTCTTATCTACTTTTTCAAGTATTGATTTAGAATAAGGTTCATTTAAATGTTTTCCATTAAAATAAAAAGGCAACTTTAAATACATTTCATTTTGTAAATTTTGTCGTGTCATTTCTTTATCAAAAAAATAAAGTTCATTGCTTTTATTGACTTTGATTTCTACATAAAATAAAAAATAAATGATACATAATAATAAAATGAAAGTAATTTCAACCCACATGTTTATTTATGAATAATCAATATTATATCCTTTTTTTTTGAACTTACATAACAACATTTTGTATTTCATCTTCATTATCAAATTCGCTAAAATCAGCACAATCATCTTCATCGTCATTTATTTTAGGAGCAATATAGTACTGTATTTTAAACATTACTTCTTCAATGGTGACAAAGAATGGAGCATTTGATTGAATTTTCAATTTAATTTCTTTGAATACATTATTTGATTTTGTCAAATAATACAAATATTTTAAAGAAACCCGTGTTTTCATTTGAAGGTCATCTTCTATAATCAGTTCGTCCAATATTTCATACGGTATTTTCAAGGTGTAATGTCCTTCGTCGCCATTTGATTTCATAAATATATTATCTTGATAACAAATAAATTCCATTGAATCACCAAATAACATCATTTCAGATATATATTTATCAAATGCTTTGGTTGACATTTGAAATTCTACACTACCTTCAATATTTTGGGAATCTAATATATCTTTTTCAATTTCCACCAATGGTAATTCAAATATTTTTTCAGTTTTGTTTTCATATTCGAATGTAACACATAGTTTTTCTTGGGCCAATTCAAAAATCATTCGCGTATTTGGTATATATAATTGCATAATCTTTACCATAATATTGGATAAGAATGAAAAGGTTACGCCATTGCTTTCATAAGATTCAAACCACCATTTTTCTATATTAATATTCAACAAACATACATGACTATCATCCATAATTTGGATAAATAAATCCTTTTCTCTACTACATATTGTAGTATATGAATTTAAATATTTTATGATTTTAAAAATTTCGATCCATTTTTGACAATGTTCTTGTAGCACAATAGAGAACTTCATTTAGATAATATAGATATGTATACGTATAGTATCTAAATCAATTTTTTCATAAGTTTATACATTTATTCAACAGCATCATTTACTTCAGAATTTTCAACAATATCATTTTGATTTTCTTCTGGTTCTACAACTTCTTCGGTTGTAAGTGTATTTGTTACAGAAGCAGCTTCGGCTAATTGTTCGTTCACATCAGTTGTAGATAAATTCATTTTTCTACGAAGATCTTGGCACATATTACTTGTATCCATTGTAAATGTTTGTACTTTAATAATGTGCTTTTTGATTTCATTCATTTGTTGTTCAATCGCAGACACTTTTTCTTTAAAAAAGGCAATAGAATTATCATCCATGCTCATATTATTTATTTTTTTATACATTTCTTGACTTTGATGATTCATAGTACTTTCAAGATTACCAATATTATCTTGTAAATCGGTAATCATTTTATTATGTTTTAACAAAAGTTCCATGGGATTTTTGGATAGTGGTTTTACATTCGTCGTACTAGGTTGTTGATTTATATGGGTTGATACAGGTGGAGGAAGTGGTGGTTGATTCCTACGAGCTTCATCTGGGTTTGCTCTTCGACGACGCGCGGATGCCAATGCTCGGCTACCACTCATATTATAGTGGAACTATGATACTCTTTTTAAATACAATTTTAACTTATTCATTTTTTCATCATTTTTTCATAATAAGGAATATTTGTTAAAAAATTAAATTCCCCACTATTTTTAACAACTTCGCCACCATCAATTCTAACAATTTCGCCATGAATATAATCTGCTTTATCGCTTGTCAAATACATGGCCAATTCAGATATTTCATCTTGACTACACATTCTTCGTCTAGGATTTACGTAATTGTTATAATATTTGAAAATATGAAAAGGATCTAACTTACTTGCTCCTCCGGAAGCAGCAATTGGACCAGGAGCGATTCCAACCATTCTAATATTATATTGACTCCATTCTACGGTTAATCCTTTCATTAAATTATCAACACCCGCCTTTGCAACAGAAGAAGGGATGACTAATGCCGAACCTGTTTCGGAATAAGTGGTTGATATATTTAGAAATATACCAGGTCTTTTTTTATCAATTAGCTGTTTTCCAAATAAATGATATATATTGAAAGTTCCATTTAAAACAATGTCAATTACGCGATTCCACCCATTTGGCGTTAGTTTGTTAAATGGACATAAAAAATTACCAGCTGCATTATTGATAATAATGTCTGGGTAAATACGTTGAGTAGACATTTCTTTTTGAATCATTTTAATTTCTTGATAGTTTGAAACATCGGCGGAAAAATACATATGTTTGTTCGTATTTTGTTGGCAAAGTTCTTTTTGAAGTGTTTCCATTTTGGGAATGCTTCTAGATATATTAATAATTCGTCCACCTTCTTTGGCATAATGAAGAGCAATGTTTCTTCCAAGTCCGGAACTTGCCCCAGTAATTAATATATTTTTATGTTTGTACATGTTAAAATTATCTATATTTATATTTAAGTTGATTCTATTGTGTCATTTTCATTTTAATTGGCGCATGATAAGTATAATCATGAATGAGAAAATCATCCAAAACATAATCGTTGATATTTTCTCGTTTTTCACGAATACTCATAGTTGGAAATGTATGTGGTTTACGAGTGATTTGTTCCATCAATGCCTCTTTGTGATCTTGATATATATGAGCATTACCCAAATAATAAATAAATTCATACGGTATTAAATCACAATGTTTTGCTACTAAAATCGTAAATGCGGCATAAGACATAATGTTAAATGGAACACCCAATCCTACATCACCACTACGTTGATAAAGACTACATGATAGTTTATTTCCATTTGTCACGTGAAATTGAAACAATACATGACATGGTGGAAGTGCCATTTCATTCATTTGACATGGATTCCATGCACTAATAACATGACGACGAGAACTGCGTGTTTCTGGATTTTTTAAATCATTCAATACTTGTTGTAATTGATCATACCCTTTTCCATTGTAATTTTCATGACAAGAATGATACGCAGCATTAAAATGCCTCCATTGATGACCATATACAGGTCCTAAATCATCTTCTTCATATGGTAAATTACGAGATTCTAAAAACGATTTTGTTCCATTTAAATCCCAAATATGAACATTTTGGTCCTTTAAAATTTTATTATTTGTTTTTCCTTGAATAAACCATAATAACTCTTTCAAGCATGTTTTTACCGCTACTTTTTTTGTTGTTAAAATAGGTATTTGTTCATTTTCTAATGAAAAATACATTGCACTCCCTATTGCGCAAAATGTATTTCCATTGCGTCCGTTTTCAGTTGAACCATTCTCTAACAAATTACGAATTAAATCTAAATATTGTTCTTCTTCATGATTGTATATTTTTTGAACCATATTTTTCAACATTTTTATATGTTAGATTAAAAAATTATATTTAACTGATAATTTTATTTCTTTTCTTTTATTATACTAATGAACAATACAGCTGATTCAGATAATTATGTTGGAGGAACAATCATAGAAGATGGAATTTCAAAGGGTTCTTCTTTTTTTGATTATATAACATCATTTAGTTCAAAAGAGAAATCCCAATTATATAATCTCATGCAATATGGCGGATTAGTCATTATTCCCATTTTGATTGTTTTAAAATTAATGAAACAATATATTCCACCAAGTGATCCTTTTAAATCTTCAAGTAATCTGATTATTGAAGTTGTTCTTCAATTGATTGTTATAATTGTTGCTTTTTTCTTTATTCATAAATTAGTACTTTATGTACCTACTTATTCCAAAGTGGACTACGAACATATTAATTTATTATCAGGAATTCTTCCTTTATTTTTCTTAATGTTTACATTAGATACAAATATAAGTGAAAAATTAAATGTATTATTTGAACGTCTTTTAGCAATTGTTGGATTAAAGAAAGAAGGAATGGACGTAAATGAAAGCAGTGAATCTACAAATGGAGATGTACCATCGCATCCTCAATTAACACAACCAACTATTAATCAATGTGGTACAAATACAATGATGGCTCCTCCTTCTATGGAGAATCGGTTGATTGATGGACATCCAACAAATCGTGGTGTTGACCCAATGTTAACATCTCAAATGATGCCTCAAAATGGAAGCGACATGATAATGCAAGATGAACCTCTTGCGGCCAATTCTGTATTTGGCGGCGGAAGCACTTTCTTTTAAAATGGAAACATATAAATATATACCAATATGTTATATATTTATGGAAAATATTCATTTAGATCTTTCTATTGAGGAAATTATTAAAGAATTGGATGATAAAAATTTATTATATTTAACAACAAGTAAAATACAAGAATTGAAAAACAATATATTACAAAAACTATATTTAACTCGCGAAGAATTGCTTCACTATCATAAAGTATTAAAAGAATATAGATATGTAGATGAAATTGATGAAATAAAAATTGGTGGTTATATACGATGGTTTAATTTAAAAAAAATGGATTCTATGAAACTAACAAATGGTGGATTTATTATTGACTTAAAACAGCATAATGAAAATATACATATTATTTGTAAAAATAGTATGAATCGAGTATTTAACATGATATTGAATGAGTGTATTGTATTCCAAAAAATGAATCAACAAGAAAAAATATTAATTAAAATTATTGATTATGCTTCAAAATAAAGTATTGGAGAACGGGCTCGGGTTTGTTTTAGAATAAAACCATGATATTTTTTGGTTTTATTTTGTTTTCTTTTTTTCTGATAAGATATAATTCGTTTTTTATTTAATATAGTTAATATTTTTTTATAGGTTTGTGTTAAATCACAATTGGATACACATGTATGTTCAATGATAATTCGGTTTGCTCTTTTTTTTATTTTGTAAATCGTACTTGGGATTATTTTATTGTAAATTTGAAGTGTAGATTTTAATTCATTTATTCCAAGATTTTTCATAAATCTATTAATATATACAAATATTAATTTATAATGAAAAAAACAATAATTATTGATTTTGATCATACTATTGGTTTTTTTGATCAAATCGTATTTTTAATCAATATTATTGAAAAAAAATATGATATATTGCTTGATGACGAGAAGATGAATATATTATTTGAAAAGTATCCCAAAATATTTCGTCCAAAATTATATGAAATTATTCATCATATTTTACATTATAAAAACAACGATTATATTACTTTTTTCATTTTATATACTAAAAATATTCAACCTCGATTTGTAGAATCAGTGATTCTATTTTTAGAAACAAAAATAGACAAGTCACATATGTTTGATTTTAAGATATTTGAAAAATCTCAAGATAAAAATATATATTCAATTATACAAACCATTGAATGTGAAGATATAAATGAACATTGTTTTTGTGTTATAGACAATCGTATGTATAATTATCATGGTGATGTAAAATATATTAAATGTGAAGACTATGTATATTTTTATTCTATACAAGAGTTAATTGACTCTTTTCCATATGATACGTTTACTAAAATAAACAAGCCTTTACTTTTACGTTATTTAAAAATAAAAAAATTTAAGAAAAAGAAAAAAAATACATTACATCAATCCATTTATGAAGTAAATTCATCCTTCATTATCCATTCCATTCGTGATTTTATTTTCAGTTCTAGTATATAACTTTAATGTACGGGCGCTAGCATCATGTGCTTGTTCTATGAAACGAGGCATCCAAAAATACGGTATGAGTGTTTCACATTGTTTTGGAAAATATGAATCAAATATAGTTCTATAATATTTCTGTTCTTTTGTAACAGGACTATTATATTCCCAATGAGTCGTGGTTGTATTTTCCACATTTTTTATATGATCATGTTCTTGAATAATTTCATACCAAGATTTATCTACGTTACTTATACCATCACTAAATGCTTCTTTTTGTCTCCAAAGAATATCATGAGGCAATAAATTAGGCTCATATATTTCAATCGATTTACGAATAAAATATTTTTCACAATTTTGTTCTTGATTATGATTTCGGTATTCTATTGGAATACTCAAATAAAATCGTGTTAATTCTTTGTCTAAAAATGGTGTACGCGGTTCCAAACCATGACTTGAAATCGATTTATCAGAACGAAGAACATCAAAGCGATGAATGTCTTTTAACAATCGACGTGTTTCTTCGTCAAACATTTCGTCATTTGGACATGCATTAAAATATAAATATCCACCAGCTAGTTCATCTGAACCATCTCCATTAAATATGACTTTTGAATCACTATGTTGTGAAATATATTTACCAATATTCCAATTTCCAACGCTTGCGCGAACGGTAGTTGTATCATAACTTTCAATATCTTTAATGACATGGGGTATAGATTCAATCATTTCATCATGTGTCATAATGATTTCATGATGGGTTGAATTAATATGAGACGCGACTTGCTTTGCATATTTAAAATCTTCGGCACCTGATAATCCAATGCTATATGTTTCTAATACATAACCGGTTTTTTCAAAATACATTTTACGAACAAGTGAACTAATAATACTACTATCTAAACCACCAGAAAGTAAACAAGCAATATTTCTTTCACAATTTTGAACCCGTTTATATACGGCATTTTTTAATAGTGAAACAAAAGTATACATATAATATTCGATTGTGTTATGAAATGATATTAACGGTAAATAAGAAATATTAAAGAAATATTTTTCTCGGTGAACCATATTCCAACTATATTGAGTAGGAGTCTTTTGAAAAATCGTATAACTACCAGGTTGATATGCTTGAATATGATGTATAGTATTAAAGGTTAAACATTCAAGATCCGATGAAAAGCCAATTATTCCATCTTCATAATAACATTCATATAATGGCCGGACACCATATGGATCTCGTGCGATCATCACTTGATTTGTGGTTTCATCATATAATATAAAAGAAAATACTCCATCTAACATTGACACACATTGAGGTCCATTTCGTTCATATAAACTCATAATGACTTCACAATCACTATTTGTTTTAGGAATTATATTTTGTTTTTCATATAGTGTTTTATAATTATAAATTTCTCCATTACAAATAAGATGTTTATTATTTTCCACAATTGGTTGATTACTGATTTCATCTAAACCATTAATGGCAAGTCTATGAAACCCAATATATAGAGTATAGTTTTCTTTTTTTATTTTTTTTAATATTGAAAATTCGGGACCACGTTTTTTACCTTTCATAAAATACTCATTTACGACATCATATGATAACGTATCATTTGGACACAATAACGCAAAAATTCCACACATCTTTATTTAAGCTATTGTTTATTTTTTAATTTATTTTATTATATATAGTAATTACAATGAATCATAGTGTTTGTAATATAGAATATGATAATGAATTAAATAAGAGACTGAATACACGTTTCTTTCCGTCCCAAGAATTACAACCAAACTTTGATCCTCGTCCTGTTCCTACTCAATATACTCATTTTATGATACATAATCCTATAAATCAATATAAAGAACAATTACGTACTTATCCCGAATTTAAAACGAGTCAAGTGTTTTATCCTGGAAACGCCAAAGGTCCAATTCAAGCCGCATTACAAAATGTAGATATTGAATCATTATTAGGAAATAGATTTATGGCGTTACAAAAAAATGACCAAGCTTTTTTCATACCATCGATGCATTCGAGTTTATACAATCATGTGGATGGGTTAAAATCAAAACCAACTGGCGTAGAAGCTAATTTATTGCCAACGAGTTTAGTTAAAAATGTAGATAAATGTAATTTAGCACCTAAAACGTTCAATAATTCAACGCGTCATAATTTAAAAAATTTATAATATTATATTCATCATACATTATATTTAAAGAATGTTAAGAAATATGTATAAATGTTATATGAATATTTAATTAATTCGAAAAATAATCATATTATACAAGATATTTCTTTTTGTGAATTAGAAACATTTATGAAGGAAAATAAGCCATATATTATGGAAATGGTATACGATTTTATGAATCATTCTAATGAATCACAAAATGAAATATATACAAAAAGTTATTCCCGTTTTTTGTCTTTTATTTATGAATTGAAGCAAATGAAATCAAATCAACATTTTACGTTTCATTATATAGATGATATTTCAGATTCATGGGACATTTCAAATGATATTACATATTACAAATGTTGTAATCTACAAAAAAAAGACACAAAGACAAAAACAATTGAACACATTTTTAAATTAAACGAATGTTAAAATAATTTTAATATATATATGCATATATTGGATAATATATTAAAAAAGGGTAAACGAAGAACAAAAAAAAAAATTCAAAAATTCAATTCTTTAAAATGTCATCCAAAACATTTCACAAGTAAAAATATTAAAAGAATAAAAAAATCATGTTTAAATGACAAAATATTGAATTATATGAAAATAATATGGAACAAGCGACATCCTGATAATAAAATTATATCAAAACAACCAAAAGAAATTTGGGATAAAATGAATCATAATATGAATGGTTCATGTAGCAATGAATTATGTTGGATAGAAAATACGATTCAAGATACAAGAATGAAGAATAATTTAAAAAAGAAATTATTTGCTCCTTTTGCTCCAAAAAGCTGGAAAAAAAACAAAGACGAATGGCTTAGTAGCACGGATTTATTAAACGTAATGAAGCAATACGAGGATAGTTATGATCATTTTAAATTTTTTGGTCCTTCTCCAATTGATTTTAATTCCGTTGAATACAATAATGAATGTGTATGGCCAGAAATATGTAATATTGATATACGTAAATTACTCAAACAACATAAAACAAAACTTGGTTTTATTTTCAATACAGACAAACATTATCAAGATGGTTCTCATTGGATTTCATTATTTGTAGATTTAGACAAACATATGATTTTTTTCTTTGATTCAAATGGAACTAAAGAACCAAAAGAGATTAAAACATTTAAAAAAGAATTACAAGAACAGTGTTTATCTAAATGTGGGTTAAATATGAAATTAGATTCTAATTATCCATTTGAACATCAGTATAAAGATGGTCAATGTGGAATGTATTGTCTTTATTTTATCATTTCTCTTTTGAAAAAAAGTCACAATTTTGAGTATTTTAAAAAAAAACGAATTCCCGATAAACAAGTTGAAAAATTAAGAAAGATTTATTATAATCAAACTTAAATACTTTTTATTTATCTATTTAAACATATGAACCTTTCCGAACAATATGATAATCCTCTTACGCGTTTTAAAAAAGATTTATGGTCGTTATGTTTATCTATGAAAGTATTTGACCATATCCAAGAAGATAAAGTAGAACAAGCAAAGCAATCATTTGAAAATATTGTAACAAATTATCAAACTCAAATTTTACAACAAGATAAACAAGAAAATGATAATATGTTAAAACAAACATTATTAACAAAAATAAAAGATGAACTTGAACCTTTGAAACAATTATCCCGAGATTCGATTCAACAAAATAAAAAAAATGAATTTGATACAAAATTAGAACAAAAACAAAATGAATTTAATAACATGATGCAAAAGGATATTCCGGAAACTCCACAATTTGGAGATGGCGAATTGGACGAACCAATTGGATCTGAAAATTTAGATGCAATGATTCAAAAGCAAATGAAAGAACGCGAAAATGTACTGACTTTACAACAACCGGAAAATCAAATTATTGCGAATCAATCATTCGTTGCTCCCCCAGTGCAACAACAACCTTCGGTTGAACGGATTGAACAGCAACTGAATCAATTGAATGAGAATCTCAAAATGCAATCTTCTATTTTACAAAAAATTATACAATCGCAAATTGCGATTTTGAATAAAATAAAATAATATATATAATAACAATGAGTAAAATAAAAAAGTTATGTATTATACTTTTAGGTGTATTTATTCTTTTACCTATTCTTTTAATGTTTTTTAATAGAACTCTTCAAGAAGGAATGACGACAGAAGAATACGTAGTTGAAGTAATGCAACAGGCAGAAAATTCGGCATCTGAAAAAATATCTGGGCAGGTAAATATAAATCAAGAAGAGGCATTAGAACTTGCACGTAATGTATCAAGTATGGTATTTGGAACAAAATCAAACGGATTATCAAACGTAAATATATCTAGAACCGTTGCAGCATCAACCGCTTCTATTGTAGCAGATAAAGCAGTAGATAAATATATTGAAACTTCAAATTATTCTGAATCTAGACAATATGGTATTGATATTACAGAAGATATATGGAATCAAGAAATAACGAAACAAGCATCTCAAAGTATAGAAGAAAAACAAAAAATCATTCAAGAACCGTCAATACCAATGGATTTATCTGATATTGATACATCAACATTTACGTCAGAATACATAACAGCATTGAATGAATTTAAAGCAGCATATGATAATGTAAGTAAATTACAACTATATAGTTATCAAAATCTAAATCAAAATGTTGAAAATTTAGGAATGTTTGATATTAAAATCTTGTTGAATTTATCAGGAGAACAAGCATGGAATAAACCAACCATAGAATCATTACAAACTGCCACGGATACTATAAACACAGCAATAACAAACTATATAGATACAGATATAAATGACAAAATTTCTGCTATGTCGCTATTGTTTGAATTATTCATTCTTTTTGGTATGATTACACGCGAAGATTTATTATCACAAAACAATGACGCTATTCAAAACGCTATGCAAATTTCGTTGAAAAGTACGATACCTCAGTGTAAAAATTACATGACACAATCGGTAGGGGGAGATACAACTGCATTCCCATCAGATTCTTGTTTGGCAGAATTACAATCAACCACCGAACAAGCAACCACTGAACAAGCAACCACCGAACAAGCAACCACCGAACAAGCAACCACTGAACAAGCAAATAATAATTTTAAATGTGTAGCCGATAATGGTGCTAATATAGGAGAGCCATTGTGTTGTGGTCAACAAGGTGTTGTACAAAATACTAAATATAATTGTCCAGCAGAATATCCAAAATGTTTTGGTTATGTATGTGGAGAATCATGGGGACAATGTACAAAAAATACAAATTAGACTAACTAATATATATTATTATATTTTAGTAATATATAATAATACATGAACAAAACAAAAATTAAAAATATATTTATTATTATTTTATGTATATTTATTCTTCTACCTTTTGTTTTAGGTATTTTACAGGTACCTGTTCATGAAGGTTATACAGGTTCAGCCGTAGCAACAGGTTCAGCCGCAGCAACAGGTTCAGCCGCAGCAACAGGTTCAGCCGCAACAACCGGTTCAGCCGCAACAACCGATTCAGCAGCAGCAACAGGTTCAGCCGCAGCAACAACCGATTCAGCAGCCGCAACAGGTTCAGCAGCCGCACCAACAGGATCAGCCGCAACAACAGGTTCAGTGCCAACAGATACAACTTTACCCCAATCACAAACTTATGATGATATTTTGAAACAAAATGATTTTAATATAGATCGTGTAAATGTTGAAACAATAACTGGAAATTCAGGAGAATATATGTATTGCCCAGGTGGTATTATAACATGTCCAACTGGAAATCTTATTGATAAAAATGATACCAGTTATTTTGGTACAACCTATGATTTTCATTGTCAAGACGCATGTGGAAATAAAACGGACGAACATGTAACATGTAGTAATAAATTAAAAAATATGGGAAACAATTTAACATTAGGGTCAGGATGCGATGAAACTAGCGCAGACTATACCACAACTAATATAAATGGAATTGAATCATTAACTGATACAAGTGGTAATGAATATAATGGATTAAACGGATTTACTTCGCCTTATACACATATACCCATGACAATTAGTGGTGAATATGTTCTTTTTTATCAAGATAATAGTGACGCATATAATAAAATAAAAAGATGTTTTTTAAGCGAAAATATGAATTGTTGTGATACGAATAATACAAGTGCTCAACCCAGTACTACTACTGAACAACCTACGAGTGATGATATAAGCGGTGCTCAACCCACTACAACGGATACAAATATGGATAATACCTTAAAATGTGTTGCAGATAATGGAGCAAATGTAGGAGATCCATTATGTTGTGGACAAGAAGGAGTTGTACAAAATACAAATCATAATTGTCCTGCCGAGTACCCAAAATGTATGGGATATGTATGCGGGCAAACATGGGGCCACTGTAGCGCAGCACAATCATAAATCCCACGCATGTTTTGTTCCACCATTATACGCATACGCGTGACCATTATCAATAAGCCATTGGCTAAACATTTCACAATTTGTTTTGTTTGGAACATCTTTGGGCATATAAATATCAATCAACAATCTTCCATACTTATCGAAATCAAAACATTTTACACGTACAATTTTATCTTGAAAATAAGTTGAAACTATATCACGTACTTCATAACCTTTTTGTTTTTCTTTCTGATTTTTTGTTCGTAATTCAGGAGTATCCACGCCATTTATACGACAATTCCAACGATACAAATTATCCATGTATTTAAATACAATGTGTATTGTATCACCATCATAAATATATACAATTTTAGCATCATGTGTTTCTCCATTGAACGATAAAAAGGATGTATTGTCTTTTGTTGAATTAGAAAGTTGTTGAGAATGGTGATTACTTTTTGAACAAAATACTCCCATGATATAAGGATAAATATTGTTTTATATATTTTTTTCAATTTTATAAGAGTTCATAAATAAAATTGAAATCATATAGTAAATATTATTACGATTTACAACATTGACCGGATGTTGCGCTAAATACAATATTTGTTACTGTTTTAGATTTAAGAATAGAACGTTTAATCTTAGCGAAATCCATTGTGTTGACGAGACCCGCTTTTTTATTTCCCGCGCTACATGCATCAGCGTGATTTACTAAAGATTGGATTCTTGGGATGTATGGCATTATATTATATATACAGAAAAAAAACTGTTTCATGAGTTTATAAAAAAATTATTCCATGAGTCCTTGAATTATATTTTTAATTTCCGAGAGTTCGACTTGTAAATTAGATACATCAGTTTGTAAATTTGTAATTGTACTTTTGAGCGAATCATTTTCAAGTTTCAATTCTTGCGAACCCTTTATCAAATATGGAATCAATCCTAAATAAGAAAGACTTGATGGATTTTGTGAAGACCATCCATAATTACTATAATCTAAATCGTTTTGTAAATCATTATAGGATAATTCAATTTCAACTGGTGTGGGAGTTGTATCATACGCATTTCCGTTTATTTTTTCTTTTCCCAATCGTATTAAGTGCCTTAATTCGGGAGCTTGGTAATATATTTCTTGGGCGATTAATCCACTCTCTTTAAATGATATTCCTGTTTTATCTAAATTTGAATATTTATCATAGATTTGAGGATTCAATTTCATGATTGTTTCTAACGCATTTGTTATGACTATTTCATTGTCTTTTAATCGGTCATCACTATCTTGATATGATGAAGCTGTTATAGTATTAGCATCTAGATCCCCTTCAATGCTTACCTTTCTCGACGAATTTGTAAAATTTACATCATTTGTAAATTCTACAACATCATCAAATGATACGCTATTTGTAAATTCAATATCAGAATTGAACACGGGTTTAGTGTTAAATATTGTTGTCCCACTAAATGTTGATGGACATAATACAGATAGCGTGGTTGAACTAGTAAATTTAACAGTTGAACTATTAAAATATACATCATCAAAAAAATTAGCAATATTATGTACATTTATATTCAAACATCTTATATCTGCGTAAAATATAGCATTACCGGTTACAAATAACTCACCTAATAAGTTTAAATATGGGTGAACACCGCCCCGACATTCTAACGCATTTGCGACATCAAAACTCCCCCCATTTATATTTAATGTACTTTCAATAGTTGTTTCTCCCATTAAAGTTGAAGTTCCATTTACGGTTAAATTATTGCTAACATCAAAATCTTCACTAAATACAATGGCTTTATCTAATATAATATTGTCTCTAAAATAACAATCACCATATACATCTAAGTTTCCATGAATGAAGGTATCATTATTTATTGTTGCATTATTCGCAATTATCAAATTATTTGATAATTCTAAATTTCCTGCACTAATGTCTTGTGATACCACTAAATTACTTAATATGTCTACATTATGATAAACAAGTAAATCATTGGAAATGGATACATTTTGTAAAGTAAGATAATTAAAATCATTGATAGATAGTGTATTTGCTGTGATGTTTCCATTAATAGTTACATCACCACTAATATCTACATTTCCACATATATCTAAATTTCCACATATATCCACATTTGATTCACATGATATACCAACCACATTCATTTTTCCTCCACATGAAATATCTTCCGCGATTTCTAGCGTCGAGTTTACAACTATATAATTATTTATTTGGTCTACATTTAGATATTCTAAATTTACAGTTGTTGCTGTTAGTTCACCGCTAATTGTTACATTGCTATTTAGACATATATCTCCATTTATAATCAAATCACCATTGAAAGATGAATCACCATTTACACATAAATTACCATTTGTTGAAATATCACCTTCAATATATAAATTTTGATCACCAGTAATGTCAACATTTACATTAAATGTAGAATCATCCACATCAATTATGATATTTGTACTTTGATTAAATGATTTAACTGTTTCTAAATTGTCCCATATGGTTTGAACATCTTCTTGTAATTGTTCACCACCCTTGATATCATCCAAAGATGCTATGAAAACACTATCACTCATATTATATAAAAAAAAGATTTAAATATTATACATTGAACTATATATATTATGAAAAACGAACAAGTTGAAGAAACAATTTATAATCCATATAATGAAAATAATAAAGAAATTACACATAAAGGCGTACAAGCAATTTTGAATCAATTCAATGTTTATTATGATATTAAAAACATTGAACTGTTTCAACGAGCATTTATACATCGTTCTTATGTCAATCCACCAAAATTAAATGACGATGTTATTATGGCTATTCGTGCTCCAAATTGTATGGAATTGAAAACAAGTTCAAATGAGCGTTTAGAGTTTCTTGGCGACGGTATATTGGAAAATGTAACCAAATTTTATTTGTACAAACGATTTCCAAATGAAGATGAAGGATTTATGACCGAAAAAAAAATAGCTTTGGTTAAAAATGATCATATTGGAAAATTAGCTTTTAAAATGGGTTTACAAAAATGGTATATTTTATCTAAAAATGCCGAAGAGAAAAAAATACGTCATAATTTTAAAAAATTAGGTTGTTTATTTGAAGCTTTTTTAGGAGCTTTGTTTTTGGATGCAAATAATATTCAGGTTGAAGATACAGTTGGTTTTTTTAATTCTTATTTTAAATGTGGCATAGGATTTCAAATGTGTCAAATTTTTATTGAAAGTATATTTGAAACATTAGTCGATTGGAATGAATTATTGGAAAATGATGACAATTATAAAAATATACTTCAAGTTATGATTCAAAAAGAATTTAAAACAACCCCTGACTATGTAGTACTAAATGTAGATGAAGAACAACGATATACTATGGGCGTTTACTTATGTTTGAATGATACTAAAATACATCATGTTAATATACATGATGCAGTTGATTTTAAAACAATTGGTTCTTTTGAAAACATTCAAGCACAAAACCATTCTTTTATCTATTTTAGTAAAGCAGTACATAAAATAAAGAAAAAGGCCGAACAAATTGCATGTCAAGAAGCAATTGATTTAATTCGTAGTGATGGCTAAACGATTAAAATAATATGATGTTATATTAAAACATGGAGTTTTTTAAAGAAAAGAAAGAGCCAGTTTCTTATGAAGATATAAATCGTAGTACATACAATTTTAAAATAACGGAAAAAAAAACTCTTGCTTCTTCCAATCAAGAAGACCTTTTGGATTTTATTCAAAAACTTAAATTAAATATTGATTTTGGATTGGAATCTACACATGAGAATGAAGATATACATGAATCTAACTTACACATAGGTGTTGCCAAGGATTTAAAAAAATCGATTACGTTGGTACAAATGGCACCTGAGTATAAACAAGCATTGTTAACTAATTATAGAGATATTAAAACGTATTCATTTGACGATAATGAAGCACAAGAAGAAAAAGAAATGAATGAGTTTAGGTTGCGTAAACCGCTATCCAATAGAAAAGAAAAACAACAAGAAACATTCCAAAATAGCATTGCGGCGGTAAATCACGAATCTATGCATGATGTATTAAAAACATACAAACATTATCAAGATGATACCACACATCAAATTAATCTTGGTGAAACTTATTTTTTGAATAATAAAGTAGAATTTTTAAAAAGTATTTTGAGAAAGATTGAAATGTATTTAAAAACTCGTTCTATGGACAGTTCTTCCAGTTGCGATAGTTCAGACAAAAGTGGTGGGTTTCATCCATTGATTCATCAAGATGTAGTAAAACAATATTTGAATGCAACTAGTCCATATCGAGGATTATTGTTATTTCATGGACTTGGTTCGGGTAAAACGTGTACATCAATTGGAATTATAGAAGCAATGAAACAATCGAATAAGCGGATTTTTATATTAACACCCGCGTCATTGAGGAAAAATTATCAAACGCAAATGATGTTTTGCGGTAGCGAACTTTTTCGTAAAACAGAAAATTGGGAATATGTAGAATATCCAACGGATGAAACTAAAATGGATTTTATGATTCAAGTTGAAAAATTAACAGGATTACCTCAGGCATATTTAAAAAAAAGAGATGGAGTTTTTTTAATTAAAAAAGGTTCTTTTGGTGGTGAATATGACCGTTCAGCTATCAAGGATAAGGAAAAAGAATTAGAACAACAAATTCAAATGATGATTGCAAACCGCTTTGAATTTATTAGTTATAACGGTATTAGTTTGAAGAAATGGCAAACAAAATACAAGAAAGGAAATAAACTCCATAATCCATTTCACAATAGTACAGTGATTATTGACGAAGGTCATAATTTTGTGAGTCGTATTTTTAATGCATTAAAAGTAAAAAGAACAGTGGCTTCCACCAAATTGAAGGAAACTAAAACAACCGTTTCTACTAAAATATATGATGATTTGCTTATTGCTGAAAATTGTAATGTTGTCGTGTTATCCGGAACACCGTTGATTAATTATCCCGGTGAGTTGGGTGTGTTGTTTAATATGATAAGTGGAACAGATATATTGATTGAAATTGCAATCACACATGAGAATAAAGGTATGAGAACCGAAAAGAAAATTATGGAGGCTTTGGAATCCTTGAAAATGATTGATCATGTTACATTTGAAGGACACAGTCCTAAATTAAAAGATCATAAATATGGCTTACTTAAAATATTGAAAAATCCATATGGATTTGTAAAACATGGCGAACATGGAGAAATACAATATGATTTTGAGCATGGCGCAGTATTCAATCATGAATTGAAAATACAAGTTGAAGAACATTTGAAAAAGGCTGGATATATTGTCAATCATAAATATACAAAAAATATTACATCACACAAGAGATTTCCAGACGATGAAGGAGAATTTAATCGTCAATATTTACCTAATGGTAAATTCATAAATAAAGAATTATTTCAAAATAAATTAGTGGGATATGTATCATATATTGGTGATAAACGTGAATTAATGCCAAGTGTTATTGTTCCAAATGAAGAAGATTTGGAATCAAAATTATACAAAGATTTAGAAATCTTTATAGAAGAAATTCCTATGACGCGATACGCGTTACAAGGTTATGCGTACGCACGTTCTATTGAAAAAGAAATGGATATGGCAAATCAAAAAAGTTCGAAATCCAAAGACAAACAAACAAGTTCATATCAAATTTTTTCGCGATCGGCATGTAATTTTGTATTTCCTGAAAAGATTGAGCGTCCTTACCCAAAAACAAAAGAAAAGATGAATGAAGATGATTTAGAAGATTATAATGAAAATGAAAAAGTAAATTTATCGGATGGACGATACGAATTACCTGACTCTACAAGAGAAGAACAAGTAAAAAAACAAGAAAAAAATAAAAGATACAAACAATTGATACAAAAGGCACTATCTGCGTTACAGCAAAATCCTGATAAATATTTCGAAAGCGCGGTTCCTAAATTGATCCGCGTTCCGCAAGATGAAGAAGAATCTAGTTCTTTGGTACAAAACGTTCCCAATGCGGAAACGCCATTAAGTTCATATAGTCCAAAATTTGAGCGTATATTACAAAATATTATGGATCAAGATAACCGAGGTTTACATTTACTATATAGCAATTTTAGAACGTTAGAAGGTATTGGTATATTTAAAATGGTATTAGACTATCATGGATATACAGAATTAAAAATTAAAAAGGAAAACGTCGGTCCGTCGATTCGGCATAAATTGGCATTTGACAATCCGTATTACAAACATACCGACTTTGCGTATGATTTGACATCTACAACAAGAAGGAAATTTTACGCATTGTATACTGGCAAAGAAGATGAAGAAGACAAAGAAATGATTCGTAATATTTTTAATGGTTCGTTAGATAAATTACCTCCTTCTCTTCGTGATGATATTGTAGACCGTTTTTATCATGGAAATTATGATAAAGTTGGCGGAACAAATAAAAACAACATGTATGGAGAATTGATTCAATTGTTGATTATTTCTTCTTCCGGAGCCGAAGGTATTGATTTGAAAAATGTGCGATTTGTACATATTATGGAACCATATTGGCATCCAGTAAGAATTGAACAAGTAGTAGGAAGAGCTAGGCGTATTTGTAGTCATAAAGATTTACCTCCAAGTGAACAAACTGTAAAAGTATTTATGTATTTATTGATACATAATAAAATGTTATTATCCGGTGATTATGGGTCACAATTTACAGGATTAAAACAAGTACAAGATTTTGATAGTAAATTGAAGCGGGCGATTAGTACAGATGAACGATTGTATAATATTATGATGAATAAAAAGGTTGTTATGGAAGAATTTTTATCATGTTTGAAAACAACCGCAATCGATTGTAGAGTCAATTATGAAGATAAATCCAAATGCTTTTCCTTTAAATTTAAACCTCCGCGAATCAAAGAAACCAAAAAATCAACGAAAATCAATAGAGGATTCGTTCAGACCATCAAAGGAGTAAATGCAAACAATGACATATAAAATTGAAACGTTATATGTCCTTCTGATATATTACAAAAATGAAGTCACAATGTTCACATCAAAATTGTTGCGAAAATTGTGTTATTTGTATGAATGATATAAAATCCGATGAAAATACTTGTACCTTGCCTTGTAAACATAGTTTTCATGAATCGTGTTTACAACAATATCGCGAAAATACAATTGACCCTGTTTGTCCATTGTGTCGTGCGAAATTACCACTTCGTTCATTGGAAGACGAAATGTATGATGTGGCAAGATGTTATAAGCGAATAATTAAAACTGGATATAAATCAAAGGGGCGTCATATTGTTCATTTGCGTATAACTTATAAATCATCTTCAGAAATGTTTTTAGATAATCATGTCAATATATGGTATTCGCATCGTGTTATTCAACCTAAACAAAAACAGCGTTTCAATAATAAACAAAATCATAAAAACATAAAAAAATTCAAAAATTACAAGGGAAAAATATAAGATTATACATTATAAATGATAATAATTAGTGATACATTTTTTTATACTGCTAAATTATTCATATTAAGCAATTGTTTTGCTATGCGTTCAATGAGTGGAGGCGGAACCGCATTTCCAATTTGTTTAATTTGGTCTTTTCTTGAACCGTGTATATAAAATTCTTTGGGAAATCCTTGAATTTGCTTCAATTCTTCCGGTAACAAACATCTGAGAAAATAACCATTTTTGTTTTGTAATGCCACATATAAACGAGGCTGATGATCATAGCTACAAATGATTGTTTTGCTTGGATTACGAATATCTATAATTTCACAATGAATCGGCGAATCGCGCTTTTGAAATGAAAGTAGTGTATGATGTGTTTTACCATTGTACTCTTGATTGCGTGTTTTTGCTTTTAGTTTCAAATATGGATGAACATTTTCATTGCCATTTTCAGTATTGTTTACATTTTTCAAAATACATTCTGGCGGCATTGTAATCATATCAAAATCATCATTGGTAATTGGAATTGCTCCGTCCATCGAAAATGATACAATATTTCTAAGGTTAGGCACATTATTTTTTCCATCATTTTCTGGTTCTGGAAATGTATATGTATTGTGTTCTAAGTCATTTCGAACACCAACATATACCAAACGCTTGCGCAATTGCGGAACTCCATAACGAACCACGTGGCATACCTGATGAGTAATCGTGTATCCAATCTTATTAAATTCTTGACAAATCACATCAAAATAATTTTCACCGTCACTGGTGTTTCGCGATAACAATCCATCGACATTTTCACCAATCAAATACTTGGGACGAACGAGAGAGCATACACGAGCAAATTCACGAAACAATGTATTACGAGGATCATTTGGTAGTTTTTTACCGCCATTACTAAAACCTTGACACGGATGTCCCGCAAATATCAAATCGATTTTATCCTTATATTTCAAGAATACTGAATCCGGTATTTTTTGAATATTTGTTTTATCTTTTTCTCTTTTTTGTGTTTCATCTTGAATCAATACAGAATTTGGAAAATTCGTTTGATGTGTTATAATACCTGCTTTATCAAATTCGTTAAAAGCAATTACGTCAAAACCAGCACGTTCCATTCCCAGCGTATCGCCACCCATTCCAGAAAACAGACTAATTGCGGTTGGTTTGTTCATGATATATTTGAGATATGTGTATTTATATTTCTATATTCAATTTTATTTCAAACTAGATAAAAATCACTTTGAAATAAAAATAAAAAATATGATATATATGAAAGGTTTACATGATATTTTATACGATAAATGAAGAAATATTTGCTTTAAATGTTGGCCTAGGATACACTTCAAGAATTCCACCCAAATTCTTCTTGTTTTCACCACGTGCGAATTCATCTTTGAGTTCTTCCAATTTTTGTTTAAATAGTGGAAGCCATGGCTCTGTATCTTTTAGAAATTCGCTACCATGTAGAAATAAGATTTGTGGTGGAATATTTGTTTTTTTTTTATAATTTGTACCGGTATAAAAGATAATGTAATATATATTATCGCATGGGCATGTATCATTGAAGACAATCATACATGAATCTGTTTTCTTGATTTCAATATTCAATCCAATGTTTCCCACATTACGAAAATCTTTTGATTGCTGTGAACCGGCTTCTTCGTAATGTATATGCATATTATCAAGAACATGCTTTACCAGACCAATATTATTGCGTTCCGTTTGTTGCGTATTTCCTGAATTTGTTCGCAAAGATATGATTTCTTCTTGTTTAATTTGTTTTTTAATTTCGATTTGGATTTTGAAAAATAGTTCTTGTTTCTCATTGGGTTGCATGATAATAGTGTACTTAGAGTCATTGACTCATAACTTATATTCAATTTTTTAAAAACGCTTACGTCCATATTTACAATGTTGTTTTTGTGAAAATCCTTTTGGTTTTTTACAATTAATTGATTTTTTGTATTTCATTGACCATTTTCTCGTTTTTGCTTTTTTTGTTTTATTCTTTTTTCTATATGTCGACGTTTTTTTTAATGTGTGTTTCATGTATATATATATGTATATAATATATATATGAAACGCTTGTCTTATTTATACGCCATATGTATTTTAATTCGTCTTCTAATTGTATATATAACTTATATATGCATTCGTTATCGTTGGGTAAACCCTTCTTTGTTTTCAGTGTTCTATTTTGTATTAGGTTTGTCTTTTATCTATCAATATATTTCAAAATATAGAACAATGGGTGCATTTGGTCAAACGATTTGGTGGGATTATTTACGAATTGTTCATGCTTTTATTTTTATTTATGCTAGTATTTTAATTTATTATAAAAATATGAATTTCATACCATTGTTAATAAGCGATATTTTTATTGGGTTAAGTGGGCATGTATTTCATCATTATATAAAAAAATAATATAAAACAAATGAAAGAATGATATATATTAATGAAGACCACATTGTTTACGTTGATTAGTTCACTATGTTGTAGCAACGCAATGCTATTTGTTCCTTATGTAATTAAAAATTGGTTACCGATTAAAACGGAACCAAAACTTGAAGTGCAAAGTTATTTGGGATTGTGGAATCAAGTAGCCACATCTCGTTCCAGCGCATTGCTTGGAACGGGAGTACGATTTACAAATGTTACCGCATTTTATGATATGTTAAATAATGGTGATATTGGTGTATACAATAGCGGATTTGATCAAAATAATAATTATACAAGTATCCAAGGATATTCATATATAAATGGAAACTCCCAAACAAAACGTAAATTGCGATTTGATGGAGTACCCGTTGATGGCAATTATTGGATTGTAAAATTAGGACCAATCAAAGAACAATTGTATCGTTACGCAATTGTTGCGGGGCCATTGACGCCTTGGGTTGCCACTCGATTTTCACTCTATGTGTTGGCAAGAAATCGAAACGAATATAAAACCTATTATGAAACAGAGGTTAGACAATGGTGTCAAGACAACAATTTCCGTTTTTTCTGGAATAAGTATATTGCAACACCATAATGATTTAAACAATATATGATTAGGATAACTATATATTGTTGTGATTCTATTTATGGAACTAATATGTGATTATCGTGAAAAACATGCTATCAAACAATTACAACATTCTTTAACCCAAGAATCTTATAAAGAAATTCAAATCAAAAATCATAATTTGGATTTGGGCGATTTTCAAATTGGAAACATGCTCTTTGAACGAAAAACGCATCAAGATTTGGCGTCTAGTATTTTAGATGGACGATATAAAGAGCAATGCAATCGCCTTGTAGAACATGCTACCAACAATCCAACTCTAAAAGTGATTTATATTATTGAAGGTAATTTGGATTTATATTTCAATCAACATAATATTAGCAAAGACAAAATCATATCGTGTATTATGAGTTTGTTTTATGAAAAAGGATTTCAAGTTCTTTTGACCAAACATTTAAATGAAACATGCGACTATTTATTGAAATTTTGTTTGAAATATTATACAAAATACTCTGAATCGTGTGGTAAAGAAGAACAGACTCCATTTGTTTGTCTTCAACCCAAGAAAAAATCGAGCCAAATTTGTAAAGAAAATATTGGAATCATCATGTTGTCCAATGTGCCAGGTATTAGCACTCATGTTGCTACGCAATTATTAGAACCATTTGATTTTAAGTTGGGAGATTTTCTACAAAAAATACAAAGTGAACCCACATATTTAAAGGAACTAAAACTCAAAACAAAAGACAAAAAAGAACGAAAACTCGCCAAAAATATTCGTGAAATATTGGTGGAATTTTTTGCGGAGTAATTTATTATAAAGTCAACTTAGATGACTTTATTTTTTATTAAAAAAATGATTGTATTATATATATGCGAAAAAGACAAACAAGAAGAAATACGAATAATAGTCGAAAACGAGCAAGAAAGACAATTAAAAAGAAGGGAGGAACAGTTCTAACACCTAGACAGGCAAATAGTGAAAATATTAGTATTGATACCATAAGTGACTTTAAAGAGTTTATTAAGAAAATTAAACCCAATGACCATGACAATGTTATTGGAAACTTCATATATTTCGTAAAGAGTAACGTAGAAACCTATTCCAAACAAAAAGATAGTGTATATAGAATGTTACAAAGAATATTTGATGTACAACTTAATTTACCTAATACTGTTCTAGGAAGTGGACACCGTGATAACAGACAACAAAAAAGAATCAACGGTATCAGACTAAATTATAATTCAGAAACAGAAGTTGAAAATAATTCTAATAGTGAAAAATAAAATATTATTGTTTGAGTTTTTTGGTGAATATATTATAATTTTCCATTATACTTTTGATACAGGATGTTGGTAAATATAAAAATTGAAACGTTTTATAACACATGGAAGAGTTGATATAAACAATGATTGAATTTCCTCAAGAGCTTTGGCATAAAATCAAGTCCTATGAATATCAAATACTCCAATCTAGCGTCATGCCTGAAATCATGACAGACTTGTCATTTCATGCATATATGCCTTATCATCTTTCGATGCACCACTATAAAGGAAAACAAAAGTTATACGAACAAATGGAGAAAAAAAGAGACATATGGATTCCATATATAAATGAAAAAGATATGATGAAATTGTGTTCAAAGTATAGTAATAAGGCATTTCATGATTGCGATTAATATAAATATCAACCTCCCATTATAATTTTTTTTTTGATATAATTTGATCACTCATTTTGTATTCAATCGCGCGACTATTACCAGAAACCACCACGAAGTAATGGATCATTTTGATTACGGATGTTAGGTAGACTAGGAAATTCGGTTTGTGTAAAGGGTATACCTGGACTATCTTTCTGAATATTTAACCTATGAATTGTATTTTTGTATTCTTCTATGGCAGAAGAGAAATCTTTGCGACACAATGGACATATTGGAGGAGTTAAACTCATAGTACACGAAACACACATTTCATGATTACATGGTAATTTGTTCGTTATTTTTAATTTTTGATTTTCAAAACAAATACAACATTCATTTTTACTGCTCATACAAAGTATTTTTGTTTAGTTTTTAATTTAATAATGATATGAATTCAATAATTTAAATACATAATTTAAAGACATATAGCATAATATTATATATAGGATATATATTATGGGAATGTTCTGGTGAAAATCTGATTTTGCGCGTCGTGGTAACTTATGTTGCCTTCGGAGGTGCGAATCCTTCACTCCGGAATGGAGTTATTCCAAAGTAGTCAAATGGAGCGACGTAAGTAATTAGGTTGAAGGTTCAAAACCTTCCATTTCCCAAAACGATGTTTTATTTTTATATATGAAAAAATTGAAATAATATATTTTTTATATAGCATAATCAAAAATGGATATACTATATAAATTACCTTTTCCACAAGAGGTGTGTAGTAAAATATTTATGTATGCGTGTAAATCACAACATACTGGATTAGGTGGTGGTATATTTAAAAACAAGTTACAAAACATGGATTTAGATATTCCAGATAAAGACAAAGATATTATTTCGTTTGATGCAGATAAACAGAATTATTATACTTATAACAAGATATATACGCACCTTTAAACATGTATCGTGAATATGATATACCTAATTTTATTGCTTTAGATAATCATGATCATTCTATTGTTCATACCATTACCCATTAATTGAAAAACGAATTGAAACGTTTTTACTTACCCACCTGTAATTATATCATAAAACTGTTTAAACATATATCCCGAACTCTATGCAATAAATACGTATACAATGGTATATCACTGTCCAGTTGTTTTGCTATTTCTAAATCTTTTTTATCTAATTCTACACGTGTATACCCATACTCTCGTTCATCCAATTTAGACAACATACCATCATCTACTAGTAATAATACACCGTTTACATTACCTTTACTGGTATGCTGCGACATACCTAATACTACTAAAGTATGGTCACGAGGATGATAGGTCCAATATCTTATATAGTTACCTTTTAAAACGCACGAAAACACCCAATTTCAAAAAGAATCGCAAAACCTCATAAAACGCGCTCAGCGTAATATGGTTCTTATGAAAGAGGCACAAATAGCCATGGGATAATTAGACGGCGTCTAAAAATGGCTATTTTTTCTAGGTTTTTAGACGGTTTAGACGTATTTAGAAAGTATCTTAGCTATTTATTTAATAGAAATCAACCCATATTTAATTAAATATGGCTCCATTTGTAGGAAAATCCTGGTATTTTAGAGGAAGTCTAAGATACTAATTGAATTGTCTAAATTTGCGTCTAAAAAGGGAAAATCTAGCGTCTAATTATCCCATGGCTAGGCACAAAAGGGCGAGGTATAGGCGGAGGAAATAGAATCATTATAAATTCGATTTTCATTGCCATATAATAATTTTATGTTTTTTTTATGTAGAGATATTATATAACAATGGACCCCCGTCAAGAAATGGACCCCATTCAAGCCCTTCAAGATTCACAATACCGTCATGAGATTACTCATAACAATGACCTTATTATGAAAGGTGTGATCGGCAGGCTGGACGCGCTGTATACACGGGTGACGCATATACCTCGACAGTTCGAGCGCACCTATACGGATGAGGAGAAGGCGAAGAATCTCGAAAACCTGAGGCAGGCTATTCAGAACGCCCGCAAAAGATATCCCGGTCTCGACCTCTCGAAATATGAGAAACACGGCGGTAAATCCCGCCACCGCCGCAGTCGCCGCAATAAGAAGCAATCGAAACGCAGCGGAAAGAATAACAAAAAGCGCAAGACATCGCGGAGCCGTAAAATGAGAAAAACGCGGCGCAATAACAAAACAAGAACTTAAAGAGTTGTAAAAACTAAATAAATATTTTTCAGTGATGTTGTATGCGCGCTTGACTTCAGGTTGAAACGCTTGCGTTGCGTCTAAAAAAGAGGTTAATCGTGAATTTTTGTATAACAATTGCCCCGATTGTAAATCCGTTATATAGACTTCGGTATTTATCTCAATTACCAGATGATGAAAAAATAAATCAATGATACAATAAAAAAACTAGAAAAATTATATAAGTCTGGAAGTTATAGTCATAAAAGAATATGGCAAGTGGGTATGATTATGAAAGTTAGATTGGAAGCTATAAAAAAACACAAAAAAACAAAATATAAAAACGCTAAAAATGTAACTAAAAGATTTAATTTAGCAAATCGCTATTTTTTATTTTTAAAAAAACGAACAAATATAAAAAATCAAACAAATAGAAAAAAAATAAATTTTAAATTGTAATATATAACCAAAATTGGATATATTAATTATTCTTTTTTATTATTTTTAGAAAGAACGATGAAGTCATCTGGGATAACTTCATTGTTTCGAAGATTCTCTATTTTTAATAGAGAATTGTAATTTCTATGAAGTGCCGAATTTATTTCAGGATAATCACCAAATAATCCCAATTTGCGATCTTCTTCCATTTGTTTTGACGCAGCCATATGTTTTTCGGCTATATACATTTTTTCAGAATCCATTAATGCAGCATCTATATGTCTATCAATCTCTTTTTTATGACTTAATTCACTATTTAATTTACTAACTAATAATTCATTATTATCTATTTCTGTTTGTTTTTTATTTTTTTTATTACATTTTTTTTTTGACATTTGAAGAGTCTTTTTCAGTTCTTGTTCTTCATTATATTTCAAAACATAATCTTCATTTAAAAACGCATATTTATTTTGGGTCATGTTATAAATTATGATTTAATTTTAAATCATAATTCATGTTATATTTATTCCGTATAATGCAAACAAGATGGTTCGTAATGTTTATGCCATTCGCCATATACTTGATTTTTTTTGAATTTTTCCTCTATCTTAGCTCTATCTACTTTCTTCTCATGTAGTATATCAGTCCTAAGAATATATTTTGTAGATTTTGTTGGCGCTTCTCCTTCGTGTTGTACCATGTGATCGTGTATAACGGCTTTACCGGTTTCAGGTACAATATTTAAATCTGATTCGGTAAACTCAACATCACGGATAAATCTACAATGACCTGTTGTACCTACTTGTGCGTACTTAGTCCAAAACAACGTTTTTCCATTTTGAAAATTATCATTTAAATAAATAACTAATGTTAAAAAGGACATTTGTTCATAATATTGATCTTCATGTGCTGCATATCTAAAACGCGACATTCTATAATCATCGTGTTTCAATATAAATTGTCCGGGTTCGTATTTGTAAAATCTCATATGCTCATTTACTCCAATTGGTTTGAACTCATCGCCTTTTGTAACTGAATTCATATATGGAACGGGTTTAATATCACGTAAATTTTCTGGTACAAATTTGTTTACTCTTTCCCATATCATATTTGATAGTTCTACATTGTCTTTTACATAAAATTGACTAGTTCGTGCGCCTGTACGTGGTGTTTGCCCATGTCCTCCACCCGACAAAGGCGAAGGTTGAAAACCACCTTTTTCAGCGTCCATGATTAATTTTTCACACTCTTGTGGAGTAAGCACATCTTGTACTTGAACAATTCTACCAGGTACATATTCAGTAACTTTTGATGATTTTTCAATAGAGCTCATATACATTTATCATACAATTATCTTTAAATATAAATAATTATATATATAATTGACGTGATTACAATAACAATAAACAAGAATATATTTCACAAATACCGTATAAATATACAATTATAATTTTAAAACAAAAATTGAAATAAACATATTTTTTATATAAATACATTACTTGACATGGAAGATTATCCACATAAAATAATACATAAAATTCAGTTGAAAAAGACGAAAAAATTTACAGTTTTGGAAAAAATACCATATAAGTTATATGAAATAGATATTAATTTTGATGAGTCACATGATGAATGGACCAAAAATAAAATAAAAGGAAAAAATGGAACATATAAATATAAATAATGTATAATATAGCGGAATTTATTTGTTAAGGTTGTGTATTTTTATTTTTATTTTTGTATGCATATCCCATATCTTTTGTATATTGTGTTTTCATGGAAGCATAACTTAAATACCAACGATAAGGAGAATTTTCATATTCTTCTCCTTGAAGGTTGGACCATTCTTGATGAGCAAGTTGACGTATTTCGTCGGAACGTTCAAATTCCATCATACAACAAAATTGTTCATGGGTAAATCCAGGACTTAATCCGATGGCTGCTAATGATCTAGGAAATAGATTTGTATGTGACATTTGTTCATTGAAAGTGATTGTTATGTACAAATCATTTTCAATTTTAAATGATTATCAATATCTAAATCTATGTCCTATATTTTCTACAAAAAAATTTGAATAGTTAGAATCATTCTTCAATTGGTTAAAGTCGTCTTGAATTTGCGTCGCCGATTTTATAAAATCATTAAATTGTTTATTATTCATAATTTCATCATCACTCATATGATTATTTTCCAAAATAAATGCCTTGAAATTAATATTGACTCTATCAATTTTCAGAAGGAGTTTGTTTAATTGTACAACAATAGTATCTTCTACATTAGTTTTATCCTTACTTAGTATCTTACTTTCTATATCGTTTGTGTATCCTTGAATAAGAACTAACAAATCATAAGGAACAACCTTATTCTTATTTCGTAATCTCCTCTGTATATTAATTTCAGCATTCATTCCGCCTATTTTCTTTTTTGTTCTGTGTTTATTTGTTGATCTTCTATTTTTCTTGCCAGCCAAGGGGGAAACGATGGGGGGCATGGGATATATGTTGGGGAGAAAAGTTTTTTGTTGTTGTTCAACGATTTACATCTCTATTTTAATAGATTCTGGAATTATTTTATTTATATCAATGGTGGTGTCTTTTACTGATCCCTTTTCTTCAACTTCTCTTGTATCGTTTGTATAATTAAAATATATTATTGCACTTCCTGTAGTTGATTTCAAGTTCACTTCATTGGTGTTTGGTTTCTTTCCATTATAAATATACCAATGGTAATATACTGGAACACGAGACAATTCATATGAAGATTCTCCATAAGGAGAATTAATATTTTCTATTTGATCTGGCATAACGTGAAATGATATAATATCACCTGTTTGTACATTCCTTTTCATACCTTTAGAATTTGTACCTTTTAATTGACCACCGTTTTGCTTCCGAGTTTTCCGCGTTGATCTTCTATTCTTCTTGCCACCACCTTTCATGGTTTTTGTACTTTTGAATTGATACTTTTTCTTTTTCAATAAATGAATTACGTTCTTTACCGCATCGTTCAATTGATTTTTAGAGAGTTTATTTTTAACACTCAATGTGATTTGTACTTTATTTCCATGTATGCTATGTTTTTTTAACGATTTGATGTTTTGAAACGGCTTCGTACGAGTACAAGCCTTATATATGTCAGATAACAAAGAAGAATTAGGAAGTAATTGAACCTTGTTCTTAAACGAAAGTGTAAAACTACAAGTTGTCATATATATAATACATATAGTTTATATTCAATATATATCTGAATATTTCTTAATATATAAAAAATGATTTATATATTAAATAGAATGAATGAACAATGTGTCATTTGTTATAATGAGTATAAAAATACTGATATTTTGAAATACAAATGTACAACGTGTCCACAAGTAATATGTAATAATTGTTACTATAATTACATTAAAACAAATAGCAAATGTATGTTTTGTCGTGGTGAGTTATATAATTCAACTATATATATTGTATCTTATCCGCAAGAACAACATGAAGAAGCAGAACAAATGAATATAATTGTAAATAAACAAACCTTGTTATATTGGGCGATTTGTGTTGTGTTTTCTATTTTTATCTTACAAGGAATGATTATATCTTCATTTATTGCTAAAAAAAATAGAGTTCAACATAATATAACAATAGCCCCCACTGAGGATTGAACTCAGGACCCCTTGCTTACAAGGCAAGTGCTCTACCACTGAGCTATAAGGGCGTATTAACATATACGGTCGCTCAGGGGTTCGAACCCTGGCGGGCTAGGCCCATTGGATTTCAAGTCCAACCCGTTAACCACTCCGGCAAACGACCAGAACTAACTGAAATACCTTTATTATAATTGTTTCTTTAAGTATTAATTGGTTGCATTTATAATTGAATCCATATCATTAAATAATCCCCCATTTCCAATATCTTGATTTTGCGGATCAAATGGAGGAATCATATTTCGATTGAATGGAGAATTATCTAAACTGGCATTAATCGTATCTTGGGGGCATGGGGGTTTGTGTAAATTAGGCAAATCGTGATTTAATGGACCAACCGGTTCGTTTTGAAGAAATGAATTACGTACTTCATATTGCGCATTTCCTTGGGTGTCAAATACTTGTTCCAAGTGCAAAATTGGACAGTCTAAACCATTGGCGCGTTGCCATTTTAAATATTTTTCATAATCTTTCAATGAACTCAGTTGAATAGGGTTGACTCCGGGAACTTTTGCCATTTCCGGATTATATAATAAAATTTGATTCCCTTTTTTAATTAAAGTGGTTGGACACTGACCAGAAACAAATCCTTCATATGGTTTTGGATTTGTATTACACGTACAATAAAGAATAAATATTAATATAATTACAATAATAAGTGCAATGGAAATTTTAATTTTTTTATACATGCGTTCTTTTATATATGTAATATATAATAATGAAAGTATTTAAAATCAATGGATCTAATTATTCTTTATTAAATGATTTAAATGGCTCTAATCAAGGAACGGTATTATTTTATCATCCTCAGTGTGGTCATTGTCAATCCATGAAGCCTCAATGGGAAGAAATGAAAAAAAAAATAAATAAAAGAAATTGTAATATTTACGAAGTAAATGGAGAAAATATGGATGAAATATATCATCCCATGAAAGAAGTTGTAAATGGATTTCCAACTATTATGAATGTTCATAATGGAAAATTAACTCAATTTGAAAAAGAAAGAAATACGGAAAATATGATTAAATTTGTATTGGCAAATGAAGAAAAACAATCCTCAAATACGAACAAAGCGACTCGTGATTTAATAAAAAGAAAAGTATCTTTTCATTTAAATGAAGATGATAATTTAATCAAACAACGTCGTACATTAAAAGCAAAAAATATAATCAATTCTCTTAAAATTGCGCGTAAAAAAGCTTCAATGAAAAGAAGGAAATCTAAATCAAAAAAAAGAAGAGGAAATGTAAAAAAAAGAAAAGGTAAAACGAAAAAAAGGTAAGGATTCATTAAAATTGAACACAGTTTAAACAGAAGAATATAGTGATATATAACATTTTGACATGACATCAAAACCCATGTCAAAATCTACAAAAAAACAAAGCAAAATATCATTTCGGTGTATCGATTTTAAAACATCGACGTTCAAAGATAATGACTTCTTTATTCGTATGTATGGAATTGATGAAAACCGAAATACGTATTGTGTTAATGTATTGGATTTTAAGCCATTCTTTTATATTAAAGTAGGTAAAGATTGGGACGAATCAACCGTACAATCGTTTATAAAACATTTGAAAGATACCAATAAAAAAACAAATTACGCCTTGTATAAATGTTTAGTTGATGATGTGGAAGAAGTTGAGCTCATTCAGAGAAAAACACTGTATTCTTTTGATGCCCATTTAGAACATCAATTCATATTGTTCAAATGTCGCAATATGAATCCATTATATAAAATAAAACCATTATATTACGATCGAGAAAAACAAAGATTAATTCGCGGTGGGTATGTGTACAATAATGATAAAACTGAATTATATGAAACAATGATTCCCCCCATGTTGAGATTCTTTCACATTCAAAACATGTCCCCTTCTGGTTGGATTTATATAGATTCATATAGAAAAATTCCCCGTTCTTCGAGAAATGCAACAACGCATGTGGAAATAGAAACGAATTACGAAAATATACACAGCGAAGATAATAAAGAAACAGTTGTTCCTTATAAGATTTGTAGTTTTGATATTGAAGCATCCAGTTCACATGGTGATTTTCCAAATGCGAAAAAAGATTATAAAAAGGTTGCTTATGATACGATTGATTATATGGAAAAAAATGAAGATTGTATTAAGGAATGGGGATATGATACAACATTGAAACAATATTTATTGTGTGTTTTTGGCTTTAAACAAGATCTTCAAGCAGATCATTGCTTTGTAAAAGAGTCATCTTATAATGAAGAAATGTTTCATTTACAGTTTCAAAAATTGATGAATCATGAACTTTATATAACCGATGAAGATATTTTAAATGTGGAACAATCGATGAATCATTATTTTAACTCGGTTGATGATACGCCATCAAATGAAGGCGAAGGAGGAGGTGAACATGAACAGGATTGCGCAGAAGAATACGTTGAAGTCAAACAAAAGAAAACAAAAAAAGCACAGCCTACTAAAAAATTAATGGACGTTTTAGAAGATGTAAAAGAAGAACCCAAAATAAAAACGACCTATTTACTTCAAGCATTAAATCAACATTTTCCTCCATTGGAAGGAGATTATGTTACGTTCATTGGGTCGACATTTGTAACATACGGTCAAGAAAAAAGTAATTTCAACCATTGTATATGTTTAAATGATACCGAAAATATAGATAAAAAATCCCAAGTCATTGAATGCTATGAAACGGAAAAAGAGGTTCTTCTTGCTTGGACGCGTCTGATTCAAGAACAAGATCCGGATATTATTATTGGATATAACATTTTTGGTTTTGATTACCCATTTATGTTTGATAGGGCAGATGAAAATGATTGTGTAAAAGAGTTTTTGAAGTTTGCTCGATATGATGATGGAGAAGAAATAAAAGAAGAATTAGAAGAAACGAGTATTGTATTGGCTTCTGGTGCTTATGATTTAAAATATCCAAATATGGAAGGACGATTACAAATTGATGTATTTACGTACATGAGGAAAGAATTTATATTGCCTTCTTATAAATTAGATTATGTATCCTCTTATTTGATTTCCGATAAAGTAAAAAGTTATTGTAATTATGTTGAAGAAGACGATGAAACCGCCGAAACATGTCATATTGTGACAAAAAATATTAAAGGTATTACACTTGGTTGTTTTGTTCATTTTGAAATCATCAATCATTCCAATGATTTATATGAAAATGGTAAAAAATTTAAAGTGGTTGACATCGAAGAAGATGGATTCATCATCGAAGGTCATTTACATGATGAATTGGAAAATCAAACCATTCAATGGGGATTGGCAAAAGACGATGTTACGCCCCAAGATATTTTCCGTATGACCAATGAAGGTCCTCACGAAAAAGGTATTATTGCTAAATATTGTATTCAGGATTGTAATTTAGTTCATCAAATCTTTCAAAAAATAGACATTATGACCACGTATATTGAAATGAGCAAAATTTGTTCGGTGCCGATTAGTTTCTTGATGATGCGTGGTCAAGGGATTAAACTCACGTCTTATATTGCGAAAAAGTGTAGAGAAAAGGGAACGCTAATGCCTTTGATTAGCAAGGGCAATGCGTGGGACATGTATGAAGGAGCTATTGTACTTGAACCTAAAACAAATCTATATTTGGATAATCCTGTTGCTTGTGTGGATTATAGCTCTTTGTATCCATCATCCATTATTTCTGAAAATATTTCACACGACTCCAAGGTGTGGACAAAAACATATAATTTAGATGATGAAATGTTATATGAAACAGGAGAAAAAGATAAACATGGTTCTTTTATATACGATAATTTAGAAGGTTATACCTATGTAGATATTAAATATGATACGTTTTCATTTAAAAGAACCAGCGCCAGTGCGGCGGCGAAAAAAGTACTTACTGGATATAAAATTTGTCGTTACGCACAATTTCCTAATAACGAAAAGGCCATTATGCCGTCGATTTTAGAAGAATTGTTGGCAGCACGAAGTGCCACTAAAAAACAAATGAAAAAAGAAAATGATCCATTTATGAAAAATATATTGGATAAGCGCCAATTGTCCATTAAAGTCACGGCAAACAGCTTGTATGGTCAAACCGGTGCGAAAACAAGCACGTTTTACGAAGTTGATGTTGCGGCTTCTACCACAGCAACCGGAAGAAAGCTTCTTCATTATGCGCGAGATGTGATTGAAGGTGTTTATTCGAATTTGAAAGTAGATACGAAGCATGGAAAAATGATTACTAATGCCGAGTATATCTATGGGGATACGGATTCAGTATTCTTCACGTTCAATCTCAAAGACGAACACGGTGAACCTATGCGTGGACAAAAAGCACTCGAAGTCACCATTGAATTGGCAAAAGAAGCTGGTGAACTTGCGACGAAATTTTTGAAAAAACCCCATGACTTGGAATATGAAAAAACATTTATGCCATTTTGCCTATTGTCGAAGAAAAGATATGTAGGCATGCTTTACGAAGAAGATCCGAATTATTGTAAAAGAAAAAGTATGGGCATTGTGTTAAAGCGCAGGGATAACGCCCCCGTTGTAAAAGATGTATATGGCGGAATCATTGACATTTTGATGAAACAAAAAGATATCAATCAATCCATTCAGTTTTTGGATAATATGTTGAGCGACATTGTCAATGAGAAAATGCCTATTCACAAATTAATCATTAGTAAATCGCTTCGTTCCTTTTATAAAAATCCAAAACAAATTGCGCATAAAGTGTTGGCCGATCGCATGGGACAACGCGATCCGGGAAATAAACCGGGTCCCGGAGACCGCATTCCGTACGTATATATATTGACTTCTAAGAAAAAAGATTTACAAGGCAATAAAATAGAAAATCCTGATTATATTCAAGAACAGAAACTTAAAATCGACTATGGGTTTTATATTACAAATCAAATTATGAAACCAGTATTACAAATCTATTCATTGGTGTTGTTTGACATGCCGCAGTTTCAAAAACGAAAGAAAATGTTTCAACGCAAACTAGAACGTCTTCGAGAAGAATCCGAGGATTTTGAAAAATATCAAAAAAAAGCCCAACAATGGAAAGATAAAGAAGTGGAAAAGATTTTGTTTGAAAAATATTTGATTATTAATAAAAATAGGGCCAATAATAATAGCATGATTACGAGCTTCTTTACGAGTTCATCGTAAGATATTGTATATATTTCTCCATTTAATATATTTTTTTTTTATCACATTGTTCCCATTCTTCAAATGCTTTTATTCCTTGGGGATGATTTAATTGAATCATATTTTGTCTTTTGTTTATTATTTCATCATATATAAAATTGTCATCAAACCCAATGTGTTGCGCATCTTTCCTCGTATTACAATAAAAAATTTTATTTATTTTCGCCCATTTTATAGCACCATAGCACATTGGGCATGGTTCGCAACTTGTATAAATCTCACAATCATTTAAAAAAGGGCTATTTCTTTTTTTACACGCGTTTCGAATTGCAACAATTTCTGCGTGAGCACTGGGATCATTGTTACAAATGACTTCGTTTTTTCCAACACTTATAATCTCATTGTTGTTGGATACAATAACGCAACCAAATGGTCCACCTTTACCACTTGAAACATTTTCCCGAGATAATTCAATAGCCTTTTCCATATGATTCATTTTAATTATACTATAATAATATATATATGTTTCAACGTAAATATAAGGTATAAAATTATACGTTTCTTTTATCAAACATAACCTTATTTGTTTTTGTAATACATACTTCTCTGTCTTCTATATCTATATAAAATCTAACTTCGTCTGGATAGAAATAGTAAATGCCATATTTACTTGCCATTTCTTCCAATTTATAATAAGCATTTCTTTTATATGGCATATCTTTTGTATCTATTACACGGTTCATTTGACAGTTAATTTTATTATGCTTTTGTAGAAATAAAACCTTATATAGTATATCTCCTTTATATGGTTTCGCATCTTTTATCTGCCATATTTTATATTTATTATCTATATGTGACTCTGGTGAAACATATCCAAGAATCTTACCTATTGATTGAACATTAGGCGGAACTAAATATTTATATTCATTCTGGAATTTTTTATATATACTTTTTTTGATTTTAACATGGGTGTTAACATCAAACAAACATTTATCATTATTTACATATAATGAACGCAAACTATACAATTGACTATTCATTTTTTTTGGAATTCTTGGAACAGCCCACTTTTTGGGAAGAAAAGTCATAATCGTTCTTATTACTTCATCTGGAATCGGTAATTTATTTAAATTTAAATGATTATCTTGCTTGATTGATTTCTTTTTGCCTTTTTTAGCCATGATATTTGTTATATAGATAAAACAATGTTATTTCAATTTTTTAAATAGCATTGTTTTATCTATGAAAACCACGTCATTTTTTGTTATATTCATACATTCTAAAAAAGAGTTTAAAGATTTGTATATGATATATACTATACTATGAAAATTGTTTCTTTTTTTAGCGCGATTTCTCTTTTTACGAGCACTTATGCTCTTCAACCATCAAACCCTGTTTCTTCGGGAGCAGTAAAGCCAGAAACGTCTAGTTTTGATTTTTATGGCGATATTGAACCTACTGGTTTTTTTGATCCCCTTGGCGTCACAACAAATTGCAATGAAAAGACTCTTAAATATATGCGAGAAGCAGAAATTCATCATGGTCGCATTGCAATGACTGCGGCAGTTATGTTGCCAATTTTGGATAAGCTACATCCGGATGAGCTGGGTATTAATGTACTTTGGCAATCGGGTGATACGCTCAATGATGCGGCGCTTGCTTCCATGGGAGTATTTGAAGTTGCGCGCATGACCTCATTGTACAAGCCACCACGAAACCGTTTGTTTGAACTAAAAGATGATGCGCAACCCGGTCAACTAAATCCTTACATTAATCTAGATATAAATAAAGCAACAAAAGAACTATCCAACGGACGACTTGCCATGGTTGGAGTATTTCTATACATGCTTCAAGAATTTGTTACCCAACAAAAAATTATTTCTTAAATAAATATAAATCGTCTTATACCATTTTGTATAACATGATTTCTACTTTTATATATAATTAAATCCTGAACATAACCGTTTTGTATAAATAGAATTAAAATGAGTATTCATGTATAATAATTCTTTTTCCACAATATATTTAATTTGATGTTCTTGAAATACATTCCAAAATAATGGATATTGATGCTTTAAAAAATAGATTTGACTATTTACATTTTTATATTGTTCTTGTCTTAATAAAAACGGAATACGTGTAAAACTTTTAATATTGTCTATATATTGTTTTTGAATATGAGGAGGGTATAGCATTTGATATTCCATTGATTTAATGGTAAACCAAACTTCAGGTGGAAAATACATAATGTATTATAAGAGTTTTTTTTTTACTAAAAAATTATTGTTTAATATGTTATTTTTTAGAAAACTTTTTTTTTATCTTACTAAATATGTCGTGTTGTTTAGCTTGATCATTATTTTGTGTATTTTTATTTGGAGTTGTTGTATTTAAAATACTATTTTTATTTAATTTTTCAATCGCATTTTGAAAATCATCATCATATAACGTCTTATCTTCATAATGCGCGCTTAATAAATTATTGAATAATTTTTTAAATTTGGCATGTTCTAATGCTTTTTGTACTAAATCAGAAATTTGTTTATTTGCATATTCTTCTGTACTTTTTTTATTTTCCATCTTTTTTAACTCGGCGCTCAAATTATAAATATCATAAGGTGTAATATCTTGTAAATTAATATCATTACCATCTGTTATTTCAAATGATCCATTATAAAACATGTTCATTCGGTTATCTATTATTTTTTTAATATGGTGTAATCTCTGTTCTTTTGTTTTTGCATTGATAATATTTTTGAATATTCGACTAAAACACAATTTATATAACAATTTTTTAAGTTCCATCGTTTTCATAATTGCAAAAACCGATTGTAATTTTTGTTTAATTGGTTCACTTGGTGTAAATTGTGTAGGTTTCATATATGGAATTCCTAATATTAAATCTCTTAATGTATAAGGAATTTGGTCGACATTATATTGTGTTTCTAACATAGTTGGGTCAAATAAATCACATAATAAATTCATGGACATAAGAGAAACAATGTAATATCTCTTCGGTTCCATTCGGTTGTATTCAATTGATTTTGATAAAATTTTATACATATCGTTCGCCATACGTTTCATGTCCGAAGAAACATTCGTAAAAAGATTGTTAAATAAGTTATTCCATACACTATAAGATGTATTAATTAATGTACAGTTTTTACAAATAAAACATTTTTTATATAATTCAGGAGAAATATCGTCTGGTTCTACACTTGTTTTTGTTAAATGCATAAACAAACATTTACGTCTTTCTTCTGGTGATAAAAATGGGTCTTTTGTTGTCCATGGAAATGTAACATCTACGCCCAATTCTAAATTAGAACCGGGATTCATGCCCTGTTTTTTCGCAATTGCTAATTTATCTTGTGGCGTATTAAATAATTTTTCAAACATAATATATGCTATTAATAACCGGTATACCGTATCTTGATCTAAATGTTGTTCTATAAAATCGGATACTAAATCTATATCAAGTACATCTGCACTATAAGAATTATTCGCAACACTAGTATTTACAGAAACACCTGAACCAGATCTTGAAGATGAAGATGAAGTGCCATCGATTGTTGATTTCGCATCAAGGATTTGTGATAAAATTTCAATTAATTTTGTTTGAATGTGATCCACTGAATTACCTTGTTGACTTCCTCCATACATTTTTTTTTTGCGTTTTTTACCTTTTTTTCTATTTTTTTTGCCTCCTTGTTGACGACTTGTTGCACTGAATAATTTTGTAAATATATCATACATATTATTAACCATAATATGTTGTTGAACATCATTGTCTGTAACTCCAACTAAACGTGTTATGAAATCATGGCCTTTGTTAGTATTATAATCCACACGCTTATTATTGTCACATAATACTTTATTATTTATATTTACACAAGTGCCTGGGTTTAATGGCGAATTCGTATCTGTTTTTATTGGTCCACTAGATAGACTAATATTTTGTACAGCTTTTTTAGCACTTGTTGCTGCACTTGTTGCTGCACTTTTTGCCATTCTTGTCATGATACCATTTTTTTTTACTTTTACTCCTTCGGGTTTATTTTCTTCTTCTTCTTCTTCGGGTTGTTCTTGTCCTTCTGGTTTATTTTCTTCTTCTTCTTCTCCTTCTGGTTTATTTTCTTCTCCTTCGGGTTGTTCTTCTCCTTCTTCTTCGGGTTTATTTTCGTTTTGTAATCTTTTAACTATATTGTTGGCCGCTTTCGCGGCTGATTCTGTCGAAGATACTTGCATTTGATTATTACCAATTTGATTATTACCACCTTTTTGATCTTTTTCAACGCGTCGCTTTAATTTTAAATATTTTTTAATTTCATTTAAATTATGTTTAATAATTTTGTTTCGAATATGTTTTGGAAAATATTTCATATATGGGTGTAATTTTGATTTATTTGTTTTATTTTTTTTATTTCCTCCATATAATTTATTTTTCTTTGATTTATTCAATTGAAATTTACGTCTATTATGTTTATATATTTTATCTTCTTCGGCGCGAATTCGTTCCCCAACAGGATCTTCTAATAACGAACATTGTTTTAAAAAACATTTTATTTTTCTTTTACATATTAGTTCATTTCCAAATATTGTTTTACATCCTCCCTCAGTTGGAATAATATGTTCTAATGTTGTATTTGGGAAATTTACAATAAAACTTGGATAATAAATAAGAGCTCCTGCTACGGTGTATAGAGTATAAACAACTAAATCAAGAAGCATATTAAATGGAGCCTTTTTTATCATAGAGCTTGACATTCCTGAACTCATCGCTTTTTTCATCATATCCATCCCTTTACTAGCCTTGGATTTGGTTGGTTTTTTACTCTTTTCTTCTTCTTTATTTTCTCCTTCGGGTTTATTTTCTTCTGATTCTTCTTTATTTTCTTCTGATTCTTCTTTATTTTCTTCTTCTTCGGCATTATTTTCTTCTGCTTCTGTATTATTTTCTTCTTCTTCGGCATTATTTTCTTCTGCTTCTGTATTATTTTCTTCTTCTTCGGCATTATTTTCTTCTGCTTCTCTTTCGTCTTTTTTTTTTTTAAATCTACTAAAAATTCCACCTCCTTTATATTTTAAGTTTTGTTTTGATTTACTTTTTCGTTTATATGAAATATTTTTCTTCATTTTATTACTATTCTTATATTACAGTAATAAAATTATATTCATTTTAAATTACTTATCAACTTCTTAAATTATTTAAAAAACTATATGAAGTATTGTGGTCGTCGCCTCCTCCTGTTATGTCATTGTATGTTAAATTGATTGATTTTAACTGTTTGAATTGTGTAAAAAGAGAACTATCGGCAACAAATTTATTATTACCACTGGCAAGAGGGACTTGCTTAGGCGTAACATTAAATATTGTTAAATCACAGTCCGTTTCTAAAATACCATCGGCCATTTTAGATTTTAAAACATTTGAATTCACATCATTTACTTGATTACATCCACCGCAACGCGCATGTTGTCTTGACAATGGATCTCCTAATTGATAAGCACTTCTAAATGGTCCACATCTGGAAGAAATATTTCCCGCCTTTTTAACCTTATTTGTTTTAAATGCCTTTCTTAATCTATGACGATTTAATGAAACTTGACTACCGGTCATTGTATTACCAAATGCACATTCGACTTTTCCTGGGATACCTCCTCCCAATGTACTTTGCGTTCCTTTTTCGTATCCAGACATATAAATTATAATAACATAATATTTTTAGAAAATATAAATTCTAATTTTACATAATTGTGTTTTATAATTCTTGTTTGAAAAAAATATATTTATAAAAAAAAATTTTTTTATTTTTTTCCCAAATGTTTTTTTGGTTCTCCCCCCCCCCTCCAAAAAAAACTTGAGTCAACCTTTTTACATGGTTTTTAAATTATGCTGTAAATAAACAATAATTAAAAATACATAAAATTACAGTATACCAGTAACATTTATATATTATAAAAAAATAAAAAACATGAAAAAACATGAAAAAACATGAAAAAACATGAAAAAACATGAAAAAAACATGAAAAAACATGAAAAAAACATGAAAATAAAATATAAAGATAATTTATAAAATAAACTAACAAAAAATGTCATTAAAATATAACTGCGAATGGTGTAATTTTCACACAAATCTCAAAGGAGATTTTTCAAGACATTTGAAAACAAACAAACACAAAGAGTCAACCAAAAGTCAACCTTTAGTCAACCTAAAGTCAACCTTTAGTCAACCTAAAGTCAACCTTTTTGATGAAAAACAGCCACACCTTTTTCAGTGTAAATATTGCTCGAAAAATTTTAAATTTAAACAGTCAATGTACAAACATATTAAATATACATGTAAGAAAAATAAGGATGAAGATTTGAAAGAATTAGCACGATTGTTTAATGAAAAACAGAAGCAATTAAATATACAAGGAAAACAAATGGAAAAGATGCAAAAACAAATTGATAAACTAACGAATAAATTACAAATTCAAAATATTAATCAGGGAACCATTCATAATACAATCAATATACAATTATTAAATCATATGGATACAGATTATAGTCATTTAACCCATAATGATTATATGGCATGTATGAAAAGTTGTAATACGTGTGTTAAAACATTAATTGAAAAGGTACATTTTAATCCAGAAAAACCGGAAAATATGAACATATTTTTATCAAATATCAAAGGAAAATATGTAATGGTTTATAAGGATAATGAATGGCAAATTCATGATAAAAAAGATCAAGTCGATGGACTATATGATTATAATGAAATGGTATTGGAAAAATGGTATGATGACTATAAAGACAAATACCCGGAAATCATAAATTCTTTTCAGCGTTATTTAAATAATAAAGATGAAAATGACGTTTTGAATAAAGTAAAAGATGAAATTCTTATAATGTTTTACAACAAACGAAAGTTAGTCCATTTGGAATGAATACATGTTATTTTATAAAAAATTGAATCTAATGTTTAAAATACAATACAATTTACACTATGAATATGAATTTGGGAAACATGAAAAAACGAATTAACGATGTCCTTTATATTATGATTATCTATTTAATTTGGAGTATTGTTCATGTGATTGCATGTACTACATATATTAAATTGTGTGCACCTATGACTATATTTGGAATTATGACCAGTGGATTTATGACTACAACTCCTCATTGCAAAGCAATCAATTGGGTTATTGTTTCAACTTCACATATGTTTGACAAATGGTTTATAAGTTTTAGTACGTGGTGTATGTTAAAAATGAATAATTATGGTATAAATCAACAACCTATAAATAATGAACATCATGACTAAAATATAGTTTACATTTGTTTATAAATATAAAAATATATACGTAATTTAACGATGTGTAAACTTGTTCAATGGTATTATAGAAAAAGATTTAACAAAATGATTACGACTATGAATCCGGAAGATGAATGCTGTGTTTGTTTAGATACCTACGATAAAAGTGATTGTATTCAATTAAAAACATGTGGTCATATATTACATAGTCAATGTGCATGGAGCTATTTTATTGAATATGACCATGACTTGTGTCCATTGTGTGAAAGCGACCAACGTGAATTAAAAAAAATAATGATTTATTGTAAATGATATATTAAACTTTTTTATTTTATTTACAGTGTAAACACATGAATGTATTGAACGTTTTACCACAATCTGTACATGTATATTTATAATAATTTTTACATTTATCTGTAATTCCATTACAATACGAATATGCATAAGGGGAATGTAGACCTTCATATTTAGGCTCTTCAGGTAGTCGTATATTATCATACACACCATCTTCGCGACGGCTATATCCAAATTTACGATGAATTATTATTAATTGTGAACTAGGTGTAATGGTTAATTCCCACATTGGAATTTCATGATATGCAATACCGAATTCTTGTATGATATTTTCTTTATACTTTTCAAATTCATTTAAATCATTATTTTTACGATACATGTTGCCGTAATCTTGAAGAACATCGTGAGGTAAAGCACTCCATACTTCGGGGGAAAGAGAATTTTGCAATGGTTCTAATTCGCTTAATATATTTTTGGTGGTTAAAGTCATTCTCTTATTATATTATTTTTTTTAAATTAATTTCAATTTTTTATAGTTTTAACAATAAAAAATATATTATATATATAAATGTTAGATTACGACCAATCTTTTACCTATCTTATTATGATTTTTGTACAATTACATATAAACTGTGATGAATTTAAAGTTGATGGTAAAATTGGTTCACAAGAAGAATTCTTAAAAGAAAATAGGATTCGATTTTTAAGAAAAATAGCATATCATGGTATTTTACTATGTGGTCAAAAGAAGTCGGGTATAATTGGAACTAAACAAATCATGAAAGTTGAAGATATGAAAGTTGAAGATATGAAAGTTAAAGATATGAAACTAAAAAACACAGAAAAATATGTTGATGGACATATACAGATGTATGATGATATTAATATACTTTCTTCAAAATTTTTAAAGGCATATCAAAAGGCATATCAAAAGGCATATCAGGATAGGAACTCAAAAAAAAATAAGATCTTCATAATAAGTATATTAGAAAGTATAATAGCCGAATTTTATAACATAATATACACCTATTATGGAATATATAATACACATGATGCAGAACAATCACGTGTTCGCGTAGAAAAATGTATAAGTCTTGATGAATTTGTGGTTTTGAGTGATATACTAAACACTAATAACATCAAACAATTCATAAATGTACATGTTAATGATGAAGAAATAAATCATTCTATTTATACATTTATGAGATTTAGTAATAATCAACATGATGTAGATATAATTCTTAGAAATATTTCTTTTGAACAAAAACTGAACAATGTTACTTCTAGTATTAAACTATATCCTACTCAAGAACCATCAAAAGTAAATATCCCAGCAAACCCAGATAAACATTCTCATCGAATGTTTTCTGAAATGCATTCACGTGCTAATATTATTCCTGTTCCTGTTCCTGTTGGGGTTGGGGGAAAAAGGAAAAAGAATGGAAAAAAAACAAAAAGGAATAAAAAAAGACGAAGTAAACGAAAATCGAATAAAAATAAACTAAAGGGGGGGATGTTATTTGGATTTGAGGATCAATTATTGCAGTCTGCTGCTGAGCTGGGCAATATTCTATATATGAATAATGACGCGATAGCAGAAATAATTGCTAATGGAGGTCGGTTAATATTAGAGAATGGGCAAGTATTAGAACTCGCGGGGGACTTTACCGGCATGGCGACGCGTATGAGTGCCCAAGTATTATTACAGCTTGCTGATACTGGTGCGGATGCTGTGAGCTACTGGGTGTTGCCCGCGATGGCGGCGGCTGGGGCTGGATTGGCAGGTATGGTTGGTATTTCTCATAGTTATTTTAATGGAGCAATAAGTAATAGTGATGATTTGGTAATTACAACTGTACATGATGTACATGTAGCTGTACCTGCTGAACCTGAACATGTACATGAGTCATCGCATCAGTTGTTACTAGGTCAACCAAATGCTTCAACTAATGAAGAACCGAATGATTTGGAAAATATACTCAACGACCTCAATACACATACCGTCGATGTTGAGCCTGGCCAAGTTGTTCCTGGCCAAGTTGTTCCTGGCCAAGTTGTTGAGCCTGGCCAAGTTGTTGAGCCTGGACAAGTTGTTGAGCCTGGACAATTTGTTCCTGGCCATACATCAGGTTATTTTCCTCCCTCCGCCAATCCGCCACATATTCATACAACACCATCTGTAACTCAAACGGGTGTCAATGAAATATTATCATCTCCATTATCAGGTATTTTCTCTATAATAACATATTGGGTGCTCCGCCGCCGACGAATTGCTGCTGCAAACCAAAGACGGATAAGAGCAATTCTTGTTGATGAAGAAAGGAGAAGACGAAGAGAAGCACCAGGTCACGCTCCTAAGAATAGTAGTAGTAATACAGTCAATTCAAAGATAGAAAACAAGAATAATGGAGTATTAGAAAAATCTTCTTCTACCATACACAACAATAATAGTAATAAGGTTAATAAAAGTGGAAGAAAAACAAAAAAAAGAAGAAATCGTTAATTATTTTATATACGTAAATAAAATAATTAAGGTACATTGTTGATTTCTTTACGATTATGTATAAGTAAACCTAGTAAATTTTTGAATTTTTCGTTGTTCACTATTGTTAACATATTAATTGAACCAGAGTCTACTGTTTCTTTTACAAGACAAGTAAATAACTTTATAAACGTATTTAAATTCTCATTATTTCCTCCTTTGAATGATTTACGTTTTGTTTTTCTTTTATGTTTCAAATTTTTCTTAGATTTTCTTTTATGTTTCAAATTTTTCATGGATTTTCTTTTATGTTTCAAATTTTTCATGGATTTTCTTTTATGTTTAAATGTTTTCCCCCCTCTTGACATCCCCATCTGGATACTAGTGACATGTTTTTGTATATCATATAAAGCTTCCGTACCTGCTAACGTACTCAGATTTAATTTACCTGCTAAATTTAATTTACCTGCTAATCCCTTTACTTTATTTTTCATTTCATTCAAATTACGGATTATTTGTTCTTTACTGGAAATATTCATTTTAGATTTGTTTATTTCCCTAAAAAACATCTGATAAAATTCAAGAGCAATGCCGACGCCAGCAACGCCAATCATAGATCCCAAGACATCCGATGCACCAGGCATTGTCATAAAAAACCCATTCAAAAGTCCATTCATGGTAAAATCGATATTATGTTCTGTCAACCATTCTTGTGTATATTCATCTGTGTTTTGTGAAAATGTGTTGTTCAGCCAAGTTTCTGCTTTGGAGGCACTATTAAAATCTTGTTTAAACATATCATTACAATGATCATCATCAAAATTTAAATCGACCCTACCCACGCCGTCGGCATCATCCATATTCAGACCAGCCGTTCGACTTTCAATGCCGACCAGACCCGCCTTCCATTTTAATTGACATTTCGTAAAATCATTTCTTAGACAATATAATTTGTATACAGCGTACAATATGATACCTATGACAATAAACCCCACAATATATATGTATTGCTTTATACCGCGTCCCTTATTATCTATTATCGCCGACTTGATCACTATCTCACTTTCCTGCTGACTTATTTTTTCGTTTATAAATGCTAAAGTATCATTGATGGCTATATTGTCTTTTTTGCGGCTTTCAGTTAGCCATTTATCATGATTATTGAAAAAATCAAAAAATATTTTTAATTGTTTATTATAATTTATGTAAGAAACATTTGGTTTTGCTACTTGTTCTTGGTCCGCTAATTCGTATGTATTATTTCCAATGGTTATACCTCGAAACTGTATTGTTGGTTTTTGTGTACTTACTGAATAGCTTATTCTTATTATTTCTTGTCTATGAGAATCATCCATACAATTCAATACTAAACTAAATATTAAGTCGCTATCTTGGATAAAAGGTTTAATTTGGTCCTGTGAATATTCTAACGTTAATGGTAAATTCTGTATTCTACTAGTGAAATCCTCGACGCTGTCGTACGAATTGATGCCGGTTGTGTTGGTATTAGGTGATTTATAATGATCAAAAAATATATCTTTTAACTCATTTATTATAAGTATAAAATGTTCGATATTATTTTTATTATTTTTGTCATCAACAATTTTCAATGTTTTTATAGAGCTTTGTATGTTTTTAAATGTACGAACTTTAACTGGTGGTTTACTCCGCATACTCCGCAGATGAGCTGCTGCTGCTGGTGCTTCTGCTGGTGCTTCTGCTGGTGCTGTTGCTGCTGGTGCTGCTGCTGACTTTATCTTTGTGCGCGTATTTTCCGCTATCCGCGCTTTCGCGTCCGCCTCTGAGTTTTGCAGCTTCCTCCGCATCTCCACCGCCTCTATCATCTTCTTCCGTCTTTCAGCAGCCGACAATTTATCACTACTAGTTGTCATTAAATGACCTTCAGTTGTAAATCCATAACTATTATTCGAATTTGTTAAATACAAAAAAGTTGAATCTGTTATTTTTAATAGATTGTCAAAATTCATTTTTTTTTTTTCTTGTAAGATATTATAATTTTGACTACTACCACCACTTTTAATTATACTATGAGTTACATTATTAGTATATATATTAAATGCTCTGCCTTGTTTTTCACAATTTTCTGCTGCCATAAGTCTAATATTATTGTTCATAATATCTAAAATATTATGTAAAATATTGTTTGCTATTAATATATCATGTTTATCGACAACCCCTCTCAAAAATTTTTTTGCAATAAATTTAGCAATTCCTTCTGGTGTATCAATTATTGTATTTAAATTTTTACTCATTATTATATAAATACAATAGAAAATAAATGTTCTTCTAAATTGTGATATATATACATTAAAATGTAAAATATCCATTTTGAATATCATATCTTAAATCTGCCTTGTTATAATCATTCATTTTTTCTAATACTTGGTTTGGTGTTATATTGTTATTTTCACGAATCATTAATTGTATACATAATACTCTATTTTTTACTTTTAATCCAGATTTTTGTTGTTCTGGATTTTTTCCAATTTTTAATGGACTATTCATATAATCGTCCATTATTTTATAAACTTGATCAATTTCTTCTTGTGTTTTATAAATAGTCACATTTGTATTTTTTGAAAATACGGTTTCGATATATTGGACAATTTCATCAACATTATTCATGTAAAACCATTCTTTTGATGATATAATACGACGTTCCTTAAAATTACGATGAAGTGCGGTTTCAAGTGATGTCATCCATGATTTATTTTCTAATTTTACAAGAAGAAGAATTTTAAATTGTGAATTCAAAAACGATTGTTCATTTTGTAGACCGATAAATCTTGAATAATATTGGTCTGTTTTTCCAATTTTAATAGCCATTTCTAATATACCTCCTGGAAACTGATAGAACCTTCCATCTGTAATAACATATACATATCCCGGTGAATCCATTATATATATATTATAAATGAAATTGTATAAAATCAATTTTTATTCCAAATCCGCTTAACCTGTCTCCGCTGTCTCCGCTGTCTCCGCTTAACCAGTCTCCGCTGTCTCCGCTGTCTCCGCTGTCTCCCCAGTCTGATCATTGCTGGTGTGAAATAAAAATTGAATAGATTATAAGTGTAGATGAAAATGAAAAAGAAAATGCCGTT
>Ga0160422_10000003_pt1 | contig 132636 bp, 136 predicted proteins | sample Fk160mmetaG_FD_108192 | JGI IMG/M metagenome (GOLD analysis project Ga0160422, IMG submission 108192) | Marine microbial communities from the Central Pacific Ocean - Fk160115 60m metaG | ecosystem: Environmental > Aquatic > Marine > Oceanic > Photic zone | place: The Central Pacific Ocean... | reverse complement strand
TTACGATCATTCTTCTATATACAAGGAAATCTTGAAAAAATAATAATTGGTGCCCACAGCCAGAATTGAACTGACGACCCCGTCCTTACCATGGACGTGCTCTACCAACTGAGCTATGTGGGCTTTTTTGTGACAGTAGAATTAATCTTTAATAATTTCAATATTATAAATATATCGGTTGTCAAAAAATTGGCTAGTTTAAATCAAATATTTATCTTAATTTCATAGCATATATGTTTCATGATAAAAAATATAAAAAAAACAACATTTTGTTTGCTAATGTTTTTAGCTTTAGCGAATTGTGCTCAACATTCAGTTAAATTTGGTAAAAGGTGTACCCAATTATCAATGAATGACACTTATGAGAAATCATATGTATGGTTTGTAGACAAAAACTCAAAAAGTGACTTTGATAGTAAAATTACTAAAGAAAACTGCGATAAAATAGAAGGAACTTTGTAATAACCCACTATTTCTCATTTAGGTTGCTTTAGGCTTCTTGACAAACAGTTCGGATACCTATTTAAAGCCATTGTCATTTATATAAAATGACAAAAATTTAATAAGAGAAAGCAAAAAATGAGTATAAAAGGAAAAGTAAAATGGTTTAATGGAACCAAAGGTTATGGTTTTATTGAACGTGATGACAAGGAAAAAGACGTTTTCGTACATATGTCTGCAGTCAAAGATTCTGGAGTTGGATATTTGGATGAAGGAGATGTCTTAACTTTCGACATCGAAGAAGGCAAAAAAGGTCCTTCAGCTGTGAATCTTAAAAAGGAATAACAGTTTGTTAAAATTAGTTAAGGAGGCTCAACCATGGGAATACATTATGATTATAAATCAAAACGTGGTGAAAGAGCTATGCTTAAAGAAGCTAAAAGAAAAGAAAGACAAGCTTTAAGAAGGGCCAAAAGAGCCTCAACTAATTCAGCTACAGAAGAAGATAGTAAGATGCATGATATTAATAAGACTATAACTTTAGAAGATCTTACCACCCCAGAAAAATAGTTATGCCATTACCTTTGAAAAAGGATAATGATCGCAAGATTAGACTTGCTGAGGCGCTAAAACAAAATCTAAAAAAGAGAAAAGAATTTAAAAAGAAACAAAACAAAACTAAATAATGACAGTTTTATCGGATAAATGGATTAAGAAAATGTCGAAAGAAAACGGCATGATCTCGCCTTTTGTTGATAAGCAACAAAAAAAAAATGTAATATCATATGGTTTATCTTCATATGGCTATGATGCAAGAGTATCAAATGAGTTTAAGATTTTTACTAATGTAAATTCTTCAATGGTTGATCCAAAAGATTTCTCTAATTCTAATTTTATATCTAAAAAGCAAGATATTTGTATAATTCCGCCAAATTCTTTTGTATTGGCTTCAACAGTAGAATATTTTAAAATTCCTAAAAATATTTTAGTAATTTGTCTCGGAAAAAGTACTTACGCTAGATGTGGAATTATCGTAAATGTTACACCGCTTGAACCTGAATGGGAAGGACATGTAACTTTAGAATTTTCAAATACTACACCACTACCAGCTAAAATTTATGCAAATGAGGGGGCATGCCAGTTTGTATTTTTGCAAGGAAATGAAGACCCTGAAATTTCTTATGCAGATAGAAAAGGCAAATACATGAACCAAAAAGGTGTCACCTTACCCAAAATATAAAAATGAAAAAAATTGTAATTAACGGAGGAAAAAAACTCCACGGTAAAATTACCATATCTGGTTCTAAAAATTCATCATTAGCAATTTTGGCATCAACAATACTTTTTGAAAAAAAAGTAGTTTTAAAAAATGTGCCTATTGTTGAAGATATAAAAACAATGATTAAATTACTAGTTTTTCTTGGAAAGATAGTAAAAGTAAAAAAAAATATTATTGAAATAACAAATTCTAAGAATTTTGGTAAATCTTTATTAGCCCCATATGAATTAGTAAAAACAATGAGAGCTGGTATTTTGGTTTTGGGTCCATTAATATCTAAATTTAAGCAAGCGAAAGTATCATTACCTGGTGGTTGTGCAATTGGTGCAAGGCCAATTAATTTGCACTTAGATTTTTTTAAGTTTCTTGGAGTGATAAATTATATTGATAAAGGTTATGTTATTTCAAAATTAGAATGTATATTAAAAAATAAAAAATATAGTTTTAAAAAAATTTCAGTTGGTGCAACTGTAAACGCTATTTTAGCTTGTAGCTTAATTCCAAATAAAATTATTTTAGACAATATAGCTATAGAGCCAGAAATAATAGATTTAATTAAATTTTTAAAAAAAGCTGGTATTAAAGTAAAATTTTTAAATAAAAGAAAAATTTTGATATTGGGTAGAAATCAATTAAAACAAATTTCATACGAAATAATGCCAGATCGCATTGAAGCAGGAACTTACATGATTGCTTCTGCAATAACAAATAGTAGATTAGTTATCGAAAAATTAAATATAAAGCATGTCCAAAATACTATCAAATTTTTATCAAAGGCAAATATTAGGATAAAAAAAATAGATAAAAATTCTATAAAAATTTTTCCAGGAAAAATTAAATCTGTAAGTTTATCAACCAGTCCATATCCTGGTTTTGCAAGTGATATGCAAGCACAATTTATGTCTTTGATGAATTTTGCAAATGGAATATCTAGAATTAAGGAAGAGATTTTTGAAAATAGATTTTTACATGTTTCTGAGTTAAATAGAATGGGAGCTGATATTAGTATTTTAAAAAACGTGGCGATTATAAAAGGGAAAAAAAACCTAAAAGGGGCAGAGGTTATGGCAACTGACTTAAGAGCATCGGTATCTTTAGTCTTAGCTGGACTAGCATCAAAAGGTAAAACAGTTATAAACAGAGTATACCATCTCGAGAGAGGTTATGAAAATTTGGTTGAAAAATTAAAAAATTGTGGAGCTGAGATAAAAAAAATTAATGTTTGATAAAGACGGGTTTTTAAAGCTTAAGGCTCAAGATAAAAATGATTTAAAAGTTTTTGCTGCATATTTACAAGACTCATTGATATCATCTAAAGACATAAAATATTTAGCAAAAAATAAAACTTTAATATGCATTTTTAGTAGATTCATGTGGGAAGATGCAGAGAAAGGTTTATTTAGAGATAATAGAAGAATACGTTCTGCATTAAAATTTAACAGCGTAACTGATGTTAAATCTAAAAATATCAACATAAAACAAGTTGATAAAGTATTAGAATTTTTAACAATTGATATCAAAAATAACGAAAAAGATACTATAATAAATTTAATTTTTTCAGGTGAGGGAACAATTATGATAAAATCAGAAGCTATAGACTCAACTTTAGAGGATTTTTCTGATAGTTGGGTTACAAAATATAAACCAAGACATAAAATTTAATGAGAATAATAGATACAAATAATAAGCATTTTGAGAAAAACTTTAATAGATTGATTTCACTAAAAAGGTCGCAATCAGTTTCTAAATTAAAGTTAGTAAACCAAATTATTAAAAATATAAAAAAAAAAGGTGATAAGGCATTGTTTGGTTATTCAAAAAAATATGACAAAGTAAATATTAATAAAAAAAATATTAAAATATCTAATTATGAAATAAATAAAATCACAAAAAATCTTGATAAGGATGTTAAAAAAGCAATAGATGTTGCTTTTAAAAGAATTTATCAGTTCCACAAAAATCAAGCTATGTCTGGTTTTGTATTTAAAGATAAAATTGGAAATCAATTATCCTATAAATATAAAAGTCTGAACAGTGCGGGTATATACGTACCCGGAGGGACTGCAAGTTATCCTAGTACACTTTTAATGAATGCAATCCCGGCTATCGTAGCTGGAGTCAAAAATATTTATGCAGTGTTACCTTGTCCAGAAGGAAAAATTAATCCAGGAGTTTTGTATGCCGCGAAAAAATGTAAAATTAATTCTTTGTTTAGAGTAGGGGGTGCGCAAGCTATTGCAGCTTTGGCCTACGGAACAGAAAGTATACCTAAAGTAGACAAGATTGTTGGACCAGGAAACATTTACGTTGCCACTGCAAAAAAAGAAGTTTTTGGTTCTGTTGGAATAGACATGGTAGCCGGACCGTCTGAAATTACTGTTGTTGCAGATCATACTTGTAATCCAGATTGGACTGCAATAGATCTTTTATCACAAGCAGAACATGATGTTTTGTCTCAAAGTATACTTATTACAAAAAATAAAAAATTCGCTGATCATGTAAAACAAAAAATAAATGAGTATTTAAAATATTTACCGAGAAACAAGATAGCTGCAAAAAGTATTAAAAATTATGGAGCAATTATAATTGTAAAAAATAATAAAGAAATAGTTCGTATTGTTGATCGTATTGCGCCAGAACACTTAGAGATTAAAGTTAAAAATCCTGAGACTATAGAAAAAAAAATTTCAAATGCTGGATCAATATTTCTTGGAAAATATAGTCCAGAGGCAATTGGAGATTATATAGCTGGTCCTAATCACGTTCTTCCTACATCAGGATCAGCAAGATTTTCTTCTGGTCTATCTGTGAGTGATTTTTATAAAAAAACATCAATAATCAAATGTAGTAAATCAGGTATTGAAAAGATCGGTCAATTAGCTATAAATCTGGCAGAGTATGAAGGATTGACAGCGCACGCCTTATCAATCCAAAAACGTTTAGGAGATTAATGCCGAAAGAGGAAATGTTAGAGTTTAAAGGCAAAGTTACAGAGCTTTTGCCGAATGCAACTTTTAGAGTGAGGTTAGAGAACGATCATGAAATTTTAGCTCACACATCTGGCAAGCTTAGAAAAAATCGTATTCGGGTATTAGCTGGAGACAATGTTCTTGTTGAAGTTACTCCTTATGATTTAACAAAAGGCAGAATTACTTTTAGGCTCAAGTAATATACATTTTCAATTGATTATTTTATTAATTTATGAAAAAAAGTATCAATTGGTCATGTAGCTCAGTTGGTAGAGCAGAGCCCTGAAAAGGCTTGTGTCGCTGGTTCAATTCCAGCCATGACCACCATTTAGATATGATTAATTTAAGAGATCAGATATTTAATTATCAAAACATCATAATATTTTCACTTAATAAAAAAAATTTTTATACAGCACTTAGAAGATCAATTAATTTTTTTTATAAACTACTTATTTTTATATTCAAAATATTTTTTCTTAATAAAAAAATTGAAGAAATTCCAATTCATAGTAAAGAGCTAAATGAAATATTTGTACATTTTTCAACTAATAAAGGATCACATCTTTTTATAAATAATGTAAAATATAAAGGTCATGGTTACGATGTATTTTATGAAAAATATTTTAAAAGCAATAGAAACAAAAGATTAAATATATTGGAATTCGGTATTTTTCGTGGCGACTCACTTGCCGCACTACACTGTTATTTTCCAAATGCAAATGTAGTGGGTGTGGATAGAAATCCGTTTTCATTTAATTATAAATCAAAAAGAATTAGAACCTTATATTGTGATGTTTCCTCAAAAAAAAATTTAGACAACTTATCTGATTATTTAAGTCAAGATTATGATTACATCATAGATGACGCAAGTCATGATCCAATTCATCAAAAAACAACTTTTTTTTCAATGTTCAAAAATTTAAAAAGTGGTGGAATTTTTATTATTGAAGAATTTAATGCCTTTCATGCCGAAAGTGGTAAAGATGATCCAGAAAAAAATTTTTTAAGAAATTTATTGATTGACGCCTCAAATAACTCCAAAGAAAATTTAGAAGCTAAATACAATAAGGAAATCATCAATTTTTTTAAAAATGTTCAAGATGTAGAAATAAATAAGGGAGTTTTATCTCATAAGGGTGTAAATATATCAGAAATAGCATTTATAAAAAAAAAGTAATTTTTATTGTTGAAAAATTCATAAAAAACTATAAATCAACATAAATGATTAAAATAGTTTTTACATCTTCACTTCAAATAATGCATGCTAAGCACATGCTTGGCTAAACTATTTATTTAACTTAATTTAAAATAACTATATAAACTAAAAGATATGCAGCCGTAGCTCAGTTGGTTAGAGCGCTAGTTTGTGGAACTAGATGTCGGTGGTTCGAATCCACCCGGCTGTACCAGAAAAAATGAGTAATAAAAATATAAAACCTACAAAAGAGTTACCCTCTGGTTTTACGGATAGAAATGAAGCCGAACTTATAATTCGTGATTATGTGATTTCTAAAATCAGAAATGTAATGATCAGTTATGGTTTTGAATATCTTGAAACACCAAGTTTTGAGTTTTCAGAAAGTATTGGCAAATTTTTACCAGATAAGGAAAGACCAGATGAAGGAATATTTTCTTTCGAGGATGATAAAAAATGGTTATCGCTTCGATATGATTTAACCGCTCCACTTGCAAGATATGTAGCAAAAAATTTTCAAGAATTGCCAAAGCCGTACAAACGTTATCAACTTGGCACTGTATGGCGTAATGAAAAACCAGGCCCAGGTCGTTTTAGAGAATTTATTCAGTTTGATGCTGATTTTGTGGGAACTAGAAATCTACAAGCTGATGCAGAACTTTGTATTATGATTTCTGATATACTAGAAGCGTGTGGTCTTAGCAAAAATGATTATATCATTAAAATTTCCTCAAGAAAATTTATAGAAAAAATATTTTCAAAATTGAAAATTTTAGATGAAAATCAAAAATCTATAGTTCTAAGAGCACTTGATAAGATTGATCGATTAGGTTGGGTTGAAGTTAAAAAATTATTGAGCAAAGGCCGAAAAGATAAGTCTGGTGACTATACTCAAGGTGCAAATTTAAGCGACGATAAAATTAAAATATTAGAGCAAAGTATGGAAAATTTTGATGAAAATTTAGAAGATATAATTCAACTAAAAAAAATATTTAATTTGTACGATTTTAAAAATTTCAAATTTGATTCTTCAATCATTAGAGGTCTTGGTTATTATACCGGGATAATATTTGAAGTTGATTTAACATTTAAAGTAAAAAACAATAAAGGACAACCTATACAATTTGGTTCTATAGGTGGTGGCGGTCGATACGATAATTTAGTAAGCAGGTTTGGAAATTTTGATGTGCCGTGTACTGGAGTTTCTATCGGTATTGATAGAATGATATATGCTTTAATGCAAAAAGAAGATTTAAATAAAATTAAAAATAACAAACCTGTAATGATTTGTGTTTTCAATGAAAACTCATATTCAGATTACATTAATATTTTAAAATATTTGAGAAAGAGTAAGATAAATTCAGAAATTTACGCAGGTAAAGGTAACATAAAAAAACAATTTGAGTACGCAAACAAAAGAAAATTACCAGCATTGATATTATATGGAGATGAGGAAATGAGTGAAAAAAAACCTAAAATAAGAGACTTAAATAGCGGTAAAGAAGTTTCTGTAAATTTAAGTGAATTATGTAATGAAATCAAAAAAATTCTCTGATCGAATATTAAATTCTTTTATTAGAAAAGGATTTAAATTTTCAGAAGCTGAGATATTACTTGATACCGATTATATCGTTCAACGTTCAGGAGAAAGTTTTCGAAAACATCTATTAACTTTTGAAAATGAAAAAGGCAAATCAATTTGTCTTAGACCAGATTTAACAATTGCATTTTGCATAAAATATTTAAAAGAAAGTCAAAAAAAATTGTCTAAGATCTGTTATCAAGGAAGATCTTTTCAAAAAACTGGAGAAATTATTACTAAACAAGCAGGTATAGAAATTATAGGATCAAGAAATAATTCAAGAGATGATGAATTAATAATAAAAACAATTATCGATACTTTAGAAAAATTAAATGTAAGAAATATTAAAATAAATATTGGTGATATTGGCTTATTTAATAGTTTCATAGATGCTCTAAATTTACCAGGAAGATGGAAACTTAGACTAAAAAGACATTTTTGGAGACCGGTTTATTTTGAGGAACTTTTAAAAAGATTAGAAACTAATTCAGATGTTGATGTTATTAAAGTTGATCTAGATAAAAAAAGATATAATGAAATGAAATCTTTAAGTGGTGAAAACAAAATTGCAGGAAGAAAAATTACTGAAATATTAGAGCGATTTGACAAAAAAATAAAAGATCCGAGACCGGTTACTCAAGGTAAAAAAATTGTTAAAAAAATAAGAGATTTTTTAAAAATTAATTGCTCTTTAAAAAATTTAGAAATTGAAATTTTAAAGTTTAATGAAAAAAATAAACTAAATATTCAAATTAATTCAAGTTTAATTCGATTAAAAAAACTTCCTAAATATAGGATTAATTTTAGTTCAAATTTTGGTAGAAATATTGAATATTATACTGGATTTGTGTTTGAAGTGTTAAAAAACAATAAACAAGTAGCTGCTGGTGGAAGATACGATAATCTATTAAAAAGTCTTGGATCAAAAAAATGTATTCCTGCAGTAGGTGCGGCTATTAACTTAAAAAACTTATAAATAAAAATGAATGACAATTTATTAACCATTGGTATTCCATCTAAAGGTCGACTAAAAAAAGGTTCTCTTGACTACTTTGAGAATAGTGGTTTTAAGATAATAAATTCAGGTAGCGAAAGAAATTATTTTGGAATGATAGAGGGCAAACCTTTTATCAAAATAATATTTTTACATGCAAAAGAAATTATAGGTAGACTTGGCGATAATAGTCTTGATTTAGGTATTTCGGGACTTGATTTGTTACTTGAGGCAGGTAAATTCGTTAAAAATAAAATAGAAATAAAAAAAAAATTAGATTTCGGAAAAGCAAATCTTGTTGTTGCAATACCAAAAGATTGGATTGATGTTCAAACTATTGCAGATTTAGAAGAGGTATGTTTTTCATTTACTAATAAACATAATTCAAGGCTAAGGATTGCAACCAAATATCCAAACTTAAGTAATGAATTTTTATTTTCGAAAGGTGTAACACAATATAAATTAGTCAATAGCATTGGCTCCACCGAAATTTATCCATTTACTGGATCTTCAGAAATCATTACAGATATAACTTCTACTGGTAAAACTTTAGAAGATAATAATTTAAGAGTTCTTAAAGATGGTATTATTTTAAAATCTGAAGCGTGCTTATTAATGTCCAAAAAAAAAGGCCGAAAGATCCGGCCTTTTTTAAATACCTTTATTGGAAACTAAATTACATTCCCATACCGCCCATGCCACCCATGCCTGGCATTCCACCACCCATTGGAGGCATTCCACCACCGGAACCACCTGAGTCTTTATCATCAGGTTTATCGCCTATCATTGCTTCTGTGGTAATCAGTAAACTAGATATTGAAGCAGCATCTTGCAAAGCTGTTCTTACAACTTTCGTAGGATCTATAATTCCTTTTGCAATCATATCGCAAAATTCAGCTCCCTGAGCATCATAACCATGTGATCCTTTTTTGCCCTCTAAAAGTTTTCCGACTACAACAGAGCTATCTACTCCTGCGTTAGCGGTTATTTGTCTGATTGGTGCTTGTAGAGCTTTTTTAATTATTTCCACACCAGCTTTTTGATCGTCACCTTTAACTTTGACTGATTTTAAAACTTCGGATGCATATAGTAAAGCACATCCTCCACCAGTAACAACTCCTTCTTCAACTGCTGCTCTTGTAGAATTAAGCGCATCATCAACACGGTCTTTTCTTTCTTTAACCTCAACTTCTGTCGCTCCACCTACTTTTATTACAGCAACACCACCTGCAAGTTTTGCTAATCTTTCTTGAAGTTTTTCTTTATCGTAATCTGAAGTTGATTCATCAATTTGTTTTCTAATAGATGCACATCTAGCCTCTATTTCATTTTTTTTACCAGCACCATCAACTACAGTAGTATTATCTTTATCAACCTTGATTTTTTTGCATGATCCCAAATCATTAATTTTTACATTTTCAAGTTTAATACCTAAATCTTCAGAAATAACTTGCCCACCAGTTAATATGGCAATATCTTCTAGCATTGCTTTTCTTCTGTCTCCAAAGCCAGGTGCTTTTACCGCGACAACTTTTAATCCGCCTCTTAGCTTGTTCACAACTAATGTCGCTAGTGCTTCACCTTCAACTTCTTCAGCAATTATCAATAAAGGTCTTGAGGATTGAACCACAGACTCTAATAGCGGAACAATAGATTGTAAGTTTGAGAGTTTTTTATCACAAAGCAAAACTAAAGGATTGTCTAACTCAGCAGTCATTTTATCTGCATTAGTTATAAAGTAAGGTGATAAAAATCCTCTATCAAATTGCATTCCTTCAACAACATCAAGTTCAGTTTGTAAACCTTTTGCCTCTTCAACAGTTATAACTCCTTCATTACCAACTTTTTGCATCGCTTTAGCAATCATGTCACCAATCTCTTTTTCACCATTAGCAGAAATAGTTCCAACTTGAGCTATCTCTTCACTGGTTTTAACTTTTTTTGAACTTTTTTTAATATCCCCTATCACAGCTTCGATTGCCGTATCAATACCGCGCTTAACATCCATAGGGTTCATTCCAGCTGCAACAAACTTGCAACCTTCTTTAGCAATAGCTTGAGCTAAGACTGTAGCTGTGGTTGTTCCATCGCCCGCCTCATCATTTGTTTTGCTTGCAACTTCTTTTACCATTTGAGCTCCCATATTTTCAAATTTATCCTCTAGCTCAATTTCTTTTGCTACAGTAACACCATCTTTGGTAATTCTTGGTGCTCCAAAAGACTTATCTATTACAACATTTCTGCCTTTTGGACCCAAAGTAACTTTTACTGAGTTAGCAAGTATATCTACACCCCTTAACATCGAGTTTCTTGCCTCTGTATCAAATTTAACTATTTTTCCAGCCATTTTTCCTCCTAATTATTTTTTACTAATTATACCCATTATGTCTGACTCTTTCATAATTGAGTATTCCTTACCGTCGATTTTAACTTCAGTTCCTGACCACTTACCAAATAATACGTGGTCTCCAACTTTAACATCCAACGGAGCTAACTTACCAGCATCATTTTTAGAACCAGGTCCTACAGCAATAACTTTACCCTCTTGAGGTTTTTCTTTTGCGGTATCCGGTATAATTATTCCTCCTGATGTTTTTTCTTCGCTATCTAGCGATTCTATTAGAACTCTATCGTGCAAAGGTCTGAATTTCATTTTTTTCCTCCATCAATATTGATGTTGATATGACTATTTTTTAAAAAATTTCAAGGGGTTAATATTTACTAGAAATCGGTGTATTTTTGGCTATTTTTCTACATTTTAATACAATTCATAATATACATGTATGAAATTAAAAATTTTATTAAAGATATTATAAATAGGAGAATATCAATGAAACCTTTAAATCTTCTAGGTATTGAAGAGATAATAGACGATTATGACTTTTTTTTTATAGACCTTTGGGGTGTAATTCATAATGGAAAAAAAATTTTTATTAACGCTATACAGGTCTTAAAAAATTTAAAGGTAAATAAAAAAATTGTAATATTGATATCTAATGCACCAAGACCCTCACAGACAGTAAAAGATTTTTTAAATAAAATGAACTTTGACTTTAATCTAATTGATAACTTAATTACCTCTGGAGATGTAACTAGAGATTACTTAAGTCAAGATTTAAATAAAAAATTTTTTCATTTAGGCCCTAGTAAAGATCAAGATATATTTAACAAAAAAAATATTTATTCAAAAAATATTTCAGATTGTGATGAGATTGTCTGTACTGGACTAAATAATACCTTTAGTGACATTAAAACTTATGAGAATATTCTAATGCAAAATATTAAATATAAAAAAACAATGATATGTGCAAATCCTGATGAAGTTGTGAGCAGAGGAACCAAACTAGAATATTGCGCAGGTAAAATTGCTCAAGTTTATAATACTTTAGGCGGAAAGGTTATATATTTTGGTAAACCTTTCGAAAGTATTTACAACTATGCAGTGGAGACTATAAAAACACAATTTAAATTTAAAAGTATTGACAAACAAAAAATTTTAGCAATCGGAGATAATTTAAAGACTGATATTAAAGGTGCAAATAATTTTGGGATCGACTCTATTCTTATACTTAATGGTATTTATAAAGACTTTGAATACGATACTAATTTTAATTTTGAAAAACTATGTAATTCAAATAAAATAGATAATGTTTATTCTAACTTCTATCAGAAAGATTTAAAATGGTAAAAGTTTTCCAAAATATTTTTAAAAACAAAATTACAAAAAATTCTATTTTAGCTATAGGAAATTTTGATGGTTTTCATTTAGGACATCAATCAATTATTAAAGAAGGGAAAAAAATTGCGAGAAAAAATAAAAAAAATTTTGGAATATTGACTTTTAATCCTCTTCCTTACGAATATTTTACAAAAGATTATAATTATAAAATTATTAGCAATGCAGAAAAAATAAATTTAGCATCAAAATTTGGAGTAAATTATATAATTTTTTTAAATTTTAATAATAAACTTAGAAATAGCAGCCCTGAAAATTTTATTAAAGATATATTAATTAAAAAAATTAATATGAGTCATATAATTATCGGTAGCGAATTTCGTTTTGGAAAAAATAGAAAAGGTAATGTTAAAATGCTAAAAAATATTTTAGAACCACTTAGCATAAAAGTTACAGGAGCTGAAATCATAAATCAATTTGACGGAAAAATTTCATCTTCTCGTATAAGAAAAAAAATTTTGCATGGAAAGGTATTAGAAATTAAAAAATCTTTAAATAGATTTTGGTCAATTAATGAGAAAGTATTGAAAGGAAGACAAATAGGTAGAAAAATTGGTTTTAAAACTGCAAATATCGATTTAACAGGTAGATTAAATCCAAAAATAGGAGTTTATGCTATCAAAATACGTTTTAAAAAAAAAATTTTTAATGGAATAGCTAACTTTGGTTATGCGCCAACATATAATAGAAAAAAATTGGTATTAGAGTGTTTTATTTTCAATAAGATAGGTAATTTATACGGTAAATATATAGAGGTTAATTTTATTAAGTTTTTAAGAGGTGAAAAAAAATTTAAATCAACAGAAATGCTCAAAAAACAAATAAAGTATGATATTGATGAAGCAAGTAAAATTTTAAAAAATGTCAGAGATTAAAGTAAATCTTCCAAAAACAAAATTAGCTATGAAAGCTAATCTTCCTAATAAAGAGCCTGATATTCTAAAATATTGGGACGAAATAAAACTTTATGAATTACAAAGTAAAATGTTTTCAAATAGAGAAAAATTTATTCTTCACGATGGCCCACCATACGCAAATGGTGACATTCATATTGGTACAGCGTTAAACAAAGTACTAAAAGATATTGTGGTTAAATTTCAATCTGTTGGTTTGCAGAAATATTCGCCATATGTTCCTGGCTGGGATTGTCATGGTTTACCAATTGAGTGGAAGATTGAAGAGCTCAATAAAAAAAAAGGAGTTGATAAAGCCAAGTTATCAATAAATGAATTTAGACACCAATGTAGAGAATTTGCCGAAAAATGGATAGATATACAAAAAAGTCAATTTAAACGTTTAGGAGTGATTGGGGACTGGGAAAATTATTATTCGACAATGAGTAATAAAGCAGAAGCTATAATAGCTAAAGAAATTCTAAAATTTTTGAAAAACGGTGGTTTATATAAAGGTTATAAGCCTGTTTTATGGTCTGTAGTAGAAAAAACTGCTTTAGCTGATGCAGAAGTGGAATACAAAGATAAAGTATCAAATACCATTTATACAAAATTTAAAATAAAAAAAAATTTCAGAAAGCATGAAAATATCAATGTTGTAATATGGACAACTACTCCATGGACAATCCCTTGTAATAGAGCTTTATGTTATAATTCAAAATTTAACTATACTATTTTAAATATTCATCACAATAATTCAGATGATAAAGTTATAGTTGCAAATGATCTAATAGATAATTTTTTAAAAGAAAATAATATTGAAAAATATAATAAGATTGAAAGTTTTTCTGGGACTGAGTTTAAAAATACAATATGTGAACATCCTTTTAAACAATATGGGTATGAATTTGATGTACCGATGATAGATGGAGATTATGTTACTTTAGATCAAGGTACAGGTATTGTGCATATTGCTCCAAGCCATGGTCCAGATGATTTTCATTTATCCTTAAAAAATAATATAAAAGTAGAAAATACTCTAAGTGATGACGGTACTTATACAGACAAAATAAAAAAATTTAGTGGCACACATATTTTTAAGGCAGATAAAATAGTCATAGAAGAATTAAAAAAAACCTCATCTCTAATTTCTGCTGGCGAGTATAAACATAGTTACCCCCATTCCTGGAGATCAAAGGCTCCTTTAGTTCATAGAGCAACTCCACAATGGTTTATATCTATGGAAAAAAATAATTTAAGGTCCAGTGCTCTTAAAGCTATTAGCAACACATCATTTTACCCAGAAATAGGAAAGAATAGATTAGAAGGTATGATAGAATCGAGACCTGACTGGTGTATTTCGCGCCAAAGATTTTGGGGTGTGCCTTTACCAATCTTTGTAAATAAAAAAACTGAGAAACCCTTGATTGACGATGCAGTTTTTCAAAATATTTTTGATATTTTTAAATCCAAGGGTAGTGACAGCTGGTTTAGTCTACCAGCTCAGGATTTTTTAACAAAAAAATATAATTCTGAAGATTATCATCAAGTGAAGGATATCGTTGAAGTTTGGTTTGATAGTGGTTCTAGTCATACATACGTATTAGAAGAAAGAAATAATTTAAATTGGCCTGCAGATATGTACTTAGAGGGATCAGATCAACATAGAGGATGGTTTCACTCATCTTTACTTCAATCATGTGGAACTAGAGGAGAAGCTCCATATAAGAATATTTTAACACATGGATTTGTAGTTGATGGAAAAGGACAAAAGATGTCTAAATCATTAGGTAATGTTGTGTCTCCAGATGAAATAATAAAAAAATATGGAGCAGATATTTTAAGATTATGGGTTGTTGCTTCTGATTATTCTGAAGATTTAAGGCTAGACAACTCTATAATAAATCAGCATGCAGAATCTTATAGAAAAATTAGAAATACCTTTAGGTTTATTTTAGGTAATTTAAATGATCAATTCAATTTTAAAGATATTAAAAATGAAAAACTCAAAAGTAATTTCGATGAGTTTGATATCTATATATTATCCTTAATTTCAAAACTTGATAATAATTTTACTGAATTTAGCAAACAATTCGCATTTCATAAAATATTTATTGAAATACTAAATTTTTGCATCAATGACCTGTCTGCATTTTACTTTGATATTAAAAAAGACACTCTGTATTGTGATGATTTAGAGAGCAATAAAAGAAAAAATACAATTACAGTCTTAAAATATTTATTTTATTTTTTAATAAAATGGCTAAGCCCAATCTTAGTATTTACTACTGAAGAGATTTTTGGACTAATAAAAAAAGAAAATGACAGAAGCATATTTTTAGTCAACTTTAATTACTTAGACAAATTAGTAGATTTAAAAAATTTTGATAAGGAAAAATGGGATTATTTGAAAAAAGTTAGATCAGAGGTAAATAATCAGATCGAGATTATGCGAAATAAAAAAGCAATTGGTTCTAGTCTTGAAACTAAAATTAAAATGAATATTAATGAAAAGTTTACTAAATATTTTAAGAATATCGATCTTTCTGAGTTTTTTATTACTTCTGGAGCTGAATTTTTAACAAATGATCAAAGTTTTGACAAAGTTTTAGAAAATAAAAATATTAAAGGTTTAAAAATTTTATTAGAAAAAGCAGATGGAAAAAAATGCCCAAGATGCTGGAAATATTTTAAAATTATTTCGGATAATAACAAAGAGTTATGCAAAAGATGTGAAAGCGTACAAAGTGGAATCTGAGACTTCTAAATTAAAACAAAATATTCTTATTTTTTTTATAATTAGTATAAATTTTATATTAGATCGTATTAGTAAATTATTAATTATTGATTTTTTTTCAAGCGGTCAAAGTGAATATTATGTTAATTCTTATTTAAATTTTATTTTAATATGGAATAAAGGTATTGCCTTTGGCTTATTTGGCAGCGAAGACTTCATCTATCATTTTACGTCTTTTTTAATATTTTCAATATTACTGTTAATCATATTTATGATTATCAAGTCAAATAAACTTTTTGAGAAAGTATGTTTCTCGATTTTGCTTGGTGGAGCATTAGGTAACTTTTTTGATAGAATTTACTATCAGGCCGTTCCAGACTTTATAGATTTTCATTATAATAATTTTCACTGGTTTGTTTTTAATGTTTCTGATATCTCAATAACGTTTGGAATTATATTATTAATATTTTATGAGATAATAAAAAAACAAGAGAAAAATGAATAGACTTCTATACTTTATAATTTTAATTTTTTTAATACCTTTATCATGTCAAGATGTTAAAAGAGGTCTTGGACTTGAAAAAGTTAGACCAGATGAATTTTTAGTTCAGAAAAAAGGAAGTTTAGAATTACCACCAAATTTTGATTTAATTGAACCAGGTGGTCTTAGATTAAAAAAAAACAAAGAGTCATTAACGCAAATATTAAATAAATCACTTACACCTGATAAAGTCTTAAATATTGAAGAATCTGGAATATCAAATACTGCAAAAGATTTAGAACAAGATTTGCTAAAAAAAATTAAATGAGTATTGAAATTAATCTAAATAATTTTTTCAATCATTTCTTAAAAAAAGATCATAAACAAATTTTCGACAAGTATTTAAAAATTTGTAATGATGTAAGCGCAAAACTTAAAAGTGAGATTGATTCTAATCAAATAGAGATTTTTAATTCAATAAGTCAAAATTACCAATCAAAAATTTTTAGTCTTAGAAATAGCCTAGATAGGTCTCCAAAAAAATTGATTATAGGAATTGGTGGTTCATCAGCGGGTATAAAGAGTTTTGTAAAGTATACAAATCAAGAATACCTATTTATTGACAATTTAAATTATTCATTAATAGAAAATATTTTAAATAATAAAAATATTTTAGATTATTCGATTTATGTAATATCAAAATCTGGAAATACATTTGAGACGTTAGCTGCACTAAATTTACTTTACCAACATGCAAATAAAATGGGGTTATTAAAAAAATTATTTTTACAAATGACATGTATAACTGAAGAAGGAGATAATTATTTATATAATTTTGCAAAAAAACATAATATTAGAATTATTAAACACAATAAAAAAATTGGTGGAAGATATTCTTTTTTCTCCGAAACTGGTATATTACCACTAAATTTAAATGAGACCGATGTTTTTGACAATTGTAAATATAATAATTTTTTAGGAGATGATCATAAATCTGCAATTATTAATTCTGCAGTTATACTAACAATTCAAGAAACAAAAAAAATATCAAAATATGTAAATTTGTTTTATGATGAAAAATTGAAATATTTTGGCGAGTGGTTTAATCAATTACACGCAGAAAGTCTTGGAAAAAAAAATAAGGGACTTACTCCCATGTATTCAATATGTCCTCGAGACCATCATAGTATGGCACAATTGTATTTAGATGGACCAAAAGATAATTATTTTACTGTATATCCTCCTGAAAATATTTCAAATTTTTCAAAATTTGAAAAATTAAATTTTTTGAATATTGAAAATCAAACCCCAAAAGAACTTATTTTATCACAATACAATGCGATACAAAAAGTATTTATTGAGCAAAACTTGCCGTTTAGGACAATTAGCATTGGAGAAAATAATTTAAATATTTTTCAATTATATCTTTATTTTTTTTTAGAAACTATAATTTTAGGCAAGGCCCAAAATATTAATCCTTATGATCAGCCCGCGGTAGAGGCTATTAAAATTAAAACATTAAAAGATTAACATTTTAGAAATACTATTTTTGAAATTCCATATTTTTTTTCTATAAGAATTTTAAAATTCAGTGGTATATTTAATTCATTTTTAATATGAGTATGAAATATTATTAATATATTTTTGAAATTTTTTGATATCAAATTAAAGATTTCTTTATTTTTTTTAAATAGGTAAGGAGGGTCAATAAAAATTAAATCTAAATTGCTTCTAATGGTCTTACTTGATAAAAAACTTATAACATCATTTTCAATAACGTCGTAATTTGTAGTAGCCTTCATTTTTAAAATATTTCTTTTTAAAATTTTTATAACATTTATATTTTGTTCAACAAAAATAACATTTTCGGAACCTCGAGATAAGCATTCTAGACCAAATGATCCAGATCCTGAAAATAAATCACATACTTTGGATTCTTTAAAATTAAATTTAATATCTTTCGAATGAGTAATTAAATTAAAAATATTTTCTTTTACAAAATCTCTAAGTGGCCTAGTTGTTTTATTATCTGGTAACTCCAGTTTTTTACTCTTGAATTTTCCTGATATAATTCTCATAAGATTTTAATTCTTTATTACTAACTATTTCTACTTGACCTGGGTTTAAATTGTTTAAATTAAATGGCCCAAAACTCACTCTTTTTAATTTATTAACATTAAGATTTATTGACTTAAAAATTTGTCTAATTTCATTTTTTCTTCCTTCAAATAGTTCTAATTTAATCCACGTATTTTTTTTTATATCACTTATGACTTTATAATTAAAAGCTCTATATTTTGTGCCTTTATATACAAAGCCTTTTGATTTTTCTTTTAGTTTTGCTAAGTTTAAATGACCAAAAACCCTAACATTGTAGGTTCTTTTAAATTTATATCTTGGATCTTCAAGTGACCGGGTTACATTGCTAGAGTTTGTTAAAATGATTAACCCTTCAGAATTCACATCAAGTCTACCTGCAAAAATAAAATTTTTATATTTTGAGTTTAATATTTCATAAACAATTTTTCGATTATCTTGTTTTCTCTTTGAACAAATATAATTAACTGGCTTGTACAATTTTAAAATTTGAATATTTTTTTTAAATTCAATATTTTTTCCTTCTATTGAGATTTGATCACTTTTGTCTACAAAACAAACAGGAGAAGATATTTTTTCTCCATTAACTGTTACTTTATTTTTCGCAATTAACCTCTCAATTTCTCTTCTTGAGCCGCAATTGTAATTTGCTAAAAATTTAGATATTCTCTCTTTATTCATGGTTCAAAATTATTTCAATATAATTTTTAATAATTTAATGAAACTAGCAAAAAAAGCTTATGATGAAAACGAAATACCGATATCAGCAATAATATTTTGTCCTAAAAAAAATAAAATAATAAGCAAAGCTCATAACACATGTAAATCTAAAAGCGATCCGTTAGGTCATGCAGAAATAATTGCAATAAGAAAAGCATCAAAAAAAGTGAAAAATTATCGATTTGATGATATGTACTTATTTACTACTCTTGAACCATGCCTTATGTGTACTGCAATAATTTTAAATGCAAAATTTAAAAGAGTATATTTTTTTATTGAAGATAAAAAAAATGGAGCACTAGTTAATAATCAAAAATTGATTTATGATAAGAAAATTTTTACAAAACCGAAAATATATTATGGTTTTAAAGAAACAGAATACAGTAAATTACTTAAAAAATTTTTTTTAAATAAAAGATAATTATTTTATTACTCTCCAACCAATATCACGTCTATAATATTTATTTTCCCATTCTAATTTGTCAAGAGCACGTAATGCTTTTTCACGAGCTGTTTTGAGAGTTTTATCTATAACAGTTGAGTTTAAAACTCTCCCACCTGTTGCAGTAATTTTACCGTCATTATTTGATGTACCTGCATGAAAAATCTGAAGTCTATCATTTTGTTCAATATCATTTAGATTTTTAATTACTTTATCTTTTTCATATTTTTCAGGATAACCTTTATTAGCAGCTACTACTGTAATACCAGGATCAGCTATCCATTCTATTTTGTTTTGATTTAAAGTTTCTTCAATTACATCAGATACTAATTTTAGAAAATCGCTTTTCATTCGCATCATCAATATTTGACACTCCGGATCACCAAATCTAATATTATATTCTATTAATTTTGGCTCACTACCTTCAATCATCAAACCTGCATATAAAATTCCTGAAAAACGAGCATTAATTTTTCTCATACCATCAAGTGTTGGTTTAATAATTTTATTTATAACTTTTGACTCGACATCATCTGTAATAAGATATGAGGGTGAATAGGCACCCATTCCACCTGTATTGGGACCTTCGTCTTTTTCAAAAATTCTTTTATGATCTTGAGCTGTTCCAATAGGTAAAAAATTAATTCCATCAGTTATTACAAAATAGCTAGCTTCTTCTCCTTTTAAGAATTCTTCAAGTATCACTTTTTTAGAAGATTCAAACTTTCCTTCAAAAATAGATTTTACATCATTAAGTGCCTGTTCTTTTTTTTTACAAATTGTAACCCCCTTTCCTGCTGCCAAACCATCTGATTTGACGACAATTGGAAGTCCATAATCATCAATGCATTGAGATGCTTCCTCTATACTTTTGACTTCTTTATATTTTGCCGATGGAATTTTAAATTTAGAACAAAAATTTTTTAGAAATATTTTAGAACCTTCAAGCTGGGAAGCCTTTTTTGATGGACCGAATACTTTTATTTTCTTTTTTTCTAAAAAATCTTTAATTCCCTTCACTAATGGAACCTCTGGACCAACTATCACTAACTCAATTTCCTCTTTTTTTATTTCTTTATAAAGTTGATCAAAATCAAATATATCAACATTTATATTTTTGCATAATCTTGAAGTTCCCGCATTACCAGGTATACATATGAGTTTTTTAAGATTTTTTGACTGCTTAAGTTTATAACATATGGAATGCTCTCTGCCCCCACTTCCAATTACTGCGACGTTCATGTAAAACCTTTAAATATAATTATGAGTAATATACCAGAATTTTCAGTATCTGAATTATCATCTTTAACAAAAAATTTATTAGAAGAAAATTTCTCATTGATTCGTGTAAGAGGAGAAATTACCAATGTAAAAAATAAGGGACATTGTTATTTCACTCTTAAGGATGCGGATTTTGTACTAAATGCTGTTTGTTGGTCAAGTAGAGTTCCACATTTAAACTTTAAGCCAGAAGAAGGTTTAGAAGTTTTTGCAGAGGGCAAATTATCTACATACGCAAAGGGCAGCATTTCAACTTATTCATTACACGTAAATCAAATTAATGTTGAAGGAGAGGGAGCATTATTAAAATTATTCAAAGAAAGGCAAAAAAAACTACAAAAAGAGGGTTTATTCGATGAACAACATAAAAAAGAGTTGCCATTCTTGCCAAAAAAAATTGGAGTTATTACATCATCAACAGGTGCTGTTATAATGGATATTATGGACAGAATTAATGCTAGGTTTCCAACTCCAATTGAACTTTTTCCTGCGTCTGTTCAGGGCGTTAATTCATCAAATGAGATCATTGCAGGTGTTAAACATTTTAATAAAAGCAAATCTGTAGATGTAATAATAATTGCACGAGGAGGTGGCGGGCCTGAAGATTTTATAGGCTTTAATGAGGAAGCTTTGGTTAGAGAAGTTTACGCATCCGAGGTACCAATAATATCAGCCATTGGTCACGAAACAGACTTTACATTGCTTGATTACGTCGCTGATTGGAGAGCAGCCACACCGACTGCAGCTGCTGAAAAAGTTGTTCCAGAGCGAGTAATCTTAATGAAAAATCTTAAAAATATTTTCGATAATTTGTCTATATCAATTGATTACTATTTCAAAAAAATTAATAAAGAGTTTAATTATTTGGATAAGCTTCTTAATATAAACTATTTTAAAAAGTTTTTATCTCAGAGCCAAAAAAATTTAGATAATATCTTTAAAATTTTTTCTTCGTCGTTTCTTAATGATTTGAAAATTAGAAAAAATGACCTTTCTAATCTTGGTAAAAGAGCTCGTGGATTAGATATAAAAAATATTCTTAAGAGGGGATTTTCAATAATTAGGGACACAAACGATAAAGTCATTAAAAATTCTATAAATATAAAAGGTAAAGACAAAATTAAAGCTGAATTTTTTGACAAAGAAATAATAATAAATATTAAAAATGACTGAGGCTAAATTAAAATATAAACAAGGTTCATTTGAGATTGTAGAACAGGGAGATTATGTGTTGTGTGCAGTTTCAGAACGAAAAATACCCCTCGATGAATTAAGGTATTGGAATGTTGATTTGCAAGAGGCTTATTTTTCTCCAATAGAAGTTGATAAAAAATTCAATGAAAAGTTTTAAAATATTAATAATTTTATTATTTTGTTCTCAGGCCTATAGTTTAGAGTTCAATGGAAAGTTTACTCAAGGGGGGTTAATTTTGGGAAAAACTGATCCAGAAAATAAAATTTTCCTTGATGAAAAACCTCTCAAGATCTCCCAGGCAGGCAATTTTGTTTTTGGTATTTCTAGGGAGAGATCTAATGATTTGAAAATTGAAATTAAAGGCATATCTTCGTCTAAAATATTAATTAAAAAGGTATCTAAGCGTAAATTCAGAATACAAAGAATTGATGGGTTACCAAAAAGAAAAGTGACCCCAAATGAAGAAGATATGAAAAGAATTAGAAAAGAAGGTAAGCTTATTGTTAAAGCTAAAAACATTAATAGTAATTTTGATTTTTTTTCAAAGGGTTTTATAAGACCCTTAAAAGGTATAACTACTGGTGTTTACGGTAGTCAGAGAATTTTAAATGGTAAAAAAAGACGCCCTCATTACGGTATTGATATAGCTTCACCCAAAGGAACACCAATAAAAAGTCCTAATGACGGTAAAGTTGTGCTTGCTGAGAAAGACTTATTTTTTACTGGAGGAACATTAATGATCGATCACGGACATGGATTAATTTCAATTTACTCTCACCTTGAAAAATTAAACGTTAAAGGTAATGAAAAAATTAAAAAGGGACAAATTATTGGAACAGTTGGTTCTACGGGTCGTTCAACAGGACCACACTTAGATTTTAGATTGTACTGGAATAATATTGCAGTTGACCCTGATCTAGTATTTAAGAATTAAATTTTTTATTTTAAAAAATTGTCCAAGGTTTTTTTATCTGAAACAACTATAAAGTCATCAAAATGTATTGACTGTGATGGATATTTGATATCAATCCTTCTTCCTGAGTTTCTATAAATGCCGATCCTAGCATAACTTCCAGTATAATTACCTTTCCACTCGTAAGTTATTCCAGAATAATTAACTATAAGTTTATTGTCTTTAAAAATCTTTACGTACCCATCCTGTTTTTTAGAATTTTTTATACCTATTTTATAGGTTGTCCAATCACCTAATTTAGTAGCTTTAAAATTTTTTTTAAAATTATTAAATTTTTCACACTTATTGGATATTGATTTTGAATTTACATATAGAGGATCCTTCCATATTGGATTCCCCTCCGCATCGTAACAGCATACTTTTCTTGTGAAGTATTCATAACAACCAAAACAATTATTATTATTTATATTTTGATTTTTATTACTTTTTGAAATGTATTTTTCACCAGTTATTGAGTCTTTTTTTGCCCCAAAAACACATTTTGACAATTTAATAGAACTCATGTTTCTTTCTTTACCTTGGAACATAATCCAATTGCCGTTTTTTTTTAAGTATTTATATCTTAAACTGTATTTTTTATAATCTTCCTTATTCCATGATTTTCCAGCAGAGCCACCAGTATCTCCACCAATCACCATAGCATTACCATTCTCATAAAATCTTATGCCAAGCAGCGGACTTTTCCTCATTGGATCAAATTGATTTTTAAATTGAAAAAATAAAACTCTTGTATCAATATGTTCAAAATCTTTTGGTACTCTTACCTTAAAACCTATCCAAATATCTTTGTTTAATGCTCTTTTTTGTCTTGTTTGAAATTCTGCTCTTTCAGTTGAATTTTTTTTACTTTTATATGGATCGTTATTCCATCCATGTTGAACAGTAACTTCCAAGTATTTATTTCCATTTGTATCTTTTTTTATTTTAAATGGTTTGAGTCCTTTACCTTTGTCATTTATTGATAAATTTTTTAATTTAAGCGTGCCTTCTTTTTGGCTTTCAAAATCTTCTATAAAATTCCAAGGTGATTTTGTTTTTTTATTTATATATTCTGGTATAGGAATTTTTTCCCAGGTATTACCATTAGATATTAATTGAAAGAGTAAAATTAAGACTAAATATTTAAAAATTTTCATAATATTCTACAACTTCCATCTTTTATGTGTCCAGATCCATTGACCTGGGTTTTCTTTAATCATCTTTTCGATAACATTATTAATTCTATTTGTAATTTGCAATTCTGTATCTTCTTTTGAATAATTAATTTCATCTAAAATATCAATTTCAAAGAAATATTTCTTTATTCTTTTCATGGAAATAGGTACTAGTTTATAGCTGTATTTTTTTGCAAACTGAGCAGGTATCCTTGTTGTATAGCAATCTTTATTGAAAAGTTTTGCGGTGATCCCTTCTGTTAATTTTTGATCAACCATTAATGCGATATTTCTTTTGTCTTTAACTCTAGACAATAATTCCCTTGTACCACTCTTATCCTTTCCTGGAAGTGGTTTGGAAATTTGATCTTTGCAGATATAGGATCTTCTTAAAAATTCCATAATTGGGTTTAAAAATAAATTATTTAATTTTCTATAAAGCGCCGAAATTTGAAAGCCCTGTTTTTCTAATTCCATTGCCATAAGTTCAAAATTTCCAAAATGGCCTGAAAAAAAAAGTACAGGATCCTTACTATTTTTGAGTGACTCAAGTTTATTTATATTTAATATTTTGATGTGATCATTGTTATTTTGAAAAGATCTAAGACATAAATATTCAGCCAAAGTTCTACCATAGTTATCCCACATTGAATCTATTATATCATTATTTGTTCGATTTGAGTTTTCAGGAAAACAAATTTTTAAATTAGATTCTATAATTTTATTTGACCTGAAAAATTTACCAAAAATTTTAAAAAGACATGCGGACAAATTTGATGATATCTTTCTACCTAAAAGAATAAATATAAAAAATAAAAAAATAATTATTATGAATTGGATAAAATATTTTATAAATTTAATCATTAATAATACTATTTATTAAAGACTCTCTATTATCAATATAAAGTTCTACCTCTACACATTCAATTTCTTCTTTGAAATCGCTTATTCTATTAAAGTCTTTAGAGGTTGTGGTTATTATCATATTTTTTTCTTTTGCTAATTTGATGATATTAATTAATTCATCTTTAGAGTAATTATAATGATCGGGATAAGAAATAGTCTTTTTCACATTTAAATTATTTTTTAGTAAATTAAAAAATTTATAATTGTTTGCTATTCCAGAAAATGCAAGAATATCTTTACCAATAAATTTTTCAAAATTTATAAGCTTGTATTCGCTGTAAAATATTTTAATTTTATTGTTATATTTTTTAAGTTCAGCCTCAAGATTTGTATTTTTTTTACCATTAATTACAGCTGAATTAAAATTTTTAATATTACTTATGCTCTCTCTTAATGGTCCCGAGGGTAACAACATTTTATTACCAAATCCTATGTCAGAATTAATACATAAAATTGAATAGTCTTTAATAATTGAATAATCCTGAAAACCATCATCCAAAATTATAAATTTATCACCTTTGTCAGCTGACTTTTGTACGCCTTCTGAGCGATCATTAGTACAAATAAGATTTGAATTTTTTCTCAATAGATTAATTTCATCTAAATATTTATGATTATTTTTTTTTAGAACTGAAACATTATTTTTTTTCTTTATTTCTTTAAAAATTTCGATTACTAGAGGTGTTTTTCCAGTTCCCCCCAAATAAATATTTCCAACGCAAATGACTTTAACATTTTTAAATTTTTTTTTGAAAATACTTTTGATAAACTTATTTAATTGGAATAGTAAATAGTAAATTACAGTGATTGGTAATAGTATAATTGAAATTAAAGTAATTTGTTTTTTATCCCAAAAATTAGGTTTATTTAATTTCATTTTTTATAAATTTGCTTACTTTATCCAATGTATTGTTAAAAATTTCTACTCCATGAGCATCAATAATATTATTAAACTTTTCTTGCGAAGGGTTATTTAAATTCAGATCAATTTGTCTTATCAAATCTTCTTCATTTTTTACCAATGAGGATATATTATTTTTCTCTAAAAATTCGTAAATTTCATTAAAATTATAAATGGAGGGCCCATGTAATACTTTGCAGTTTTTTCGTGCTGGTTCTAAGGGGTTTTGTCCACCATGCTTAATAAAAGATCCACCCATAAAAACGATTTCTGAAAGATTAAAAAATTTTTCAGCAATATTATATTCATCAACTAATATAATTCCTGGGATTAGCTTTTTATTTTGTGAATACAACGCGTATTTACAATTTATATTATCTAAAAATTGCTTAAACTTCGAAATTTTATTTATATGCCTTGGAATTATTATCGAAGTAAATCTTTGATTGATCTGCGATATTTTTTGATGTGCAGAAACTATAAATTTTAATTCACCTGGATGGATAGACATTGCAACAAAATTATTTTTGTCTTTTTTACTATCAAGTTCATTGTTTGGATCATAAAATTTTAAATTTCCGATAAATTCAGAGTTTTTCAAACCCATTATTACCAAACTTTCTTTTATTGATTGGCTCATAGTTGTAATAATTTTAAAATTCTTCATAATTAATAAAAAAGTACTCTTGATTAGTTTCCATTTTTTTAGACTATTAGGTGAAAATCGTGCATTTAGTAAAAGCAATGTAATTTCTTTTTTTTGGCTTTCTAAAATTAAATTAGGCCAAATTTCCGACTCAATAAATATCCCAATTTTTGGTTTCCAATGACTCAAGAATTTTTTTACTATTTGAGGTGTATCAATTGGAGCATATTGATGAATGATTTTTTCACTTGAAATTTTTTTTGCATAATCACCAGAGCTTTTTGTCGATGTAGTTATTAATGCTTTATAATTATTATCTGACAAATCAGACATTATTGATTTAATAAAATTTTCTACAGATTTTAATTCACCTAGACTAGAAGCATGAAACCAAATAATTTTATTTGGTAAGTTAATTTTATATTTTCCTAACTTTTCGACATGTCTATAAGGGTCTTCTTTTTTTTTTAAAATTCTATATTTTAAAATTATAGGAACTAAATAATTAATTAAAAATGTAATAATGTAATAAACTTTAAGCATCAAAGAAGCTGCTGTTGTTCATATAGTCTTTTGTAAATTATTGAATTATCTATTAAATTTTTGTGATTACCCTCTTCAATAAGCTCACCTTCTTTTATTACTAATATTTTATCCACTTTGCTTATTGTAGAAAGCCTATGAGCAATAATAATTGTAGTTTTAGATTCTGTTAAATTGTTGATTGCATCCTGTACCTTTTTTTCTGACTCTGTATCAAGTGAAGATGTTGCTTCATCTAAAAGTATTATTGAGCTTTTTTTTAAAATAGCTCTAGCAATTGATATTCTTTGTTTTTGTCCACCAGATAGCTTAACACCATTTTCTCCAATATTAGTTTCATATTTATCTTTTAATCCTTCTATAAATTCATGACAATTTGCCTGCCTACTCGCCTCTAAAATTTCTTTTTCAGTAGCTTCTATATTTCCATAAGCGATATTTGCTTTTACAGTGTCATCAAATAAGATCACATCTTGGGAGACCATGGCAATATGTTTTCTTAATGATTGAATAGTCACGTCTTTTATATTTTGATTATCTATTTCTACATGTCCTTCTTGTGGATCGTAAAATCTTGGTATTAAGTTTATAAAAGTACTCTTCCCACCACCACTTGGACCTACTAAAGCAACTTTAGTTCCACCTTCAATACTTGCATTAATGTTCTTTAAAGCTTTTGTACCGTCAGGATATTTAAAACTCAAATTTTTAAGTTGTACATCAGCATTTTTTATTTCAAATTCCTTCGAACCCTCTTTATTAACAATGAAATCTTTATTATCTAACAATTGATAAATTCGGTTTGCGGCAGTCAAACCTTCTTGAATTCCAATGTTAACACTAGCTAAAGATCTTACAGGTTGATACGCAAGCATTAGAGCGGTAAGGAAAGAAAAAAACTGACCCATTTCAATTTGACCAGCTATGCTTTGTAGACCACCAGTAAAAACAACTATTGCTATCGCAAAGCCAGTTATTGTCTCCATTATAGGGCTTGCCCCTAATCTTGTTTTTTCCATTTTAATAATTGTATCTGTTCTAGAACTTATTACATTTGAAAGATTTTTTAGTTCATCTTTTTCTTTTTGAAATATTTTAATTACCTGTGTTGCTTTTAAAATTTCGGATAGATATTTTGTAAATACTTCACTCAATGTTAAAAATGTCAAAACCGCTTTCCCCATTCTTTTACCTATTTTCCTTGAAAACATTGCTGCTATAGGAATTAAAGTTATAGCCAATAGACTTAGTTTCCAGTTTTGATAAAACATTAAACCAAGTAAAAAAATTAATGTAATTCCTTCTTTGACCGCATTAACGGCAATACCATTTAATACATTAGATAACGTGACAGTATCCGTTGTAAAATTAGATATAAATTTTCCAGAGTGTTTACTTGTTAAAAAAGACGTGTCTGATTTAAGAATTTTTTCACCAAGTAAAATTTGTATATTTTTAATAACTGAACACGCAATTTTAATTGTTTTAATTCTTACCATAAATGTAGATAGAGATTTGACCAAAAATGCACAAATTATAGCAAGTGGGATTAAATATAACATTACTTTATCTTTTTCTATAAATATTTTTTTAATTGCTGGATCTAATAACCATGCGACTGCAGTAGTTGATAAAGCACTAAATATTATGAAAAAAAATATTACTAAAATTTGCTTATAATATTTTTTGATTTGTGTTTTGAATATCCTTTTTAATAAATCTATTTTGTTCATGTCAATTTTGAATAATTCAAACAAAAAATGGCTGTTTTTTGATTTGCAAATTAATTATTTATTACCAAATAAATGATTAAATAAATAGCTTATTTTAACTGTAAATAGGCAGTGATAATAGGGACAAGAGAATTAATAACCCAAAATAGTTGTTGAATTGAAACACTTTTAGATAATTTTTTTTTAATTTCATCTTGTGTATATGAAATAACATCCATAAGTAGGGTAGAACAAAAATTAATAAAAGACTATTAAAACCATTTATTTGAAAAGCTGATAACAATATAAATAATATTTGTACGGTATAGGTGAAATATAAAAAAATATAAATTTTATCTTTTAAATATATTGCGCTTGACTTAACTCCAATTTTTTTATCATCGTCAATGTCTTGAAGCGCGTATATTGTATCATATCCTAGGGTCCATAATATTCCAGATATATAAAGATATATTATTCCAAAAGTAAAATGTGTGTTTAAACTTAACCAAGATAATAAAACTCCAAAATTAAAAACAATACCCAAAATTAATTGCGGCCAATAAGTAAATCTTTTAGCAAATGGATAAAACAAAACTATTAATATAGAAGCAAATCCACAAATAATAGTTTTAATATTAAATTGAAAAAGAATAACCAGAGATATTAGGCATAGAATAAAAATTAGAGTCCATGCGTTATTAATACTGATCTTTCCAGAGGCAAGAGGCCTATTTTTTGTTCTTTGCACTTTTTTATCAATGTTAACATCCACAATGTCATTATAAATACATCCTGCACTTCTCATTAATATAGAACCAAAAAAAAACAAAACAAAGTATAGAAACCATTCTTTGTCTAAAAAATGAAAATTTAAGTTATATGCCATACCCCATGTACATGGCCAAAATAATAGAAATATGCCGACAGGTTTATCAAGCCTCATTAAATAAAAATAGTCTTTCATTATTTTTTAAACTAAATTAATTAGTTCTTTTAGATTTTTGATGATATTTTTAGGATGATATCCTAAATTATCAAATATTTTGTTATTTCTATTTACCCAAACACATTGATACCCGTATACACCACCACCAACAATATCCCAATTATTTGCGCTCATGAAACAAACTTCTGATGGTAAACAACTAAATTTTTTTGTTGTCATTTCATAAACAGCTGGATCTGGTTTATAAATTTTTATTTTTTCAATAGATAGAATTTCGTCAAATAAATTTTTAACACCAGCATTTGAAACAAGATGATTAAGTAATTCAGGAGTTCCATTAGATAAGATACATGTCTTAATTTTTTTATTTTTTAATTTAGTTAAACATTCTTTTAGTTCAGGGTATGGACTAAGTGTTTTATAAAGATCCAAAAGCTCATTTCTTAGTGCTTTATTAATTTTATGCAAAGTCATAGCATAATCTAGTGAGTCTTCAGTGATTTTCCAAAAATTGACATGCTTTTTCATTAAAGATCTAAGCCAAGTATATTCTAACTGAGAAGTTCTCCATGTATTTGAAAATGCTAACCAGTTTTCTCCTATTTTTGGCGCTACATTCTCAGCAGCTGAATTTACATCAAAACAAGTTCCGTAAGCATCAAAAGCACATACTTTAATATTTTCAATTTTCATAGGAATAATGATAAAACACTCTTATGAGAAAAAATACAAGAATATATTACCCTGATAAAATATTAGAATCTTCTGAAATTGTATTAGAAAAAAAACAGTCTCATTATATAAAAAACGTTATGAGACTTAAAGAAGGCAATTTATTATCTATTTTTAATCAAAATGAAGGAGAATACAATTGTAAAATATTAAATATAAAAAAAAATATAATTATATTAAAAATTTTAAACAAAATAAAAAATCAATTTAATACTTTTCAATTTTCTTTAGCTTTCTGTCCACCTAAAAAAATTAAGCTTGATATTCTAATTCAAAAAGCAACTGAGCTGGGTATTAAATCATTTTATCCTTTAATCTCTAATAGGACGATTAATAGAGATATTAATCTATCGAGGTTAGAAAAAATAATTATAGAAACAATAGAACAATCTGATCAATGCAAAATTCCAAAAATATTCAATCCAAAGAAATTCAATAATTTTATTAACGAAATTAGAGATAGCAATGATAACCTTATATTTGTAGGTGATATAAATAGTGACAATCATTTAACACTTAAAGATCATATTGATTCTAAAAAAAACCTCTTTATATTAATTGGACCGGAGGGTGACTTTGATCCTGATGAATTATTAGCAATCAATAAGTGTAAAAATGCTGTTAAATTTTCACTTGGAAAGTCAATTTTACGCTCAGAAACCGCAGCTATTTCAGCTATAAGTATTTTTAATTATTTAACTAGACAAATTTAAGCTAATGTGTCGCAAAGTTAAAAATATGGAATTGTTATAAACTGTGATTATGGATAAGGTACTAAAAATACTAGTAATATTATCATTATTACCAAGTAATTCATACTCATCAGAGCCTAAAGACTGGCAACTTGGTTTACAGGAAAGCGTAACGTCTATCATGGATGATGTAGTATTCATGCATAATTATATTTTAATGCCAATTATAACTGCAATTAGTGTTTTTGTCTTGTTTTTGCTATTTTATGTTTGTATAAAATTTAGAGAAAGCAAAAATCCAAATCCATCTAAGACTACACATAACACTTTTATAGAAATAGTTTGGACTTTAATACCATGCTTAATACTTATTGTGATTGCAGTTCCATCTTTTAAATTACTTTATAAACAAGATATAATTCCTAAAGCAGATGTTACTGTTAAGGCAATCGGATATCAATGGTATTGGGGATATGAGTATCCTGATCAAAACATATATTTCGAGTCATTAATGATTGAAGATAAAGATTTAAAACCTGGGCAACCAAGATTACTTGCTACAGATACAGAAGTTGTTGTCCCAATTAATAAAATTGTAAAAGTCTTAATAACTTCAAATGATGTACTTCATGCTTGGGCAATTCCTGCATTTGGAGTAAAAAGGGATGCCGTACCAGGTAGAATAAACGAAACGTGGTTTAAAGCTGAAAAAGAAGGAGTTTATTATGGGCAGTGCTCAGAATTATGTGGTATCAAACATGCTTTTATGCCCATTACTGTAAGAGTGGTTTCTGAAGAAAAATATTTAGAATGGATTGAATTGGCAAAAAAAAAATATGCTAAATATCCAGATAAAAATTTAATTACATTCAAAAAGGATAAACTAAATTAATGTCATCGTATACTGGTACTGCAGACCATTCTAAAGACGATCACCCTACGGGTTGGAAGAGATGGGCATACTCAACTAATCATAAAGACATTGGTACAATGTATTTGATATTCGCGATTATTGCGGGAGTAATAGGTACGGTATTCTCGGTACTAATGAGGGCTGAACTAATGCACCCAGGAGATGGAATTCTTGGAGGTGATTATCATCTTTACAACGTTTTAGTCACGGGCCATGGATTAATAATGATTTTTTTCATGGTAATGCCGGCAATGATTGGAGGTTTTGGAAACTGGTTTGTCCCTATAATGATTGGTGCTCCAGATATGGCTTTTCCAAGAATGAATAATATTTCTTTTTGGTTACTTCCTGCATCTTTGATTTTGTTAATAGCATCAATTTTTGTTGAAGGTCCTCCCGGGCAAACCGGAGTTGGAGGTGGATGGACTATATATCCACCGCTATCTTCAAAAGCTGGTCAACCTGGACCTGCAATGGACCTAGCAATATTTAGTTTACACATAGCTGGCGCATCATCAATCTTGGGTGCAATAAATTTTATCACTACAATTTTTAACATGCGAGCACCTGGTATGACTTTGCACAAAATGCCTTTATTTGTTTGGTCACTTCTTGTAACTGCATTTTTATTATTACTTGCTGTTCCCGTATTAGCTGGAGCAATTACAATGTTGCTAACAGATAGAAACTTCGGGACATCTTTTTTTGCTCCTGAAGGAGGAGGTGATCCAGTTCTATTCCAACATTTATTTTGGTTTTTTGGACATCCAGAAGTTTACATTTTGATTTTGCCCGGCTTTGGAATAGTAAGCACAATAGTAGCCACATTTTCAAAAAAACCTGTATTTGGATATCTAGGAATGGCCTACGCAATGGTTTCAATTGGAGCTGTTGGGTTTATAGTTTGGGCTCATCATATGTATACAGTTGGAATGGGAGCAGATACGAGGGCATATTTTACATTTGCCACTATGGTTATTGCGGTGCCGACCGGTATAAAAATATTTTCTTGGATAGCTACAATGTGGGGTGGTTCTATTAGATTTACAACTCCAATGTTATGGTCGATTGGATTTATTTTTCTTTTTACGGTTGGAGGTGTTACAGGCGTTGTATTAGCTAATGCAGGAATAGATACATCACTGCATGATACTTATTATGTTGTTGCACACTTTCATTATGTTTTATCTCTTGGTGCAGTATTTTCAATATTTGGAGGGTTTTATTATTGGTTCAGTAAAATGTCAGGATACGAATACTCTGAGTTTTTAGGTAAACTTCACTTTTGGATTACTTTTATTGGTGTAAATTTGATCTTTTTTCCTCAGCACTTTTTAGGTTTGGCAGGTATGCCAAGAAGATATGCAGATTATCCTGACGCATTTGCAGGATGGAATTATATATCCTCAATCGGTTCGTACATGTCAGCATTTGGAGTTGTAATATTCTTTATAGTAATAATCCATGCTTTTGTGAGAGCAAAACAAGTAGGCAACAATCCTTGGGGCGAGGGCGCAACAACATTAGAATGGACTTTAAGTTCGCCACCTCCGTTTCATCAATTTAATGAGCTTCCACAAATTAAGTAGGTATAATGTCGGCAAATACCTCTGATTTTTCAGTAAAAAAGACAGACACTAAATCAGTAATAAGATCTTTCTATGAGCTAATGAAGCCAAGAGTAATGTCGCTCGTAATATTTACGGCTTTAGTTGGTTTAATCATATCTCCAAGTAAAATTGATATTTTCAGATCATTCATTAGTTTATTTTTTGTTGCTTTAGGAGCTGGAGCAGCAGGAGCTTTAAACATGTGGTATGAGGCTGAGATAGATAAAGTTATGAGTAGAACATGCTTAAGGCCATTGCCACTTGGAAAAATTACTTCATTTTCAGCCTTATGGTTTGGGATAATTTTATCGATTGTTTCTGTTGTTGGGTTGTATACTGTTTCAAATTTATTATCTGCGGTTGTTTTAACCTTAACGATATTATTTTATTACTTTGTTTACACAGTTTGGCTAAAAAGAAAAACAACTCAAAATATTGTTATTGGGGGAGCTGCAGGAGCATTTCCGCCAATAATAGGTTGGACTATAGCAACTAACAACATTTCTATTGAGCCTATTGTACTTTTTTTAATAATATTTTTTTGGACACCATCTCATTTTTGGGCACTTAGTTTATATAAAAATGAAGATTATAAAAAAGCAAATATACCTATGTTATCAGTTATAGCTGGTGAAGAATATACCAAAAAAAATATTTTTATATATTCAATTATTCTATTTCCAATATCTTTAATACCTTTTTACTTAGGATTTGCTAGTTACATAAATCTAATGACTGTAATATTTTTTGGTAGCAGTTATATTTATTTGTCATATAAATTATTAAATGAAAAAGATAAAATTAAATCAAATATTATCGCAAACAAAATATTTATTTTTTCAATATTCTATCTCTTTTTTATTTTCTCAACTATTTTACTGGATAACTATTTTTTAATTTAATGAAAAAAAAAAATAAAAACTTATTTACAGCATTTTTATTAATTTTATTAATTATATTTGTATTTTTATTTACTTTATACAACATGGGTAACGGTATTTTAATTAGGCCATTATGAACAAAACTGTGAAAATAAATCCAAAATTTTTGATATTGGTATTTTTTTTAATGCTGGGATTATCGTTTGCTTCCGTACCATTATATGACCTTTTTTGTAGAGTTACTGGCTTCGGCGGTACGACACAGTTTTCAAAAGAAAAACCATCTGTAATAAGTACGGAAAAAATAGGTATGAGGTTTGATACAAATGTATCAAATAATTTGCCAATAAGTTTTAAAGTTTTTAAAACACAAGAAGAGATTAATATTGGAGAAGTTAGTAATATTAAATTTGCAATTAACAATCAAAGTAATGAACAATTAAATATTGTTTCAACTTTTAATGTAAGCCCTCCCTCAGTTGGAAAATATTTTAATAAATTAGAGTGTTTTTGTTTTGAAAAACAGTCACTAAATAGCTTTGATAATAATGAATATGTACTATCATATTTTATTGATCCAGAAATTTTGAATGACAATGCAACCAAAAATGTTAAGGATATCACTTTATCTTATACTTTATTTGAAGTAGATAAGTTTAAAAAATAAGTTATGGCTTCTACAGAAAAAAAACACGATTATCATTTAGTTGAGCCAAGCCCGTGGCCAATTTTTTGTTCAATTGCAAGCTTAATTTTAGCAGTTGGTGCAGTTTATTATTTTAGAACTAAAAATATTTGGATGATGATTGTTGGGTTAGCAATAACAACATACGGAGCTTATATGTGGTTTAGAGATGTAATAATAGAAGCTCATGAGAAAGGGGATCATACACCAATAGTACAAATTGGAATGAGATATGGCATGACATTGTTTATTGCATCAGAAGTAATGTTTTTTGTTGCATGGTTTTGGGCATATTTTGATGCAAGTTTGTTTCCAGATCAGATTATTGGTGGTATTTGGCCACCAAAAGGAATTCAAACATTAGATCCATGGCATATACCTTTAATTAATACTCTAATATTATTATTGTCTGGAACAACAGTAACTTGGGCGCACCATGCTTTGTTAGAAAATGATAGGAAAGGTTTAAAACAAGGATTGATATTAACGGTAATACTTGGAGCCATATTTACAATGTTTCAAGCTTATGAATATATGGTTGCTTCATTTAAAATAACTTCTGGAATTTATGGATCTACTTTTTACATGGCTACTGGATTTCATGGGTTTCATGTTTTAGTTGGCACAATCTTTCTATTTGTTTGTTGGTTTAGAGCAAAAGCAAATCATTACACACCTGATCATCATTTTGGTTTTGAAGCAGCAGCGTGGTATTGGCATTTTGTTGACGTTGTTTGGCTATTTTTATTTGCTGCAATATATATTTGGGGCAGTTAATAGTTGTTAAAAAAAAATTCGTTTACTATTTTTGTTTATTTAACCATATTATTGTTATTTGCATTAGGGTCTTGGCAATTACAAAGATTAGCTTGGAAAAAAGATCTTATTAGTAAAATTTCCAATTCATTTCAATCCCCTCCAATTCAAATTCCAATAAACATTAAAGCTTTTGAAAAAATAAAATTTAGCGGAACTATAATTGGTAATCCAATTAGTGTATATAATTTAGGGGAAAAAGGTGTTTACGGTTTTGATATTTATTATCCTTTATTAGTTGAAAATAAAAGTCTTATGATCAAGGCTGGATGGTCTCCAATAGTAATTAAAGAGTCAAAAAATTTTATTGGAAAAAAATTTGAATTTGAAGGCGTTGTACTAAATTATAAAAAAAAAAATATTTTCACGCCAGATAATAGTGAAAAGAACTTTTATTATTTTATTAATTCAAAAATATTAACTGAAAAATATAATAAAAGATTTGACAATTTCTATTTGCATGAAACCAGTAATATTTTTAAATCCTTGAATTTAATTAAGAGCCATAATATCAATATAAGAAATAATCATTTACAGTATGCATTAACCTGGTATTGCTTGTGTTTTATAATAATTATTGCCTTCATAAACTATAGAAAAAAAAAATGAAATATATTAGTACAAGAAACTCACAAAAAAAATTTTCGTTTGAGGAAATATTTTTTAAAGGTCTTGCAGATGATGGAGGTTTGTTCATTCCAGAGCGTTTTTATATTTTAAATGAAAAAGAAATCTTAAATCTAAAAGACATGTCCTTTCAAGAAATTTCTCATTTTATTTTCTTAAAATATTCTAAAAATACTTTCGAAAGTAATGAATTACATGAAATTATAAACAAAGCTTATAAAAATTTTAGATGTAAAAATATAATAAAAGTAAATAAGCATAATAATATTAATCTGGTTCAACTTTTTCATGGTCCAACGTTGGCTTTTAAAGATGTTGCAATGCAAGTTCTTGGTGAAATGTATAAAAATTTGTTAAGCAAATCAAAAAAAAAAATCACTATAATAACAGCTACATCAGGTGATACCGGGGCTGCAGCCATAAATGCATTTAAAGATAACGAAAATATTAATATTTTTGTTTTGCATCCTAATAATAAAATATCAGATGTACAACGTAAATTAATGACTACAACAAAGTCAAAAAATATTTTTAATATAGCAATTAAAGGTAATTTTGATGATTGTCAAAAATTGGTTAAAGAAATGTTTGTTGACATTTCGTTTACCAAAAAAATCAATATGTCTGGCGTGAATTCTATTAACTGGGGGAGGATTGTTGCTCAAACCACATATTATTTTTATGTATATTCAAAATTTGTTAAGAATAAGAATGAGTTAATCTTTTCTGTCCCAACAGGTAACTTCGGTGATATTTATGCCGGTTACGTTGCAAAAAAAATGGGCTTACCAATACATAAATTAATCGTAGCAACCAATCAGAATAATATTTTAGAGAGATGTTTGAATACAGGAGAATACAAGCCTGAGAAAGTGAATGTATCTTTATCCCCAAGTATGGATATTCAGGTTTCAAGTAATTTTGAGAGAGTATTGTATGATTATTATAAAAAAGACGAAAAAAAAATAAACAAATTAATGAAAGATCTTAAAGACAAAGGCCAGTTTAAGATCGAAGATAATATACTAAAAAATATAAGAAAAGATTTTGATGCAACGTCTTGTAGTGACGATGAGACCTGTCAAATAATTAAAGATTTTTATAATTCAAATAAAATTGTAATTGATCCTCATACTGCAACTGCACTTAAAATATCGGATAATCAGAATTATAAAAATAAAGAATTGTTTATCCTGGAAACAGCTCATCACTGCAAATTTCCTAATGCCATAAAAAAAGCACTAGACATAAATACAAAATTACCAGATTTCATTAATTTTGCCGACATTGAAGAAAATTTTGATATTTTGAATAATGATATAAAGTTAGTAAAAAATTATATTTTATCTAATATTTCAAATTAATTGAGTCTCTGGCCAACTGATCAACCTCATTATTTAATTTATTACTTGAATGTCCTTTAACCCAATTCCATTTAATTGTTTTACCATTAATAAGATTGTCTAGATTTTTCCAAAGATCTTGATTTTTCACATCTTTTTTATTTGCAGTTTTCCAACCATTACTTTTCCATTTTGTTATCCAATTTTCTACACCGTCTTTTACATATTTTGAGTCAGTATTAATCTCTATTTCAAATTTATTACTTAGTGACTCTAAGCTTTTAATTACAGCTGTTAGTTCCATCCTATTATTTGTAGTGCTTTGTTCGCCACCGTTAATTGATTTTTTTTTTTTTTCAAAAATTAATATAGCGGCCCAACCACCTTTACCAGGATTACCTGAACAAGCTCCATCTGTATATATTATAATTTTTTGCATAAATTATTTAAGTAAATTAATTGAAAAAAATCTCATTTTGTCTAAGTATTCATTTGGGTCTTTTCTTTTTACTTTAGCATTTTTTGGTGTAAACTTATAATCATATAATCTAGTCACATAAAAACGAATTGCGGCTCCAAGACATAAGATTGGTAAAGATTTTAATTCTAAATTAGATAATTTCCTAATAGATTGATATCCTTTTAACAAATTATTAGCTTTTGCTTCATCAAATACATTTTTTGTAAAACACATAGAATTAATTGCAATCGCAATTTCGTATACATATGGACCATGAAACGAAAAATAAAAATCAATAAATCCATTAAATTTATTTTTATGGTAAAAAATATTATCTGGAAAAATATCTCCATGTATTAAACATTTGGGTAAATTATTTGGATAATTTTTTTTAAAAATTGCAAAATAATTTAATACCTCTTTTCTATTTGAACACTTAGCTTGACGGAAAATATTTAACCATTCTTTATATCCTAAAGAATTTTTTCTTGTAAGATTTATATTTTTTGAGACGTTATGAAGTTTAGCTAATTCTTTTCCTATAACTATACAATCTTTCTTTAAAATCTTTGATTTAGCTTTACCGTTCAAATAGCTTACAATGATAGAAGATTTGTTTTTTATTTTAAATATATATTTATTTTTTTTATATTTAATTGGTTTTGGACATTTAACCTTTTTTTTATGCAAAGCTAACATAAAGTTTACAAAATAAGGTATATCTTTAGATCTAACTCTTTTTTCAAAAATAGTTAAAATTACTTTATATTTTTTTGTTTGAATAAAGTAATTTGTATTTTCAATTCCATCTTTAATGCCACTATATTTTTTTAACTTTCCTAAATTGAATTTATTTGTAATATTAATTATGTCTTTTTTATTTAAGTATGTATAAACAGCCATTATCTAAGTTCCGGAGGTAATTTAAAAGATACATTTTCATCAACTGTTCTAAACTCTTGTATATTTACTGATCTTAGATTTTTAATTTCTTTAATCATTCTTTCTACTAAAATTTCTGGAGCAGAAGCACCGGATGAGATTCCTAAATTTTTTGCTTTCATAATTTTTTCTTTAGGTAAAATTTCCTCACTATGTAATAATAGACTTTCAGAACAACCACTTCTTTTCGCTACTTCAACCAGTCTCTTTGAATTAGAAGAACTTCTACTTCCAATTACAATAAACAAGTCACATTTGTTTGCAATCTGTTTTACTGCGTTTTGCCGATTGGTAGTCGCATAACAAATGTCACTTTTTAGTGGTTCTTTTATTATTGGAAATCTGTTTTTTAAAGCATCAATTATTTCCGATGTATCATCTATTGATAACGTGGTTTGTGTTATATAAGCTACTTTGTTATTATTGTTAGTGTTTATTTTGTTTACATCCTCTATATTTTCTATAAGCTCTACACATCCATTCGGTAATTGACCCATAGTACCTATTACCTCGGGATGACCTTTGTGGCCTATTAAAAAAATTTTATAATTTTGTTTATGTAGCATTTCAGCTTCCCTATGAACTTTAGAAACTAGTGGACAAGTAGCATCAACAAAAAATAATTTTTCTAGCTTTGCTTCTTCTATTACTTTCTTTGCAACACCATGAGCAGAAAATATTACTGGTCTGCTCTTATCTTTAATTTCTGAGATTTCATCAACAAATATTGCACCTTTATCTTTTAGTTCCCTTACTACGTGTTTATTATGTACAATTTCATGCCTCACGTATACTGGAGAGCCAAATTTTCTCAAAGACTGATCTACAATCTCCACAGCTCGGTCAACCCCTGCACAAAATCCTCTGGGAGATGCTAAAAAAATGTTAAGATCTTTTTTCATATTTATTAGTCAAGTATTCAAGCAATATATGCGGAAAGGTCAAAGACGCCAATCCTATAAATATTACTCTCAAAATTGCATCATTTAAGACGTAAAAATTGATTAAGAAATTAACACTTAATATAAATAATACTGCTGTAATCAATGTAAGCGGAAAACATCTAATTACAAATAATTTAAGACCATTTATGAAATTTGCACTATCCAGAAAATTGATTAAAGAAACTGAATGTCTAAATGAGTGAATAAAACAAAAATAAATTGTAAATGCTATTAATGGAGGTAGAGCTAAATTTAAAATAACTATTGGTATAAAATCGAAAAAATGTACCAAATCTATCTTTCTATTAAAATTCATATAAAAATAAATAATATAACCTGTAATTACAATCCAAATTAATATTTTATGATATTCCCATATCAGGCTATCCATGAATCTTAATATAAAGAGACTGTTCGCTCCAAGTAATTCAAAGATTACTATAGTTTCCTCATTATGAAAATAAAGCGGAGCAATTATAATTAACAAACCTTTTGAAAAGTAAACAAAATTCTTTAGTTTTTGATATTTTTTAAAATTTTTATTCTTATCTAATACAAAAGCAGTGTCTTCTTCACCAAAATGATAGCACGCAACAATTAAAAATATTACCAATGATATTGTAGGAAATAGTATCCAAAACAAAATAACTATTAAAGATAAGATTAAATAAGATGTATAAAATAAAAAAATATTTTTAAATCCTAGTATATGAAAAAGTTTTCTTCCTTTTAAGTTATCAAGTGCGCCGTGACTAATTCCAAACGTAATAATAAAGAAAAAACAAATAAGACTTATTAAGGTATTTAATTCGATTTTAAAACCTAATAAAAAAAATATTATTCCTAATATCCAAGTAAATAATTGTATAATTATTGAATGTTTTTCTAATAAATTCATTTATTTAAAACAAACTCCTAATAAAAATATTTTTTGGCATTTTTATTATTATTGATAAGTCCTCAAATATATTACTTTTATTAGATAAGAATTTAATAATGCTAATTGAATTAGCTTTAAACATATCTGAAAATATATTCGGCAGTTTATCAGGGTAATTTTTAATAACTTTTAAAAAAATTTTATCAAGAAAATGATATTTCTTATCAATTTCAAAAATACTTAATTTAGAAATATTTTCGATGTTTTCTCTTATATATCTACTATGTTCTTGTATATTTAAAAATGTGTAACCTGTACTTAATCTTGTCATACCACCGGCAGTACCTATGTTAATTTGGTTATTTTTTTTTATATTTATTGGTTTAAATAAAGGGATAGCACCTTGCTCTTTATACAGTATTTCATAATTTTTAATTCTTAATTTTTTTTCGATGTATTTTCTTATCTGGTCATTATAATTCATGATTTTCGGATTGTTCATGTTTGATAACCATGTTGTTTCTATAAGTGCTCTATTCTTATTAAAAGGTAATGTATAAAAAAAATGAATATTATTTTTTTGTTCACAGTCAAAATCCATCAAATTGACTATATTATCATCAAAAATATTCTCAGTTGTTTCTATTTCATAACCACAAAAATGTTGCCAAAGACTCTTTTCGTTTATATTTAATGACGGGATACTATTAAAAATAAATGATTTGCTTATTTCTATATCATTTAAATTTTTAAAAAAGCTTATGTTTCGATTTGTTTTAAGATTATTTATAATTTTTTTGTAAAATAAACCACTATCTATAGTTTGGTACGGGAATTTTTTACAATCTAAATATCTGGTGCCATTTTCAAAGTTGATAGAAAAATTTTTCCAACTCTTTTTTATACAATCTTCAAAGTTATGTTCAAATACTCTCCAAAATGACCATGTTTTATCTCTACTATAATTTTTTCTTGGTTCTATTATTGCTAAAGTTCTGTTTTGCAATTTATTATGTGTATTAAGTTCATATGCCAAAGATAATCCAGCACAACCTCCACCAATAATTACATAATCATATTCTTTCATCTAAATTAACCTTTTCTTTAATGTAATTATGTTCTTCACATCTTTGATGATCTACAGAATTAACAAACATTAATTTAAAAAAGTCTAAAATACTTAAAAATGTTTGATTAATCTTTCCTATTTTAGAAACATAAATTTTTCCAGAACTTATATAATTTTCTATGTTTTTTTTTGATATAATTTCTTTTCCTATTTGTCTGTAAATTCTTCTAGCTACTAATATAGCAAATCGACAATTTATGGGAATATCTTGAATTGAGTTATAAGCGCTATCATAAAAAAGATCAGCTAATTGCAAAGTTTCTTTAATAGTTTCAAAATTAAGGCTAATATACTTTCTATTTCTATTAGAGTCTTCAATTACATCTCTTGCAATATTTGTTAATTGCATAGCAATACCCAAGTCAATTGCTGACTTCAAAGAGTTTTTCGATTTTACACATAATATTTTTGCCATCATTAGTCCCACTGTACCGGCGACACGATAGGAATATATAATTAAATCCTTATTTGAATTTATTTCAATTTTTTCTTCTAAATCAGATTCTATTCCGTCAAATAAATCTAATATTATTTTAGATGATATCTGAAATTTATCTTTCAAGTTATAAATTTTTTTAATAATTGGATTTTTTAAATTTACATTTTGAAAGTCGATTTTAAAACTTTTAAATAATTTTTTTTTACTTTTTAGATCTATATTTTGATCAGCTATATCATCCAAGGTTCTACAAAAATCATATAAATCAGAGCAATCATTATATTTATTTTTTGGTAAGAAAAACCCTGCCCAATTAAATGATTTTGCATAAATTGATAAAAAGTTTTGAGACATTAAAGAATTTTGTCTAAAACTTTTGCTGAGGACAATACGCCGGGAACCCCAGCACCTGGATGAGTTCCTGCTCCCACAAAATAAAGGTTTTTATAAATTTCAGATTGATTATGATATCTAAAGTAGGCAGATTGAGAAAATTTTGGCTGAATTGAAAAACCTGAACCAAATTTTGTGTTTAACTCTTTTTCAAAATAATCCGGGGTCAAGAAAAAATCTTGAACTATATTTTCTTTCAATCCTGGCATTAAATCCTTCTCCATTTTATCGACAACTAAATTTTTCATTTTTTCTCCTTCTATTTCCCATTTAATGGATGAGGAATTATTTGGTACAGGCACCAGAACATAAAAACAATCATGATTATCAGGACACATCGAAGTATCCGTTGCTGACGGACGATGTAAATAATAACTTATATCTTGATTAAGTTTTTTATTTTCAAAAATATCTTCTAGGTGCTCTTTATACTTTTTACCAAATTTAATTGTGTGATGTTGGATATCATTATATTTTTTTTTGGTTCCAAAATATAGCACGAATAGTCCCATAGAATAATCCATTCTACTTTTTTTTAAATTAAAAAATAAGTTTGAAACTTTTTTTTCAAATAGTTTCTCATAAACTAAGGGAGGGTCAGCATTGCATATTACATGTTGTGTTTCTATTACTTGATTATTTTTAAGCTTAACTCCTGTGATGTTTACTCCTTTATTTAAAATTTTTACAACTTCATTTTTTTTAATAATTTTTATTCCAACTTCATTCATCAACTTCTCCAAAGACTCTATTATTTTACCTGTCCCGCCCATTGAATAATGTATACCCCATTTTTTTTCTAAATATAAAATTAGTCCATAGATGGACGTGGTCGTAAAAGGATTTCCGCCAACAAGCAGTGGATGCATGCTGAATACTCTTCTTAATTTTTCGTTTTTTATAAACGAAGAAACTAACGAAAAAAGAGATTTATAACTTTTTAATTTTAATAATGCAGGGAGTTGTCGTAGCATAAAAATAGGCCTATCAAAAGGTACATCTGATAATTCGGTAAAACCTTTTTCAAAAATTTTTTTTGTAAAGTTTATGAGTCTTTTATATCCAATAAAATCTATTTCATTTATTTTTTGAATTTGTTTTTGCATTTCTGCTTCATTGTTGGAATAATCAAAATAGGTGTTATCTTCGAAAATGAATCTATACCAAGTTTTTAGGGGTTTAATATTGATATACTCTTTATAATCTTTTCCAAATAACTCGAATAATTCGTAAATAAGATAAGGCGCAGTAATTACTGTAGGCCCACCATCATAAATAAAGTTATTTTTTTTAAAAACTCTGGCCCTACCGCCAAGATCACCTTGTTTTTCAATTAAAATAACCTCATATCCTTTTTTTCTTGCTCTTAAAGCCGCGGCGATACCACCAAAACCAGATCCTATTACAATAATTTTTTTTTTCATTTAAAAAATATATTATGAATTAATTTTATTAATAGATTTTTTGATAGATGAATAAATTAATTCTTCTTTTTTTTCTTTACCGACATATTTATCAAAAACTACTTTGGTAGTTTCTATGGCAATATTCGTTGCATAAACCTGCATTTCTTTAATTGCTTGATTTTTGTAATTCGTTAATTTTTCTTCTAAATTTTTTTCTCTATTTTTTAATGAAGTATTAAATTTATCAGTCAAGTCTTTAGTTTCATTTTCTGCTAATTTTTTAGCATTTTCTAAAATCAAATCACACTCTTTTTTTGACGAGTCATATTTTGATTGATACGAGGATAATAATTTTTCGCTTTCGTTTTTAAGTTTTTCAGCTTCATCAACTTTATTTTTTATTTCTTTTATTTTATCATCAAGGTGTTTATTAATAATAAAAGGTACTTTTTTGTAAACTAATACAATCACAAATATTAAAAAAGATATTCCAACCCAAAAAGTTGCATCAAACATTTTAATTTAACTCCTGCGATTTATTTTTTGTAATTTCTCTTATTGTATCTTCTATCTTTTTTTTGTCTATTTTATTACCTGTCATTTCAAAAATAATATTATCAGACAAATCTAATGCTATTTTTTTTACATCTGCTATTGAATTTTTTTTCATAAGATTAATTTCTTTTTCAACTTCTTTTAATTTTTTATCAAAATTTTTTTCACTTTCTTTCTTTATATTTAATAACTTTTCATTAATGTCTTTTTTATTATTTAAGATAATTTTAGAAGCTTCATTTTTCGTTTTTAAAATTATTTCTTCATAAGATTTATTGAGTATCTCGGCTTCACTTGCGACTTTTTTAGCTTCATCTAAATTGTCAGATATGTGGTCATTTCTTTGTTCGATACTATCTGATAACCTGGGTAGTATTATTTTCCAAATAACTAGATATAATAAGCTAAAAGTAATGATGAGCCAAAAAATCTGAGGGGCCCATACCGAAGGATCAAGTTGTGGCATACCGGCTTTCTCTGCTGCCTCTGCAGCAGAGGAATACAAACAAAATAATATAAATGTCCTCATTAAATACTAAAATGCAAATAATATAATGAGTGCTACAACTAGCCCAAACAACCCAGTGGCTTCGGCTAATGCAAAACCAAGTAATAGGTTTGGAAATTGTTTTTGAGCTGCTGATGGATTTCTGATTGCTGCTGATAGGTAGTTACCAAAGATAGTACCTATACCAACACCTGCGCCTGCAAGTGCTATAGCCGCTAATCCTGCTCCGATCATTTTTGCTGCTTCTAGTTCCATTTTTTCCTCCTTTTATTAATGATGTAAATGTAATGCATCGTTTAAATAAATGCATGTTAAAATTGCAAAAACATACGCTTGAAGAAATGCTACTAATATCTCAAGACCTGTTAGGGCAACCGAAAATCCTAAAGGCAACCAGCCACCGACTAGACCTAAACTCACTACAAAACCCCCGAATACTTTTAGCATTGTGTGCCCAGCCATCATATTGGCAAACAGTCTGACCGACAGGCTTATTGGTCTACTCAAATAAGAAATTATTTCTATAACTATTATTAATGGCAACAATAACTTTGGTACCCCCTTAGGCACAAATAGTTCAAGATATTTAATACCATGTTTTAAAAAACCTATTATTGTTACCCCAAAAAAAATAACAATTGCTAAAGCAAATGTAACGACTATATGACTTGTAATAGTAAATGAGTACGGAATCATACCGATCATATTTGAAAATAATACAAATAAAAATAAACTTAATATAAACGGGAAGTATGGTCTAGCATCTTGTCCAGCCGTGTCATTTATCATTTTTGCAACAAACTCATATATCATTTCCGCAATCAATTGTAATTTGTTGGGAATTAAAGATTTATTTTGGGTGGCTATTATAAAAAAACTAATTATTGATAATACAACTAAAACCATGAATAAACTTGAATTAGTAAATGAAATATCTAAATTACCCAATTCAATTTTTGGTCCAATTGTCTTGACTTTAAATTGTTGCATCGGATTTGCTGCCATAAATTTTACTCTTTATTAATCATTTTCGAGGTTCTCACAACATTTAATATGCCAGTTGCTGCACCTACGAAAAAGAAGATTATCATTAAAACTGGCTTTGTATCTAGCCATTTGTCTAAGTAAAAGCCAATAAAGCTTGCGACAAAAACTGCAGCTACAAATTCAGTGCCCATTCTCATGGCTATTCCAAAAGCATTTCCTTTGCTTGTCTCATTAGTAGTTTTAATTAAACTAGTCTTCTTAATTTTATTTTTTAATTCTTTTAAATCCATTAATAAATTAATTTTATGCTACTAATTCTTCCGCTTTATCTAAATTTACAGATACTAATTGACTTACGCCCCTCTCGGACATGGTTATACCAAATAATCTGTTCATTCTCGACATCGTTAGCGCATGATGAGTAATAATTATAAATTTTGTATCAGTTAAAGTAGCAAGTTCATCTAGTAACCCACAAAACCTTGTTACATTTGCGTCATCCAAAGGAGCGTCAACCTCATCAAGAACACATATTGGCGCTGGGTTAATTAAAAATACTGCAAATATTAAAGCTAAAGCAGTTAAAGCTTGCTCACCTCCTGATAGTAAGGTTATTGATTGTAATTTTTTACCTGGTGGACTGACAAGCAATTCTAAACCGGCTTCTAGTGGATCATCCGACTCAACCATTTCTAGCCTTGCAGAACCGCCTGCAAAAAGTTTTGTATATACATCATTAAATTTTCTACTAACTTTTTCAAATGCTTCTAGCAATCTTTCTCTACCTTTTTGATTAAGCTCATTTATGCCTCCTTTTAATTTTTGGATACCATGCACAAGATCAGTTCTATCTCTCATCATTTTTTCAATTTTATCTTTTAACTCTTTAGTTTCATTATCTGCTCTTAAATTTACTGCACCCATTTGATCTCTCTTTTTTTTAAGATTAATAATTTCTTCTTGTAATTCATTAATACTTTTATCCTCAAAATTATTCGAATTTGCATATTCAGGTATTTCATTAATGTCAATTTTGAATTCTATAAGTGATTTTTGTTCTGTTTCTCTTAATCTAGATTGTAATCCTTCAACTATCGTTTGTGATCTGACCTTTTTTTCAGTTTTTTCTAAAATTGAATTATTTATTTTACTTAACGTTTCATTTGTATTTATTATTTTAGTTTCTTTGTTATCCAAATCATTTTTGTAAGAATTGATCATTTCTTGAATATTTTTTATATTTTGAGAATAAGAACCTTTTTTTTCTGCAATTTCTTTTGGCTTAACCTCCTCTAATTCTAGTTTTTCCTCGTTAGATTTTATTTTCTTTTTTAAATCGAGTAATTTTATATTAGAATTTTCTTTTAATTCTCTCCAATTTTTAATTTCTTTATCAATATTTATTAATCTTTCTTTTCTTTTAGCAGCCTCTTGTTTTATTATATCGTATTTACCAAATCTATTGGCATAAATTTCCTGCTGATCTGAAATTTTATTCATATGCATGTTAAAATCCTCTTTTATTTGAGAAACATTTACTTCATCTTTATTTTTCAAATAAACTATTACTTTATCAAAAAATTCCCTAATTTTTTGTTGATATTCGCTAAGTTTGTTTAATGCGAATTTATAATCATCTGTGGCTTTATTCTCAATATCATAATAATTTTTTTCTATCTCTATAAGTTCTTGTCTCTCAGCTTTTAATCTCTCCTCGTTATTACCCGACTTTAATATAATTTCATTTTCTCTATTTATATCTTTATAAGTTGTTTTATTTTCACTTTTTATATTATCGATTCTTTCTTTAATTCTAATTTCTTCTTCAGAAATTTTATCAGCCTCTAATTCAATTTTTTGAAGCTTAGAATTTTGGATTTCTAAATTGTCTCTAATTGGTCTAATTTCGTTTTCTAATTTTTTAAGAGTTTCAAGATTATAATTTTTTTCAATGTTAATTGCACTTATTTCATCCTCTATTTCATTTAAGGTTTCGTTGTTTTCGTTAATTTCTTTTTCAATTTTTTTGTAGTTTTGAAAAATTAATCCAGCTTCCTTTTTTTTTATATCTTCGGAAATAAATTTATACTTAGACGCCTCTTCAGCTTGTTTTCTTAAATTTTTAAGCTGGTTTTCTGTTTGTTTCATTAAATCATCTGCTTTATTTAAATTATTTTCAGCTGCCGTTAACCTAAGTTCAGCTTCATGCCTTCTTGCATGCAATCCACCTATTCCTGCAGCCTCTTCCAAAATAGCTCTTCGGTCTGTTGGTTTTGCAGTTATTAAATTACCGACTCGGCCTTGACTAACCATAGATGGTGAATGTGGGCCTGTAGATAAATCTGCAAAAAGTATATGTATATCTTTTGCCCTTACTTCTTTTCCATTTAAAAAATATTTGGAACCTTTGTCTTTTTCTAATCTTCTCTTTATTTCAATCGTTCCTAAGTTTTCAGATATGCTCTTTTTTTCATCGCTATCTAATTTAAGTGTAACTTCGCAAAAGTTTTTTGAAGGTCTATCTGAAGTTCCATTAAATATTACATCCTCCATACCTGTACCCCTTAAGCTTTTTGCTGAGGTTTCACCCATCACCCATTTAAGCGCTTCAACAATATTTGATTTTCCACAACCATTAGGACCTACTATGCCGGTTAGTCCTTTATCAATTGGAAAAGATGTTTGATCTGGAAAAGATTTAAAGCAATTTAGATCTATCTGTTTAAATTTCATTATAAAAGTTTATCTATAAAAATTTTTAATTCATCAAATTCTAATGGACCAGAATATTTTTTTTTATTAATTACTATTGTTGGAGTTGAATTAACGTTATAATTTTTTTGAGCGTTTATTCTTGACTGCAGTACATTTTTTTCAATATTTTTGTTAGTTAAACATTTATCAAAATCTGAAGACGAAATCCCGAATTTTGTTGAAATTTTTTTTAAGTTATTATTAACCTCATCTAAATTTTTGGCATTCGCCCATTTTGATTGAGTTTTATAAATTATATCAAGATATTCATCCTGACGATTATTAACGCACTTTTGTATCTTAGCCGCGTTAAGTGCTGGGTAATCTAAAGGGAAATCAAGTATTTCAATATACATCATGTTTTTTGAAGCATATGCTTCAATTAGTTTTGGTAATGTTCTAAAATGAAATTCAGCGCAATGTGGGCAAGTTAATGAAGAATATACTTTTAGATTAATTTTTGAATTATCAGCACCATAACTTAACCCTGTTATTTTTGAAAATGAAATATCACTTGTGAATAATAGTATCAAAAATGTTATAGCTATTTTTTTCATAAAGGATCAATCCTTATCAAAATCTTCAAATATTTTTCTTAATTTTGTATTTCTTATATTATCAATTTTTTTCTGGTTTTCGTTATTAATTAACTTTTCTTTGTTTTTATTATTCTTTTTATCACTTATTTTATAAGTATTAATCATAATTTTTTGTATTAGATTAAACCCGTAAAATGAATTGATTTTTTTAACCAGATTATCTCTTTCGTAATCTATTTCTATAATAAATTTTTTTTCAACTTCAAGATGTAAACACATACCCTCAATACTATTCGAAATTCTTGTGGGCCGACAGTTCTTTGAAAAATCCAAAGCAATATTTGCCCAATTATTTTTTATATCATCAAGGTTATTAAATTTTTGTTTATTTTTATTCAAGAGTTTTTTTATATTTTCAGGCAATACTGATTTAATATGTTTTAAATTTTGGTATGTTTTATTATTCTTAAAGTAATTCATTATGAGTATATCAATATCAAAAAAAATTATTTCATGGTACTTTAAACATAAAAGAACTTTGCCTTGGAGAGAGTATAAAAATCTAAATGATAAGCATTATAAAGTTTTGTTAAGCGAGTTTATGCTGCAACAAACCCAAGTAAAAACAGTAATTCCCTATTTTAACAAATTTTACAAAAAATATCCAAATTTTAAATCAATATCTAAAACAAGTAATACGAGTATTATTAAAATGTGGCAGGGATTGGGATATTATAGGAGAGCAAAATTTCTTTATCAAACTGCTAAAATAATTGTTAATCAATATGGAGGAAAATTACCTAATAATTATGAGACATTAATAAATTTTCCTGGAATAGGTGATTATACAGCCAAAACATTATTGGCCATTATTTTTAATAAACCTTTAATAGGTATAGATGGAAATGTAAAAAGAGTTATACAGAGAGTTTTTTATCTTAAATCGAGTAAAAATTTATTACAAAGTATACATAAATCCACCAAAAAATTACGATACAAGAAAAATAACTCAGAGTTAATGCAAGGTTTAATGGAACTAGGTTCTTTAATTTGCAAACCTAAAAATCCAAACTGTAATTTATGTCCACTTACACTAGATTGCATTTCGTATAAAAATCAAAATTTTAAGTTAGATTCAAAAAAAAAAATTATTAAACTTGAAGAATATTTTGTTATTATTTCTTTTAAAAATGGAAAATATTTGATGACTTATGAAGATAACTTTGGACCTCTAAAAGGTTTTCTTAATTTTCCAATATTTAGTTTTAAAAAAAATAATATTAAAAATATACTTAAATTACATTTTAATTATTCCAATAAGGTTTCATTCACAAAAAAATTAACTATTTTAATTTCTAATCGAAAATGCATTCTTTATCTTTATAAAATCAATAACATGAGGTGTTGTGATAAAAAATATTTTTATATGGAAAAAAAAAAATTTAAATTAGGATTTCAAAGTAGTTTTATGAAAAAAATTTTAAAAGAAATATCACATATATGAAAATTGCTATTGTAGGTGCAGGAGTCTCGGGTATTGTATTAGGAAGCTTGCTTAAAAAAAATATTAATTGTGAGCTAACAATATTTGAGAAAAGATCAAAAATTTTTGATAATACAAATGGTATACAATTATCTCCAAATTCAATTAAAATTTTAGAGCTGTTAAATTTTAAAGAGGTTTTAAAAAAAAAGGATTTTTTAATAATCGATAAATTAATTGTAAGAGATTTGTATTCAGAAAAATTATTATCTGAAATCATACTAAATTTTAAAAAGTTAGATGATTACATAACAATTGATAGATCAATTCTTTTAAAAAGAATTTTTGATTACTATAGCTTGTTTGAAAATTTGAAAAATTTAGAAGTTCAAAATATAGATTATGAAACAAATGAAGTTTTTTTTGATAATCAAAAATTAAAATACGATTTTATTTTCTTATGTGATGGAATATTTTCAAAATTAAAAAAAAATATTGAATTAAATAATTTAATTTTTACTGGATTGTATGCTTTAAGAGGAACATTTTTTAAGTCCAGTGACGACTATAATGTCAATTTATACTTAGGCAATAATGAGCACTTTGTTAATTATAGACTAAATAATTTAAGTAATAGTAAACATAATTTTGTCTGGGTTATAAATAAAAAAATTAAAAATGAAAAATTAAATATCTACGGTTATGATAAAAAAGATAATGATTTAATTAAACTTTTCTTTGAAAAATTTTGTGTAAAATTTGAATTTTTAAAAAATACATCTGACGTTAATGTTTGGCCTATTTATAAAAATAAAAAAATAGTTTTTGGAAAAAAAAATGTAATTTGTATTGGCGATTCTTCACATGGGTTTATACCCTCAAGGGCTCAAGGCGCATCCCAGGCTATTGAAGATGCATATTATTCTTATAAATTGTTGAAATCAGGTAACCTAAGTGTAAAAAATTTAGGTAACATACGATTTAGAAGAATTAAAAAAATAATTAAAAAATCTGAAAATACAATTGTTATTTACCATTTAACAAGTAAGTTATTTAAGTGTATAAGAAATTTATTCTTGAGTTGTATTTCAAAATTTAAAATTTTCAGTTTAATATTAAATAGATCTATTTTTTCTAATAAATTATAAAGAGCTTTGCCTTATTTTTTTTCTCAATATATCTATTGGTATTAATTTACCTTCAAGATTCAAATGCCAATATGACCATCCATTACAACTAGGTTGGCCCTCAATTTCTGCTCCAACTTTATGAATTGATCCGATAACTTTTTTACATCTAATACTTCCATCTGCCATAACTTCTGCAGTATGTTTCTTTTTTATATCAAATAAGTTTAATCCAGGTTCAACAAGACCACTTTCAACTAAATATCCAAATGGTACTCTTTTTTCTTTTCGTTTATTTACTATTGTTTGTAAATATTTTTTATTCAATTCTTCTACTAAACTAATTCTTTGTTTTGCTAATTCAAAATATTTTTTCTCTTTTTCTATTCCAATAAATTTTCTTTGTAATTTTTTTGCTACCGCACCAGTTGTACCAGTTCCCATAAATGGATCTAACACAGTTTGAAATTGGTCTGTTGAAGATAAAATTACTCTATTCAATAAAGCCTCAGGTTTTTGCGTTGAATGAGCTTTTTTATGGTTAACATTTAATCTTTCCTTTCCATTGCAAATAGGGATTTCCCAATCCGATCTAACTTGCTTGTCATCATTAAATGTTTTTAGAGATAGATAATTAAAAGTGTATTTAGATTTTTCACTTTTACCTGCCCAGATTAGAGTTTCATGTGCATTAGTAAATCTAGTGCCTTTAAAATTCGGCATTGGATTGTTTTTATTCCATATTATATCGTTTAGTATCCAAAATCCTAAATCCTGCATGATTTTACCAATTCTAAATATATTATGATACGTACCAATTACCCAAATTGCTCCGTTATCTTTTAATATTCTCTTACACTCTTTTAACCAACTAGTACTAAATTTGTCATAGCTATCAAAGCTTGTGAACTTATCCCATTTATCATTAACAGCTTTTACGTGTGATAAATCAGGACGGGTTAATTTATTTTTAAGTTGTAAATTGTAAGGTGGATCAGCAAAAATCAGGTCAATAGATTTTGTGTCAACTTCAGCTAACACTTCAATACAATCGCCATTTATTAATTTTATATCTTTTTCGCTTTTAGACATTTCAACTGGAGATAGAATAGACTCCATATGATCAACAAAGTCAAACAAGAAGGTTTGCTATTTAGAATTATTTTTTTTTTTGACTCAATATGTTGTGTATTGGTTTAAAAGATTTTCTATGATGTTTGCAAATTCCATATTTGCTAATATTTTTGATATGGTCTTTAGTTCCGTAACCGAAGTTCTTATCCCACATATATTGAGGAAACTTTCTGGCTAATCTTATCATTAAGCAATCTCTATAATATTTAGCCATTATGGAAGCTGCAGATATTGAGGTATTTAAGTTGTCTCCATTAATTATGGGCTCAATATTAGAATTTTCTTTATCAAATGATAGTGGACCATCTACTAGAATTTTGTATTTTCTGTAATTTTCTATTTTGTTTACTGCTATTTTCATAGCTAATAATGATGCATTTAATATATTGAGATTGTCTATTTTTTTTTCATTAACAACTCCAAATTTAAATAAAGAATTCTTCTTTAAAATATTGAACATATTTTTTCTTTGTTTAAAACTGAGTAGCTTGGAATCTTTAATTTCTTTATTATTTAGGTCTTTAATGTCTAATATTATTGCAGCCGCTACCACAGGTCCTGCTAAACAGCCTCTTCCTACCTCGTCAACACCAATAATTTTATTTTTAACCATAAATGCTATTAATTTTTGTTAGCCTATCTCTTATTAGCTTTAAATCTATCCATGAAAACTTTTTTTGGTCAGGTTGTCTCAAAAGAAAAGCTGGATGAAAAGACGGTATACAATCATATGCTTTATCATTAATTTGAATTTTAAGCCAAGTTCCTCTGATTTTGGATATAGAATATTTCTTTTTAAAAAAAGTTTCTAATGCCGTAGAACCTAATAATAGTATTATTTTAGGCTTTATTAATTCTATATGTTTTTTAATTATTGGATAAAATTGACCTATTTCAGTGTCAGTTGGCTTACGATTATCTGGAGGTCTAAAATTTATTACATTAGTAATATAAACATCTTTTCTTAATAAATTTATAGAAGATAGCATTTTATCAAGCAGTTTACCCGCATCTCCTACAAATGGTCTTTGCATCTTCTCCTCTACTGATCCAGGCGCTTCTCCAATTACCATTAAATTTGCATTTTTATTTCCATCTGCAAAAACCAAATTATTTTTGTTTTTATTATAAATTATACTTAATTTTTCGATTTCTTTTTTAAGACTTTCAAAAGTATTTTTTTCATTATTCCGATTTTTTTTTGAATAAATTAACCTATCAAACACTTCACTAAAATGATAATAATCTGATATTAATTTTAAGTTATTCATATGAATATAATATTAAAAAAACAAATAATACTCACTATAATTTTTATTTTTTTATCCACTGATATTGTGTTCTCGAATATTTTTAATGAAAAAAATGACAGGCTACAATCGTCAAAATTTATGACAAAGTATCTTTACGGCACAATTTTAAATAAAAGAAATGATTTTTTAAATTCCCAAAAGTATTTATCAGGATTAGAGGATTTAAAGAAAGAGCATGAGTTATTTAATTTGCAATATGTAATTGCCTTAACAGTTAATGGAGATATAAAAAAAGCATCAAGATATATAAATGATTTTGATGGTGAATTGAAATTCAGATTTCCTTATAACCTTGTATTATTTACGCAATTTATAAAAGAAAAAAAATTTGATGAGGCTATAAATACAATAAACAAAAATAGTAAAATTGATCCTCTTTATGATGAATTAATTTTTTCTTTAAAAAGATGGACAATAATAAAGTCAAATTTAACTAAAGAATTTGATCATAAACCATTAAGCAAAAAAGTAGACTTGATCAACAATTATTTAATTTCAAGTTATCTAAACAATAAAAAAGATATGTTATTTTATGAAAAAAAAATAATTCAAGATAAATCATTACATAGATATCACGCATTAATTGCAATTAATAAAATATCAAACTCTAAAAATAAACAAGCTGAAGATATATTAAAATATTCCTTAGAAAATAATAGAAATAGTATTTTATTAAAACAACTAAATATAAATATTCAAAATTATAAAAACAAAAATAATTTTACAAATTTTTATGACAAAAATAAATTTCAAGATAATTTAGCTGAAATTCTATATTTGTTCGCAGGTTTTTATTTTGATAGAGGAGAAGACCAAGTTTCTCAAATACTTTTATCCTTATCAAACTATTTAAACCCCAAATTTTTAAGTAATTATTTATTGCTTTTTGAACATGACTTAAAAAATAATAACCAGGAAGTTAATCAAAAAATAATCAATATATTAACAAATATTGGTGAAGAGTATAACTGGTATATAAATTACCAATTATTGCTAGATAATAAGAAAAAACCTTTCGAATTAATTTCAATATTAAAAGAAAACAAACATTATATCTATGAAAAGAATATCGATATCGCAAATTTTTATAGATATAAAAAAAAATATAAAAAGGCATTAAAATATTATCAAATTGCAGAAAACTCTATAAATGACTCCAATCTTCCTTGGGAGTTTTACTATTATAAGGGTATATGCTTTGAACGATTAGATAAATGGAATAAAGCTGAAAAAAATTTTTTAAAATCACTTCAAATTTCTTCTAATCAATTTAGAGTAATAAATTATCTTGCGTATAGCTGGCTTGAGAGAGGAAAGAATTTAGATAAAGCAAAAAAAATGTTATATAAGGCAAATGAATTAAGTGAATGGAAATATGGATATGTAATAGACTCTTTAGGGTGGGCATACTTTTTAAATAAAAATTATCAAATGGCAGAAAAATACCTAAAATTAGCCTACGAGAAAGCTCCTTATGAAGTAGAAGTTTATGACCATTATGGGGATGTATTATGGAAACTAAATAAAAAACTTCAAGCGAGGTATGTATGGAAGAATGCATTGAAACTTAATTCAATCGAAAAAAAATTAAAAAAAAGTATTGAAAAAAAAATTGTAGATGGTTTATAAAAATTTTAATCATTTAAAAAGCTACTCCAAAATCAATATTTTTTTAAATGTATTAAAGAAAAAAAAAAATTTTCATATAATTAATTCATTTGTAGTTCAGACAGATCTAAAAGATGATATTTTTATAAAAGAAATTACAAATGGAAAAAAAGACATAATATTATTTAAAGGTTTAAAACAAAAATTGATTTCTAGCAACACTACGATTCACAAAATACTTAATTCTATGAGGAAAGAAAAAAAGTTGAAGCAGATTTTTTTTAAGATTATTATAAATAAAAAGATACCTATCGGATCTGGATTAGGAGGATCATCATCGAATTGTACGGCAGTTTTTAATTATATAAAAAAAAATTATAAAATAAACTTTTCCAAATATAAGGAAGAAAAAATTCTGAGTAAAATAGGTAAAGACTGTTTAATATTTTTAAATAGAAAACCTAAATTTATATATAGTTTTGGTGAAAAATTTAAAATACTAAATTTAAAAAAAAAACTCTATATATTAATTGTTTACCCAAAAAAAATTTTACTTACCAAAGAGATTTATAAAAAAAATAAAACTTTCTCAAAAGCTTTAGGTATTTCTAAAATTATGAAAAATAATAATTTAAATTTTAAAGAATTTAAAAATGATTTATTGAATATTTCAATAAATAAAGAACCTAAAATAGCTAACATAATTAATTTACTAAAGAGAATTGATAATTGTAAGTATTGCAATATGAGTGGGAGCGGATCAGCTTGTTTTGGTATTTTTGGTGACAAAAAATCACTTTATTATGCAAAAAATATGTTTAAAAGAAAGTATAAAAATTATTGGACAGCATCAGTCAAAACAATTAATTAGTTTATTATTGGGGCTTAGCCAAGCGGTAAGGCAACGGTTTTTGGTACCGTCATCCTAGGTTCGAATCCTAGAGCCCCAGCCAAAAAAAAATGACTGAAAATTTACAACAAATACTTGAAGCTCAAAAAATTTACGAAGTTTTAAATAAAAACAGAGATAAAATAGTTTGCAGATTTGTAGGTGGATGTGTCAGGGATCAGATCCTGGAAGTTGAAATTAAAGATATAGATATGGCAACTTCATTAACTCCTGATGAAGTCTCGACGATATTAAAAGAACAAAACATTAAATTTAATGATGAGAATCGAGGTTATGGTTTAATTTCTGCGTTTATTGGAAAGTTTAAATTTGAAATTACTACGTTAAGAAAGGATATAAATCAGTCCGGTAGACAAACTGATGTAATTTTTACTACAGATTGGAAACAAGACGCATTAAGAAGAGATTTCACGATAAATTCAATATACTATGATCATAATAATTATATTGATCCATTTAATGGAATTGCTGATCTTAAAAATGGCAAAGTAAGATTTATTTCAGATCCTGATCAAAAAATTAAAGAGGATTATCTTAGAGCTTTAAGATATTTTCGATTTTTTTCGATTTACTCTAAATGTGAACATGAGGAAATTGTTTTAAAAAGTATAGCGAAACATGAAATAGGTATTTCGGGTCTATCTAATGAAAGAAAAATTCAAGAATTAAGCAAAATATTAGTTGGAGGTAATCCATATAAATTATTCAATAATAAATTTTGTCTAGATTTTTTTTCTTATATCTACAAAGGTCTAAAATATTTTGAGAGACTAAATTTTACTAAAAATAATAAAACTATTGATAGCAGTTTTGATTATATTATTTTACTAGCTCTTTTATTAATAGATAAAACGGAAAATTATCTTAAATTTGTTAAAGAATTTAATCTCTCAAACAAAATTAGAAATAGGTTCGAGAATATACAAAAAAATTTTACATATGATTTTTCAATTTCAAATGAAGATATAGATGCAGTTGAAAAAAAGGCTATTAATATGCCGTTAATATTTATAAAAGATTACATTCAATTTCAGTATTTAGTTAATAATAACTATGATTATAATGATTATAAAAGAAAATATAATTCTCTTAAAAATCGAGAGTCTGATGAATTTATTTTTGACAAATTGCTGTTTCAATCAAAAGGAATTAAAGACGAGGAAAAATTGAAAAAAGTTTATTCGTTTTTAAAACATAGATGGCAGTCTAATAATAATATTATTTCTGAGAAAGATATTGAAGATGCAATAGAAATTTATAAGTAATTTAAATATATCTTACATCTAAAACTTCAAAATTTTTTTCTCCCGACGGCGTTATAATAGTGACGCAATCGTCTTTATTTTTTCCTATAAAACCTTTAGCCATAGGAGATTTATAAAATATTAGTCCTTGTTTAATGTCTGCCTCATCTTTGCCGACTATTTTGAAAGTATTTTTTTTACTTGTTTCTAGATCAATCACATCAATTGTAGATCCAAAAATTATCTTACCAGTATTTTCAATTTTACTTACATCTATAATATTTGCTTTTGCCAATGTTGTTTCTATATCTCTAATTCTTTTTTCATTAAAAGCCTGTTCCTCTTTAGCAGCATGATATTCAGCATTTTCTTTTAAATCTCCGTGTGATCTTGCTTCGGAAATTGCACTGACAATTTTTGGCCTTATTATATTTTTTCTTTCAGCAAGTTCACTTTTAATTTTTTCGAGACCTTTTATTGTAATTGGTTCTTTATTCATATCTTTTTACCATTTTGCACTCGGTGGTAACGACATAAATATAGCCTCCAAATTACCATCAGTACTTAGACCAAATTTAGTACCTCTATCATAAAGTAAATTAAATTCAGTATATTTAGCCCTTTTTTTTAATTGATACTCCTTAAGTTTTTTATTCCATTTTTTCTTATTATTCGATCTTATTATTTTGCTAGATAATAATAAATAAGATAATCCAACATCTTTTATAAAGTTAAAATGTTTAATCCAATCTTTATCTAAATAATCGAAGAAAATTCCTCCATCTCCACGAGGTTCATTTCTATGATGTAAAAAGAAATATTTATCGCAATTTTTTTTAAATTCGTTGTAATATTTTTTGTCATAACTATTACACAAAAATTTAAGCTCATCGTGAAATTTTTTTTTCAGAGCTAAGTTTTTAACATTTGGTGTCATATCCATACCACCACCGAACCAGCCTTTGCTTGTCTCAATATATCTAGTATTAAAATGCAATGATGGCACATTTGGATTCTTGGGATGAACAACCACTGATATTCCTGAAGCCCAAAACTTGTTACTCTTAGATGTTCCTGGAATTTGCTTTGCAAATTTGTGATCAAATTTTCCATATACAGTGGAAATATTCACACCAACTTTTTCGAAAGTTTCACCATCTCTTAGCATAGCAATTTCACCTCCACCTAACGATTTTTTTTTTCTATTCCATCTTTTTTTTTTAAATTTTTTTTTTAACTCAATATTAGAGTACTCTTGACAGATTAAGTCTCTTAAATATCTAAACCAATTTTCAATTTCTTTTTTTTTATTTAGCATTTAGTTGCCTTAAAGCTTCTGAAATACCAATAGAGACTGACGAAGCCAAATTTAGAGATCTTGTTTTTTTGTTCATTGGTATTCTAACTTGATACTTTAATGATTTGTATAATGCATTTGATACACCGCTAGTTTCATTTCCAAACAATAATATATCATTTCCTTCGAATTTAAAATCAAAGTAATTAATTGATGATTTGGTTGTGAATAGTATTACTCTTTTTTCTTTATTTTTATCAAAAAAATCATTTGCCGACTCGTAAAACTTTAGTTGACAGTGTTTAAGATAATCCATGTAAATTCTTCCTATTTTTTTTTCATTAAATACAAAGTTTGTAGGTTGGATAATCATGAGTTTAACCCCCAAACATGCCGCAGTTCTTATGATTGCAGCAGTATTTTGAGGAATATCTGGCTGATAGAGAGCTATATTTAACTTATTGTGCGTCATTCTGGATATAGTAATTTTTAAGCATTTTTATTTATTTATGATAAATCATAATCATGAAAGAAGATAACATTAAAGAAAAAACTACAAGAAGAGATTTTATTTACACATTAACGGCTTCACTAGGTGCGGTCGGGGCAGCAGCCACGGTTTGGCCAATAGTAACTCAAATGAATCCAGACTCATCAGTAAAAGCTTTATCATCTGTAGAGGTAGATATTAGTAAAATTGAGAAAGGGAAAGAAATAACTGTAATGTGGAGAGGGAAACCGGTTTTTATTAAAAGAAGAACACCTGAGGAGGTAAAATCTGCAGAGGGTATTAGTTTAAAAGATTTAAAGCATCCAGAAGATGATAAAATTAGAGTTAAAAAATCAGAATGGTTGGTAGTAGTAGGAATTTGTACTCACTTAGGTTGTGTACCAATTAATGGCAAAGGTGAATACGGCGGATGGTTTTGTCCCTGCCATGGATCACATTACGATACATCTGGAAGGATTAGAAAAGGACCTGCACCAACTAATCTTGAAGTACCTAAATATAAATTTTTAAATGATAATAAAATAGTTATAGGTTGATTGTATGAGCGAATATTCTGAACAAGAGAAATTTAAACCAGTTAATACTAATAAAGTAGGTGGTTCGCCTTATACTGGCGTAATAGGTTGGATAGACAATAGACTTCCTATATTTAGAATTTTCAAACATGAATATTTAGATTTTCAAGTTCCAAAAACTTTAAATTATTTTTGGAGTTTTGGTGGAATTTTAATGTTATGTCTAATTTTTTTAATAATTACTGGTTTAGCTTTAGGAATGCATTACAAACCATCTGCAAACGAGGCTTTTGACTCAGTAGAAAAAATTATGCGGGATGTAAATTTTGGTTGGTTAATTAGATACGCCCATATGAATTTGGCTTCTTTCTTTTTTATAGCAGTATATTTGCATATATTTAGGTCTTTATATTACGGTTCTTATAAAGAACCTAGACAGTTAATGTGGTTATTGGGAATCACCATATTTTTCTTGATGATCGCAACTGCATTTTTGGGTTATACATTACCATGGGGTCAGATGAGTTATTGGGGTGCAACAGTTATAACAAATCTTTTTTCAGCTATTCCATTAGTAGGCGAGGGTATTGTAACGTGGCTATGGGGAGATTATTCAGTTGGTGACGCAGCATTAAACAGATTTTATGTTCTTCATTGGCTGATAGCATTTTTAATTGTTGGAATTGTTGTATTCCATGTCATAGCTTTACATATAGTTGGTTCGAATAATCCATCAGGTATTGAGCCAAAAGATACTCGCGATACAGTTTCATTTTCACCATTTACTACAAGTAAAGATCTTGTTGGTATGCTAATATTTATTTTGATTTTTGTTGCAGTCATGATGTTTGCCCCAAATTATTTAGGTCATCCAGACAATTATATTCCCGCTAATCCAATGGTTACTCCTGCTCACATTGTTCCGGAATGGTACTTTTTACCTTTCTATGCAATATTGAGAGCAATACCAGACAAGTTAATGGGTGTAATAGCAATGGTTAGCAGTATAGCTATACTAGGTTTACTTCCATGGCTTGATTTCAGTAAAGTCAGATCTAGTGTATTTAGACCTATATGGAAACAATGTGTATTTTTATTTGTCTTAGACTTTTTCTTATTAATGTATGTTGGAGCAATGCCTGCTGAGGGTATCTATTTGGTTTTAGGTCGTTTAGGGACAATTTATTGGTTCGCGTTCTTTTTAATATTAGCCCCATTAGTTTCAAGGTATGAAAAGCCATTACCAATGCCACAAAGTATTAATGAATATATGGATTGGAAAAAAAAAGGTAAAATAAAAACATTTAATTTTACTTAATGATTAAAATATTAAAAACATTTATTATTGTATTTTTCTTTTTTACTCAAAACAGTTTTTCCGAAACTAATAAAACTGATCTAATAAAGGTAAGCTGGCCTTTTGATGGTTTTTTTGGTAAATTCGATAAAGCATCACTTCAAAGAGGTTTTCAAGTGTACAAAGAAGTTTGTGCATCATGTCATTCTATGAGACACTTAAGTTATAGAAATTTAGGAGAGAAGGGAGGTCCAGAGTTTTCTAAAGAAGAGGTTAAAGCAATTGCAAGTCAATTTGAGGTACAAGATGGCCCTAATCAAGAAGGAGAAATGTTTACTCGTGCAGCGCTTCCTTCGGATAAATTTGTAAAACCATATCCAAATTCTAATGCGGCTAGAGCAGCAAATGGTGGAGCTTATCCTCCAGATATGTCAGTCTTGGTTAAAGCAAGAAAAGGTGGTTCAAACTATGTTTATTCAGTGCTTATGGGTTATACAGACGAAATCCCGTCAAATATCACCTTAGAAGAAGGAGTGTATTATAATAAATATATGATAGGAAATAAAATTCGCATGCCTAAACCTATAAATGATGGATCTGTAGAGTATACAGATGGTACAACTGCATCGGAGGAACAGATTTCAAAAGATGTAGTAGCATTTTTAACATGGGCTGCGGAACCACACTTAGAGGCAAGAAAAAGAACTGGTTTTAAAGCTATAATTTATTTATTCATTTTAACAATACTTGGATTTATTATTAAAAAGAAAATATGGTCAGGTATTGAAACGAAAGTGTAAAATATCTCCGTCTTTTACTATATATTCTTTTCCCTCTATTCGTAACTTTCCATTTTCTTTACATCCATTTTCCCCATTAAAATTTATGAAATCTTCGTATGACATAACTTCTGCTTTTATAAAGCCTTTTTTAAAATCACTGTGTATTATCTCTGCCGCGTTTGGTGCTGTTGTATTTTTATTTATTATCCAAGATTTGGACTCTTTAGCCCCTGATGTGTAGTAAGTATTTAAATTTAGTGTGTTAAAACTTGCTTTTATTAATTTATCCAAACCAGATTCATTAATTCCTAATTCTTTTTTAAATTCGTTTGCATCTTCATCATTTAATTCGCTTATTTGTCTTTCTATGTCTGCTGATATTGTAATTACATTAGTATTTTTATATTTATTTTTTACTTTTTCTACATGACTATTACCTTTTAAAATATCATCTTCATTTACATTACAAACAATAATTTTTGGCTTTAATGATAGTATTGAAGATAATTTTGTGTGCTTTTTATCAGACGACTTTATATTGTTTGTTAGGTCTAAACCTTCTGACAGGTTTTTATAAATTTTTGATAGAAAATTCTTTTCTTCGTCATTTGAAATTTTATTCTTATTTTTTTTATCTAATCGCTTTTCTAGACTTTCCATATCAGAAAGATTTAATTCTGTTTCAATCATTTCTAAATCACGTAATGGATCAACCGTATTATTTACATTTTGTATATTAGAGTCATCAAAACACCTCACAAGATGAACAATCATATCTACTTCTCTAATATGAGATAAAAATTTATTACCAAGACCCTCTCCTTTGGATGCTCCTTTTACAAGACCAGCAATATCCACAAAGGTTATAAGACTATTTATTTTTTCTTTTGAGTTAGATATTTTAGCAATTTTTTCTAATCTGCTATCAGGGATTGCTACTATACCTATATTTGGGTCTATAGTGCAGAATGGAAAATTTGCTATCTGGGCATTTTTAGATTTTGTGAGTGCATTAAAAGTTGTTGATTTGCCGACATTTGGTAAACCAACTATTCCACACTTAAAACTCATTAATTATTTGTTTTACTTGAAAAATCATCTAATTTTTTATCAAATAGTAAAAAAATATTATCTAAAATTTTAGATATAGTTTCTTCAATTATGTTTTTTTCCTCATTTGAAAAGTCATTTAGAACATGTTGATCTACAAACTTTTTACTCCCAGGGTGGTCTATACCAATTCTTATTCTATTAAAATTTTCACCTAAAATTTCTGTAATTGACTTAATACCATTATGACCGCCACTTGAACCGCCATTTTTGCATTTTATTTTTCCAAGCTCTAAGTCTAAATCGTCATGAAATACAAAAATATTTTTTTTATCAATTTTATAATAATCTTGTATTTCTCTTAAACATACACCAGAATTATTCATAAATGTCAGCGGTTTAACAAGCATAATTTTACGACTATTAATTTCCCCACTAGTTAACAGTCCTTTAAATTTAGGTTTTTGTTTTGAAAAATTAAATTTTTTATTGAGTGCATCTATCAACATAAAACCTATGTTATGTCTATTATTTTTATGTTTAGGATCAGGGTTGCCAAGTCCAACAAAAAGTAACATTTAGTTATTTCTTTTTATCGGCGCTTTTGTTGCTTTCAGCAGATTTTTTTTCTTCTTTTTTACTTTCAATTTTTTGACCTTTTGCATCTTGTTTTGTTCCATCACTTGCATCTGCAGTTTGAGTTTCGGTTCCATCTGAGGCTTGAGCTTCTTCATCAGTTTTTTCAGCTGTCGTTTCAGGTTCTGCCACAACAGTTGGTGCTGCCACTGATGCTATAGTAAAATCTCTATCTAATATTGTGGGTTTAACTTTTTCAGGTAACTTAATTGCAGAAATTTTAATGCTATCTCCAATTTCCTTTTGTTCTAGATCAACTCGTAGTTCAGCGGGTATATTGTCAGCTGGACAATTTAACTCGACTTTTCTTCGAACAATATTAAGAACACCACCTTTTTTCAATCCTGGACATTTTTCTTCATTTAAAAATTTAACTGGTATCCATACCTGAACTTTTGTATTAGAATTAAGAGTTTGAAAATCTACGTGCACTGGTTGGTTAGATAAAGAGTCAAATTCAACATCTCTTGGCAAAACTTTATAGTTTTTTCCACCTACAGCTATAGTTATTACAGTACTCATAAAATTTGAAGAATTTAAAAATTTATCTAGTGAGGTTTTTTTTATACTTAATGTAATATTTTTATCAATTTCACCGTATAAAATTCCGGGAACAAATCCTTCAGATCTTAATTTATTCAAATCAGACTTAGTTTTTGTTTTTCTCAAATCAACATCTAATGTTTGTAAATTTTTATTCATGAACACGGGGTTTTTATAATATGATTAATATAAAAACAAGTATTATAATTACAGATTTTTTCTATTTAAATAGTTTAGAAACAGATTTTGATGATGAAATACTGTAAATGGCATTAGCAAATAACTTAGCTATGGAAACTGTCTCAAATTTTTTAGATTTTGATACTTTTTTACTATTATCAATAGAATTTGTTATTATAAATTTTTTAATTTTTGAATTATTAATTTTATCTACGGCTTTACCAGTTAAAACACCATGAACAACGTAAGCATATACTTCATGTGCACCTTTGTTTTTTAGCTCTTTTGCTGCATTTACAATCGTTCCTCCGCTATCTACCAAGTCATCTAAAATTATGCAAATTTTATTTTTTACATTTCCAATCACATTCATAACTTCCGATCTTCCAGGTCCTGATCTTCGTTTATCAATTATAGCCAAGTCTGCACCTAATCTCTTTCCTATAGCTCTAGCTCTTTCAACACCACCAACGTCTGGTGCTACGCATACAATATTTTTGGTTTTAATTCTTGCTTTGATATGTTTCACAAAAATCGGTGCCGCAAAAAGATTATCTACTGGAATATCAAAAAAGCCTTGAATTTGATTAGCATGCAGGTCCATAGTTAAAACTCTATTAACACCTGCTTGCGTTAAAAGATTCGCAAATAATTTAGCGCTAATAGGTGATCTTGGAGAAACTTTTCTATCTTGTCTTGCATACGCGTAATACGGAAGGACAGCGGTTATACTTTTTGCAGAAGCTCTTCTAAGAGCATCTACACAAATTAAAAGTTCCATTATATTGTAATTAGCTGGATAAGAAGTTCCTTGAATTAAGAAAACATCTTTGCCTCTCATATTTTCTTTTATCTCACAATATACTTCGCTATCTGCAAATCTTATTATTTTTATATCTGATAATCTTGATTTAAGATTTTTAGCTATTTCCTTACTCAATTTTTCATTACAACTTCCTGAAATTAGCTTCATATAATTCTTATAGTTTATTTAATAATCCTTTCAAATTAATTTTTACTGATAATTGATAAATTTCTCCCATAATCTATTTCTTTTTTGTGCAAAGATAGTCTGTAACTATAAAAAAGATGACTAAGTTTATAAGTATCTTTATTTACATGACTTATATTATTCATTGTAATGCCCGAATCAATCAATCTATCTACAATAAATTTTCTTAGGTCAAAAAATAATTTCCCTTTTTTAATTTTAAAGCATTTATTTGAATTTTTATATTTTTTTATCATTCTTACTTTAAATATCATTGATACTTCATAACTATTTGTCCCAAGACATGGCCCTAAAGCTACTAAAATATCTTTTGGTTTTATGTTTTGTTCTTCAAAACATTTGATAGCTTTTTTTAATATATTTTTATAAGCGCCTTTCCATCCAGAATGAACACAACAAATAAATTTTTCTTTTTTGTCTTTAAAAAATACAGCAGCACAATCGGCTGTTAAAATTCCAATACCAATTTTTTTTATACCTGTAAAAATTCCATCTCCATCACCCAATATTTGTTTTTTATATTTTTTTTTTATTTTAATTATTTTATTGCTGTGATATTGTTTTACTAAGTAAATTTTTTTCAATTTGGTTTTCTTTTTTATAATATTAAAATTTTTTCTTACAAAATTTTTGCTATCCTTAGACCCAATACCAAAGTTTAGTGATTTAAAAGTACCTTTTGAAACACCACCTTTTCTAGTAAAAAAAGCATGAAATATTTTTTTTGATTTAAACTTATTTGATAATAAAAACATAATTATTTTTTTGACGCAATTAGAACTTTAAATAATTCACCCATTTTATTTTTTGATATCAATCTCTCAACAGACAAATACAGTTTTTTCTGTTCTTCTTTCTTTTTAGTATATTTAATTGCTTGTTTTAATCTTACATTAATACCAGATTTAATTAAAAACTCACTCTGAGTTTGATAATTTATATTATCTATCCTGTTTAGTTGAAAAAATTTTTTTATATAATAAAAATTAACGAGGTGAGTGATATCCACTTTTCCAATATTAGTTAAAATATTAGCATTTTTGTGTTTAGATAATGCTTGAATAGTGTTCTTAAAATCTCTGGAGTTATATCCATAATCAAATGTTATAAAAATGTTATTATTATCAAATTTTAGAATATTTGATATATTTTTAACAAAATTTTCAATATCAGGCTCATATTCGATAAAATTCAATATATTTAAGGGATAAATTTTTTTAAATACTTGGTGAGATTTATTTATTTTTACATCCACAAACTCTAATTTATTCAATTTACTATTAAGTTTAACGTATTTTTCATACCATAAATTATTATTTTTAAACAACTGTTTAATAGGAAATGCATCAATTAACTCATTTGATAAAATTATACAATTTTTCTTTTTAAAATTTTTAATACTATTTATCCATTTTATATTAAACTTACGAAGCTTATTTTGCTGTTTTTTCTTATAGAAGCTACTCTTCTCACATATTACGTAATTAAATTTAAATTTTATATTATTAAATTTTTCAAAGGTATTTAGAATATCTTTTGCTAAATAACCTTCACCTGCACCAATTTCCAAAATGCTAAAATTAAAAATTTTTTTGTTTATAAAACGATTAAGTATCCATATAGCTATCATTTCTCCAAAAATGCTAGAAATGTAAGGTGATGTAATAAAATCACCTTTTTTTCCAAATATTCCCTTTTTTTCATAATATCCATAGGGATTATTATACAATGCAAAATTAATAAATTTATCAAGTGCAATTTTATTTTTAAATTTTTTTGCTATTCTCATTATTATTTAAAATAAGGTAAATACCAAAAAATATCATTACAAAACTAAGAATTGATCCAAGACTAAAATTAAAAAGAATTAATCCCAAGTGTAAATCTGGTTGTCTAAACTGTTCAGAAAAAATTCTGAAAATTCCGTATAAAGTTAAAAAACATCCTGAGGTAAAACCTTTAATGGAAAATTTATTTTTAAAAATCAAATATGTTAAACAAAATAAAAGTAAACCTTCTAAAAAAGCTTCATAAATTTGAGATGGATGTCTAGCTAAATTGTCTACTTTTATAAATATAACAGACCAAGGAACATCTGTAGGCTTGCCAATTAGTTCAGAATTTATAAAATTAGAAATTCTACCTAAAAATAGACCAAATGGCGTCAAAACTGCTAATAAATCTGTAAAATTTAAATAATTTAAATTATTTTTTTTGCAAAACAAACTAGAAGCGAGGATTACACCTATTAATCCACCGTGAAAAGACATACCGCCATTCCATATCTTGATGATTTCAATAGGATTATTAACAAAAAAAATAAAATCGTAAAATATTACATAACCCAACCTTCCACCAAAAATTATTCCGATAATTGAATATGGTAAAAAATCATCAAAAATATCTTGCTTATAGTTAAGACTAAATTTTTGTATTAAAATTTTACTAAATATAACAGCAAACAAGATCCCAAAAATATATGCGAGTGAGTACCATCTAATTTCAACAAAACCTATGTTTATAAAAACTGGATTTAAATTATTAATAAACATTATATTGGAAATTGTAGTTTAACTCTGAGACCCTTTTTTTTATTCTCTAACTGTACTGTGCCCCCATGTGAATTGATTATATCTTGCACAATTGACAAGCCGAGTCCAACACTTCCATCATTAAGTTTTCTACTTTTATCTAACTTATAAAATGGTCTCATAACTCTCTCGTGCTCATTTTCTGGGATACCGGGACCATCATCGTCGAAAAAAATATCTAAATGCTTTTTATTTTTGTATGCTGTAATATTTATATTATTAGCATATTTAGTACTGTTATCTATTAAATTACTAAAACACCTTTTAATTAAATGTTTTTTACCTACCAAGTATAAATTTCCTTCAGTTTTAAAAATTATATTTCTATTATTAAATTTCCTTACTATCTCGGAAATAAGTTCAGAAACATTAAATTTAGTATTTTCAGTTTTTGACTCAGAATTTGAATAATCAAGATATTCTGAAATCATTTTTTCCATCTCGTTTATATCTTCTTTTATTCCATCTAATTTTCCATCTTTATTAAGAATTTCAATTTGTAATTTAAGTCTAGTTATTGGTGTCTTTAGATCATGACTTATTCCAGATAACATAGTTGTTCTTTGGCTCACATGTCTTAAGATTCTTGCTTTCATTTTTTCAAATTCTATTGTAGCCTTTCTAATTTCTATTGCCCCATATGGCTTGTTTGGCGCTACGTACTGTCCTTTACCAAATTTTTCTGCGGACATAGCTAAATTCGTAATTGGACGAATTTGATTTCTTAAAAATAATATTGATATTAAAAGTAAAATTATTCCAGGTACCATAATCCATAATATAAAAATCCTTCCTGATGAGTTTCTAATTCTAGATTTTGGAACAATAAATACAATTACATCTTTTTGAATTTTAAGTTGAACCTCTACATTATCTTTATCGAGTCTGGTATTAAACCAATACGGAGTTTTGATATTTTGTTTAAATTGTTTATTCATTAATCTGTCATAAAAACTAAATTTTACATAATTATTATTTTTTGGGAGATCACTATTTTTTTTTACAAAAACACTTAATGATGAATTATCAATTACTTGTTTTTTTATTAAATTAAAATCTTTTTCATTTTTTTTATTTAAATAAAAACTAGAAATTGTATTTAATTCTTCAGTCAAGGAATTTACTAAACCTTTATTAGTTTTAATCCAAAGGCTATCAAAAAATACAACAGATAATAAAACTTGAAAAATAATTATAGGTGTTAAAATTATTAAAAAATATCTAAAAAATAGGGTTTTAGGTAAAAATTTTTTAATCATTAATCAGACCACAATACGTATCCATTTCCCCTAACCGTTTGCAAATAAATTGGGTTTTTAGGATCTGGTTCGATTTTCTGTCTTAGTCGGGTAATGATCACATCAACAGCTCTTTCCTTTTTTAAATTAATAAGATTTATGATATCATTTCTTTGAAAAACTTTTCCTAAAGAAAGTAACATATTTTCTAACAATTTTTTTTCTGATGAGTTAATTTTATAAATTTTATTATTATTTTTAATAATCATTTTTTTTATATATAGCTTAGTATCTCCAAAATTTATTACTTCATTAATTTCTTTTAACTTTTTAATTTTACTTAAAATATTTTTTATTCTTAAAAGTAATTCTTTTGGTTCAAATGGTTTTGGGAGATAATCATCTGCCCCAAGTTCTAAGCCTTTTATCCTATCAGATGGGTCGCCTTTAGCAGTTAATAATATAATGGGCTGCTGGCTATCTTTTCTAATGTCTTTCGTTAATTCTAAACCATCTTGACCAGGCATCATTATATCTAATACAATTAAGTCAAACTTAAATAATTCCATTCTATTTTTTGCTTCTTCTGCGTTTTCAGCAGAAGTAACAATAAATTCATTTTCAATCAAATAGGTTTTAACTAGCTCTTTGATTTTTTCATCATCATCAACCACTAAAATATGTTTCTTGTTTTTTTCACTAGACATAACGTTATTTAATAATTTTAATTAATACATTTTTAAAACTCAGCACATCCTCTGGGGTAGAATTTTTAAAAGCATAAAGTATTCTTCTCTTTTGAGTATCAAATATTTGTTTACTAAGTTCATTTCCTTTATCAGCTAAAAATAACAACTTTTCTCTTCCATCTTTTTTTCCTTTTTTTTGACTAACAATTTTCTTAATGAGTAAATCTTGTAAAGTTCTGCTTAAACTTTGCTTAGTTATTTTTAGTTTATTCAAGACTTCAGATACAGTTATTCCAGGATTGTTATCAATTAACATTATTAACCTTTGATGAGCTCTGCCAAATTTATTATGTTTTAATACAAAATCAGTATCAAAAGATGTAACAACATAACTTTCAAGTATAAGCTCCAATACTTCTTTAATATTTTTTTCTTTTAGATATAAAAAGTCCTGTATCATTAATTTCAATGGTCAGTATTATTGACTTATATTATATTCATCTATAATTTAATATAAACTTTAATCTTATGGAAAATGTACCTTACGACAAAAGACAGGGCAAAATTTGGTATAATGGAAAAAATATAGACTGGAAAGATGCAAACCTTCATATCCTAAGCCATGGGTTGCATTATGCTAGTTGTGTATTTGAAGGAGAAAGAGTTTATGAAGGAATAATTTTCAGGTTAAGAGAACACACCGAAAGATTAATTTATTCAGCTAATCGAATGGGTTTTTCAATTCCTTATACTGCAGATGAGATAGATAGTGCATGCAATCAAATTATTAAAGTCCAAAATATAAAAAACGGCTATGTTAGACCTATTGCGTGGAGAGGTAGTGAAATGATGGCAATATCGGCACAGAAAAATAAAATTCATTTCGCGATAGCTGCATGGGAGTGGGGATCATATTTTGATCCCAAGATTAGAGAAAAAGGTATTGCTTTAGATATATCGCAGTGGAGAAGACCTGCACCAAACACAATACCATGGGATACAAAAGCTTCAGGATTATACATGATTTGCACTCTTTCTAAGCATGAAGCAGAAAAAAAAGGTTTTAATGATTCTTTGATGCTAGATTATAAAGGAGACATTGCAGAAGCTACAGGAGCTAATATTTTTTTTGTAAATAAAAATGAGTCTGAAATTCATACTCCAACCCCTGATAATTTTTTAGATGGTATTACTAGGAGAACAATTATTGAATTAGCAAAAAAAAATGGCATTAAAGTAGTTGAGAGGAAGATAAAGCTTGATGAATTAAAAAAATTTTCGGGATGTTTTTTAACTGGTACAGCTGCAGAAATAACACCAGTATCAAAAATAGAAGATATTAATTTTTATATTCCAAAGATTGTAAATAAATTGTGGGAGGATTATAGTAACTTAGTAAGAAAGAAAAAGGTTTTGGATCAATCAATTGCATGATCAATACCTTTTTTAATATAATCATAACCAGTATATAATGTTAAAATTGCCGATCCCCATAATAGTATAATCCCAAGTTTCAAACCATAACCAAATAATAATTGATTACCTGATAATCCAGCTAATAGGATTGCAATAGAGACCATTTGCAAAACAGTTTTGATTTTGGCAAGTTGCGACACTGGCATGCTTAACTGAAATTTAGCTAAATATTCTCTTAATCCAGAAACTAATATTTCTCTACATATGATTATTATCGCTGCAATTACTGACAATCCTTGTATAGTATTATTCATTACTAATAGAACTAATGCAGTAACAACAAGTATTTTATCTGCAATAGGATCTAGTAACTCACCTAATTTAGTCTGTTGTTTTAAAAGTCGTGCTAGAAAACCATCAATGAAATCTGTAAAGCTTGCTAAAACAAAAATTCCACATGTAAGCCAGTCTCCAAATTTTCCAGGCAAATAAAAGAAAAAAACTAAAATAGGCACCATGATTAGTCTACCAATAGTTAATATATTTGGTATTTTAAAAATCATATTAAATTTTTTGATTTATGAAAAAAGTTATAAATTTTAAGAGCTGAACTTTTATTCACGCCTTCAACTTTTTCAATTTCTTCCAAGCTAGCACCCTCTATTGCTTTTACAGATCCAAAATGGTTTAATAAAGATCTTTTTCTAGATCTACCAATCCCATCAATTAAATCCAATTGAGATTTAGATATGTTTTTGCTTCTTTTTTTTCTGTGAGTTAATATAGCAAATCTATGTGCTTCATCTCTAAGCCTTTGCAAAAAAAATAAAATAGGATCATTATTTTTTAATGTAATAATTTCACCATCTAATATAAATTTTTCGTTACCTTTATTTCTTTCTTTTCCTTTAGACATTGCTACTACTTTTATTTCATAAAACCCAAGTTCATTTAAGGTGTCTTTAACCACAGAAAATTGTCCTTTTCCTCCGTCAATTAATAATAAATCAGGTATAAAATCATCACCCCCTTTTGCTATTTTTGAAAATCTTCTTTTTATAACCTCTCTCATCATACCATAATCATCATTACCTTTTATATTTTTATCTTTAATATTAAATTTTCTATATCTATTTTTTATGAATCCTTCCTCTCCAAAAGTAATTAAAGCCCCTGTACTATCCGAACCTTGGATATGGCTATTATCGTAAACTTCAATAAAATTTGGCACGAATTCTAATTTAAATGTTTCAGATAAAGATTCTAAAAATCCAATATTTTTCTTGCTATGAAATAACTTGTTATTTAAATTTTCACTTGCATTTTTTAAAGCATTTGAAATCATTGAATTATTTTTTCCAGTCTTAAGGTTTATTTTTTTCTTAAATTTTGTATTAAAAGCTTTTAAGATTAATTGTTTGTTTTCTGGTTCAATATTAGTAATTATCTCCGAGGGTGGTTCTTTATTTTCATAAAACTGAGTTATGAATGAACTTATAACCTTAGTTTCATTATCTTCATTTTCATGAGATGGATAAAAAAATTGACTACCCCAATTTTGTTTAGATCTAAAAAAAGAAACACTAATACAAGTGTTTCCTTCTTTCCTAAAAGAGACAATAAGATCAGCATTATTAAAATTTTTCTTACTGATATGTTGTGAAGATTGAATAAAAGTTAAAGATTTAATCCTATCTCTTAAAATTGCAGCTTTTTCATAATTTTGATTTTTGCTAGCAATATCCATATCGTATGAAAGTTTTTTTTGTATTTGCCTTGATTTACCCCTTAAAAAATCTAAACATTGATTAACTAGGTTAGAATACTCTTTCTCACTAATTTCTGCTGTACATGGGCCTGCACATCTTTTTATTTGGTATAGAATACAGGGTCTTTTCCTACTTTTAAAAGTGTGATCGTCACACACTCTTATTTGAAAAACCTTTTGTAACATTTTTATTGTCCAATTTGCTGATGCTATCGATGCAAATGGACCAAAAAAGATATCCTTGTCGTTATGCTTTCCCCTAAATTTTGTTAATTGAGGAAAAGTATGGTTGGTGATTTGAATATATGGAAAGGATTTGTCATCTTTTAATAAAACATTATAGCGTGGTTTAAATTTTTTTATTAAATTCGCCTCTAATAATAAGGCTTCTGACTCGTTTCTAGTAGTAATTAATTCAATATTTTTTGAAGCAGATATCATACGCTCCGTCCTAATTGGTAATAATGATTTGGTAGAATAATTTTGAAGCCTTTTTGGCAGGTTCTTAGCTTTTCCAACATAAATAACTTTATTTTTGTCGTCCAAAATTTGATAAACACCGGGAGAATTTGATGCAATTTTTGACTTATCTTTAAATAATTTTTTTCCACTTTCTAAATTATTCATTTAATTCTTTCTTTAAAAGTTTTTACACCTACAGAAGTCGTATTTTTTATGATGTCTAATTTATCAATTTGCAAATTTATATTTTTTACTCTTTGGTCTTTGAGTATTTCGTTGCATATTTCTTCTGATAAAGACTCTAAAAAATTTATATGTTTATTTAATATTATTTCTATAATTTTTATAATTTTGTCATAATCAATTATATTTTTAATTGATTTATCATTTATTGGTAACATAAATACCTCTATTTCAATATTAAATTTTAGTCTCTGATTTTTCTTTTTTTCCTCTTCATAGTATCCAAATTTGGTATTGATAACTAAATCTTTAATTACAATCTTTCTAATTTCTTTAAGATTATTTTCATTTAATTGGACTATGTTATTTTTTTTATTCATTTACTTTAATATTTTTTTTCCTCCATGTAATTCTTTGACCACTGTCTAAAGAAATTACTTCACCCGTTACAGATAATGCATTAAAAAAAAATTGAGCTGCTTCACATAATTCTTTAGGATTTACCTTATTTTTAAGTAATGTGTTCATATATTGTTTTTTAAATTGTATTTTGTTTTGTCTTATATTTTTAATTACAGGTCCAGGTGCAATGCTATTAACTCTTACGTTGGGAGCCAATCTCATAGCCGAGGTAATTGTCAAATTATATAGTGCAACCTTACTTAAAGTGTAACTAAAAAAGAATGGTGAGAGATTAAATACTCTCTGGTCAATAATGTTTATAATGTTACCTTGATTTTTTTTATTAAATTTTTGTTTTGCAAATTCAGACGTTAAAATATATGGAGCTTTTAAGTTAATGTTTATATTCATATTCCACTTAGACGAATTAAAGGTTTTAATATCATCATTTTCAAATACTGAAGCACAATTTATTAAATGAGTAATTTTACCCAATTTTTTTTTTGAGTCAGAAAAAATTTTTTTAGCTCCTTTTTCTGTACTTAAGTCGCCTTTTATAACTGCAATTTTAGTGTTTTTATTTTTTAATAATCTACTCAATTTTATTGCTTGGCTTTTAGATTTGTTATAATGCAAAGCTATGTTAAAATTATTTTTATAAAAAAATTTGACGAATTCTGCTCCTATTCTTTTTGAACTACCTGTAATCAATATATTTTTCATTTTTATTTCTTATATCTTTTTCCACTTTTCATACCAGCTCGACCTTGTGTAGATCTACCAACATTATCTTTTTTATATTTTTTCATTGAAGAATTTACGGTTAATCCAAGATCAGAACTCTCTAATTTCCTTATTTCATCTCTGATTTTTGCAGCTTGCTCAAACTCCAAATTATCAGCAGATGTTTGCATATCTTTTTTTAAAGATTTAATATGTTTTTTTAAATTATTCCCAGGTTTCACAAATTTATCAGTATTTAGATAATCTTTTTCATAAACACTTTCTAAAATATCAGAGATTTCTTTTTTCACACTTTTTGCATTAATTTTATTTTTTTTATTATAGAGAATTTGCTTTTCTCTTCTTCTAGTGGTTTCATCTATAGCTTTTTTTATACTTTTGGTTTCCTTATCAGCATATAAAATTACTTTACCATCAATATTTCTAGCTGCTCTTCCAATTGTTTGAATCAATGAAGTTTCAGATCTTAGAAAACCTTCTTTGTCTGCATCCAATATTGCAACTAGCGCACACTCAGGGATATCCAAACCTTCTCTTAATAAATTTATTCCTACCAATACATCAAATACACCAAGCCTTAAATCTCTGATGATTTCTATTCTTTCAAGTGTATCAATATCTGAGTGCATATACCTAACTTTGACACCGTTTTCGTCAAGATATTCTGTTAGATCTTCTGCCATTTTTTTTGTGAGGGTAGTTGCTAAAACTCTTTGATTTTTTTTTGAAATATTCAGACACTCATTTAACAGATCATCAACTTGATTTTTTGCTTTTCTAATTTCTACTGTGGGATCTATTAAACCAGTTGGTCTAATAATTTGTTCTGCAAAAACTCCCTTTGTCTCGTTTAATTCCCACTCGCCTGGTGTTGCAGAAACAAAGACGGTTTGTGGTCTCATTAAATTCCACTCTTCGAATTTTAATGGACGATTATCCATACAAGATGGTAACCTAAATCCATAATCTGAAAGAGTTTTTTTTCTTGTAAAATCTCCCTTGTACATACCGTTTAGTTGGGGCACTGTGACATGACTTTCATCAACAAACACAATACAATTATCTGGTAAGTATTCGAATAGTGTAGGAGGTGGTTCACCTTTTTTTCTTCCAGACAAAAATCTAGAGTAATTTTCTATTCCTGAACACGTTCCTGTTGCTTCGATCATTTCTAAATCGAATCTAGTCCTTTCCTCGATTCTTTGCGCCTCTAATAATTTTTTTTCTTCTGTAAAAGTTTTAATTCTCAAGTTTAACTCATCTCTTATTTCTTTAATTGCTTGTTTAACTGTTGGTCTTGGAGTTATGTAATGACTATTTGCATATAGTTTCACAATTGATAAATTTTCAGTTTTTTCTCCTGTAAGAGGATCAAACTCCTTAATTTCTAAAAGTTTTTCATCCTCAATTAAAAGTTTCCAAGCCCTATCTTCTAAATGAGAAGGAAAAATCTCAATATTTTCTCCTATGACTCTAAAGACACCTCTTTGAAAATTTTGGTCATTTCTTTTATATTGAAGTTCTATTAAACCTTTTATAACTTCTTCTCTTTTATAGTTTTCATTACGTGTGAAAGTATATGTCATCTTACTATAAGACTCAGCAGACCCAAGTCCATAGATACATGAAACACTAGATACAATTATAACATCATCTTTTTCTAACAATGATCTTGTAGCAGAATGTCTCATTCTATCGATTTGTTCATTAATTGATGATTCTTTTTCAATATAAGTATCTGATCTCGGAACATATGCTTCAGGCGTATAATAATCATAATATGACACAAAATATTCAACAGAATTTTTGGAAAAAAAATTTTTCATTTCCCCATATAATTGTGCAGCTAAAGTTTTATTTGGAGCGAGTATTAGAGCGGGTCTATTTAAATCCTCAATTATTTTAGCCATTGTAAAAGTTTTTCCAGATCCTGTAACTCCCAGTAAAACCTGACTTCTGTCTAAATTTTTTAAACCCTTTTTTAATTGATCAATTGCTATAGGTTGATCACCTGCAGGTGTAAAATTATTAGTAATTTTAAATTTTTTCCCACCCTCGAGTTTTTTATTAAAAAAACCTTTAGAAGTTTTCTTTTCTACTGTATTAAAAGATTGTAATATTGTCATAAATTTATGAGTATTTTATCAAAATCATTAGAAAGAATAAAACCTTCCCCAACAATTTCTGTAACACAAAAAGCAAGAGAACTTAAGGCAAAAGGAGCAGATATCATATCATTAGGATCAGGCGAACCTGATTTTGATACACCAGACAACGTCAAAAGTGCCGCAATAGAGGCAATTAAAAAAGGACAAACCAAATATACAGCTGTAGATGGAACATTAGAATTAAAAAATGCTATTATATCCAAGTTTAAGAAAGAAAATAATTTGGCATATGAAAACAATCAAATTTCTGTAGGAGCAGGTGGAAAACAAGTTATCTATAATGCTTTTTTAGCAACAATAAATAGTGGAGACGAAGTAATAATTCCTTCACCTTTTTGGGTGTCTTACCCTGATATTGTATTGTTAGCTGGAGGAATACCAAAAATTATTAAATGTGGAGAAGAAGATAACTTTAAACTAACAGCTAAAAATCTTAAAAAAAATATCACTCAAAATACTAAGTGGATTATAATAAATTCTCCAGGTAATCCAACTGGGTCGTGTTATTCAGAGCAAGAAATAAATGAATTAGTAGATGTGCTTATTGAGTATCCTAAAATTTTAATAATGAGCGATGATATTTACGAACATATAATTTATGACGAGTTTAATTTTTACACACCAGCCCAAAATAATAAAATTTTTGATCGAACATTAACTGTAAATGGTGTGAGCAAATCGTATGCTATGACTGGTTGGAGGATTGGTTATGCTGGAGGTCCAGTAGAAATAATAAAAGGTATGGCAAAATTACAATCACAATCAACAACCAATCCATCGTCAATAAGTCAGGCAGCTGCAGTTGAAGCATTAAAGGGAGATCAAGGATTTATTAAAACAAGAAAGGAAGTTTTTAAAAAAAGAAGAGATTTCATCGTTGAAATGTTAAATAAAATAAATGGAGTCGAGTGTATCAAACCACAAGGAGCATTTTATGTTTTTCCAAGTTGTAAAAAACTATTAGGGAAAAAACATCAAAAGCTTGGATTGATAAAAGATGATAAAGATTTTGTCACAAAGCTTTTAGAATCACACGGCGTTGCTGTAGTACAGGGGTCCGCTTCTGGATTAGATGGGTATTTTAGAATTTCATATGCCGCTTCTGACGAAGAATTAAAAAAAGCTATCGACAGAATCACAAAATTTTGTAGTGAAATTATTTAGCTTCGCTTAAATATTTCTCTGCCTCAAGCGCAGCCATACAACCCATACCAGCGGCTGTAACTGCTTGTCTGTATATTTTGTCTTTTACGTCGCCGGCGGCAAATACTCCCGGCACATTTGTACTTGTCGAGTCCGGCTTTGTCAAAATATAACCTTCACTATCCATATTTATTTTATCTTTAAAAATTTTTGTTGCTGGGTCATGTCCAATCGCAACGAATAATCCATCAATTTTAAAATCTTTCACTTCGCCGCTCTTTTTATTTTTGATGGTTATTGAATTTAAACTTTTAGGATTATTTTCACCATTTGCTTTTTCGACTACAGTGTCCCAAATTATATTAATTTTTTTGTTACTCTTAAGTTTTTCTTGTAGCATTTTTTCGGCTCGCAAATTATCTCTTCTATGTATTAAAGTTACACTAGATGCAAATTTAGTTAGGAATAATGCCTCTTCAACAGCAGCATTACCACCACCAACTACTGCAACCTTTTTATCTTTGTAGAAGAACCCATCACAAGTAGCACAAGCACTTATTCCAAAACCTCTAAACTTTTCCTCATTTGGAATTTTAAGCCATCTTGCTTGAGCACCAGTAGCAATTATTATAGTTTCACTTCTAAAAATATCTCCATTCTCAGATTTGGATTCAAAAGGTTTTTTCGAAGTGTCAACTTTTGTTATAACATCATTAATAAAAACTGTTCCAACTGCCTCTGCTTGTTTTTTCATTTCATCCATTAACCATGGACCCTGTATTACTTTTGAAAAACCAGGATAGTTTTCTACATCTGTAGTAGTAGTTAGCTGTCCTCCAGGTTCGAAACCTGCAACCATAATAGGTTTTAGCATAGCTCTTGCAGCATATACAGCTGCAGTATATCCAGCCGGACCAGAACCTACAATTAATACTTTTGTTTGATATTCTTTATTTTGACTCATTTCTTAATACTATGTTTATAAATTAAATTATCTTATACATCACTTATGAATAATTTAAAATCTTTGTTACTCACAGAAGGTGCTCATGGCATGATTAGTCAAACTGAGGGTTTGGCTATTTCACTTCAAACTGATTTCAATCATCAATTTGTAAAGATGAACAATATTTTAAAATATTTCCCACCTAAAATCCTCCCAATTTCTAGTATTACTTTTAATTTTGATGAAATAACTTCTAATATTACTAAGGTTAATTTACCTGATTATATTATATCATGTGGAAGAAAAAGTGTTTTAGCAAATATTTATTTAAAAAAATTCTTAACAAATAAATATAAAAAAAAAATTACTAATATACATATTCAAGATCCAAAGGTTTCAGCTAATTTATTTGACTTTATAATATTGCCTGAGCATGACAATGATTTACGGGCACAATCAGTTATAAGAAGCAAAGGTGCTTTACATTACATTACAGAAACACAAATTATTAATTCCCAAGATAAAAATAAAAACATAGATGTTAGTTTAATTTTAGGAGGGCCTAACAAATATTATTCTTTTGATAACCAAGAAATCATACAAATTATAGACGAGATTTTGAAAAAGTTTATGAAACATAACAATCGCTTCAGAATTGTTTCTTCCAGAAGAACACCAAGTAAAATAATACAATTGATTAAAGAAAAATTTAAAAATTTAAATAATGTAGAAATTGATAATTCTTTAGATAAATCAAAATATATAAATACATTAGCAAATAGTGAGATTTTGGTAGTCACATCTGACTCAATTTCAATGATTTCAGAAGCAGCAATAACAGGCAAGCCAATTTATGTTGCATATCTAAAACCCAGTAAAAATGATTACAGATTTAAAAGATTTTTTAAATCATTTGAGGAAATGGGTATTATAAAATCACTAAAAAACGATGAAAAAGTATGGACATATAAAAAATTATATGAAAGTAAGAGAATTGCAGATATTATTAAAAGAAAAATTAAATTATGAATTTTCTAGACTCTATTAAAAATAAATCAAAAAACTCTTCTGACCCATTTAAATATTGGGAATTTGAAAAACCTTTGACGGAAGAAATGATTGATGAAATTTATAACGTTGAACTAGACGATCCCGCCAAATATAACATTAATTATGATGGTACGAGAGCTATTGATGGTGGAGAGGGTAAGTTTAGAGAGGGTATAACTGATGGAGGAAAGGCTCTAAAATTTAGATGTTTTCTAAACAACTATAATTGTAATGAATTTCCTCAGCTTATAAAACTTGTTAAAGAACTTCAAAAAAAAGAAACTTATACTTACGTTGGAAAATTGATAGGTAAAGATTTATCAAAAAGCTATGTCAGAGTAGAGATTTGCTGTGACCGAAAAGGATTTTGGCTTAAACCTCATTGTGATATTAAAGAAAAATTGTTGTCATGTATGCTTTTTGTAAACAGGTTTAATGAGTCTGAACAGCTTGGTACAGATTTTTACAACGAAAATATGGTAAAAGTCAAAACTGTTCCATACAAAAACAATTATGGGTATTTTTTTAGTAGTGACGAAAAAAGTTGGCACGGTATGGAAAAAAAAGAAATTAAAAAAGATAGAAGATGTATTCAAGTCAATTACGTAACATTCAAAACTGATTGGCCAGTAGAAAAATAATTTTAAATATTTTGTATAGGTAAAACACCCATTTTTTTCTTTGCCATAGCTTCTATTGCTTCGGTACAGGCAATAGCTCCGGAAACAGTTGTAAAATAAGGTATATTATTATTTAGAGCAGTTCTTCTTATTGATTGAGAGTCTGTAATTGATTTATATCCAGATGAAGTATTAATTACTAAAGAAATTTTTTTATTTTCTAACATTTCAACAATGTGAGGAGATCCTTCTCTAACTTTATTTATTTTCGTACAAATTATACCGTTTTCATTTAATTTATCAGCTGTTTTGCCAGTTCCAAAAATATCAAATCCTAAATTTTTAAGTTTTTTTGCAAAATTTAGAATTAGAGGTTTATCTTCATCTTTTACAGAAATAAATGCACTACCCGTTTTAGGCAATGTATTACCAGCTGATATCTGACTTTTTGCGAAAGCTATACCAAAATCTTTGTCAATTCCCATTGACTCACCTGTAGATTTCATTTCTGGACCGAGAATTGTGTCTACTTCAGGAAATTTATTGAAAGGAAAGACCGCTTCTTTAATAGCAAATATTTTTATTCTTTTGTTTTTTATTTTTAGTTTCTTTAACTTTTGACCTGCCATTACTTTTGTTGCTATCTTAGCTATTGGAATGTTTAATGCTTTAGATATAAAAGGTACTGTTCTACTTGCTCTAGGGTTTACCTCGAGAACGAATATTTCACTTTTCTTGATTGCAAATTGAATATTTATTAATCCAATAACACCCAGATTTAAAGCTAATACTTTTGTTTGATTATTAATTTTTTCAATTATTTCCTTATTTAAAGAAAAGGGGGGTATACAGCATGCAGAATCCCCAGAATGAATACCTGCTTCCTCGATATGCTGCATAATTCCAGCTACAAAAACTTCCTTGCCGTCACAAATAGCATCAACATCGATCTCAATTGCGCCATCCAAAAATCTATCGATAAGAACTGGATTTTTTCCAGATACTTTTACAGCTTCATGAATATATCTATCTAATTGTTTTTGATCATGAATTATTTCCATAGCTCTTCCTCCCAAAACATAAGATGGCCTTATAACAAGTGGGAAGCCTATTTTATTTGCTATTTTGACTGCATCTTTTTTTGAAAAAGCTAGACCATTATTCGCTTGCTTTAATTTTATTTTTTTTAGTAATTTGCTAAATCTTTTTCTATCTTCTGCTAAATCTATTGAGTTAAGTTGTGTTCCTAGTATTGGGAATCCAGCATCGTTTATGGACTTTGCAAGCTTGATAGGAGTTTGACCGCCAAATTGGACAATCACACCTTGCAATTTTCCTTTTCTTTTTTCCTTATGTAATATTTCTAATATATGCTCTTTCCTCAAAGGCTCAAAATATAACCTGTCACTTGTATCATAGTCGGTAGATACAGTTTCAGGGTTACAATTAATCATGATTGTTTCAAATCCAATCTCTTTTAAAGCATAGCTTGCTTGACAACAACAATAATCAAATTCAATCCCTTGTCCAATTCTATTTGGACCACCACCAATAATTACTACTTTTTTCTTATTTGACGGATTTGACTCGCACTGACCTATATCGGAAAAACCGGTATCGTAGGTAGAATACATATATGGAGTTAGAGATTTAAACTCAGCAGCACATGTATCAACTTTTTTAAAAACCGTATGAACTTTTAACTTCTGCCTTTTTTTATAAACTTTTTCAAATTTTTCTTTTTTTATTGCAGCAATACGTTTATCACTGAAACCATATGATTTAATTTCCTTCAAAAATTCTTTATTTTTAAAAATATTTTGTGACTTAATTACCTTTTCGATATTTATAATTTGGCTAATTTGTTCTAAAAACCAAGGGTCGATTTTTGTTAAATCAAATATTTGTTTTTCATTAAATTTTTTTCTAAATGCTTGGGCGACATAAAGTATTTTTTGAGGAGTATTTTCTTTTAATTTATCAATTAATTTATTATCTTCAATTTTTATATCATCAAAACCATTTAAGCCAATCTCCAATGAACATAAAGCTTTTTGTATTGATTCTTTAAAATTTCTTCCAATAGCCATTGTTTCACCAACTGATTTCATTGCAGTTCCTAATGTTGGTTTTGTATTTCTAAATTTCTCAAATGCAAATCTGGGGATTTTAGTTACAATGTAATCAATTGTAGGTTCAAACGATGCAGGAGTACTTTTTGTTATATCGTTAGTTATCTCGTCCAAAGTGTAACCTACCGCTAATTTAGCTGCAACTTTTGCAATTGGAAAACCAGTTGCCTTTGATGCAAGTGCAGATGATCTTGATACTCTTGGATTCATCTCAATTATAACCATGCGACCGTCTTTTGGATTAATTGCAAACTGAACGTTAGATCCTCCGGTTTCTACACCTATTTTTCTTAAGCAGTTCATAGATGCATTCCTCATAATTTGATACTCTTTGTCTGTTAAGGTCAAAGCTGGTGCAACAGTTATTGAATCGCCCGTATGAATACCCATAGGATCTAAATTTTCAATTGAACAAATTATTATACAGTTATCTTTTTTGTCTCTTACAACCTCCATTTCAAATTCCTTCCAGCCTACCAAAGACTCTTCAATAAGCACTTCAGTAGTCGGCGATAGAGCAAGACCATTTTTTACAATTTCAAAATACTCATCCTCTGTTTTAGCTACACCACCACCTGATCCACCAAGTGTAAATGAAGGTCTAATAATTAGAGGAAGACCAATATCTTTAAGAATATTTTTTGACTGTTCCAAAGTATTACAAATTCTTGATTTAGGAGACTCTAGTCCTATCTCGTTCATATTTTTTTTAAACATCTGTCGATTTTCAGCATTTTCGATTGCTGTTGAATTAGCTCCGATAAGTTCGACATTATATTTTTTTAAAATTCCATCTTTTTCCAATTTTATTGCAGCATTTAGTCCTGTTTGTCCTCCCATAGTAGGTAGAATTGCGTTAGGTTTTTCTATTTTTATGATTTCTTCTAGTATTTCAGATGTTATCGGTTCAATATATGTTTTGTCTGCAACATTAGGGTCGGTCATAATAGTTGCAGGATTAGAATTAATTAAAATAACCTTATAACCCTCATGCTTTAATGCTTTGCAAGCTTGTGATCCGGAGTAATCGAATTCACAAGCTTGGCCGATTACTATTGGTCCTGCACCAATAATTAAGATTTTTTTAATATCAGTTCTTTTTGGCATTTTCTTTAATTAGATTTATAAATTTATTAAACATATAATTGCTATCATGTGGTCCGGGACTTGCTTCAGGGTGATATTGTACAGAAAAGGCTATACTTTTTTTTGAAGATATTCCTTCAATTGAATTATCAAATAAAGATATATGTGTAATTTCAACGTCTTTTGGGATACTTTTTCTGACAACTTCAAACCCATGATTTTGAGATGTAATTTCAACTTTAGAAGTTTTTATATTTTTCACTGGATGATTTGCACCTCTATGACCTTGGTGCATTTTCTTCGTTTTACAATTTAAAGCAAGGGCTAGTAATTGATGGCCAAGACAAATACCGAATACAGGAATTTTGTTAATTAAAAATTTTTTTAAGGTTGAATTTACGATTTTTGATGTAGCAGCGGGATCACCAGGTCCATTTGATAAAAAAATACCATCAGGTTTTAGAGAGTTTATTGTTTCAAAGCTTGTATTGATTGGTACAATAGTTACTCTTGCATTTAAATTAGAAAAATTTCTTAAAATATTTTTTTTAATTCCAAAATCAATAGCGACAATATGATATTTAAATGTATTATTTACTTCATATCCAATTTTTTTTTGCCATAACACTTGATTGTCCCATTTATAAATCTGTTTTACTGAAACTTTAGACGCTAAGTCCAACCCTTTTAAACCCGGCCATTCTCTAGATTTTCTTAAATAAAATTTTATGTTAGGACTTTTATTTTGATTTACAATAGTGCCTTTTAAAGATCCATTTTTTCTTATTAAATTTGTAATTTCTCTAGTATCAACTCCGTATAGACCGACGATTTTATTAATTTTTAACCATTTGCTAAAATGTTGAAGAGATCTATAATTTGAAGGTGATGTTATATCTTTATTAATTATAACACCTTTTAACCAAACGCTTTCGCATTCTATATCTTCTGAATTCGTACCTACATTTCCAATATGTGGAAATGTAAAATTTATAATTTGATCAGCATAAGATGGATCTGTTATAATTTCTTGATATCCAGTCATTGATGTATTGAAACAAACTTCGCCAACAGAATAGCCTTCATGGCCGATCCCATGCCCTTTAAAAGTCAATCCATTTTCTAAAACCAAAATACCTGTGGGTTGGGTGAATAAATTATTTTTCGAGGCGCTTTTTTCCTTATAAATCAAGTATACAACTCATAGGTTAAGAATCAATTAAGTAAAAAAAACTTTGGCGGAAGATATGAAAAAGTCTTAAACTCGTCAAGAAAGTAAATAAAAATAAAAATGAAAATAGTTGATAAAATTGAACAATCTTTGAAAGAGTCAATAAAAAGTAAAGATCAGGAGCGTACATTAACGTTAAGATCTATTATTTCTCTAATAAAACAAAAAGAGATTGAAAAACGCACTCAAGATAAGAAAGATGTTACAGATGAGGATATAACCTTAATTTTAAACAAAATGGTTAAACAAAGAAGAGAAGCTATTGAATTATATAAAAAAGGCGAAAGGAAAGACTTGGTTGAAAAAGAAGTTAAAGAATTAACAATAATACAAGAGTATCTACCAAAGCAATTAAGCGAAGAAGAAATTATGAAAATTTGCGAACACACAATTGAAAGTTTACAGGCTAAATCACTTAAAGACGTAGGAAAAATAATTGGATCTATTAAATCCAAATACAAAGGTTCAATTGACCTTTCAATTGTTGGCAAAATAGTAAAAGAAAAATTAAAATAGGAAAAATGAAATACCCTAAATCATATCTTGATGAAATAAAACAAAGAATTAAAGTTTCTGATATTGTTAGCAGCAAAGTGAAGCTTAAAAAAAGAGGAAAAGAATTTATTGGATTATCTCCTTTTAAAAATGAAAAAACGCCTTCATTTACAGTTAATGATGAAAAAGAATTTTACCATTGTTTTAGCACCGGTGAGCACGGCAATATTTTTGATTTTGTAATAAAAATGGAAAATTTGAGCTTTGGGGAGGCCGTGAAGTTATTAGCAAAAAAAGCTGGAATGCGAGAGTTTACATTTTCTAAACAAGATATAGTTTTTGAAAATAAGAAAAAGAAAATTCAAGAAATTTTTACTTTTTTCTTTAAACATTGTCATGAATTAATCAAAACTAAATATATTAACTCATTTTATGAGTATTTAATTAAAAGAGGAATTCAAAAAGAAACCATTAATTTATTTGAAATAGGTTATTGCGAAAATAATTCAGAAGTACTAAACAAATTAAAAAGAAATAATTTTAGTGATGAAGAAATTTTAGAAACTGGATTGTTTTTTAAAAAAGAAAATAATAATCAAATTATACCAAGATTTTATAATAGGGTAATATTTCCAATAAAAAACTATTACAATGATTATATCGGCTGCGGTGGAAGAATTTTGGATAACACAAAGTTTGCAAAGTATATAAATACGCCGGAAACATTATTATATAAAAAAGGTGAAAATTTATTTAATTATAATTTATCCAGAAAACTATTTGGAAAGTATGAAGATATTTTTTTAGTAGAAGGATATATGGATGTGATTAATTTTTATGATAAAGGAGTTGAAAATGTAGCTGGTATATTAGGAACTGCAATTACTGTACCACAGATAAAATTGGCGTGGAAAAACTTTAAAAATATTATAATTTGTTTTGATGGTGACATTAGTGGTCAAACAGCGAGTTATAGAGCTGCTGAAAAAATCTTTATTAATACAATACCTGGCAAAAATGCTTACATAATTCAGTTACAAGATAATTTAGATCCTGACGATTTTATAAAAAAATATGGACCTAATGGCTTGAGAGATCTTGCTGAAAGTAAAATAAAAATTTCAGATTATATTTTTAAATATCATTCGAGAGAAATATACTCTGGCGACCCAAATGAATTAGCATTTTTTGAAAAAAAATTAATTTCTCTATGTAACGAAATTATAGATACTGAACTTAGAAAATTTTATAAATCATATTTTAAAAACAAAATATTTAACGAAATTATTAGATCCAAAAAATATAAAAAACTATCTAATGAACTAAAGGTGTCAAATATAAAATTAAGCATGCCAGAAAATGAAATAAGAGAAATTTCCTTTCTTAATATATTAATTCATTATCCTCAATTTAGTGAGAGAAAAATTGAAGAAATATCACAATTAGATTTATTGACACAAAATTTAAATCTTTTTAAAGATTATTTCGTAAAATTATTATCATCTGGTCAATATTATACAAAAGAAATTTTATTATCTCAATTGAAGGGCAAATACCCAGAGACTATGGATAAAATTGAAAATTCCTCGTTCAATAAAATGATGTTGAATAAATTTAATGAGAATGATTTTGATAAGGTTTTTATTGAGCAACTAAAGCTAATATCAAAACTTAAAATGAAACAAAAACTTAAAACTATAGAGAATAAGCTGATTGATTCTATGGATAATAAAACATTAGAGGATTTAAGAAATGCTAAAAAACACAATATTTCTTGACATAAATATCACTTTATTTTTTTAAAAAAAAATATAAATTGCGCCAAGTTATCGTGGAAAAATTTATATCTAAATCATTTGAAAGATTAGCTGTTAAGGGCGTAAACAGAGGATTCATAACTTATGATGAATTGCAAAAGTCCCTTGGCAAAAGAAACAGTAATATTGAGAGTCTTGAAAAAGCTATATTGCATATTTTTGATTTAGCAATAACTTTAGTAAAACAAAAATCTGATTTTAAAGTAAAAAAAAAGGAACCAGAAAGTTCAAAATCTTCTAAATCACCAGAACGCAGCGATGACCCAATCAGGATGTATCTTAGAGAAATGGGTGGAGTTGAACTGCTTTCACGAGAAGGTGAAATTGCAATAGCCAAAAGAATAGAGTCTGGCAAATATGTTATGGTTAGTTCTTTGTCAGAAAGTCCGATAACAGCAAGTAAAATTTTCGATTGGGAAAAAAAATTATTAAATAATGAAATGTTAGTTAGAGATATAATTGATCTTGATACTAATTTTTTAGATGATGAAAAAATCGCAAAAACTATTAAAGAAAAAAATAAAAAACAAGCTAAACTAGAAAAAGATAATAAAAAAAGCGAAGCGACAACTTCAGAAACTGAAAGCAAGAATGATGAAAATCCCGAGACTAACGAGAGTGATAATGACATAGACGATGAATATAATATTTCTTTAGCCTCTCTTGAAATTGAACTTAAGCCAAAAATATTAGAAACATTTAAAAAAATTACAAAAAATTATAAGAAATTAATTAATTATCAAAAAGAAAAACTAGAGTGTGCAACACGAAATATTGTATTTAGCGATAGCAAGAAAAAGAATTATGAAAAAATCAAAAAAGAGATTATGGAAGAAATGCTTGGCTTACAATTCAATCAATCAACACAAGAGGATTTGGTCAATATAAATTATGCAGAGAACAAAAAAGCATTATCTTATGACGGGGAACTGATGAGATCAGCAACGAAATATGGAATATCTCGAGAAGATTTTATTAAATTTTATGTTGGAAATGAACTTAATCCGAATTTTGAAAATTTTTTAAGTGAGGATAAAACTTGGCAAAAATTTTTTAAGTCAGAAAAAAAATTATTTACTTCTCTTAGAGAAAAATTAATAAAACTGAGCAATGAGATTGGTATGCCAATTTCAGATTTTAAAATTTTAGTTAACAAAATAAAAAAAGGAGAAAGAGAAAGTAGAATTGCAAAAAAAGAAATGATTGAAGCGAATTTAAGATTAGTAATTTCAATAGCAAAAAAATATACTAATAGAGGTTTGCAGTTTTTAGATTTGATTCAAGAGGGAAATATTGGATTAATGAAAGCAGTTGATAAGTTTGAATATAGGAGAGGTTATAAATTTTCAACTTATGCAACTTGGTGGATTAGACAAGCTATAACTAGATCAATTGCTGACCAAGCAAGGACAATAAGAATTCCTGTACATATGATAGAAACAATAAATAAAATAGTTAGAACTCAAAGACAAATGATGAGTGAATTTGGTAGAGAACCAACTCCTGAGGAACTTTCAAAAAAATTAGCCATGCCATTAGAAAAAGTTAGAAAAGTTTTAAAAATTGCAAAAGAGCCAGTTTCTTTGGAAACACCTGTAGGAGACGAAGAGGACAGCAGTTTAGGAGATTTTATAGAAGACACAAACGCATTAATACCGGTTGATGCAGCAGTTCAAACAGCATTAAAAAGTTCAACAACAAAAGTTTTGGCAACATTAACTCCAAGAGAGGAACGAGTACTAAGAATGAGATTTGGAATTGGTATGAATACTGATCATACGCTAGAGGAGGTTGGTCAACAATTTTCTGTTACTAGAGAACGTATCAGGCAAATTGAAGCGAAAGCACTTAGAAAATTAAAACACCCTAGCAGATCACGACAATTAAAAAGTTTTTTAGATAATTAAATAAATCTTTTTTTTATAAATTAATAGTGTAAAACAAAAATTAGGGCCTGTAGCTCAGTTGGTTAGAGCCCCCCGCTCATAACGGGGTTGTCGGGGGTTCAAATCCCTCCGGGCCCACCATCTTGATGAAAAAACCAAATTTACATAACTACATCCTGCTTTTTATACTCGGTATTATTTGGGGATCAGCTTTTTTTAATTATAAAATAACTTTAAAAAGTTTTGATATATTTGTTTTATCAGGTGGTAGACTTTTTTTTGCTGCAATCTTTTTTATATTTATTTACAACATTTTTTTACACACAGTTAATTTTAAATTATTATTTTCTAAAAAATTTTATATTTTTTTTTTAATAGGCTTAATTAATTATGTTATGCCATTTACATTAATTGCAATTGGTATTAAAGGTATGAGCAGTGGTCTAGCGGCTCTCTTGATGTCTGCAGGCCCTTTCTACGCAATTTTATTTGGCCATATATTTACAAAAGATAAATTTAATAAATATAAGCTTTTTGGTTCAATAATTGGTTTTTTAAGTATTTTCATTTTAGTTTATGATCAAATTTATATAACTAAATCTACAACTATCGTATCGATCATTTTCGTTATGTGTGCATCTTTAAGTTACATAATTGGAGGTGTAATAATTGAAAAAAACAGGAAATATAACAATGAAACAATAGCATCTCTGTCTATGATAAGTGGTGCATTAATATTAATACCTTTTTGTATTTATGAATTAGCTAACCTTAATTTACAAGACGCTAAATTTGAGAGTATTTTAAGTCTCATTTATCTTGGGATTTTTAGTACAGCAATAGCTTTTATGATGAGGGCAAAATTAATTTTCGATAATGGATTAGTATTTATGTCGCAAGTTTCATTTTTAATTCCTATATCAGGTCTTTATTTTAGTTGGATTTTTCTAAATGAGAAGTTTACTCATAACATGTTGTATTCTTTAATATTAATAATTTTTGGATTATTTATTCTTCAACGTGGTTACAAAAATATTTAGTTTTTGTTTATATAATTATCTAAATTATCTAATAAACCTTTAAATCCAGAGCTGTTAAATATTGACGAAAATTCTTCTCTCTGAGCTTTTGCTAAACTTATACCTTCGACTACTAAATCTCTAATTAATAATTTGTCGTTTACTAAGAAGACTCTCCAATCAATATTTATCTCTTGTTTATCTGATTTTGAAATTATTTTTGATTTTACAAGCACATAATTTTTAGATCTTTTTTCTGAACCTATAATCTGAATATCTTCATCAGAGTAATTTCGTAATCTATTTGAAATATTTTTTGAAAAAAATTCTCTAAATTTTAAAGCATAAATTTTTTTCTGTTTATCATTTAATAAGTTAATATTGCTTCCAAGACAATATCTTCCTAATCCATCGACATCGACATTATTTAATGCGAGTTTTTCAATAGCTTGCTTTTTTTGGTCTAAATTAATTTCTTTATCTAGAGCTATGATCTTTGCTTTAGTAGTTGTATTAATTACAAATTTCTCAGCATCTAATTTTTCTATTGAATTTGCGTTTTTTACATAAAGTACAATAATTGATATTAAAAAAAAAACGAATAATGTCTTAAAAAGAATTCTATTTAAAATCTTTCCACTCATCATCAGATGTTGAACCATTATTAATTAAATTTTCACGTCTTTGTAAATATAGGCTTTTTACTGTACTATATAGATCAACTGAATTTTTTTCTAAATCTTCAAAGTTTTTTATATTTCTAGATCTAAAATCAACTTTTTCAAAACCCTCTTCAATATAATAAGTTCGGTCACCTAAATTGTTATCTAATAACATATTTCTATCACCAACCGTACTCAAGTAAAATGGATCTAATGCTGTATTTCCAACAACGCCTATTGCATCGCGAATTGTTGAAGGTCCAAAGATTGGTAACATGACGTAGCATCCCGATTCCGCACCCCATACGGCTAAAGTTTGACCGTAGTCTTCAGGTTCCATCTTTTTAAGACCAAGTGTATTAGCTGGATCAAAAATACCAAAAATCCCAACTGTAGTATTTATGAGAAATCTTCCAGTTTCATTTAGTGCACCAGGTAAATTCCCTTGTAATAAATTATTAGGTATTGTTACCGTATGTGAGATATTAGACGTTATATTTCTAACACCTTTTTTAACCGGTGATGGTAAATAGCTGTATCCTTGGGCTATTGGTTTAAACAAATTTTTGTCTAAAAACATATTAAAACCAAATACTCCTCTATTAACTTTTTCAAAGCAGTCTTTTGTTTCAGCAAAAGCATTGCAAGGGACGAACATTAATAAAGCCAAAAATGTTGCTAGTTTTAGATTTTTCATATTTTGTACCGGTATTAAACTAGTATATATTCATAATTGCATATAAAATCAGTATAAATAATGACAATAATTAGTGAATTTTATGAAATTAATTAAAAAATTAAAATGCACTAATTTCGAAAAATCGAAATTTAGAGTTATTAAATATATAATTATACATTACACAGATATGAAAAATCAAAGGGTTGCAATAAAAAGATTACAATCTAAGGTTGCAAAAGTTAGCTGTCATTATTTAATTTCAAAAAAAGGTAAAATATACCAACTAGTAAATGATAAAGATATTGCATGGCACGCTGGAGTTTCTAAGTGGAGATCAGACAGGAATTTGAATTACTGTTCAATAGGAATTGAGTTAGTTAATAACGGCTCTGAAATTTTTCCGAAAAAACAAATATCATCATTAAAAATTCTTTTAAAAAAATTATTAAAAAAATACAAAATCAGCATTAAATCTATTCTAGGACACTCTGATATTTCCCCCGGTAGAAAACTCGACCCAGGACCCCATTTTCCGTGGTCTCAAGTAAGATCTATTAAATAGCAAAAAAGTCTTGATTTTCCTCAATTAAAGTCATAACAACACCATGCTAGTTGGTTGATCGGTAGCTTTCATTATGAAAGAGGAAAGTCTGGGCTCCATAGGAAAAAGCACCAGGTAATGCCTGGCAAGAGAAATCTTAGGGATAGTGCCACAGAAAATAAACCGCCTAATCAAGGCAAGGGTGAAACGGCGAGGTAAGAGCTCACCGGTTTCTTAGTAATAAGAAACGCATGGAAAACCCTGCTTGGAGCAAGACCTAATAGGAGTAGCGTGATTAGAGTTTAATCTAATCAATTTTCCTAAAATAGCTACTCGGGTTGGTTGCTTGAGCTGCTTGGTGACAAGCAGCCTAGATAAATTATCGATTTAAATGACAGAACCCAGCTTACAGACCAGCTAGCAAACTCCTAAATCGAACAAAACTAGAACAACTTAAAGTTGAAAAAAAATATTGACTTTTTGCTAAATACCATGATATCCCATGATATCCCATAAAAGGATAAAAATGATAAATTATGTTTATATCTACTTACGAAAACAAACTAGACAAAAAAGGAAGGGTGTCAGTGCCAGCACCATATAGATCGCAGATAAATAAGGATGGATTTGATAGTATAATTTGTTACCCATCATTTACTCTTCCAACAATAGAATTTTGTCCTCAATCAAGATTAGATAAAATTATTGAAGCTATTGATAATTTAAATCCTTTTGATGAAAATAGAGACATATTTGCTACATCTGTAGCAGCAAATAGTCATAAGTTAAATTTCGATAGCGAGGGAAGAGTAACAATGGTTCAAAAATTGTTAAAACATGCAAATATAAATAGCAAAGTTTTATTCGTGGGTCAGGGCAAAACATTTCAAATGTGGGATCCAAATAATTTCAAAAGGTTTAGTTTAAGTGCACAAAAGAAAGCAAATTTAAAAAGAGCTGAACTAAAATGGAAAAGCGAAAACTAAAACCTACAAAAAAGAAGGAGAGAGATAATGCCTATAAATATATCTGCACCTGAGCTAAGAGAATTAAAACCAAGAATTATTGTACTAGGAGTTGGAGGAGCTGGAGGAAATGCTATTAATAATATGATTAATCAGGGTGTTGTAGGTGTAGAATATGTTGCTGCTAATACTGACGCTCAAGATTTAAAAAATAATTTGGCTGATTGTAAAATACAGCTAGGTAGTAATTTAACAAGAGGATTGGGTGCTGGTTCAAAAGCTGAAATTGGAAGAGCTGCGGCTGATGAAAGTATGAATGAGATTATCAATTTATTACAAGGTGCGAATATGGTTTTTATTACTGCTGGAATGGGCGGAGGAACTGGAACCGGGGCTGCTCCAATAATAGCGAAAGCAGCTAAAGATTTAAATATTTTAACTTTTGCAATAGTAACAAAGCCTTTTATGTTTGAAGGACCTGGAAGGATTAGAGTAGCTGAGAAAGGTTTAGAAGAGCTTAAAAATTATGTAGATACTTCAATAATAATTCCAAATCAAAATTTGTTTAAAATAGCTGATGACAAAACTACGTATACAGACGCTTTTAAAATGGCTGATAATGTACTTTTACACGGCGTAAGAGGAGTAACAGATTTAATAACTAAACCTGGACAAATGAATCTCGATTTTGCAGATATTGAAACAATTTCTACTGGTATGGGTAAAGCAATGATGGGAACCGGTGAAGCAGAAGGTCAAGATAGAGCAAACATTGCAACTCAAATGGCAATTCATAATCCTCTAATTGATGACTACTCTTTAAAAGGCGCAAAAGGGCTCCTAGTAAATATTTCCGGCGGAGAAGATATAACCTTATATGAAGTTCAAGAGTGTTCAAATCAGATTAGAGCTGAGGTTGATCCAGCGGCCGATGTTATGATCGGAACTACTATTGACGAAAACTTAAAAGGAAAATTGAGGGTGTCTATTGTTGCGACTGGTCTAGGTGGAGAAGTCAATAGAAATAAACCTGTATTAGTTCATAACAGAAATTACATTAATCCAAATCTTAGAGGAAATGCAACAAACTACACTCACAATCCATATATGGTAAATAATTCTCAAAATAATTATAGCAGACCTATGAATACTGTTATGTCAGGCTCTGCAGCAATCGATATGAATAGTGTAACTCACAATTCAAATTTAGATAACAATATGGAAAAAGAAAATGAAAAAATAAATGGGAAAATTAATAATACAACTAATATAAAAAATGACAGAAATATTAATAATTTTTTTGATGATAGCTCATATGATGAAAAACAACACTCGTTAGATTTAGATAATCAGGTCGATGACTCTCCTAAATTATTTAGCGAGGATACTGATGTTTCATTTAATGATGATATTTCTGATAATTATGATGAGTCAATAAAAAAACATGAGTCAGAATCAAATAATGAAATAGATAAGGATTTATCTGATTTATCATTTGATGATAAAGACGATCTTGAAATACCTGCGTTTTTACGAAGACAAACTAATTAGATAATAAAATAGAATGCCACTGGATAATATTATTCACTATCCAGTGATGTTAAATGAGATACAAAAAGTAATAAAAAATCCAAATATAATTATTGACGCAACTTTTGGCGGCGGTGGATATAGTGATGCATTTTTAAAAAAATTTTCGAATTGTAGTATAAAAGCCTTTGATAGAGATGAAGAAGCAAAAAATATTGCTCAAAAATTAACCAAAGCGTATAAATCCAGATTTAGTTTTTATCACAATAAATTTTCAAATATTAAAGATCATATTAGTAATGACTTAGAAAATGTTACTCATGTTGTTTATGATTTAGGTTTATCAAATTTTCAAATACAAAATCGCGGACGAGGATTTTCGTATAAAATCAATTGCCCAATTAAAATGACTATGGGAATAAATCATTACAATGCTTTAGATATATTAAATAATCAAACTGAAAAAAATTTGTCCAATATAATAAAGCTTTTTGGAGAGGATAAAGACTCAAAACGTATAGCAAAAAACATTATAAAATTTAGAAATAAAAAAAAAATTATTAATTCAGAAGATTTAAAACATATTATTTTAAAAAGTAAAAGAAAATATCAAAAGAAAGACCCTTTTGCTCAAACCTTTCAAGCTATCAGAATTATTGTCAACATGGAGCTTAATGAAATTTATTATTCATTAAAATTTTTGATGGAAAACTCTAAGGTAGGTACAACATTTATAATAATAACTTTTCACTCTTTGGAAGATAGATTAGTCAAAAATATTTTTAATTTTTATGGAAAATCTGTAAATTATTCTAGATATTTACCAAATATTGACAATATAAATAATTTTAAAATTCTTACAAAGAAACCAATCAAACCAACAAACAAAGAAATTAAAATTAATCCAAATTCAAGATCAGCAAAGTTAAGAATTGTAAAAAAAATTAATAATGAAAGGGTTTCTATAAACATTAATAATACAGGAATGGAAAAATATCTTACACTTGAAAGTCAAATCAATGAATAAAAATATTTTATTACTAATTATTATATTATCTATTGGATCTTATTCAAATAATTTTTTGAATCAGAAATCTGAAGAGCTAAATCTTGAAATTAATAAAAAAAAAAAAATAATACTAGATCTTCAAAAAAAAATTAAAATCGAAAAAACAGAATTTAATTACTTAATTAACCCTGAAAGAATCCAGAAACTAGCAAAAATACATTTAAAAAAAAATTATATTATTTATGAAAAGAAAAATATCAAAAAAAAATATTGATGAAAATCAATTAAATTTACGTTTCGAAGACAAAATTTATGTTCGTAAAAATATAAATAAATTAGATATTAGAATAAATATACTAATATCTATTTTTCTTTTTTTCATTTCATTATTTTTTTTGAAACTAATTACCTTAGGTTTAACAGGTTATAAAAATGTATATATTACTGAAAAACCAATTAATTTAAATAGGAGGACAATTGTAGATGTCAATAACATAGTAATTGCAGAAAGTATCAAAACTTATAATTTATATTTGAGAAGTAACAAAATAAATAATATAGAAAATATTTTAATAAAACTAAAAATTATATTTCCTGATATTAATTATAAGAAACTTCGTGCAAAAATAAAAAATGATAAAACAATTATCGTAAAAAGAAATTTAAATAATCTTGAATATAATAAAGTAGTAAATTTAGGTGAACCAGCTATAGAATTAGAGTTATCTGAAAGTCGTATATATCCACATAAAAATTTATTTTCGCATTTAGTTGGTCAAATTGATACAGATAATTATGGTATATCGGGTTTGGAATTTTACTTAGATGAAAAAATAAAAAATAAAAAACTAATTGATGTTCCAATTAAAACAAGTCTAGATGTAAAAGTACAATATATAATCCGAGATATATTAAAAAAATCGATCTCTACATTTAATGCCAAAGGTGGCTCAGCGATATTGATTAATGTCAACACTGGTAAAATTATTTCAGCAGTTTCTCTACCAGATTTTGATCTTAATAAAAGAATATCAATAAAATCTAAAGATCTAATTAATAAAAATACAATGGGGTTGTATGAATTTGGTTCAGTATTCAAAATTTTTACAATAGCGAATGCTTTAGAACAAAATATAATAAATATTAATACTAAATTTAATAAATTACCATCATCAGTTAAATGTGGAAAGTTTGAAATAAAGGAATTTGAATATTCAAAAGATAAAAAAAATTTAAATACTAAAAATATTTTAGTTAAATCTTCTAATATCGGCTCAATTAGAATCGCACAAAAAGTTGGCTTAAAGTCCCATCGAGAATTTATTAGAAAAATAGGTATTTTTGATTTATCAAAAATTGAAATTTCTGAAAAATCAAAACCAAAAGAAGTAAAGTGGGGCAAATGCAATACGCTCACTTCCACATTTGGTCATGGTATAAATACTACATTACTACAACTCACCAACGCTTACGCTTCATTATCAAATGGAGGTTATTTAATAGATAACTCATTTCTAGAAGATAGCGAGGTAAATAAAAGGAGAATAATAAGTCAGCGTACTAGCAATATTATTACAAAAATCCTAAGAGCTAATGTTGACAAAAATAATAAAATAAAAGGTAGTGGAAGAAAAGCAGATATAGACGGTTATTATGTTGCTGGTAAAACAGGTACAGCTCAGAAGCCGCATAGAAATAAAGCGGGATATTCAAAAAAAACATTAAATACTTTTACAGCAATTTTCCCATATAATACTCCTGAATTTGCATTAAGTATATTGTTAGACGAACCACAAGGAGCACCGAAACTTTGGGGACATTCAAGGAATGAAGCTGGTTGGAACAGCGCCTATACTGCAGGATTAATTATACAAAAAATTGGACCTATTTTAGACACAAAAAAATATTCTAAAATTAAAATAATAGCGAAAAAAAATGCAAATTAGCGAAATATCCAAAAATAATTTATGCATTGATAGTAGAAAAATAAGAAAAAACGATATTTTCTTTGATTTAATGAGTTCTAAAAATAAGGAGAATCCTTATTTAAAAGAAATCATAAAAAAAAAACCTAAAAAAATTTTTTCAGAGAAGAAATACAAACTTGATATTTTTGAACAAAAAAAAAACATAGATACATTTTTTTTAAAAGTTCTAAAAAAAAAATTTAAACTTATGCCTAAAAACATAGTAGGAGTAACAGGTACAAATGGAAAGAGCTCAGTGGCATACTTTTTTAAAGAGATCAATAAACATTTAGGCATCAAATGCGCGAGCGTGGGTACTTTAGGTTTTTTTGTTAATAATAAAAAAACGTCAAATTATTTAACTACTCCAGATATACTCACAAACTATATTAAATTAAATGAATTTTACAAAAAAAAAATTAAAAATGTTATTATTGAAACATCTAGTCATGGATTAAAACAAGGGAGACTGAACGGGATAAAATTTAAAACAGGTATTTTTACTAACTTTTCACAAGATCATCTGGATTATCACAAAACATTAAAAAATTATTTGAATTCAAAATTATTACTTTTTTCCAGTTTATTATCAAAAAAAGGCACTATAATTTCTAACGACAAAATATACAAAAATTATTTACAAAAATATAAAAATAAAAAATTATTATTTGGAAATTACGGAAATGTAATAAAAATTATTAGCATAAAACCAATTAAAGACTCTAGCATTGTAAAATTAAATTTTAGAAACAAGATTATACAATTTAAAGTCAAATTAATTGGAAAAATTCATATCGAAAATTTAATTATTAGTATTTTAGCTGCTATTTCTGTTGGTATTAAAATAGATAGTATTTTTAATATTTTACATAAAATCAAAAATCCTACTGGTCGATTAGATCTTATCTCAAAAAATAATAAAAAAGTTATAATAGATTATGCACATACTCCAGATGGCTTAAATGAAGTTATCAATAATTTAAAGTCGCATTTTAAAGAAAAAATTTTTCTAATTTTTGGTTGTGGAGGAGATAGAGATAAGTCTAAAAGAATTTTAATGGGTAAAATTGCAAATAAGAAGTGTTTCAAAGTATATATTACTGATGATAATCCAAGATTTGAAAATGCAAAATTGATTAGACTTCAAATTGCAAAAGGTTGTAAAAAAGCTGAAATTATCTCCTCAAGAGAAAAAGCGATTAAAAAAGCACTCAAGTTATTAAAAAAAAATCAAATTTTATTAATAGCAGGAAAAGGTCATGAGAATTATCAAATAGTTAAAAACAAATATCTTAAATTTTCTGATTATAGTGTAGTAAAGAAATTTATATGAAAAATATTAACCTTAGTAATAACAAATTTTGTATAGATAGTAGGGATATTAAAAAGAATAGTATATTTATTTGTTTAAAAGGTAAAAAAACTAATGGACATAATTTTGTAAAAAAAAATATTAAAAAAAATTGTAAATTCATAATTAATAAAAAATTTAAACTAGAAAAAAAACTTCAAATTTATGAAAAAAAATTAATTAGAACTAATTCACCTCTTAAAACTTTAATTCATCTAGCACGATTAAAAAGGAAAAATTTAAAAGGTATTTTGCTTGGTATTACTGGCAGTTGCGGTAAAACTACTGTAAAAGAAATGTTACATTTTTTTTTATCAAGTTATTCAACTTCATATAAATCTCCTAAATCTTATAACAATAAAATTGGTTTACCATTAAGTATTTTAAATCAGCCCACTAATTCAAGTTACAATTTTTATGAGTTGGGTATGAATAGACTTGGAGAAATAGACTTTTTATCAAAAATTTTAAAACCATATATTGGAATAATCACTAATATTGCACCAGCACATATCGGGCCTTTAAAATCTTTAAAAAACATATTCAAAGCTAAGTCAGAGATTATTAAAAACATCGACAAATTTGGTTATATAATTTTAAATTCGGACTGCAAATACTTTAATAAATTAAAAAAAGTTGCAATAAAACATAAAATTAAAATTATTTCATTTGGTATTCATAATAAAGCAGACATAAAATTTAAAAAAATTGTAAAAAATAAATGTTATATAGAAGAAGATAACAAAATTATAGATTTTGACGTAAAAGATAAATCTGAAATATTTATTAGTAATATTTTGATCGTTTTTTCAGTTTTAAATATTCTGAAAATTAATAAAAATAAAATTTTAAAAAAAATATCACAGTTTTCTAACATTAAGGGTAGGGGAAATCTTATTAAATTAAAAATTAAAAATAAAAAAATAGCAATTGTTGATGATAGTTATAATTCAAATCCGCTTTCAGTAAAACAATCTATAAACAGATTTTCTGCCCTAAACATAACAAAATATAAAAATAAATATATATTTTTAGGAGATATGTTGGAGCTAGGTAATCTATCAAATAAATTTCATTATGATTTAGCAAAGTACATAAATCAAACTTCTGTAAAAAAAGTATATTGTGTAGGAACTAAAACAAATATAACATTTAAAAATTTGAAATTTGAAAAAAGAGGTATTTATTTTCCAAATATTACTGCTTTAGATAATTCTTTAGATGATCTTTTTGTAGATAATGCTATTTATTTGTTTAAAGGATCAAATGGAACCGGCTTAAATAAAATATTATCAAAAAGGATTTATAATGTTAAATGACTTATTTATATCTTTATCTGAAAATTACTCTTTCTTAAATGTATTTAGTTATATTACATTTAGAACTGGCATTGCGATTTTTACATCTTTACTTTTTGTATTGTATTTTGGTAAACCATTTATTGGTTACCTAAAATCCTCACCATATTTTGATCAACCAATAAGATTTGATGGTCCTATATCTCATATTGTTAAAAAAAAAGGCACACCTACCTTTGGAGGAATTTTAATAATTATAGCTATAATTGTTTCAACATTTTTATGGTCAGACATTGAAAATATTTTTGTTCTTATATCTATTTTTTCAGTTTTATCGTTTGCTTTAATAGGTTTTTTCGATGATTTTTTAAAAATTAAAAGGAAAGACTCAAAAGGTATAAATGCTTATCTAAAATTATTATTTCAAATCATATTTAGTGTAATGATATTTTATCTTATTTCTATTTCAATTAATGTTGACCAACGATATTTATTAAGCGTTCCATTTTATAAAAATTTAATTTTTGATATAGGATATTTTTATTTACCATTTGCAATTATTGTAATTGTTGGTTCCTCAAATGCAGTAAACTTAACTGACGGATTAGATGGTTTAGCCACTGTTCCAGTAATATTAGTAACACTTACTTTTATATTAATTACCTATCTAGTAGGAAATGCAATATTTTCTGACTATCTAAAATTAATTAATATTAAAAATATTTCTGAAGTTTGTATTGTCTTAGGCGCAACTGTAGGAGCATGTTTAGGATTTTTATGGTACAATGCTCCTCCCGCAAAAATTTTTATGGGAGACACGGGCTCATTAGCACTGGGCGGGTTATTAGGAACTGTGAGCTTAATGACGAAGCATGAAATTGCTCTGTTTATTGCAGGAGGTTTATTTGTTTTAGAAGCTCTATCAGTTATCATACAAGTATTTTCATTTAAGTTTTTTGGAAAAAGAGTTTTTAAAATGGCACCACTTCATCATCACTTTGAGAAAAAAGGTTGGGCAGAATCAACGATTGTTATTAGATTTTGGATTATTTCAATAATTTTAGTTCTAATTGCATTATCAACTTTAAAACTAAGATAATGCTAGTTTTATCAGACTTGAATAAAAAAAATATTTTAATATATGGGTATGGTAAAACAGGTGAGTCTTTAAAAAATTTTTTTATAAAAAAAAAAATTAAAGCAAATATAAAAATTTATGATGATAAAAAAAAATTAACAAATACATATTATCTAAAAAATATAATTCATTATAAACCTGATTTTATATTTTTAAGTCCTGGTATAAATATTTATAATCACAAACATTCAAACTTTTTTAAAACAAATAAAGAAAAAATATTTACTGATTTAGATGTTTTTTCGACACAGCTACATTGTACAAATAAAATAATAGGTGTCACTGGAACCAATGGTAAATCTTCATACTGCAAATTATTGTATAAAATTCTAAAAAAAAATAAGGTTAAATCTGTAATAGTTGGAAATTATGGTGATCCTGCATTAAATAATATACATCATAAAAATACAATTTTTATAATAGAGCTTTCTTCTTATCAGATAGATTACTCAAAAATTATAAAATTAAATAAAGCCGTTATATTGAATATTTCACCCGATCATTTAGATAGACATAAAACATTGATGAAATATATAAAAACAAAATTAAAAATATTTGATTTTGTAAATTATAAAAATAAAAAGAATTGTTTGATCAATGATTTTAGTTCAAACAAACTTTATGAAAAATTATCTGGAAAATATTTAAGATGTGTTAGATTTAAAAATAATGTAAGTAAAAAAAAATTCTTTTTGAAAAAATTGTTATCAGATTGTGGGGTTATAAACTTCAATTTTAGTGAAAAAGATTATCAATTGCCACATAGAAATGAATTATGTAAGAAAAAAAATAATTTAATTTACGTAAATGACTCAAAATCGACAAATTTAGCATCATTAAAATACTCTTTATTAAAATATAATAATATTATTTTAATTTGCGGAGGACTTTTAAAAAAAGGGGACAAATGGGATTTAAGGAACGAGAGAAATACTATAATTGAAATTTTAATTATAGGGAAAAATACTAATTTTTTAATTAACAAATTTAAAAAATGTAAAATTAATCATAAAAATTGTAAAAAAATGAATATAGCAATAAAATATATAAAAAAAAAATACTTAAATAATTTACATAAAGACAAAACTCAATTTACCATTTTACTAAGTCCCGGAGCAGCATCTTATGATCAATACAAAAATTTTGAGTCAAGGGGTAATCAATTTAAAAAATTAATTAATGCTATTTAGTAGATATAGTACAAATTTTTTTGCAATATGGTGGAGAAGCTTAGATAAATTGATAGTACTTTCGCTAATTGCATTAATAGTTATTAGTATTTTTTTTTCATATGTCTCTACATACAGTATTGCATCTACAAAATTATACAATGATAGCTCTATCTTGTTTAAGAAACATTTAATTTTTATGACACTAGGTATATTAGGATTAATAATTTTTTCTATATTTAATGAACAATTTTTAAAAAACTATAGTTATGTTTTTTTTTTAATAACATCGATTATGTTAATTTCAGTGTTTTTTATTGGTATAGAAGTAAAAGGTGCAAAAAGATGGATTGAAATTTCAAATTTTAGAATTCAACCAGTAGAGTTCATTAAACCATTTTATATTTTGTATATATCTAAGTTTATTTGTGATGAGGATGTAAAAAAAATTAAATATTTTTTTTCTGGATTGATTACATTTTTTTTAATATTTTTTTTAATTTCACAGCCAGATTACAGCCAATCATTAATACTTTTAATGATTTGGTTTATATTAATGTTCATATCTGGAATTAACTTTGTTTTAATTTTTTTTATCTCTATATTTTCAGTTTCAATAATAACTTCAGCTTTATTTCTTTTTAAAGAAAAATTTTTATATATATTTAATAGATTAGATGTTTGGGCAAACTCTTCTTTAACAAGTTTTCAATCCCAAAAAGCGTTAAATGCAATTAAAAATGGAGGCTTTTTTGGACAAGGCATAGGAGAAGGAAATTTAAAATCTAAAGTTCCAGAAGCTCACACAGATTATGTTTTAGCAGTGATAGCAGAAGAATTTGGGATTGTAGCGATAATTATAATAATTTTAATTTTTTTAATTTTGGCATTAAGGGTATTTTCCATTTCACAAAACAATAACGATAAGTTCAGAAAAATTACATTAATAGGTTTAATAAGTACTATTTTATTACAAACTTTAATAAATTTAGGTGTAACTATAAATATTCTTCCAACTACTGGCATAACTTTTCCATTATTTAGTTATGGCGGTTCATCCTTAATTAGTTCATTAATAATATTTGGTTTAATATTAAATTTAACCAGGAAAAGAATATGAAAAAAGTTTTATTAGCTGCAGGTGGTACCGGCGGTCATATTTTTCCAATGGTATCTTTATATAAAGATTTAGAAGTATATGGTAACAGCATCTTATTAGTTACAGATAAAAGAGTAGAAAATTATATTAAAAATTTAAATATTGATTTTAAAATAATAGATGCATCTAGTCCATATAAGGATAAAAACATATTAAAAAAAATATTTAATATATTTTTAATTTTAAAATCTTTTATTCAGTCTTACTATATATTAAAAAAATTTAAACCCAACTTAGTAATAGGATGCGGGGGATATGTATCCTTTTCAGTTCTAGCTGTTAGTAAAATATTAAAAATTAAATATGTCATATATGAAACTAATTCTGTAATGGGAAGAGTAAATAAATTTTTTTCCAAATCTGCATTTAAAATTTTTACAGGTTATAAATTACCAATTGGTTTAAAAAACGAAAATTCTTTTAAAACAGAATTCATTGGTCAATTAGTAAGAAAAAATTTCTTTAAAATTTCATATTATATTCCGCAGAATTTAAATAATTTTTTTAATTTAATGGTACTTGGGGGTAGCCAAGGTGCAAAAATTTTTTCAAAAATAATACCTGAGGTTTTGGAGAAACTTCTAAATGAAAAATATAAAATTAACATTTTTCACCAATGCAATGAGAGTGATATTAATTTATTAATAAATAATTACTCTAAATTTAATAATAGTGCTAATTTCAAATACAAAATTTTTTCATTTGAACCTAACATAGAGAAATTTTATGAAAAAACTAATCTAGTAATTTGTAGAGCAGGATCTTCAACTTTGGCAGAGTTGGGTATTATTGGAATTCCATTTATTGCCATTCCATTGCCATCATCATTAGATAATCATCAATATCTAAATGCTAAATATTACGCGGATAACGATTGTGCTTATTTAATAAACCAAGATATTAACATAGAAAAAAATTTGTATTTTACATTAAAAAACTTTTTAACATTAAAACAAGATGATATTAAAAAAAAATCAAATGATTTACAAAATTTAAACAAAATTAATAGCTTAAAAGTATTCACAAGTTTTATTAATAAAATATGAATTTTAATATAAATAAAAATGACATTATTCATTTTGTTGGTATCGGTGGAATAGGAATGAGTGGTATTGCGTTAATTATGAAAAGTTTAGGTTATACTGTTCAAGGTACAGATGTAAATAAGAGTAAAAATACTGAGAGATTAAAAAAAAATAAAATTAAAATTTATTTTTCACACAAAGAAAAAAATATAAATAAAGTTAAAATACTAGTAGTATCGTCGGCAATCAAAAAAAATAATAGAGAATTGATTGCCGCAAAAAAAAATAAAATATTAATTTTAAAAAGAGCAGAAATGTTAGCACACTTACTTTCATTAAAAAAAAATATTGTAATTACGGGATCTCACGGAAAAACAACTATCACTTCGCTAATTTCTACAATTTTAAATGATTCAAAGTTTAATCCAACAATCGTAAATGGTGGTATTCTTAACTCAATAAATACAAATGCTAAGTTGGGAAAAGACGATTGGGCTGTTGTAGAAGCAGATGAGTCAGATGGAAGTTTTCTAAAATATAAAAAACTCTTCTCTATAGTAAGTAACATTGATTGTGAACACATGGATTATTATAAAAATATGTTAAATCTAACTACACAATTTGAAAGATTTATACAGTCAACTGCTTTGCTTGGAAAATCAATAGTTTGTTCTGACGATAAAAAATTATTAAAAATAGCAAAAAAAAATAAAAGTAAAAATATATTAACTTATGGTTTTAATAAAGTATCTGATTTTCAAATTATAAATGTAAAAAATAATAACATGGGTATGAGTTTTGACTTAAAAATTTCACAAAAGAAAAAAAAAATTATAATAAAAAAATTTATAATTAATTTAATTGGAGTTCATAATGTACTTAATGCAACTGCCAGTATTGCACTTGCGTTGTCAATAGGAATAAATATTAACTCGATAAAAAAATCTTTAAAAGAATTTAAAGGTGTACAAAGAAGAATGACACAACTTTTAAATATAAGAAGCATTAAAATTTTTGATGATTATGCACATCATCCAACTGAAATTAAAGCCGTTTTAAAAGCTTGTAAATCGAATTTTAAAAATAGAAAAATTATTTCTATTTTTCAACCACATAGGTACTCAAGAATTAAATATTTATATAAGGATTTTACTAAAAGTTTTACTAACTCAGATCTAGTGTTACTTTGTCCTATTTATGCTGCAGGCGAAAAAAAAAATAATTTAACTCAAGATAAACTTGCAAAAGATATCATTAAAAATTCTGAAAAAAATGTAATTATAGTAAAATCCGCTAAAGATATTGAATTATTTTTAAAAAATAATTTAAAAGCAAATGAAATAGTTATTGGGATGGGAGCAGGTACAATAAGTTCATGGATGAAAAATATATCAAAAAATTACCAAAAATATGTTTCAACACGTTGCTAATATAAAAAATTTAGATTTAAAAAAAAATTGCTGGATAGGAACTGGTGGATTTGCAAATAATGTTTTTATTGCAGACAGCGAATCACATTTATCTGATTATTTAAAAAACAAAAATAAGAAAAATTTTTTTGTATTAGGTGCTGGTTCAAATATTTTATTCAGGGATAAGGGTTTTAGTGGTAAACTCATAAAATTAAGTAATAAATTTAGAGGTATCAATTTTTCAAATGATAATAAGTATTTAGTTTGTGGAGCCGCTTCACTTAAAAAAGAACTAAGTTATTTTGCATTAAAAAATAATATTACTGGATTTGAATTCTTATCATGTATACCAGGCAATCTTGCAGGAGGTGTAATAATGAATGCAGGATGTTTTGAACATGAATTTTCTCAGATTATACATGAAGTAATTGGATATAACTTTAATGGATTTAAAAAAATTATTCCTATTAATAAATTGAAGTTTAAATATAGAAAAACAAATATCCCAAAAAAATTTGTTATCACTCAGGTTAAATTCAAAATAAAAAAAGCTAGTTATGATGATGTAAAATATAAAATGGACAACTTTATAAAAAAGAAAACAAATTCCCAGCCAGAAAAAATTAAAACAAGTGGTAGTACATTTTTAAATCCATCGAACAAAGTTAAAGCTTGGGAGCTTATCAAAGGGGCAGGATGTGATAAATTAAATTTTGATGGAGCTAAATTTTCAAATAAGCATTGTAATTTTATAGATAACTCTCTGAACGCAAAGTCAAAAAATATTGAAAAATTAATTTCTCAAACCATTGAAAAAGTAAAAAAAAAATACAATATCAAACTTCACTTAGAAATAAAGGTTATAGGTGATAAATAATAAAAAAATATTAGTTGTTTTGGGAGGTAGATCAAAAGAAAGAGAAATTAGTATTCAAACTGGTAGAGCATGCTTCAACATTCTAAAAGAAAATAAATTTAATGTGATAAAATATGATCCGAAAGGCAACATAATAAAAAAAATTAAAAAATTAAAGCCAGATATAATTTTTAATTGTTTGCATGGCAAGTTTGGTGAAGATGGACAAATTCAAAAGATTTTTGAAAAGTTAAAGATTCCCTATACTCATTCTGGACCTAATGCTTCTAAAATTGCTATGGATAAGGTTTTGTCAAAAAAAATATTTATAAAAAATGGTATTTTAACACCTAAATATAAAATTATTAAAAAAATTAAAGATTTACAAAATATAATATCCAAAAAGAAATTTGTGATTAAACCTATTAATGAAGGCTCAAGCGTAGGAGTGAGAATTTACAATAAATTAAATTCTATAAATATAGCGCAAATAAACATCTTATTAAAAAAATTTAAAATTTTAATTCAAGAGGAGTTTATCATTGGGAAAGAGGTACAAGCAGCAGTTTTAAATAACAAATCTCTTGGTGCAATTGAAATAAAACCAAAAAGAGAATTTTATGATTATAAAGCTAAATATAGTACACAAGCTAAAACCCAACATATTATGCCTGCTAGACTCAAAAAAAACATTTACAAAAAAGTTAATTTTTTATCACTTAAAGCTCATAAAATTATAGGGTGTAGGGGAGTTACAAGATCAGACTTTCGCATAAACACAAATGGTAAAATTTATATTTTAGAAATTAATACTCAACCAGGCATGACTAAATTATCTTTAGTGCCAGAAATAGCAGAGTATGGAGGTTTAAATTTTTTTAATTTAATTAATCAATTGTTGAAAGATGCTTCTATTAAAAAATAAGAGAAATAAATTAATATTATTAATTTTATTTTTTGTCTTATTAACAACTTACAATACTGATAAAGATATTTTTAAAATCTTCAAGATTGAAAAAATAGTTTTTAAAAACACAAGCCTATTAGAAACTGAAGTAAAAAATCAAGTATCAGATTATTTAGATCAAAAGAGCCTTCTATCTTTGAATTATCATCATTTAAATAAATTATTGTTTAATAGTTATTGGATCAATAATTATAAAATAAAAAAAAAATATCCGAATCAAATATTAATTTTTGTAGATGAAATACAACCTGTTGCTTATTATAAATATGACAATAACTATTTTTTTCTAAACTCTAATTTAATTAAAACTAAAACAAAAATTATTGATAAAACAGGAATACCATTTTTGTCAGGGGATTATGATAAAAAAAATTTAAAAAATATTTTTTCATCGTTAAATAATCATCCTGAATTAAGCAACAATATCAAACATATAAAATTTGTTGACTCAAAACGATGGGATTTGTTTATAGATGAAGTTAAAATACAACTAGGGAGACATAACCTTGATCAGCAATTATCTTTGGCTTACAAAATCTTGAATCAAAAAAAGGATATTAAAATCTTAGATATGAGGATAAAAAATAGAATAGTTATAACTAAAAATGAGTAAAAATGAATTAATAGGCGCATTAGATATTGGTACATATAAAACTAAATTTTTAATTACCTCAATTGATGAAAAAAATTTTATAAATATTCATTCAAAAAAAACTGTGCATACTCAAGGCGTTAAAAAAGGTAACATAGTAAATATTGATAAATTAATCCCAATAATTAATACATGTATTGGACAAGCTGAAGATGAAATAAAATCAGAAATACAAAAATTATATGTATCCATCAACTCGAGTCAGTTTAAACAATTCGGATTGTGCCAGACAAGAAATATAGGCTCTTACAAAATTGATTATGAAAAAGATGTTCAAAATTTAATAAATAATGCAGTCAATATTTTTCAATTAAACAATAAAAATCAAAAAATTATTCATTTATTTAATTCTTGTTTTAAGCTTGATAAAAATAATATTGTAGAAAATCCAACTAATCTTAAAGCTGAAAGTTTAGAATCAGAAGTAGGAATTGTATCAATTGATAATAATTTAATAGAAAATTATAAAAGTGTTTTTGAGAAATGTCATTTATCAGTTGAAAAATTTTTTTATTCTCCTTTTGTATCGGCGATTTTATCTTCAGACCAGGAAGAATTTGAAAAAGGTTTTGTACATATTGATTTCGGTTATGACAAAACCTCCGTTGCAATTTTTGAAAAAGGAAATTTAACACATTCTCATATTTTACCAATAGGATCTTGGCATATAACAAATGATATATCAAAAGCGTTTAATTTAAATTATCTACTCGCTGAAAAAATTAAAATTGATGTTGGTCTAAATAATTCTTCAAAAACTTTAGATTTTAAAGATAAGGATAGCAATTTGTTAAAAATTTCAAATGATATGTTAAGTCAAGTAATACATGCTCGGTTCGAAGAAAAATTAGAAATGCTAAAAAAGGAAATAATTTATTCAAAAATATTTGATAAGGGTTGCCGCAAAATAATAATATCTGGAGGTGGATCAAACCTTAAAGGTTTAATAGATAAAATGATAAATTTTTTTAATTGTGATGTTACTTTGGCAAAACAATCATTTCCAGTAAAAGACACAGAATTCAACATTTTTTCTGATTACATGGTTTGTTTAGGAATAACTAAATTAGTTTTTTTTAAATTTAATAAAGAGATAATTAGTTTTAAGAAAAAAAACAAAGGTTTTTTTGAAAAATTATACGATATATTTTCTTGATTTTATAATTTGTAATAAAAGTTGTGTAGATTGATTTATTTATTCAATTAAATCTTATCGAGTGAATATATTACAAAAAACAATAAAAAAAAAAATTTCTTTTACTGGAATTGGTTTACATAGTGGACAGCCCTCAAAAATTGAACTTTTACCATTAAAAGAAAATCAAGGCATAGTATTTAATTTTATAAATTCAAACCAAATATATAAAATCAAAGCTAATTGGAAATATTTAAGTTCAGCAAATTTATGTACAAAAATAAAAAATAAAAAAATAGAAATAAGCACGATTGAACATTTAATGTTTTCTTTGAGTGCACTTGAAATTACCAATATATTAATAAAAATAAATTCATCTGAAATACCAATTATGGATGGTAGTGCAAAAATTTTTGTAGATGAAATAAAAAAAATTGGAGTATTAAATCAAGAAAAAAAAGCCAAAATTTTGAAAATAAAAAAAAAAGTTAAAGTAATAAATAATAATAAAATTATTGAAATTGAACCAAATAAAAAAAATGAATTAGAAATAAAATTAAAACTAAATTATAAAAATAAAATTATTGGAAACCAGGAGTTTAACTACATTCATTCTAAAGAGCACTTTTTAAAAATATATGATTGTAGAACATTTTGTTTACAGGAAGACTTAGAAAAAATTTTTGCTATGGGACTTGGTAGAGGTGGCTCTTTGGATAATGCTATTATAGTTTCTGGAGAAAAAGTATTGAATCAAGGTGGTTTGAGATATAATGATGAATTTGTTAGACATAAGATTTTAGATTGTGTCGGAGATATATATCTTAGTGGATACAAAATTTTTGGTAAAATTAAAGGTTATCAAAGCGGACATGATATGACGGCCAGGCTATTAAAAGAAATATTTAAGAGAAAAACAAATTATGAAATTATTTAATGTTTTAAAATATCTTTCTTATTTTATATTTACAATTTTTATTATTTCCTGCTCTAATAACAAACAAATTACATATACAGAAGAGCAGATAGATAATCCAAAAAAACTCTATATAGATGCATTTAATTTTTATCAAAATGGGAAATATAATGAAGCTTTAGATCTTTTTGAGAAAATTGAATTGAACTTTTCCCATTTAAGTTACGGTCCAAAATCACTTTTAATGATTTCATATATTTATTACGATTCTGGTAAACATTTAGAGTCATTACAAAATATTCAAAAATTTAAAAAATTTTATCCTAATCATCAAAATTATGATTATGCTGAGTATTTAGTCGGATTAAATTTTTATGATCGAATTAATGATGCAAGCAGAGATCAAAGAAATACAAAATTAGCTTTGAGGCAATTTGAAAAAATTATAAAAAAATACCCTAAAACAGACTATGCATTTGACGCAAAATATAAGATTGATTTAATAAATGAGCAACTTGCCGCAAAAGAGATGTATATTGCTAGATATTATATAGATAGGTACAAATGGATGGCCGCACTAATTAAATTAAATAATATCATAAAAAATTATTCAGACACAATCTTTATTGATGAAGCCTTACATAGGGTTGTAGAAATAAATTATAGATTAGGAAATATAAATGTAGCAAAAAAATATGCTTCTATTTTGGGTTATAATTCAAATGAAAGTGATTGGTATAAAAAATCTTATAACATTGTAAGCGATAAAAAATTCGAGGAAAAAATTGTAAAAGAAAAAAAATCAACTAAATTTCTAAATATTAGGAAAAAAATTAAAAACTTCTTTCTTGTTAAATGATCAAGAGTCTCAAAGAATATAAAATCAAGTTAAAAGAATATAACTTTCATAATAAAATGTATTACGACCTTAATAAGCCAAAAATAAGCGACGAAAAATTTGATACTTTAAAATCTGAATTATTAATATTTGAAAAAACTAATAATCTTAAGGTTAAAACAGTAGAGAACAATGTAGGTTATAAACCTTCAATAAAATTTTCGAAAGTACAACATTCAGAAAAAATGCTATCATTAAGTAACGCAACGTCAAAAAAAGATATAGAAGATTTTTTTAAAAAAATAAGAAATTTTTTAAATTACCCCATTGATAAAGAGATCGAAGTTATTGCAGAACCAAAAATAGACGGTATATCGGCTGCATTAAGATACAAAAATGGAATATTCGTTCAGGGTTTATCACGCGGGGATGGTTTTTATGGAGAAGATATAACTGAAAATTTAGCAACAATAGAAAGCATTCCAAAAAAAATATCTTCACATGATCTGCTTAATAATTTTGAAATAAGGGGGGAGGTTTATATACCTAAAAGCGAATATCAGAAAATAAAAGATAATTTTTCTAATCCAAGAAATGCTGCAGCTGGATCATTAAGACAAAAGGACCCGAATAATACAAAGAAAATTCCTTTAAACTTTTTTTGTTATGGAACTACACAGCAAGGACAGATCATTTGTGAAACACAAAGTAAATTTATAAGTTTAATGAAGAATAAGGGTTTTAAAATTAATCCTCTGTCCAAAAATTTTAAAAATTTAGAAGAATTAATTAAAAATCATGAAGAAATTGAAAAGAGGAGATCAGAGTTGGATTACGATATTGATGGAATTGTTTATAAGGTTAATAGTTTTGAGTTGCAGAAAAGATTAGGGAACTTGTCTAGTGTCCCAAGATGGGCAATTGCTCATAAATTTTCTGCAGAAAAAGGATTTTCTATAATTAATGATATTGAAATACAAGTTGGAAGAACTGGAGCTTTGACTCCTGTAGCAAAATTAAAACCCGTCACCGTTGGTGGCGTTGTAGTTTCCAATGCATCGTTGCATAATGAAGATGAGATAAAAAGAAAAGATATTAGAATAGGAGATACAGTTTGTGTACAAAGAGCTGGGGATGTTATACCAAATGTTCTGTCGGTTGAGATCAAAAAAAGACCAAAAAATTCAAAACAATTCTTATTTCCAAAAAAGTGTCCTTCGTGCGGCTCTAAGGTAAAAAAAGAATACAATGATAATACAAAAAAATATGATGCAGTAGCAAGATGTACAAGTGAGGGTTTTGAGTGTGAAAAAATTGCTGTAGAGAAAATAAAACACTTTATCTCGAAAGATGCCTTAAATATTGATGGTTTAGGCAAAAAAGTAATAGAGAAATTTTGGGAACTAAATCTTATAAGACTTCCACACCATATTTTCAATTTAAATTATAAAAAAATTGAGAGACTAGATGGTTTTGGATCTCAATCAGTTAACAACTTAAAATTGGCAATCAATAAATCAAGAGCTATAACATTAGATAAATTCATATTTTCTATTGGAATTAGACATATCGGACAAGAAAATGCAAAAATTTTAGCTAATTACTTTTTAAATATTAAGAGTTTTTCTAAATTATTCGATAAAAAAAACAGGGATTTAATTATAAAAGGTTTAATTGATCTAGATGGTGTTGGAGAAACTCAAATTAATTCAATTCAAAATTTTTTTATAAACCAATCTAATACACAAGCTGTATCCGAACTAATTAAAGTTTTAAGAATTGCAGATTTCAAATCAATTAAAAACGGAAAATTTGTTGGGAAAACTTTTATGTTAACAGGAGGTCTTGCTAAAATGAGCAGGTCTGAGGCAAAAAATATTATAGAAGAAAATGGAGGAAAAATCTTAGGGTCACCTAGTAAAAAACTTAATTATTTGATTGTAGGAGATAGCAAACCAACAACTAAAAAAGTTGAAAAAGCCAAGAAAAATAAAGTATTAATTTTAACTGAAAAGGCTTGGTATAAAATGTTAAATCTTTGAACATAGGTTTTTTAAATAATTTTTCTCTTTTAATGGCAAAAATTTGTTTAGTTTTTTAAAAACCTTTTTATGATAATTGTTTATCCAATATATTTCATTTTTAGACAATAAATTTTTATTAAGACTATTTTTGTCAAATGGTACTAGAGTTAAGTTATCAAAAAATTTTTTTCCTTTTTCTTTTTTAACTATCATCATGTTTTCTAGTCTAATACCAAAGTGATTTACTTTATAGTATCCAGGTTCGTTAGACATAATTTGCCCTTCATAAAATTTTGTTTTACTCTTGAATGAAATATTAGGTGGACTTTCATGTACATTGAGAAAAAAACCAATTCCGTGACCAGTACCATGATTGTAATTTTTTGCCATTTTTTTCATTATAGATCTTGCCTTCATATCTACATCGTGACCCGTTGTATTATTTGTTAATTTAAAATTATTAACTGCAATATGACTCTTCAAAACATAAGTATAAATATCTTTTTGAAATTGATTAATTTTACCTAATTTAATTGTTCTAGTTACATCTGTAGTTCCATTATAATATTGAGATCCAGAGTCTAATAAATAATAATTACTTTTTTTAAGAAACGTTTTCTTTTTAACATTTTTTGCATTATAATGAATTATTGCACCATTAGCTCCATATGCAGATATTGTTTCAAAACTAGGTGAAATATAATTTTTATTTTTATTTTTTATAATTTCTAATTTATTTTGAACATCAATTTCTGTAATTTTACTTTTATTTATATTATTTTCTAACCAAAACATTAATTTTACTAAAGCAACTCCATCATAAATTTGAGCTTTAATTAGATTTTGAATTTCAGCTTTATTTTTTATTGATTTTAAAAAATATATTGGATCTTCTTTAATTTTCATCAGTACACGCATTTTTTTTAATTTATTTATAAAGTTTACAGAAACTGAGTTTTGATCTAAATAAATCGTTTTTAAATTTTTGATATCCGAGAATATTCTATTTTTATTTAATAAATGTATTTTTTTATTAATTTTTAAACTTGTTCTTATATATTTTGTATCACAATATATAAATAACTTATCCTTTTTTAGTATTGCCTTTGATTTTATTATCGGATTATAAAGCATTGTTGTTCTTAAATTAGATAACCAGCAAATATTTTCACTACTAGAAATTAATAAACCCTCATTATTATTTAGTTTAATAAATTCTTTAACCATTTTTAATTTTTTATCAAAATTTAAACCATGATATTTTTTATCGAGTTCAAATACTTGAATTTTTTTAACTTTCTTTAAATTAGGTAGTAAAAAAGAATATGGAACAAAGTTACTCTTGCCTTTATGAAAACTATTAATAAAATTTAGTTGAAAAAACCTATCGTCATACGCGATATATTTATTTTTTTTAAATTTGTTATTTACAAATTTTTTAAGCCGATCAATATTTATAATTCTAAATTTTTTCCCAGACTCTTTTTTAGCTTGTGTGGTATACCTACCATCTACAAATAGATAATTTTGGGTCATAGTTATAATAGCTATTCCAAAAGAACCTGTAAAATTAGTAAGCTTCCTAAGTACATCTAAATCTAAATTATCAGGTGACTTAAAATACTCATCATTTTTTGTAATTAAATAACCATATATTTTATTTCTAAATAAAAAATTTCTTATATTTTTAGTTTTAATCAGCACTCAATTTTACAACAAACTTATCAATTACTTTTTTTTCTCCATGGTTTTTAAAGTTTATTAAAAGTTTGTTTCCTTCTATATGAATAATTTTTCCAACTCCAAAACCCTCGTGTTTTACACCTTCACCTATTGTAAAACTTGTAAAATTTTCATTAAAACTTATCGATCTAACTTGCTGGTTATTTTCAATATTTTTTTTCATTCTTAACCAGCCAGGGCTATTTTTGCTACTCGATACTTGAATATCCTGACTAAATTCAAAATCATTATCTTCATGTAATATATTATCTGTTATTTCTACATAATTTTTATCTATTTCGTCTATAAATCTTGAAGGTATAGACGGCATCCAGTCATCACCAGATTTGTTACCAAAATATTTCCTATTGTTAGCAAATGATATGAATAGTCGGTTTTTTGCTCTTGTCATTGCAACATATGCAAGTCTTCGCTCCTCCTCTACAGCCTCAAAACCTTTCTCATCAATTGATTTTTGATGTGGAAACAAACCTTCTTCTAAACCAGGTAAAAAAACTACATTGAATTCCAAACCTTTTGCTGAATGAATAGTCATAATATTTATTTTGTCACCATCCCACTCTTCATCTAGGGACGTTTGAAGTGAGATATTTTCTAAAAATTCATCTATATTTGCATAAATTTTCATTGAAGACCTGAGTTCTTTTAAATTTTCTAGTCTACTTTCTGACTCTGGACTTTTTTCTTTTATTAACATTTCTGTGTAACCAGATTCATCTAATACTCTTTCAAGAAGTGTTACGTGATCTATATCTTTTGATATTTTTTTCCATGTTAAAATATTGCTCACAAAATTATTTACACTAGCCTCAGTTTTTGGTTTGAATAATTTTTCTTTTATCATTTGTAAACTCGCATCAAATAACGATATTTGTTTAGTTCTAGCAATTTGATGAATTTTTTTTACAGAGCTATCACCAATAGATCTTTTTGGTTGATTTATAATTCTTTCAAACGCTAAATCATCTCCAGTGTGTTTTATAAGCCTTAGATAGCTAACTGCATCTTTTATTTCAGATCTTTCATAAAATTTTAATCCACCAATAATCCTATAAGGTAAACCAATTCGAATAAATCTCTCCTCAAATTCCCTCGTTTGAAATGCCGCTCTAACTAATATAGAAATATCATTTAAATTATAATTCTTAATTAATTTTTTCTCAATTTGATCAGATACAAATATTGCTTCTTGTAATCCATCTGAGAATGATTGAATTTGTACTTTTTCACCATCATCGAACTCAGACCATAGTTTTTTAGGATGTCTATTGTCATTTTTAGAAATTAAAGAAGATGCTGCAGATAAAATATTTTTAGTAGACCTGTAATTCTGTTCAAGTTTTATAACCTTTGTATTTTTAAAATTTTTATCAAAACTTAAAATATTTTTTATTTCTGCTCCTCTCCAACTATAAATTGACTGATCATCATCACCAACTACACATATGTTTTGGTCTTTATTAATAAGCAATTTAAGCCATAAATTTTGTATATAATTAGTATCTTGAAATTCATCTACTAAAATATATTTAAAATTTGTTTGATATAATTTTTTTATATTTTCATATTTTTTGAAAATTGTTACGCAATGTAAAATTAAATCGCCAAAATCTACACAATTCATTACGATAAGTTTTTGTTGATAAATTTTGTAAATTTTAAGACTAATTACTTTTTCAATTTGTGATTTATTTATTTTGACCTCTTCTGGCGTAAATCCAAGGTTTTTCCATTTATCAATGTTGTAAAGGATTAGTTTTGGTGAATTTTGTTTTATGTCGATATTTTCACTTTCTAATATATTCCTAATTAATTTAAGCTGATCTAAGGTGTCTAAAATTGTAAAATTTGGCTTTAAATTTACTGCTTCGGCATGTTTTCTCAAAATTTTGTTACTTAGAGAGTGGAAAGTACCTAACCAGGGAATTGCATTTGATTTAGTATTAATTAATTCATTTACTCTTTCTCTCATTTCATTCGCAGCCTTGTTTGTAAAAGTTACACATAAAATCTGCTGTCCGAAACATTTTTTATTATGTATTAAATTAGCAACACGAGTTGTAAGCACCTTTGTTTTACCTGAGCCAGCTCCTGCTAATATCAACAAAGGTCCATCCAAAGAGTTAACAGCGGTTTTTTGTTGATTATTTAGAGAATTTAAATAATTGTTATTCATGTCTATTCTTTATAACAAAAATAAATAAAAATAATTAAATAATGCTTAAATTAACGAAAAAAAAAGTACTTATAACTGGATTTTTTTTTTTAATCTTAATAATTTATATTTTATCCCCATTAATACTAAATTTAAACAATTTTAAAACAAATCTAGAGATACTTATAGAGAGAAATATTAATAAAGAAGTTTCAATAAACGGTAAAATCAATTACAAATTTGTACCACTACCGTCAATTGTAATTGAGGACATTGAACTTGGCGATGATATTGAAACTAAAAGCAGAATAGAGTCTACAATAGTTAAAATATTACCTCATAATTTGTTTATAAAAAAATTTAGGACTAAAGAAATTACTTTTAAAAATGGTCAATTTCCTATTCAAATAAATAATTTTAAAGATTTAAATATATTTGATAGTTCTAAAATAAAGATCAAATTTGTAAATATTAATATAAAATTATTACGTAATAGTAAAAATGTCATTATATCAAACGCTAATTCATTTATTCAAATTAAGAATTATTATATAAAAAAATTAAAATTAGAGGGTATTTATGAAGAAGTACCATTTATTTTGAGTTTTAAAAAAAACAAAATACAAATCAAATCAAAAGCTTTAAATTTAAAAACTAAAATAGTACTTAATAAAGGAATTAATAATATAACTTTATCTTATGATGATAAATTATTAATACCTGGTTTACAAAATATATTGATACAAGGTGATTTTATACAAAAAAATGGTCTAATATTTAGTGAAAACTCTGAGCTCTCATCTAAGCTATTTAATGGTAATTTCAATTTTAATTTTGATTATAAAAATAGAAAAAATCCAGTTCTACATTTCAAATTGAAAAAAACAAGACTAGATAAGATGGAAACTTCAAATTTTGTTAATATTGTTAAATACGATATATTTGAATTGGCTAAATATTTTAATGGGAATATTCTGATAGACATTCCTAATGCAAAATTTAAAAATAAAATATTTAATAAAGTTTTTATTGATATTCAATTTTTAGCAGGCGATATCTTAATAAACAATTTTATATTAAGTTCTTTTTCAAATAAATTAAAAATTAGTGGAAAAATATTAAAATTTGAAAAAGATAAATTATTTTTTTATAAATCTGAATTTTCAACAGGAAATTATAGAAAAATAATTAATAATTTATCAATAGATAAAACTGTTAAGAGTAAAATTACTAACAAAGAAGTTTTTAATATTAAATCTTCTGGGTATTTAAATTTAAATAAAGAAAAAATTAATATTGAAAAAAATGAAACAAATTATTTCACTACATCTAATCCCTATGTAGATAAACAAATTATTTATGAGGGAAATAAACTTGTAAATTTAAATAAGAGGTTTAATAAAATATTAGAGGGAAAATTAATAAATTTTTTTAATTTACCTAAGCTTTTTGAACTTTATTAACTTGGCCTAGTCATTTTTTTTGGGTTCATTACTTTGTTAAATGTTTTTTCATTAATCAACCCGCTTTTCAAAGCCTCAAACTTTAGAGTAGTTCCATTTTTATGTGCGTTTTTCGCAATCTTACTTGCATTATCATAACCTATGATTGGAGATAGTGCTGTAACAAGCATTAATGACTCTTTCAAATATTTATCTATTTTTTTTTTATCTGCTCTAATTCCGTTCAAACAGCTGCTAATAAAGCAATTTACTGAGTCAGAAATGAGATCAATTGATTGAACTATGTTATGAATTATTAAAGGTTTGAAGACGTTAAGTTCAAAATGTCCATGTGACCCTGCCATGGTTATCCCATTATGATTTCCAATAACTTTGACACATACCATTGTTACTGCCTCACACTGTGTTGGATTTACTTTCCCTGGCATTATTGAAGAACCAGGCTCATTTTCAGGTAATATTAATTCACCATAGCCAGCTCTAGGACCTGATCCTAAAAATCTAATATCATTTGCAATTTTCATTAATGCGACTGCAGTTGTATTTAGGGTACCAGAGAAATTTACTATTGAGTCATGCGCTGCTAATGCTTCAAATTTATTTTTTGCCGTTTGAAACGGTAATCTTGTGATTCTAGATATTTCTTTAGCTATTTTTTTATCCCATCCTTTTTTTGTATTAATACCTGTTCCAACAGCTGTCCCACCTTGGGCTAGTGGATATATTTCTTTCAAAGCTCGTTTAATTCTAGTAAGACATTTTGCGACTTGCATATGATATCCAGAAAATTCTTGTCCTAATGTAAGAGGAGTAGCATCCTGTAAATGAGTTCTTCCTATTTTTACAATGTCTTTAAATTGATTAGCTTTTTTATCTAAAGTTTTTTCAAGTTTTGTAATAGCTGGTATTAATTTTTTATTCGCCATCATAGCGATGGATATATGCATTGCTGTAGGGAAGGTGTCATTAGTTGACTGAGCTTTGTTTACATGATCATTCGGATGAACTGGTTTCTTTGACCCCAATTTTGACCCTAAAATTTCATTAGCTCTGTTTGCTATAACTTCATTTAGATTCATGTTAGTTTGTGTGCCCGACCCTGTTTGCCATACGACAAGAGGAAAATGATCATCTAACTTACCTGAAATTACTTCATCAGAAGCTTTCACAATTGCTTTTGATATTTTATTTTCTAAATCTCCAAATTTTGCATTTATAATAGCAGCAGCTTTTTTAACTATTGCCATAGAGTGTATTTGCTCAATTGGAACTTTGAATCTACCTATTTTGAAATTTTTTAAAGACCTTTGTGTTGAAGCGCCCCAATATTTATCTGATGGAACTTTAATTTTTCCAAAACTGTCACTCTCTGTTCTAGATGCCATTAGCTATATGTTATATATATACATTAAAACTATTTTTACAATGAGCGAGCCAGTCTGAAATAAAAAAATATATTTGTTAACCGTTAAAAATAACCAAATATATCATGAGCAGGACAAGCAAATTTGCTCCAACAATAATAGCAACACCTCTAGAAAAAAAACCATCTTTTTTTTCAGATATTTCTATTGAATCAATTTTTGCTGGTCTTATTAAATTTACCTTTTTCATACTATTAAAGAAGTAATATTAAATTGTGACCAAGTCTTGATTAAAATTTGTTTATTTTTTTTCTGTCCACTCTTTGTAGCCACCAGCCATATTTTTCACGTTTTTTAGGCCCATTTCATTCATTGTCTTTGTGGATAAAGCACTCTGCCCGCCTAAGCCGCAAAATACAATATACTCTTTATTTGGGTTATTTTTAAAGAACTGATTCTCTAGAGGACTGCCTTCAGCAAGAAAAAATTCTAATAATCCTCGCTCCAAATGAATAGCATTACCTATCGTTCCTTTTTCAAAAGAATTTTTATCTCTAACATCTATAAATTGGACGTTCGGGTCGTTTAATTTGTTCTTAGCATCTTCCACAGAAATGTTTTCTATTTCTTTAGATACTTTCATTAAATCTTCAAATTTTTTCATAATTTTTTTAAATTCTGGTGTTTAACTTCTCTCATATAAGGTTTTAAAGTTTTCCATCCATTTGGAAATAATTTTTTTGCTTCTTCATCTTTTACAGCTGGAATAATTATTACATTATCTCCTTGTTTCCAATTAGCCGGAGTAGCAACTTTGTGTGAAGCGGTTAATTTTAATGAGTCAATTACCCTAATAATTTCTTCAAAATTTCTGCCAGTAGACATTGGGTAGGACAAAATAAGTTTTATTTTTTTATCTGGGCTTATAATAAAAACATTTCTTACTGTTTGATTATCAATGGCGGTTCTGTTTTTATAATCACCAGAAGTACTTGCAGGTAGCATGCCATAGATTTTAGATATATCTAAGTTTTTATCTCCAATTAAAGGGTAGTCTGGTTTGTAACCTGTAACATCTTGAATATCTTTGCTCCATTTTACATGATCCTCTACAGGGTCCACACTTAATCCTAATATTTTTACATTTCTTTCATCAAAAGATCTCTTAATTTTTTGAAGGCTTCCTAGTTCTGTCGTACAAACAGGAGTAAAATTTTTTGGGTGAGAAAACATTACTACCCATTTTTCTTCAGACCAATCATAAAAATTAATTTTTCCATGAGTCGTATCTGCGTCAAAATTTGGTGCGGTATCGTTTATTTTTAGAGACATTTGGTTTCTTTAACCCTCTAAAAGTTTGAGAGCTTGTTTGAGAATCTTAACAGATTCAGCATGATCTCCATCTTTATGAGCTTTATGACCACCATCTCTTAGTTTTTTTATTTCTGAAAGCTGTTCTTTACTCAACTGTTTTGTCTGAGATAGCAAGTTATCAATTTTTTTAATTAATAACGGGCACGAACCAGCATTTGCAAAAGTTGTGCTAATTAATATAGCAGATATTGTTATTAAAAATTTTTTTACCATAATAACTTTAATTTAACCTTTCTTAAATTTCATATAAGGCGACATTTTGTATTTTTCCTTAATTTTATATAGATATATAAACACAAAAATATGAATTTTAAATGCTTAAAAATAACGTTAATATTAGCTATAATTATTATTTTACCAAGGATTAGTATGGCGATTGAAAAAAAAGCGATTTTTGCAGGTGGCTGCTTTTGGTGTATGGAAGAAGCCTTTGATAAGCTTCCAGGTGTAAAAAATGTTGTTTCTGGGTACACTGGTGGAACAATAAAAAACCCGTCTTATGAGACTGTTACACGTGGTGGAACGGGGCATTATGAGGCTGTAGAAATTACTTATGATGGCAACCAACTTTCATATGCTCAATTATTAGATTTTTTTTGGAAAAATATTGACCCATTTAATGATAGAGGTCAATTTTGTGATTTAGGATCAAGTTATTTATCAGCGATTTTTTACCAAAATGATAATGAAAAGATTGAAGTAGAAAATTCTATTAAAAGATTAAATGTAAAATCTAATAACATTAAAACTCATGTATTGGCTTTCAAGGAGTTTTTTAAAGCTGAAGAGTATCATCAAAATTTTTATCAAAAAAATCCTGAACACTATAAGGCCTACAAAGAAGGATGTGGTCGTGAAAAAAGACTCAACCAAGTGTGGAAGTAGAAAAAATATCATAAAAATCGGGGTTTTTTTAACTGTGATAAAAGTGTCACACTCATAAAAAAATTAAATTTATGTGATTTTAGAACTTAATTTTATTGAATATTTAGCATATAAAAAACGTGATTTTTAAGAGATTCTTAAAAATTTTATTAATTAATAAAAAAAGGGTAAACAATGTTTAAAAGAATAACAACAATTTTAATATCTTTTTTACTTCTTACAGCCTCTGCTCATGCGGGTGGTAAAGTTGGAGCTTCATTAGCATATGGTAACGCTGACTCTAGTGGTACTATAACTGAAGGATCAACAGAGACTGCAAAGTCTGGTGATGATAACTCTCCACTAGTACAATTCTTCGCAGAAGCACAAGTTGAAGACTCACCGTTTTCTATTGGTATAGCATTCATGCCTTTAAGTGAAATTGCTGACGTAGATGGTACAGTTACCGATGCTACAATTAAAATCACAAAACATTTTACATTGTACGGTAAACTTGAAGGTCAATTTCCTTTAGGTGGATTAGTCTTCGCTAAAGCTGGAATTTCAAGAGGTGATCTTAAAGTTGACTCACTTACAACCACTTCTGGAGATGGTCTTATAGATAATGTTGATACATTAATGGGCCACACAGTAGGATTAGGTTATGAAAGAGATTTAGGCACTGATGCGTTCATTAGAGCTGAAGTAAATTATAGTTCTTACGATGACGTAACTGGTACTAGTAATAACCTTGCTGGTAACGATACTGCCAAAACATTCAAAGCTGACTTAGATCTAACTATGTTTATGATCTCAGTTGGTAAGAAGTTTTAATACTTAAATAATCTTTAAAAAATTAAAAGCGTCTTTGACATATGTTCAAAGGCGCTTTTTTTTTGCTATAATACTAATATGAATCGTGGAATATGGATAACAGGCGCCAGCAGTGGAATAGGGAAGTCCCTAGCCATACACTTTGCAGATAAAGGTTGGAAAGTGGCAATATCAGCAAGAAGAGAAGAACTACTAAAAGAGATTACAGATATAAATTCTAATATAAAAAGTTTTAGTTTAGACGTAACAAATTCAGAAGATTGTTTAAGCACCTTTTCAAAAATAACACAAAATCTTGGAGAAATAGAAGTTGCGGTTTTTTGTACGGGCATTCATGATCCGAATTCGGAAAAACAGTTTAATTTAAATAAAATTAAACAAATTAATAATGTAAATTATATGGGCACGATTAATTCAATTAATGCTGTATACGAATATTTTAAAAAAAATAAAAAAGGCCATATATCAATTGTTTCATCTGTAGCTGGATATCGAGGTTTACCAAATGCCGGAGCTTATTGTGCATCAAAATCTGCGCTTAATAGCTTTGCAGAAAGTTTATATTTTCAACTTAGACCTCATAATGTAGGCGTTTCTCTTGTGTGTCCTGGTTTTATAAAAACACCAATGACAGACCAAAATGATTTTCCTATGCCAATGATAAAATCAGCTGAATATGCTGCTGAAAAAATATATGACGGAATAATTAATAAAAATAGTTTTGAGATACACTTTCCAAAAAGCTTCACTTACCTAATGAAATTATTGCAATTACTGCCAAACTGGTTGTATTTTGGAGCAATTAATTTAGGAAATAAGTACATGAAAAGAGACAAGTAAATTTTAATTATGAAAATTTTAATTTTGGATCCAGAGAGAAAAGTGCCATATAGAATTTCAAAAGATACAAGCGGAGGATATGGTACCGGAAATGATTTTGGTGATACTTTTATTCCTAAGTTTTTAAAAAAAACTCTTAGATTAGTTCATGATTGGCCACCTCTTTTTGCAATTTACTCTATGTCTGTTTTAAAAAATTATGGTCATAAAGTTAATTATTCTAAGACTTTAGATAATCATTTTGAGGAATATGATTTGTATATTGTAGTATCTTCAATTGTTTGTTGTGAAACAGAGTGTGAGAATATTAGAAAATTAAAAAAACTGAATAAAAAAATTCTTGTAATTGGACCATTTGCTACAAGCAATCCAAAAAAATATATAGATGCTGGAGGTTCAGTGATCTTTGGAGAGCCTGAATTTTTCTTTCTTAAATATAAAAATCTAAATGAGATAGAATTTTCAGAAACAATTATTTTTAATCATGAATTTAAATTGGACGATTTACCTTATCCAGATTGGAAAGGTGTAATTAGGAAAAATAAAACAAGTTTATTATTTGGTATGGAAAAATCTCTTCCTATTTTGGCTACAAGGGGATGTCCATACTCATGCTTTAAGTACTGTGTATATCCGCTCCAGCAGGGACGTAAGCCGAGACATAGAAGTGCTAAAAATATTGTTGATGAGATAGAGTATTGGAAAAATAAATTAAATATTAGAATGTTTATTTTTAGAGACCCAGTATTCTCAATTAATAAAAAACATACTATTGAATTTTGTAATGAACTAATTTCAAGGAAACTAAATATAAGATTTGTAATCGAAACTCACTTAAGAATATTAGATTCAGAATTAATAAAAATATTAAAAAAAGCAGGCCTAAAAGCTGTAAAAGTTGGTGTCGAAAGTGGCGTTGAGGAAGTGCTTAAAAGTGCGAGCAGATTTACTGTTAAGAAAGATGAACAATTATCAAAAATAAGAGAATTAGAAAAAAATAACATACTTATCTCAGCTATGTTTATTATTGGTTTTCCGACAGACAATGAGGACTCAATAATGAAAACTATTAAATATGCAAAAAAATTAAATACAACTTTTTCACAATTTAGTGTTTGGACACCATATCCAGGAACACCAGTTTACAAAGAATTTGAAAACAAAATTACTGCTAAAAATTTTGAGCAATTCGATCAATATCATTTGGTTTTCTCTCATGATGTTTTATCTCCAGAAAAAATTAGAAATATGTTAAGTAAAACTTATACTATGTATTATGGTAGAATTAATTGGCTTTTTAAATTTGTAAAAAATTCCTTAGTTGCTTAATTTTTTTTTAAGATTTGAAATATTTTTTTGTTAGTATAATTATATTAAATGCGTTTTATTATCATTGCTTTAATTTTACTGTTTTACCATCCTGTAAATGCTAAAGTTAAAAAAATTAATGTTCCTATGAGTGATATGCCAATGAAAGCGATTGAAAGTCCAAACTCAAAAGTGAATTTAATTATGTTTGTTGGTGGACCAGGTTTAAAACATGGTAAGTTAGTCAAAGTAAAAAATCCACTAATAAGAGCAAAATCAATCTTTAAACAATCTGGTGCTAATTTATATTTTTTTCCAAATCCTAAAAAGGGAAAAGCAATGAAACTTAATTATAGAATTAGTAAAAAACATGCTGATAATATTTTAAAAGTTTCTAAATTAGTAAAAAAAAGAAATAATTTACCAACCATTTTAGTTGGACATAGCAGAGGTGGCACATCAGTTTCTAATGCTGCGGTTGTTCATGGAGCAAAAATTGACGGAATTGTAAACGCTGCAGCTATGACAACAACTTCTAGTAAAGTATCCTCTAAACATATAATCACAAAGATTTTAAAAAAAGGTGTAGATACTCATATTTTAATTGTTCACCCAAAAAAAGATACATGTTTAGTAACTCCTTATAAACCTTTACCTAAGCTCATGAAAAATTTGAAAGCAAAAAGTAAAAAGTTAGTAACTATTAATGGCGGGGGAACTACTGGTAGAGAATGCGGACCATTACATAGACATGGTTTTGAAAACACTGAAAAAGAATTAGCAAACTCTATAATAAATTGGGCTTCAGGTTTATAATATTTAAATTATTTTAAAATTTTCCAAATACCTTCGGCAGTAGCAAGAAGTTTTTCATTGCACTTTAATTCACCATACATGAATATTAAAGATCTTGTTTGTTTTTTTATTTTAGCATATCCAACGATTTCATCACCTGGTTTTGAACCACCAATAAAATTTATATTCAGTGATATTGTGACTGCACCACCTTCAATAATTTGATGAGCAGCAGTACCCATCCCTGAGTCCAGCATTGACATCACATACCCTCCATGAGTCACTCCTGCTGAATTCATGTGATAATCTTGCAAAGTGGTTTTGTACTCATACTCATTATCTGATAGTTTCCTGAAGACTAAACCACCGTTATGCTTCATGAACCCTATCTTAGAAATATTTCGAAACTCTTTTTCCATTATTCTGGCTTAAATATTAGAGCCTTACCATTATTGCAATATCTTTTTCCAGTTGGTGCTGGTCCGTCATCAAAAATATGGCCATGGTGCCCACCACATCTTGCACAGTGGTATTCAGTTCTAGCATATCCTATCAAATAATCTGTTTTAGTTTCAAAAACATCTTTAAAACTTTTGAAGAAAGATGGCCAACCTGAACCACTATCAAACTTCATAGATGAGTCGAAAAGCTTAGTATTACAACCAGCACAATGATACGAGCCCTTTCTTTTTTCTGAATTAAGTTCACTACTCCCGGCTCTTTCAGTACCTTCCTCCCTTAATATCATATATTGTTCAGTATCTAGCTCTTTTTGCCACTCTAATTTGCTTTTTTTCATAGTTGATAATTATACCCTTTTTTTATAAAGGATACGCAGTTAGTCAAATGAAAAAAAATTTAAATAGTTTTAATGCACTAAAAAGTCTGACAGTTGGTGAAAAAAATTACAAATATTTTAATATAAAAGAAGCTGAAAACAATGGTCTTGAGGGTGTCAGCAAGCTTCCTAATTCATTAAAAGTTTTATTAGAAAATCTACTTAGAAATGAAGATGGAGTAACAGTAAATAAAAATCAAATTATTGCTATAAAGAATTGGTTAAAAAATAAAAGTTCAAAAACAGAAATAGCATACACGCCAGCTCGAGTTCTAATGCAAGATTATACCGGAATACCTGCCGTTGCTGATCTTGCAGCTATGCGTGATGCCGTGGCATCAAAAAAAAAAGATCCAAGCAAAATAAATCCTTTATCAAAAGTTGATTTGGTAATTGACCATTCTGTTATGGTTGACAAATATGCAGGTAAAGACTCATTTAAAAAGAATGTTGAAATAGAATTTTCAAGAAACGGAGAAAGATACTCATTTTTAAAATGGGGACAACAAGCATTTGATAATTTTAATGTAGTACCACCAGGAACCGGAATTTGTCATCAAGTTAATTTAGAATATTTAGCAAAAGTAGTTTGGTCTAGCAAAGTTGGAGAAGATACTTATGCCTACCCGGATACGCTAGTAGGAACTGATAGTCATACAACAATGGTTAATGGACTTTCTGTTTTGGGTTGGGGTGTAGGAGGTATAGAAGCCGAGGCAGCTATGTTAGGACAACCTATTTCTATGTTAATACCCGAGGTCATTGGCTTTGAACTAACAGGTAAATTAAAAGAGGGAACTACAGCAACTGACTTAGTCTTAACAATAGTACAAATGTTAAGAAGAAAAGGAGTAGTAGGTAAATTTGTAGAATTTTATGGATCGGGATTAAAAAATTTATCGCTAGCAGATAGGGCAACAATTGGTAATATGGCACCAGAATACGGTGCGACTTGTGGATTTTTTCCGATAGATGAAGAAACTATCAAATATTTAAAATTTTCTGGTCGTAACAAAGAAACCATAAACCTGGTAGAGGAGTATGCAAAAAAACAAGGTATGTGGTCAAGTAATGATTTAGAATTCACAGATACACTTAAACTTAATATGACTGATGTAGTTCCGTGTATATCAGGACCAAAGCGCCCTCAAGACAAAGTAGAATTAACATCTGCTGCGAAATCTTTTTCTGAGTCATTTAAACTAAATACAAAACGAGACAAATTCAAAGAAAGTAAAGTTGATAATGAAAGTTATAAATTAAGAGATGGCAATATTGTTATTGCCGCAATCACATCATGCACTAACACTTCAAACCCAAATGTATTGATCGGAGCTGGTCTAGTAGCAAAAAAAGCAATCGATAAAGGATTAAAAGTAAAACCTTGGGTTAAAACATCATTAGCACCCGGTTCGCAAGTAGTGACTGATTATTTGGATAAAGCTGGTTTAACTAAATATTTAGATGAACTGGGTTTTAATTTAGTTGGTTATGGTTGCACAACATGTATCGGCAATTCAGGTCCATTAAATGAAAATATCTCAAAAGCTATAAATAGTTCTGACCTTTATGCAGTTTCTGTACTTTCGGGAAACAGAAATTTTGAAGGAAGAATTAGTCCAGACGTAAAAGCAAATTATTTGGCTTCTCCACCTTTAGTAGTCGCTTATGCGTTAGCTGGTTCTATGGATATAGATTTATATAAAGACTCATTAGGAAAAGACAAAAATAATCAAGATGTATATTTAAAAGATATTTGGCCAAGTAACAAAGAAATTGAAGACTTAATACTTAAATCAATAAATGCCGAAATGTTTAAAAAAAGATATGAAAACGTTTCTTCTGGTCCTAAGGAATGGCAAAAAATAAATATACCTGCAAGTGAAATTTATTCATGGGATGACAATTCAACTTACGTCAAAAAACCCCCTTTCTTTGAAAACTTAACTGAAAAGCCCGAGGGATTTAAATCAATTAAAGATGCAAGGCCACTTTTAATGTTAGCTGATACTGTAACCACGGATCATATTTCTCCGGCTGGCTCAATCCAAAAGGATGGACCAACAGGCGAATATTTTATGAAAAGACAAATTATGCCTAAAGATTTTAACTCATATGGAACCAGACGGGGTAACCACGAGGTAATGATGAGAGGTACTTTTGCAAATATTAGAATAAGAAATGAGATTGCTCCAGGTACAGAAGGTGGTTTAACTAAGCTATATCCAGATGATAAATTAATGAGTGTATATGATGCATCAGTTGAATACCAAAAACGTGGTATCGATTTAGTCGTTATTGCAGGAAAAGAATATGGCACTGGCTCATCTAGAGATTGGGCAGCGAAAGGAACTAAACTTTTAGGTATAAAAGCTGTTATTGCTGAAAGTTTTGAGAGAATTCATAGGTCAAATCTAGTGGGTATGGGCATTCTACCTCTACAATTCGCCAATGATATTAATCGAAAAAATCTTAATTTGAATGGTTCAGAGTTATTTACAATATTAAATATAGAAAAAGGTATAAATCCACGAGATGAAATCATTGTGGAGATTAAGTATGCTGATGGTACTTTAAAAAAAATAAAAACTATTTGTAGAATTGATACCGAAAATGAAATTGAGTATTATAAAAATGGCGGTATTTTAAAGTATGTTTTAAGAAAGATGATTTAGTGCAAGAAGTTCTAGTTAAAGTTTATCCTTCGACAGCAAAATTAAAAAAAGAAGACCAATTAGCTTGGAAGATAGCCGAGATAGCATCTGATAAAGCAACACTTGACGATGATGCAGTTGAAATGGTGATTAATCGTATAATAGATAATGCTTCTGTAGCTATAGCTTCTTTTGGACGTGGACCTGTTACTACGGCTCGAGAAATGGCTTTGGCTCACCCAAGAAAAAAGGGTGCAACTGTATTTGGAATTAATTCAAAAAAAAATTTTGATTGTGAATGGGCCGCATGGGCAAATGGAACTGCAGTCAGAGAATTAGATTTTCATGACACTTTTTTGGCTGCAGACTATTCTCATCCTGCTGATAATATCCCACCCATTCTTGCGGTTGCGCAACAGTCAGGTTGTGATGGAAAATCATTAATAAAAGGAATTCTAACTGGATATGAAGTTCAAGTTAATTTAGTAAAAGGAATATGTTTGCATGAACACAAAATTGATCATATAGCTCATTTAGGACCAAGCGCGGCAGCTGGCATTGGCACCTTACTTTCGTTAAAGACTGAGCAAATTTATCAAGCTGTACAGCAAGCATTACATGTTACAGTATCAACCAGACAATCTAGAAAAGGTGAAATTTCATCTTGGAAAGCTTTCGCGCCAGCCCATGCTGGCAAATTAGCAATCGAAGCTGTTGATAGGGTGATGAGAGGTGAGGGAGCTCCAAGTCCTATTTATGAAGGTGAAGATAGTGTCATTGCTTACGTTCTGTCAGGCCCGCAAGCTGAATATAGAGTGCCACTACCTAATTTAAACGAGCCAAAGAGAGCAATTTTAGAAACATATACTAAAGAACACTCAGCTGAGTATCAAGCTCAAGCATTAATTGATCTTGCAATAAGTCTTAATAAAGAAATAAAAGATTTTTCAAATGTAAAGAATATTGATTTACATACAAGTCATCATACGCACAATGTAATTGGAACAGGCGCAAATGATCCACAAAAAATGGATCCAAAGGCAAGTCGTGAAACTTTAGATCACTCAATAATGTATATTTTAGCTGTAGCGCTAGAGGATGGGAGATGGCATCACATAAATTCTTATACTCCTAAAAGAGCAAATAAGCCTTCCACAATTAATCTTTGGCAAAAAATAAAAACATTTGAAGACCCAGAATGGACAAATAAATATCACGATCCAGATCCAACTAAGAGATGTTTTGGAGGGAAGATAACAATTAATTTTAATGATGGTTCAGTAATTTCAAAAGAACTTGAAATTGCGAATGCAAACCCAAAT